>JABNAD010000024.1_pt2 | contig 66899 bp, 60 predicted proteins | sample 7240381 | NCBI WGS metagenome assembly JABNAD01 (sample SAMN11332834, study PRJNA596920) | anaerobic digester metagenome | biome: digested sludge; isolation source: digested sewage sludge-derived enrichment culture grown on H2/CO2 | place: Germany: Goettingen
AATCTGCTTAGTATCACCATTAAAACCACTAACCGCACCAACAACCAAAGAAGTTGCATTACGATTAACAGTCAACGTATTAGAACCCGTAGATCCTAAATATTGGCCATCCTGAGCAAAGGTCGCCACAATAGGGTAACCACCAGCATTCATGTTACTAATCAGATAATTCACAGAAGCCACACCAGCACCATTCGTAACAGCACTACCTGCATCAACACCATTCACCTTGAAATAAACCAACTTACCCGCAACACCAGCACCAGCAGCAGTCTTAGTCAAAGTCGCCGAAATCTGCTTAGTATCACCATTAAAACCACTAACCGCACCAACAACCAAAGAAGTTCTTACTGGTTGAATATTTAAATTGTCGATGAAGAGAGCAGATGTATATAGTTTATCCTGTGCATCGGCTATTGAGAAAACTAAAAGAATGTTTTTCCCAGCATATGCGGACATATCTGTAGATGTAGTGTACATAGGAGTTGTTGCATTATATCCTATGTTATTTGGATTTGTGGGACTTAGATAATTCCATGCGTTTTTTACATCAACTGTTTTTCCGTTGGGTAATAACAAGATATTTGTAACTGAATTTCCATCTATAATTTCTACTTTCGCCCAATCAGCATAATCTTTCCAATTAGGATATTCATTGGTTGCAAATCTCCAGTCAAAACTCAAGGTTTTTGCACCTTGAGGTATGGTTAAATTGAGAGTTAAGTTAGCAGAACTTTCAGCATTATTTCCAGTATTTATATTGGCATATGAACTGCCGTTAGTTGGAAATCCCTGAGCAGGAGTAGTATTAACTACAAATTGGTCATTACCACCTTGAGTACTATTAGAATTTACAAGGGGTAGGGTATTTGGTGTAACTATTGCATTTGTTACCTGATCGCCTGTTGCTGCGAATGCAGCTCCAGCGATTGTGAGTGTAAATAGAAAGGTCAGTGTAATCATTAGTAATCCTTTTGGTATGTTTTTTTGCACTTTTTCACCTCCTTTTACAATCAATATCTTTTTTTTCAATAAGATTTTCTTCACAAGACAAGACCTGTGAGTAATAACTCATTTTCAGGAAGTTCATACCCATGATTATTGTCTTATGAATGAGGATACTTTTCAAAAACTTGTAATTAAATTTTGTGAAAAAAATCGGAAAATACGTGACTATAGTCACAAGCACCCTAAAAAGTCAAATATTCACCAAATTATAAAAGCCAAATATTCTTTTAAATCTATTTTAAAAAATTTTAAAAGCTAATTTTAGAATTATAAATCCAAATAATTTAAAAACGTGGTTTAACTTAAAAAATGGATTTAATCTTATTTTAAAGGTTTAAAAGTTTGTGATAATGTAATTAGAATTATTAAAAAGTTTATTTAATCTAAAATTAGATAATTTTCCGGTTTTAAAAAAGAGTAATCACATGTCAATGTGAATTATTAAATAATTTTGAGCTTGAAGTTTTCAACAATTTATTTATGAAAATCCAGCCTAACAGAATAAGAAGAGATAGACTTGAAAAGAAAGTTCACTTTATGAAGTTCATAAGGTTAATATTTCATTGAGATACATTCCAGGAAGGTGTGATAAATTTGATCTGTATAGGAATTGAGGGCACAGCAGAGAAAACAGGTGTTGGAATAGTGGATTCAGAGGGTAACATCCTCGCATCGCAGGGAAACCCACTCATACCTGAAAATGGAGGGATACATCCACGTGAAGCTGCAGAACATCATGCAGCAAACATAATCCCCCTAATGAAGGCTGCTATCGATGAATCCGGGCTTGAACTGAAGGACATGGATATGGTTGCATTTTCCAGGGGGCCTGGCCTTGGACCTGCACTCCGAACAGTTGCAACAGCCGCCAGAAGCCTTGCGCTCTCACTGGATGTTCCAATCGTTGGCGTCAACCACTGCATAGGTCACGTTGAGATAGGAAGGCTCACAACCGGGGCAGATGACCCCGTAACCCTCTACGTGAGCGGGGGTAACAGCCAGGTCATTGCCTTCGATGCCAACCGTTACAGGGTCTTCGGTGAAACCCTTGACATCGCCATTGGCAACTGTCTGGACCAGTTCTCACGTTCAGTTGGGCTTGGGCATCCTGGCGGGCCGAAGGTTGAGAAACTGGCTAAAAATGGCAGCTACATCAAACTTCCCTACACAGTTAAGGGGATGGATCTATCATTTTCAGGGCTTTTAACTGCGGCCATAAGGAAATATGAGGCAGGTGCTGTAATTGAGGATGTGTGTTACAGTCTGCAGGAAACTGCATTTTCCATGCTGGTTGAGGTGACTGAAAGGGCCCTTGCACACTCCAAGAAGAGGGAGGTGATGCTCTGCGGTGGTGTGGCTGCAAACACCCGTCTCAGGGAGATGCTGAAGGTCATGGCAGATGAGCACTACGCAGAGTTTCACATGCCACCAATGAAGTACTGTGGAGACAACGGTGCAATGATAGCCTGGATGGGCCAGCTCATGCACAAGCACGGACTCGTTGGTGGTTTAGAGGAGACTGGAGTGATCCAGCGTTACAGAACAGATGAGGTTGATGTTCCATGGAGGCGAAGTTCAGTTGAGGAGCTGCAGCTGCCAAGGGACATACTTGCAAAGGGTGCCGAGGCCAACATCTACCCTGGAGAATGGATGGACGAAGACGTTCTCGTGAAAAAACGAATAAGTAAGGGTTACAGGATAAAGGAAATAGACCATCACATCCGTAAAAAACGGACAAAAAGAGAGGCCAAACTCCTCAGTGAAGCTAAACGATGCGGAGTTGTCACACCATTAGTTTACGATATTGATAAGAATAATAAATCCATTTTAATGGAAAAAATCCCCGGAAAAACTGTTAAGGAAGTTTTTGATAGCCTGGGCCTTGAGGGTCTTGGGGAGATAAAGGGGATCTGCAGGGACATCGGTGAAAACGTTTCAAAACTCCACAGCTGCGGAATAATCCATGGAGACCTCACAACCAGCAACATTATACTCAGGGATGGTTCAGTGGTTTTCATAGACTTCGGACTGGGCCGTGTTTCGGATCTGGTTGAGGACAAGGGAGTGGACCTCCTGGTCTTCAAGAAGGCAATATCTGGAATCCACCATGAAATTGCAGATGAATGCTTCCATGCCATACTTCAGGGTTACAGTGGGACTGGAGATTACGAAGAAGTAACTGCCAAGATAGATGAGATTGGTGGAAGGGGACGTTACACCTCTAAGAATCATTGAAGGATTGTGAGTAACAGTGAAAATAAGATTTTAAGGTGTAACCTAATTATAATTTTTTATTTCAGTTTTAAACTCACATGACTCATTTGATGAGTGAATTTTTAAAAATGAAGATAAAAAAATTAAAAAATATGATTTAAAAGGAATATTTTAAAGATTAATATGAAAGTAAAGTTCTTTGTGATGGTGAAAAACGATCTTAACAGGGTGGTGGGATAATGAAGGTAACATTTATAACTGGTAACAAACACAAAGTAAAAGAAGCCAAAGGAATCTTCCTTAAGTTTGGCATCCAGCTGGAACATGCTGACCTCGGCTACCCAGAAATCCAGGGAGACCTGATTGATGTGGCCAGGTACGGTGCAAAGCATGCAGCGGAACGTCTAGAGCAACCAGTAATTGTTGAAGACGCAGGAATTTTCATTAAAGCCCTTGAATGGTTCCCAGGAGCATACTCCTCCTACGTTCAGGATACACTTGGGAATGAAGGCATATTAAAACTTATGAGCGATGTTGAAGACAGATACGCCGAATTCAGGTCGGTTATTGGGTACTGCACACCCAAAGGCGAACCCGAGACTTTTTTAGGCACTGTCAAAGGACGAATCGGACATCAAGAAAAAGGAAAGCATGGTTTTGCTTACGATCCACTGTTCATACCGGAAGGATATGATAAAAGCTTTGGAGAACTGACAACAGAAGAGAAAAACGAATTTTCTCACCGTAGAATCTCGCTTGAAAAGTTTGCACTCTGGTACAGAGAACTTCAGGATTAAAACCGTTCTGAATCAAAGGAACAAGGACATCCATATCAGAATTATCTGCTGGAAAGTTTTTCAAAGTTCTGAAGGATCAAAATACTGTGAATTAATTGAGTATCTTGTATCCAGTTCGTATCAACAGTGGGTGCTTAAATTAGTGTTAGAACGGATATTTAGATTTATATAGGGATGGATATCTCAGAATTAATAAATAATTTATAAAAATTATAATTCAATTCATAATATTAAATAGTTTAAGGAGTATTAGAGGTGATTGTAATGGCATCAAAGCCAGAATGGATAGAATATTCAACAGAAGAGATAGAAGAGCTTATTTTAAAGCTCACAAAAGAAGGTAACTCCACAAGTAAGATAGGAGTTATACTACGTGACCAGTACGGAATTCCGGATGTTAAACTCGTGACAGGGATGAAAATAACCAAGATCCTTGAAAACCACGGGCAGAAACAGGAATACCCTGAGGATCTCATGAACCTCATAAGGAAAGCTGTTAACGTGAGGGAACACCTCGAGGAAAACAAAAAGGACCTTCACACCAAGAGGGGTCTCAGGATCATCGAATCCAAAATAAGAAGACTCGTCAAGTACTACACAAAGGAAGGCGTGCTTCCGGAAGGATGGAGATATGATCCAAAAACAGCAGCACTCCTTGTTAAATAAGGCTGAAGAAGCTTGCGAATTACTCAGCAAGCATATTAAAAAGGACAACGTTGTGCGGATCATATCCCACAACGATGCCGATGGAATCTCCGCTGCAGGGGTTGTTTGCAATGCAATCTCCCGGCAGGGAGGTAAATTCCATGTTACAATCGTTCCAAGACTTAAAGACGATGTTCTGGCAAAGATCCTTAGGGAAAAATACAAACTATTCTTTTTCTGTGACATGGGCAGCGCCAGCCTCAGCAAAATGGGAAGGAAAAGCGATGTTATAATCGCAGACCACCACCAGACAACTGTAGATGAGTCACCTGAAAACATTGTACACGTGAACCCCCACCTCCATGGATTGGACGGTACACGGGACGTCAGTGCTTCGGGAGTTTCATATTTAACAGTAAGGCCCATGGAGTACAAAGACTTATCAAGTCTCGCACTTGTGGGTGCCTTTGGAGACATGCAGTGTTCAGATGGTATTAAAAGTATCAACAAAACCATACTGGATGATGGGGTTGATTCTGGATCCATTGAAGTTAGAGAAGACCTCAAAGTAGCTTACAAAGCCCAAGAACCCATTTACAAGGCACTCTCATACACGTTCAACCCTGCACTCAGGGGAATTTCAGGTGATGAAGAAGGCTCAATGACCTTCCTTGAAAGGGTTGGAATTTCCTACGGAATAAAGTTTCATGAACTTGGAAACGAAGAAAAAGACCTCCTGAAGGAAGAACTTGTTAAGATCAACCCCAAAATATTTGGAGAGGTTTACTCCATTCCAAATGAAATTCCTGAACTTCGAAACATTGAGGATTACTCAAAGATTCTGGATGCATGTGGTAAGAACAAAAAACACGGTGTTGGCCTGAGCATCTGTATAGGTGACCGTGAAAGTTCAGTTAAAGAAGCAAAAACCCTTCTTAAAACCTACAGAGAAAACCTTATGAATGGTATTGGATGGATAAAAAGGGAAGGTTCCATTGGCATGGAAAACATTCAGTACATCTACACAGATGATAAAAAAAGAAAAAAGGTTCTGGGCACACTTTCAAGTATAGGAATTGAAATTGAAGTTTTAGATCCAGAAAAACCTGTTCTGGCCATATCAAGGATGGATAACATAGTTAAGATCTCTGGAAGAACATCAATGGAAATGGTTGAAAGGGGAGTGAACCTTGGATTGGCACTTGAAGCTGCTTCAAAAAGTTTCAATGGAAACGGAGGCGGTCATAACGTTGCTGCAGGTGCGGTTGTACCCTACAAGGATATGGAAAACTTCCTGAACATAGTGGATGAAATGGTGGGAGAACAGATTGGAGCTTAAACAGGGATTCTTATGGATTTAACAAGAGAAGAAGAAGGAATGTACAATGGTGAAGAGGGACCCGCAGTAGCCAAATGTATGGAGATACTCGTTGCACTTGGAGACATTTATGGAGCTGAAAGGCTCGTAGATATAAGTTCAGCCCAGATATCAGGCGTTTCATATAAAACAATTGGAGATGCAGGTCTTGAATTTGTATCAGAACTTGCTGAAACTGCGAAGGTCCGTGTGCCATCAACACTGAACCCGGCAGGTGTTGACCTTGAGATATGGAGGGAACTTGGATTTTCAGAGGAATTCACATCAAAACAGCTCCAGATCGTTGATGCTTACCAGAAGATGGGAATAAGCACAACTTGCACATGCACGCCCTACAATGTTGGTAACGTACCCATGTTAGGTTCCCATATTGCATGGTCAGAATCTTCAGCTGTCTGCTATGCAAACTCAGTGCTTGGTGCAAGAACCAATCGTGAAGGGGGTCCTGGAGCACTTTCAGCAGCCATATGTGGTAAAACTGCAGAGTACGGTTACCACCTTGATACTGAGAGAAGAGCAAACCTTCTGGTTGAAGTTGATGCAGAAGTGAATGGCTCAGATTACGGTGCTTTAGGTTACATAGTAGGTAAGGCTGTTGGAGATGGAGTTCCCTACTTCAAACTCCAGGATAAACCCCTTTTAGATGAGCTCAAACTCATGGGTGCTGCACTGGCATCATCAGGTGCTGTGGCACTCTACCACGTTGAGGGAGTTACACCAGAACACAACAACGCCCTTCTGGGAGTTGAAACCTCTGATCTGGAAAAACTATCCATAGGTGCTTTAGACATAGCCGAAACCCATGAAAAACTTTCAACGAGCAACAAAAAACCTGATCTCATCTGTCTTGGATGTCCACATGCCTCTCTCGAGGAAATTCGTCAAATAGCTCAAGTGGTTGATGGTAAAACACTTAAAAATCAGCTTTGGGTCTGCACCTCAATTTCAATGAAGGCTGCAGCCGACAGAATGGGTTACACAGATATAATTGAGAAGTCCGGGGGTAAAATGGTCTGCGACACTTGCATGGTTGTGGCCCCAATTGAAGAGCTCGGGTTCAAGGTTGTTGGGGTCAACTCAGCAAAGGCTGCAAACTACGTACCTACAATGTGTGGATTGGACGTTGTTTTCGGAGATCTTGAAGATTTGATAGAGGAATGAAACTTTCTTTGGGTGACAAACTTCATCAATATTTTTCAGGAAAAATTTTATTTTTTTTGGCTTTAATTTTTATTTTGTACTAATACTGTAATTCCAGTGTAGGAAATGCCATTTACGATCAACAATATGTTTGCTTAATTAAAAAATTGATTAACAATGAAATTCATATTATAAATTTAAGTGGTATCAAATGGAATTTGAAGACAAAGATATTAAAAATCTTATTAACGGCCTTAACGACACTGATTGGGATGTTCGGAATTACATCGAAGATATTCTGGTTAAAATTGGAGATCAGGCTGTTGAACCCCTTATAAATGCCCTTAAAAATGATGATATGGAGATTCAAAGGGAGTCTGCAAGAGCTTTGGGTAGAATTGGGAATAAAAAAGCTTTGGAACCCTTAATAGGTCGTTTGAAGGATGATGATGTGGATTTAAGGAAGGAAGTTGCAGTTGCAATTGATAAAATTGTTGATAAAGGTAGAATTCCTAAATAAATTACTCTTTTTTATGGATCTATTTTATTGATCCTTTACTTAAAAATTCATGTAAATAGAATGAAAATATATTTCTTATAGAAAAATTAGGAAAGTAAAAAAATAATCTACTATTTTAGTTGCAGGTGGCTACAATTATCTTGTCTGGTAGATGCATTCTCTCCTTAATTTCAGTAGCTCTTTCTTTTTATTCTTAAGGTCATCAACTTCAGTGAGCAGTTCTGGTAGCGTGGCCTGTATGCACTCCACTGTTTTGTCCTGATGTATCCATTCACATTCCTGGCAGCTCCACACACCCTTGTCTTTTATCCATTTACCACCGGTGGATCCGTCTCCACAAGGATAAAATGGACAGTAACAGAATGTGCAGTTTTGAGGGTGGCTGTGGCAGGGATAATATTCACAGCTTTTATTTGGGCCAGATTGTCCTTCACCTCCAAGGTATCTGGTGTAAAATTCCTCTGCAAGTTCGTGCTGTGGATATGAAACCCTGTATCCCCTCGGAGTGATCATGTAACCCTCCTGAACGTAGGTCATTGAATTTCCAATTACAAGGGTTGTGGACATGTTTATTTCATGATTTTTAATATCTTCCAGGTTTGTTACAGTAACTACAGCACCATTATCCGTGCTCCGAATTACACCGACGGGTGTTTCAGGATCTTTCGTTTCAAGAAGGATTTTGTAGGCTTCTTCAAATGGTTGGGTTCTTGTTTTGCTCAGTGGATTGTAAATGGTTATTATGAAGTCTCCTTCTGCTGCAGCACGGACCTTCCTTTTTATTTCAGAAAGTGGTGTTAAAATATCACTCAAACTAACAACTGCAAAGTCATGGAGTGGAGCTCCAAGTAGGGATGCTGCATATGTGGCTGCTGTAACACCGGGGATAACCTCAACATCAACTCCACTGTACTTCCCAATAACTTGAAACAGAACGTTCCCCATTCCAAAAACTCCAGGGTCTCCTGAACTTATAAGGGCCACTTTTTTACCTTCCTTTGATTTCTGGATGGCCAGTTCTGCACGTTTTATCTCATCACCCATACCCTTTAAAATAACTTCCTTTCCATCAATAAGGTCTTCTATATTCTTTATATAATTTTTATAAGTTATTATGACTTCTGAATCTTTTATAGCTTTTCTGGCACGGATGCTCATGTTTTCTGGGGATGATCCAATTCCTATAACGCTGATCATGTCATTTTCACCTGTTTAAATTAATATTCTAAAAATAAAAATTTGAAAAATGGAGGGTTTTGGTTGAGGTTCTGGAAGAAAGAGGGTTCATGGGCTGGTTGTGTTACCGTATAGTTTCCTTACAGATGTTATTTTAATTGTGCTAAGATCTATGGTAATGCCTTTCTTGCTTGGTTTTCCCATTGCAGTTGCTGTTATACTGTAGGTTGAACTTGGAGATATGACTATAGCACTGGTATTTCCACCGCTCGTGGTGTCTTTGTATCCTGTGGCTGTTATGTTAACGGATATAACATCATTGCTCGTGTCATCAGATGTCATGGCCACCAAACTCTTAACATCTATACTGTTAACAGCACCTGTACTGTTTAAAGTGGCTGCAACATCGTATGGATTGAGTATGGTAATGGTTGCCTGGTTGCTGAGGACGTTGGAGTTGGAACCTAAGTTGAAAAAGGAAGATATTTCTTCCAGCTGCATGTTCACGAGTTTACCCACATCAGGGGGCTGGGATGTGACTATTGTGTATGAGCTAATAAGCCCCGCCTCAAAGAATAAACCGAAGAATATTATGAATAGGATCACCTTTAAAATTCTGGACAAAAATATCACCTTTTAATTAATATAGTAAATTTGGATTAACTATTATAATTAAGATTATAAATATATTTACTAAAATTCTTATATTAAAGTTCTAACTAAGAATTTACATGGGGTTTTCATGACTGATGATATTATTCTAAAATTCGCAAACGCCGACATTCTCATAAATGATACGGCTTACCACAAAATAAGTATTCAAAAAAATTCATTTGAATTTGCAGATTCTCTATTGGATGATCTTTTAAGAAATCAGAGGGATGTTTTTATTCTAACTGAAGACATCGTTGACAAGTATCTGAAGAATAAGGGCCATGTAAGTAGCTACGGAACTGACGCAGATATCAACAGCATAGTCAATGATATCATAGTTTCTGAAAATCAGGATTCCAGTACCGCGATCAAAACCCCTCAGAGCAAGCTCCTGCCCAGTGTTCCCTTTGATTTTCATGTTATAAAAGATGCAAGTAAAAAGTCCTACACGAGTGGTGAAATAAAGGACTTTTCAGCCTACTTCAACAGCAGGTTTCAGAAGATCAAGGGGATTCTGAACAAGAAGGTGGAGTTGAAGGAAAGTTACCCCATCAAAGATCTTGTGAACATGAACGATAACGTTAAGATCATTGGGATGGTGAACGACATCAGAACCACCAAGAACAATCATAAGATAATGGAATTAGAGGATGAAACAGGTTACACCAATGTTCTCATACACAACGACAACCAGAAGCTCTTCGAAGCCACAGACAAAATAGTTAGGGACGAAGTCATTGGAATTACTGGAATCAAAAAGGGAAATCTTGTAATAGCATCAGAAGTTATACAACCAGGAGTTCCCAGGATAGAAGATAAAGAGATGGACTTTTCAACCGTGTTTATTTCTGATGTGCACATAGGAAGTTCAACCTTCCTTGAAGATGCCTTCAAAAGGTTTGTGAAATGGATGAATGGGGATTTTGGTGATGAAGAGAAGAGGGAAGTTGCCAACGATGTTAGGTACCTTGTTATAGCAGGGGATCTTGTGGATGGAATTGGTGTTTATCCCAACCAGGAGAAGGAACTCACAATAAAGGATATTTACGGCCAGTACGAAGAAGCTGCAAGGCTTTTAGGGGATATAAACGATGTTAAAATAATAATTGCACCTGGAAACCACGATGCATGCCGTCTTGCAGAGCCCCAGCCAGCAATACCTGAAAGCTATGCAGGAGACCTTTACAAGCTCAAAAATGCAGAATTTGTAAGTAACCCCTCTGTTGTGAGCCTTGAAGGTATAAATACTTTGATATACCATGGAAGAAGCTTTGACGACATGGTCATGACTGTAAATGGAATGTCCCATCAGCACACAGATGTTGTGATGAAGGAACTCCTTGAAAAAAGGCACCTTGCACCGATATATGGTGAAAGAACCCCCCTTGCATCTGAATTTGAAGACCATTTGGTGATAGAGGAAATTCCGGACATATTCCACACAGGCCATGTTCACATAAACGCCTACAAACGGTACAAAGGGATCCATATAATAAATTCAGGGACATTCCAGTCACAGACTGAGTTCCAGAAGATTTACAACATTGTACCAACATGTGCTGAAGTTCCTGTGCTCAACAGAGGCAGTATGAAGATATTTAAGTTCAACTAATTTGAATGGGGTTGAATTCTCTTTTATTATTTTTTTTAAAAATTCATTTATTTTTAAAATTCATAGGTTAGGGTTGAATATGAAATCTGTGAATCGATGATAAAGTGAAATATGATGAAAAGAAGAAATGGATGTTACAATTACTGATATTGAATTAAGAGGGGAGTTAAGATGAATAAAAAAGAAATTTCAGAAAGCATAGCTGCAGTTTCAAATTATTTATATGAAAAGGGACTTGTTCCGGGTAAATCAGGTAATATAAGCTGTAAATTCTCTGAAAATGGGGTTAAAAAGGTTGCAATCACACCAAGTGGAGTTTCACTTAAATCAGTAACTCCTGAAGAAATTGTAATTGTGGATATGGATGGAAATAAAATAGATGAGGTTATGAATCAAAATAATAAAAGGGATAAAATGCCTTCTTCGGAGGTTTTCATGCACCTCAAGGTTTACAAAAACCGGAATGATGTGAAAAGTGTTGTTCACACCCATTCACCAATTGCAACAGGATTTGCATTTGCAGGTGTAGAAATAAAAAGACTTGAGGGTTTTGGACCCATTGAAAATACTGTCATCCCACTGGTAGACTATGCAGCTCCTGGAACAATGGATCTTGCAGAAAATGTTGCAAAGGGAATGGAAAAAGAAGATATTGTAAGTTTAAAAAACCATGGCATTGTTGCCTGTGGTGAAAATTTAGATGAGGCTGCTCTTCTCACGGAATTTGTAGAAGAGAGCGCCAAAATACAGTTTGTAACAAGTTTAATCAGTGCGAATTGACTCAAGCTCGCTTAACACGTTCCATATAAGTGTTCTTGCGTGTATAGGAATGTTTGGGTCGTTGCTTATTTCATCAAGTATGGAAATAACTGTACTTGCACGTATGGTTGGTTCATCATCATCCTTAGCTAATAAATCCCTTGATTCTTCTGCAGCTCGTCTAATATTCCTTGGAACGCTTGTATCTTCCATTATGTGCTGTAAAATTTGGTTACAACGATCAAATGCTTCTTTACTCATAGTTTAACCTCCAGGTAAAAATTGAATGTGTAATTAATTTTTAATTTATTTTTTAAATGGCTATATCCAAAACTCTTTATATTTTATGATTTAAAAAGTTTTGTTCTTAAGAGTTTATATGTGAAATGTATTAATAGGTGCAGGGTAATGAAACACGAAGTTCATTCAATATCAGTTGAAAAAAAGTTATATTGAAAATAATTATATCAATTGGAGAGTGATATTGCAACTGTAACTCCATTGAAAGCTGTTTTTTTAAATATTAAATTAGATGAGTTTCCAGCTGCAATGATCGCACAAGGTTCTGAAACCCCTGGAACCCCAAATTTTTCCATTACAAAATCAGATCTTCCACAATCTGGATGTTCAAAATTTTCTAAACTTACCTTTGGAATTATTTCAATGGGAACTCCCAGCTCAGTGGAAGCATCCAATATTCCATGTTCATAACGTTTCATATCTCCAGTTGAAAGGAGATCCAATCTTTTTAAGGGCAATCCTAAGATTTTCATTGTGGATTCAAGTGCATTTATAACAGTATCCTTTGAAACGCCCTTTCTAGCCCCTACACCTGCAACAAGTTTTTTGGGGGTTAAAAAAAGTTTTTTTCCATAATATGAAACAATTATCGTTCTTGAATCATATTCAATAGAATGTTTGTTATTTGGATCTTTTGAATCCATTTCAGACTCATTTAATCTAAATTCATCCAAAATTTTTGAATGTTCCCCTGAATCAGTGGAATGAACTATGTAAGAATTTTCAACTTCAGTTTCATGGGATAAAAAGTCAAATTCTTTGTTTAAGAATATTTCCACAGACTCTCCTTTAATAAGAGCCGCGTTTATAGGTTTTATCTTTGAAGGATCATCCACATAAAGATGATAACGGTTTGCAAGACTATCTATACCTAATTTATTGTTAACATCTGTTGCAGTTGTTACAACAGGATCTGCATGGATTAAATCAGCTAATTTAGTTGTGAAATCATTCCCACCCCCAAAATGGCCAGAAAGCAGACTTATAATATGTTTTCCATTTTCATCAATGACAAGAACTGCAGGGTCTTCCATCTTGTTTTTTATAAGGCCGCAAATACTTCGAACCATTATTCCAGTGGCCATTATACCAATAAGACAGTCATAGGTATTAAAAATATTTTTCAAAGTTTTTTTAACATTTTTATGGAAAATGTCCACCTTAATTATAGTTGGATCAAGCTCAAGCTCATGAGAAATGATTTCTGCAAGTTCATAAGCTTTTGGGGTGACTGTGAGTATTGCTACTTTCATTGGAACACCTTTATTATTTTATAGATTAATTTAATTGTAGGAGAATATTTAACTTACTTAAAAATTTTAAAACTTCAGATAATGAGTTTGATTAAAAGTGTGAAGCTTCCAAATATAATTGAAGCAAATATTATGAAGAGAAGTGTGGTTAACTTCGTCAGCACAATTGCTTCGTCTATTTTTTCAGGAATCAATGGGTTTAAATCATCTCCAAGTTCATATGAACCTATTTTTTTAAGTTTTATTCCTAAAGCCCCTGCAGCTGCTGCCATGGAGTATCCTGAGTTAGGGCTGGGAGTTTTTCTCGCATCCCTCCTCATGATCCTGTACGAGTTTTTCCAATCAAACCTTAAGAGTAAGGCTGCAAGTGTAACAAGAATTCCTGTAATTCTTGCAGGTAAATAATTCAATAAATCATCAAATTTTGCAGGAAACCATCCTATATAGATGTTTTCAGGATTTTTATAGCCAATCATAGCGTCAAGTGTGTTCACAACCCTGTAGGCAATTCCGCCCAGAACTCCGAAAAGGAAGGTGTAAAATAGAGGTGAAACAATTGAATCAGTTATATTTTCTGTTAAGGTTTCAATAACAGCTGAAACAATGTTTTCCTCTGAAAGTTGAGAAGTATCCCTACTCACAAGGTATGAAATAGATTTTCGGGCCTTGTTTAGATCTTGATTTAGATCAGATTTTACACTTGCAGCCGAGCTCAGAAGAAGTTTTATTGAAAAGGTTGTTGAAATAAGAATTGATGAAATAATTATTAATAAGGAGTAATTGAAGCTTGAAAGGTATAAAATAAGGATAAATATCCCTGAAAATAGTATGATCAAAGAAATTGTGAAAAGTGAACCAAAAAATTTGTTATCAAATACAGGGTACGTTTCCTTAAAATTTTTAAAATAATCTATGAATTTACCCATTAAAACAACGGGATGAATTTTAGAGGGTAATTCCCCAAATAGTACATCTATCACAAGTGCAATCAAAATGATTAGAATTAATGATGTTGGATCCATAAAAAAACCTTTTTAATATTTGTATGATCATTAAACTTTGTTTTTAGAATAGGAGACTATGGGAGTGTTGATTTTGAATTGATTTAATGGTCAATATATAGTTGGCACCTTAAAAAAAGTATTGATAGATTGTGTTGTGGATTTCAAATAAAATTGTGTTCAAATAGGAGTTATGATTTAAGTTTACAGGTTAAGGTTCATTTTTTGGTAACCTATGGAACTGGCTTTAAAAAATTTTTAAAAAATAAAAAAAAAGTTTAGATTAAGTTTATTTTGGATAAAAAATTCAGAAACTAAAAAAAGATCTACTTTGGAAATAATTCTTAAATTGGATTTATATTGAAATTATAAATTTAAATAAATTCATTTTTATACTTAAAATCATTTAGAGATTGATTTCAAGTGTAACAATAAATCTTAAGCCATATCTCAGGATCAAAAAGAGTATGGTTTCAAGTGTAACAAGATATTTTTTTTGATATTTTCAGTGAATGAGAGATGTATTTCAAGTGTAAAAATTTTAAAATCAATAACACTGAAAATAAAAGGGGATTGAGAGGTCAATTTCAAGTGTAAAAAAAAAGTTAAAGTGAAAAATCATTTTTTTCAATGTAAGTGAGGTACATTTCAAGTGTAACTTTAATTTTAAAATAAAAAATATGGATAATTTAATAAAAAAGAGGTCAATTTCAAGTGTAACTTTTTTTTATTTTAAAAAAAGATGGATGTGTAATTTAAATGACTAGTTTAAAATAGTCTTAAAAACTTTATTTTTTAAAATAAAAAGAGTATTATGGTTTTTTATCTTTTTTTCTTTTGATTTTTTAGAAACTTTTTAATGAATTTTGAATTTGATTTATTAAGTTATCTTCTATATTTAATAGTTAAGTTTATATATAGTTAGATACAGTATAAAGTTTCAGTATAATAATTATAAAATAAAAATATAATATAAAAAAAAATCTAAAAATAAATTTTTGGTTGAATAAAATCATTTATAATATATTACAGTTAAATCAGGATTTTCAATTCAATGGGACATTTTTTTAGGTACTATGATATTTTTTCCTGCTCATTAGCTAGTTATTTTTTTATTTAAATTGAATTTCATCCATATAATCCATTTTTTATTTATATTTCAACCAATAATAATACGAAAACTATAAAAATCATTGTAACTCAATAATATTTTACACTTGAAATACATCTCTCACAAACTAATACGATACATTTCAATGATCTTTACACTTGAAATGCACCTCTCAGCCACTGAAAAATTATGGTTACAACATGATTTACAGTTGAAATGCACCTCTCTGTAGGATGAATAACATGATCCTTGAATGAATTTACACTTGAAATACATCACCCCATTTCATTCAAATTTCATCATATTTTTTCTGATCCTTCAATTAAAAGCATATTTATGCTTTTAATAAGAGTTTTCAATTATAAAACAAGTAAACCTGAACGTTTCATTGTTTGTGACGGCTAAAACTTTATCAATCTCCAATTAAATTTTTTTATAAACAGGACTGTGTGATATTCATGAATATTTTTGAAGAATTAGGTGAAAAGAAAACGATTTTTAAATGCAAAAAATTTCTTGATCATAGATTTTTGCCTGATAAATTACCCCACAGGGAAGAACAAATAAAATCAGTTGCGAAATACTGGGTGGAAGCTTTAGGAAATGTAACTCCTCCAGATGTTACTATATACGGTAAAACTGGAACTGGAAAAACTGCAGTTGCAAAATTCGCTCGAAAGCAACTTGAAGAAATTTCAAAAAACAAAAATGTTAACGTGAGGGTTGAATACATTCGATGCACAGATTACACAACTGAATATCAAGTTATTGCCAGACTATGTCAACAGATGGGACATGATGTTCCATACAGAGGCTGGACTAAAGCCGAAGTTATTAATGCATTCAGAAATCTTTTTAAAAAGAACGTTTTTGGTAAGGATCTTATATTAATCATAATCCTCGATGAAATTGATATCCTCCTTAAAAATGATGGTGATGGTCTTCTTTACACTTTAACAAGGACTGAAAATGTTTCAATTGCATCAATAAGTAACTTCGTTGATTTTAAACAGTTCATAAAACCAAGGGTTAGGAGCAGCCTGAGGGACCGTGAAATTGTTTTCCCACCTTACAATGCACAGCAGCTTGTGGATATATTAAATGAAAGATCACAGCTTTCCTTTAAAGAAAATGTTCTTCATGAAGATGTTATACCTCTCTGTGCAGCTCTTGCAGCTAAGGAGGAGGGTGATGCAAGGTACGCACTGGATCTTCTCAGAACTTCAGGAGAACTTGCAGATGAAAAAGGCTCTGAAACTGTTCTTGAAAGCTATGTAAGGGAAGCAAAAGACCATATTGAACATAACAAAGTTACTGATATTGTAATGACCCTCCCAAGTCAACAACAAAAGGTTTTAGAATCCATAATTTACCTAACCAAAAGAAAAGAAGAAATAACATCCGGAAGACTCTATGATGTTTACAAGGAAATATCTAAGGGTGATTCAGTTTCTTACAGACGTATATTTGATTTTATAAATGAATTGGAAATGCTTGGCCTCATATCAACTAAAACAATCTCAAGGGGTCGTGGAAAGGGAAGAACCAACATCATAGATCTTCAATGTGAAATGTCCCTCCTTGAAGATGCAATATGGAGCTAAGATCAAAATTCAAAAGGAAGGATCACATAAGCTTCATCCTTCTTCATTTTCTTTTATAATTCAATGAATCCTTTTTTAACAAGTCTTTTTTAAAAAATTATTTTAAATTATTTTAAATTATTCTAAAAATATTCTAAAAAATTTAATCAACCAAAAAAAAATTAAGGATTTAAATTTAAAATTTCAATGAAACTTCATTTTTTAAGTAGAAGCTATTGAAATCAGAATCTATTGAACTCTAAAAAAGACTAAAAATAAAAAATTCAAAATATTTTATTCTTCAAAAATTATTCAATTGAACTGATTTATACTTCCTAACTTTGACACTTTTAAGGATCAAATTTCTTTCAATTAAATCAAAAGTTTCCTAAAGGATCTTATAAGTATTAACTTAAAAACCCTTTATCATTGTTTCAAGGATGGCCATACGCACAGGTACTCCATAAAATGCCTGTTGGAAGTACTTTCCATATACACTATCATCAACATCATGAGATATTTCATCGATCCTTGGGAGTGGATGCATGACTATGGTTTCTGTTCCTTCAAGAAGATTTAAATCTATCATATAAGCTCCTTTAATTCGGGAGTACTCTTCAGGGTCTGGGAATCTTTCTTTCTGTATCCTTGTAACGTACAGAACATCTGATTTATTAAGAACATCTTTAATATCATCAGTTTCCTTAATTGAAACTCCTGTTTTGCTCAAATCATGAAGTATTCCCTTTGGCATTCTAAGTTCTGGAGGGGAAACAAAGTTCATATTCACTCCAAACATTGCAAGTGCATAAACAAGCGAATGGACCGTTCTACCATATTTAAGGTCTCCTATGAGTGAAACATTCAGATCTTCTATTTTTCCAAGCACCCTCTTCATGGTGTAAAGATCCAAAAGAGTTTGGCTTGGATGCTGTCCTGCACCGTCTCCAGCATTTATAACTGGTACATCCACAAGATCTGAAACGTACCTGGCTGTACCTTCCATGTTATGTCTTATAACAATTGCATCAACATACTCTGAGACTATTTTAACAGTATCATTCAGATTTTCTCCTTTAGTAGCTGAACTCACACCCGCCTCTGCAAATCCCACGGTACTTCCACCTAATCTTTTCATGGAAGTTTCAAATGAAAGCCTGGTTCTTGTTGATGGTTCATAAAATAGCATTCCAAGTATTTTCCCTGCAAGAACATTGGAAGGTTTCTTTGACCTTGCAATGGGTTCCATTTTTTCTGCTAACTTAAGGATGTACTCAACATCTTCTATACTGAAATCTCTTATTGAAATGATATTTTCCTGATCGAAGCCCATATAAACACCATTTATCATCCTATTTCCATTCATTATCCCTTTTAATTTTTCATTCACCTTTTTCAAATTCACTTTCAATCTTTGGATCAATTTCTATTTAAATTGATTTTCAAGCAACTAAAAAAAGCAGGGAATAAAGTTCTTAACGAAGTTTAAGAAAAATTCAATCACAACTTTCTCCCAAAGGTTAAATAACCTGTATGTCCTGCCATACGAGTTTTTGGTCTGGTTCCCTTAGCTTTAACTTCTATTTCCCTTACAATACATTCTAAAACCTTTACATCTGAAAATCCAACTTTTTTAAGGATTCTGCTGAAGGTTTGGAACTGTTCCATGTAGGGGGTGTAAGCTGCAATGTGTCCCCCATTTTTAAGGGATTCCATGGCGTAATCTGCAACGTCCCATGGTTTGGGCAGATCCAAAAACACGAGATCCAGGCTATCTTCTGAAATACCTTCTGTAACATCTGCACATTTAACTTCAAGGTTTTTGAATCCAAATCCTTCCACGTTACGTTTCGCAATTTCTGCAAAATCTTCACGCACCTCATAGCTTGTCACGTTACCTTCAGGCCCCACAACATTGGCGAAGTGCATTGCAGTGGCTCCAGCCCCAGTACCTGCATCAACAACTTTACATCCGTTCCCCAGTCCGGTGAATGCCACAACCATTCCAATATCCTTTTGAAGGATTATTGAACACTTCCTTTCCATCATATCAATGTAATCATTTATATTTGGTTCCATAACTTTGAATTCTTTTCCAAGATGTGTTTTTAAAACATCACCAGCTTTACTTGAAATTATATCCTCTTCTTTAATGACTCCGAAGTCTGTGTGGAACTCCTTATCACCAACCATGTACTTTTTATCCCTTTCATCAACCAGAATACGCAAAAAATCACTCCACTCTCTTATAAACTCATGATAATTCAATTACTTGGATATGCCTTCAATTTTGTTTTAATTAGTTCAAGATAATTGATTTTATATTTATTGTTACAATATTCTTTTAATCATATTTTAAATAATTTATATTATTGTTTAATTTTAGTTCAATTAAAATTTAAAATAAATAATAATTTAACCAATTTTAAGCAGTATCTTCTAGGATTTCAATCTTCCTTCTTCACACTGATGCGGCTTTGATTTTTAAGGTAAACCTTCCTTCCATCAATTGTTTTGAACCCTGAACCAACCACTGAAACTATTCCTTTAGCAATTTTATCCCCAATACCATCAACCTTTTTGAGTTCATCTTCTCCAGCATTTACAATACTTTTAACAGTTTTAAATTCTTCAAGAAGCTTTCTTGCAGTTACTGGACCCACATTTGGCAGGGATTCAACTATATAAAGCTGCTGCTCCCATGTTGTCAGAGGTTTTTTTTCAGTTCTTATCTGCACGGCCTTTTTTTCACGGCTCTGCTCCCTCAATGCGATTCGTGTTATCATGGCCGCAGTATCTGCCTCAGAACGTGTTGGTATTATTGGAATTCCAAAGTCCACTGCTATGGATGCAAGGGCACCTCTCACAGCATTTGGATGCACAAATCCAGAGTAAAGGTTGTCCCCCTCAATGATCATCAAGGGTTTTTTGAAGTTTTCAACCAGTTCTTTTGCCTGTTTATGGAGTCTTTTATCCATAATAGAACTTATAAAATCTTTTACAGTTTTTCTTTCAATTGCAACATCATCACTGACCTGATAATCTGCAACTGCAAGACCTTTAACCCTTATTTTAACATCTAACCCATCAAGTTCCCTTAAAACAGAAGAATTACCTTCTCTAGAATCTGCATAAATAACAGGTCTGAAAATATTGTCTTCCCTATCACTTTCTTTTGTATCCATTGTTTCAGGATCATTTCCTTCTTGTGTCTGATTCAAAACCTTTTTTGTCTGATCTAAACTCTTTGATGAATCCTTTGATTCAGAATGTTCAATTTCATCCTTAAATTCAGCAGCTTTGGATTCTTTGAAAGTTCCAACAAAATTATCTTTCATTTCTTTGAAGGACACATCATCATTTCTGTAACTCGTTGAGAGCTGTTTCTTCATCTTCTTTTCCTTGTTGATGCTGGACCAGTAGTAAGATTCATCCCGTGTCCCCTTGGTTATGAGGATGATCATTTTTCCTTTGTTCTTTCGACCAGTTCTTCCACGGCGCTGTATCATTCTTATCTCTGAAGGAACTGGCTCGTATAGTACAACCAGATCAACCGATGGAATGTCTATACCCTCCTCAGCAACACTGGTAGATATCAGAACATCGTAAACGCCCTTTTTGAAGTCCTTTATTATTTCCTTCTGCTTTTTTTGGGTTAAACCCTTTTCAGTATCTCTGGATGCCTGTCCAAAGAATTTAACCGCATTTATGTTATTTTCAAGACATTTATCGTATATGTTGTTCACAGTGTCCCTGAACTGGCTGAAAACTATGATCTTTGAATCAGGATTTTTAAGCTCCTTTTCAAGTATTTTAATCAATTTTTCAAGTTTCGGATGTTCTATGTCTTCCTGAAATGCTTTTTCTGTAAGTTCCATTGCAGTGTAAAATTCAGGATCATTCATGAGGCTTTTTGCGGCCTTGGTTTTTTTCTTCTTGAAACGCCTGAAGTAACTGTGCAACGTGCTTACACCCTGGGTTTCAAGCAGTTCAACGGAATGAAGAATGTTTATAACGGCTGTTAAAAGAGAAACTGCAAGGAAACATTTTTTAGGAGGTCTAGCACTACTCCCTATTCTCCTCTGGGCCTTTCCCTGTGCAATGAGAACCTCTCGCTTACTGACGTTGGATATTGACCTTAATATCCCCATTCGTTTCAGGGTTTTCAAACGAGCCTTGAGGGCATTATCCATATGGGATTTTATTTCCTTTAATTCAGGTTTTAAATCCACTTTAATCCATTTAACTTCTACAGGATTGAAGTAGGGTTCAACATCAGTATCTTCTTCAGTTTTAATTACAACGTCCTTTATAAACAGATTTTCACAGACTTCTTTTATCTTTTCATTGTTCCATCCCGGAGAAGCCGTAAGTCCAAGGCTGAGCTTATTTTCACCTTCCTTACTGTACTTATCTGCCAAGTAAACGTATGAATAGGAACCCACACCACGATGACATTCATCAAAAACAAGGAGTGAAACATCCTTTAAAGAATACCTTCCAGATATAACATCAGATTCAACTGTTTGGGGAGTTGCACAAATTATCTGAGAAGCATTCCATCGTTTAATTCTTTCTTTAGGGTTTACAGCCCCTGTTAGTGATGCTGAAGGCGCCTTCAGAAATTCTTTGAAGCTCTCCTCATGCTGGATAACCAGGGGTTTTGAAGGTGCCAGCAGCAGAACCTTGGACTCTGGAAACTTTTTAAGCCGTTCTGCAGCAACCAGTGCAGCAACGATAGTTTTTCCAAGGGCTGTAGGGGCCACGATCATACTGTTGCCCTTTTTAAGTACACCTGCAGCCAGAACCTGCTGGTACAGCCTTGCCTCAATTTTACCCGGCTTTATCAGGGAGTGTTGGATCCATCTTTCCATGGAATTTTATATCTCAATGGGAACATATAAAAAATGCTGTTGAACCTTAAAAGAAATTCAGATGACTTGAAACCAAATTTTTAAATGGATTTACCTAACCAATTTTCATAAATTACGTCAAAAGTCAATAAAAATAGGATGTTTCATTGAATTATGATACTGAATCACTAAAATTAAATTTATAATCAATTAAAACTTCAAAAAAAAGATTTGAAATTAATTTAAAAATTATTAATTGATTAACATCTTTAAATAGCAATTAAAACTGTTTTTAGGTTTATATAACCCTTTTAAAGTAAATTTAGGTCTCTTCAGGAATGGTTATGGAAAATGATCCAATTCATTTTCCATTCTAGATTCCAACCTTTTTTTAAACTATTTAAAACGCGAAGTCCATTACCCCATCAAATACAAGCTTGGCTTCTCCTTCCATAAATGCTTTGAGTTTCCCATCCACTTCCTGGACAAGTATTAAAAGGTCTCCACCTGGAAGATGGACAAGAACCTCTTCGTCGAGTTTTCCCAGTTTGTAACCTATAAGTGCACAGGAGGTTGCTCCGGTACCGCAGGCGTAGGTGAATCCAGCACCTCTCTCCCAGGTTAACATTTCTATTTCGTTCCTGTTTATTATTTTAACGAAATGAACGTTGGTTCGCTGTGGAAATGCATCATGATTTTCTATTATTGGCCCTACAAAGTCCAGGTCCACACCTTCAACATCCTCAGTGAATATGACTGCATGGGGGTTTCCAACACTCACAGCACTCATCTTCATCTTTTCTCCAGCAACGTTAAGTTCCTGTTCCAGAAATTCACCAGTTTCACTTACACCCTGTTTCATGGGTATTTCATCGGCGTTGAAATTTGCAAATCCCATATCCACAGTTGATGATACAACCTGACAGTTCCTGACGTTTAAATCAACTTCTTTAAGGCCGCCAAGGGTTTCAACCATCATGCTTTCTTCGGTAACTATTCCATTTTCGAAAACAAATTTTACAAAACACCGGATTCCATTTCCACACATTTCAGCTTCGCTTCCATCTGCATTGAATATTCTGAAACGTATATCTGCCTCTTCAACTGTTGCAGGGGCAACGAATATAACTCCATCTGCTCCAACTGAAAATCCTCGTCTGCATACCTCTTCAACGAAGGCAGGCTTCTTGTATTCTGGGATTATTTCCTCTTTTGATTCGTCCACTACAACGTAGTCGTTTCCAAGTCCGTGCATCTTTGAAAATATTATTAATTTATCGTTTTCCATGTTATCATCAATCTGTATTTCATTTATCATTTAAGAAGCCTCACTGGAACGTTTTGTTTGGTAAATAGATCTGCGAATGTTTCCCTTTCCCTAATAACTTCAGATTCTCCATCATTCACAAGCACCTCTGCAGGCCTTGGTCTGCTGTTGTACTGGGAAGACATTGAGAATGCGTAGGCACCTGCATTTAATATTGCAAGTACATCACCCTCTTCAATTTCAGGCATTGGTCTGTCCCTTGCAAACAAGTCTCCAGATTCACACACGTCCCCTGCAATATCTATCTTCTGAGTTGCCTCTGCATAGGGTTTGTCTGCAACAACGATGTGGTGATAAGAATCATACATTGTGGGTCTGAGAAGTGTGTTAAAACCAGCATCAACACCTGCAAATTTCCTGTAACTCTGTTTTATACTGTTTACTCTGGTTAGAAGTATTGAAGAATCTCCAACTATGTAACGGCCAGGTTCTATGCACATGGTTGGTTTTCCAAGCCCGTAATCCTTTAATTTGTCCTTGAAGAGGTCTGTTATCTTCTCTGCGAAGATGTTTATATTGAGTTTACTCTCCTCTGGAGTGTATGGTATTCCTATACCTCCTCCAAAGTCTATGAAATCAAATTCAACACCTGCACCTTCATGAACCCTTCCAGCAACATCCATGAGAGTTCTGACAGCCAGCATGAATGGTTCAGGGTCGAGTATTCCTGAGCCTATGTGGCTGTGTATACCAACAGGTTTGAAACCCATATCCTGAGCCATTTTGTAGACATCTACAGCTTCTTCTTCCATGATTCCAAATTTACTCAGGGGTCCTCCAGTTATACAGTGGTCGTGGTGTCCAGCACCCACCATTGGATTCACCCTGAAGGATATTTCAAGTCCCTCAGAACCTGGAAGCTTTGAAAGTCGTTTCAGCTGTGAAATGGAGTCAACATTTAACCTGACTCCAGAGGATAGTGCAAATTCAAGTTCTTCATCTGTAACGTTGTTTCCAGTGTAAAGAATTCTTGAAGGGTCAAATCCTGCAAGAAGTGAAGTGTAGATCTCTCCAGGAGACACTGCATCTATTCCGCTTCCTTCTTCCTCAAGGATCTTCATGACTGCAAGGTTCGTGTTTGCTTTGCAGGCGTAGTACATCTTAAAATCTTCATAGTATTGTGAAAAAGCTCCGTAAAGCCTTCTGTAGTTTTCACGTATTTTATTCTCGTCTATAACGTAAAGCGGGGTTTTATACCTCTGGGCAAGTTCCAATGCATCCTCCTTGCCTATGCTTAAATTTCCTTTTTCATTAGTTTCCAAATCAAAGTTCATCTGCTGTCCTCCAAAAAAATGAGAAAATGAAGTTAACATTAAATTTCTGTTGTTGGTGTTATAAAAGTTTTTATAATTAAGAAACACGTTAAAAGTAATACTTAAATGTATATTAAAATTATTAAATATAAACTGTTCCCAGAAAACAGAATTTAAAACTCCAATTATTCTTTTTAATACTTAAATTATTTGTTAATTAAATTCAAATTAATTATTTCAAAAATTCATACTTTTAAATGTCTTAAAATTTTCTTATTCAATAAACAGTCTCCTTGAAGATGATTTTGAAGCAAGTTCCATTATCATTTTTGACTTCCATTTTTCCTTCTATCTGTTCCACAAGACTGTTTATAAGCTTTATTCCGAGACTATCTGAATTTTTATAGTTGAAATTCTCAGGTATTCCATTACCATTGTCTTCAACATTGAGAACAAATTTATCCTCTTCCCTATGGAATTGAATGCTTATGTATCCCTTTTTATTCCCTATAAAAGCATACTTAAGGGAATTTGATATTATTTCGTTGACTATGATCCCCAAAGGAACTGCCACGTCCACGTCCAGGAATTCATTGTCCACATCTACATTTAATTTCACATTTCCATTGTTCAATGAGTAGGTTCTAAACAGTTCAGATGCAAGATCACCTATATAATTACCAAAATCAATGCTTTTAAGGTTATCTGATTTGTAAAGTCTTTCATGTATGAGGGCCATGGATCTTGCTCTGTTCTGACTTTCCTTGAACATGCTTTTTGTTTCATCATCTTGTATGTAACGTGACTGCAGGCTGAGAAGGCTTGATATAACAGTTAAATTGTTTTTAACCCTGTGATGTATCTCCTTCATGAGCATTTCTTTTTCATCAAGGGCTTTTTCCTTGGCTTTTATTTCATTCTCAAGTTTCTCTGTTTGCCTCATGTCCTGGGCAACGATTAATCGGCCTCTAATTTCATATTCGTCCCTGATAACTGAAAAATACATTTTAACCGGAATTTTTTCATTCCTCAAGGTTAGGTAATTCAAATCCATCTCAATGTACTGTTTTTCAGGAGCATTATCATGGATCATATCAACTATTTTCCTTTCAACAGGTTTTATATGCTCTTTCGGAAGTAAAACAGTCCATTTTGTCCCTATAATTTCTTTTTTAGTGTATCCAAGAATCCTTTCAGCCTGCTCATTTATATTCACTATTTCTCCCCTTCTGTTGAGGAAGATGATCATGTCCGTTGTTCTGGAAATTATTTCATCCACAGCTATATCTGGGGTCATTTGCAGGAATTTGTACCTGGAAATAGCGTATCCAATTCCTGTAAATGCTATTAAAGCGATGATCTGACCAATTGAAGGAAGAACAAAGATGTTTATGAAGGGCAGAACAGCGTTCACAATGTAACCTGGAATGAATGCTACTATGGCAGTTAGAACAATTATTTTTGCCTGTTTCTTTTCTCTAGGACTTTCCGACCTTCTTCCCCATAACCATATGAGGAGGTAGGATAACACAGGCAGGACTGTGAAGTAAACCATGTATGAACTGTACCACCAGCTGGTTGCAATGTCTATCCATTGGGAATTTATCCACACAAGCCCGGGTCCTGTGAATGAACCTGTAACTGTCTCGTAGATGAAGAATATTGCAGGTACGTAGAGAAGGATGTAGTGGTACCATTTTTTGAATATTTTATCATTTCTGGTGAGTATGAGTGCTATTTGAAGCAGTCCCACAGGGTATGCACACCTTCCAAATGCCGAAAGCTTGTACCAGAACCATGCAGATGCTTGATCCGGGGCAGAATAGAAAAAAGTGTATGTGAATGCCCAGATAGCGAACATAACTGATAAAATAAAAACTGAACGGTTTAATTTAGATTCAGGGCTGAGTTTTAATATGTAGATGCCTATAGAAAGGTAAATAGCAAATATAAGGAAAGAAATCAGGGATAAAATGTTGGGATACATATTTTCAGTGTTTCTCCATAATCAATGTGTATATGTTGAGGTTGGATGTTTCAGCATAAAAATATTTATGGAAATTTACCCTTGACCTTGATCATGGCCCAAGTAGAAACCTTGACATTGTATTGAAAGGATAGGAACAGATCTATTTAATCTGGATGGGCCAATCATATTAGAAGGTCTATAAATAAGTATATAATTATATTGAAGTTAGAAGGTGTCGTAGAAATTGATTTTTAATGGAAATTTCCTTTATAAAATCCCTAAAGCACAAAAAAATATGTTAAAAATTTTTAAAAGCTTTTTTAATTCAAATTATAATTTAAAAAACAGGATTCATATTTTTCACAGTACCATAACCACTTGGATTTAATGCGCTGTTTTTTGACTTCATCAACTGGGAGTAATCATAGAAAAGTATATAAACAATGCCACAAAAATATAATAATGTTAAAAATATAATGACGATAATTTTTAATTTGGTTTTTTTCAGATGATGTGACTACTCAGACAATTTGAAATAAAATTGGATCTACTTTGAAAGTTTGGTTTATTTTTTGGCAGTTGATCCAGATTTAAACTGCTATTTAACATTAATACTACTTTCAACTGTGGATTTAATAAATAACAGATTAATTTGAATTTAAAACTCTTTTTTGGGTTAATTCATGCTTTATTTATTCGTTGTTTCAAATTTGAGGTGTAATTTTGGAAGATCCCCATATCAATAAATGGCAGATCTTAATAGCAATATCAATAGGCGCTGTAATGGTGCCAATGAACGCAAGTATAATTAACGTTTCACTCCCAACCATCGCAACTTTTTTCAATGCGAGTATAACAACAGCAGAATGGGTTTTAACAGCTTATCTTATCACCCTATTAAGTATGGTGCTCTTTTTTGGTAGGCTTGGTGACTTTGTAGGACATGAACGGCTTTATCTGGCAGGACTTGTTGGTTTCATAGTATCCTCAATTCTCTGCAGTATGTCTCCTTCAATCATGTCTTTAGAAATATTCCGGGCTATACAAGGATTTTCAGCAGCCATGATGCTTTCAGTTTCCATGGGAATAGTAAAAAGGGCATTCCCAAAACATCAGCTAGGAAAGGCAATGGGCATGTACTCTGTGGCTGTAGCAGTGGGACTGGCTTTGGGCCCGGCAATTGGGGGGATAATTGGCGAAACATTCGGATGGAGGTCTATCTTCCTTGTAAATGTCCCATTAGGCATCATGAGTTTTATTATCTGCTACAAGGTTCTTGTTAGGGGGGCACGTCGTGCTGTTAAATGGGATATTCCAGGAACGTTACTGCAATTTGCATGCTTGTTCTCGCTTGTTTACTTTTTGAACTACATAGAAAATGGATTGGATACTACAGCACTCCTAATTGCAGGTTTCAGCTTCACAACCCTGGTACTCTTTATATGGAATGAACTCCATGCCAAAAATCCTATGCTGAACCTGAAAATCTTTAAAAATAGAACTTTTTCAGCCTTTGACGTGAGTTTGCACTTTAATTACATCTGTATGTACATGCTGCTTTTTGTAATGCCTTTCTATTTGCAGAAAGTACTTCACCTGAATGCAAACCTCACAGGGCTGGTTTTAACAGCATCTCCCCTTATCATGATGTTCCTGGCCCCTGTAAGTGGGGCACTCTCAGATAAATGGGGGTCACGGCGCCCAGCATTACTTGGGTCAGTCATATCTGCATTTGCACTTTTATCAATGACACAGCTCCAAACAACATCAACGGCTCTGGACGTATTTTTGAGGCTGGCCCTTCTTGGAGTGGGTACGGCCCTGTTCCAGGCACCAACAAATCGGGCGCTCATGGCATCCACCCCACCCAAAGAAAGTGGAGTTGCATCAGGTATCATAGTTACAACCAGAAATCTTGGAATGGTTTTTGCAGTCTGCTTCGGAGGTATACTTCTCAACACCGCCATATCACCAGATGTTCTTCAACAGGGTCATCTTTTCAGCACAGCAGCCCAAAACTTAACCACAGGAATGCACAGAGTTGTGCTTCTTGGAGCAGTTTTAAGCATATTAATGGCATTACTGGCATTCATTGGGCTTTTAAAGAGGACTGTAGTTATGGAAGAAACTGAAAGAGTGGTAAAAAAGCATAAAAAAATAATTCAAAAACAAGTTGCCAAACAGGCCCATCATATCTCCATAGTGCTCCATAAATAAGTCCATGAATTCTTAAAATTTTTATAGAACACAATTTTTGAATTAAAATTAAAACAATGGGTTAAAACAGTTTAAAAAAGGGGAGATCCCTTAAAGGGATCTCACTAACCCTTGAGAACTTCCTCAAGAACAGAGGTAACTGTGTCGATCTGCTCACGGCTTATGAGTAAAGGTGGAACGAACCGTAAAACGTTTCCAGCAGTACAGTTAACTATAACTCCTTCTTCACGCATTTTATCAACCAGTTCACTGCATTGGAAGTTGATTTCCATTCCCAGCATGAGTCCTAGGCCCCGTACATCATTAACAACTTCATTTTTATCCTTTATAGCTTCGAGTTTGGCCTTGAAGTAGGCACCATTTTCACGGGATTTTTCAAGGAGCTTCTCCTGGAGTATAACATTTATTGAAGCCTTTGCAGCTGCACATGCCAGAGGGCTGCCTCCGAAGGTTGCTGCATGGTCTCCAGGTTCGAAGGTTTCACCAACCTCATCACTTGCAAGAACTGCACCCATTGGGAACCCACCTGCAATGGCCTTGGCAAGGGTTGTGATGTCAGGGGTTACATCGAAGGTTTGGGATGCAAACATTTCCCCTGTTCTTCCAAAACCAGTCTGAACCTCATCGAATATGATCAGAACATCATTTTCATGGCACACCTTCTTGAGGTCCTTCAGGTAATCTTTTGGAGGAACTATTATTCCACCTTCACCTTGTACAGGTTCTACAAGAACTGCTGCGGTGTTTTCTGTTATTGCATCTGCTGCAGCTTCAACATCACAGTAATCAACGTAGCTGAAACCTGGTGTTAATGGCCCAAAATTCTTCTGGTACTTGGTCTGTCCTGTTGCAGTGATTGTTGTGATGGTACGGCCGTGGAAGGAGTTTTTCATGGTTATTATTTCACCCTTTCCTGTGTGCTTACGTGCAAGCTTTATTGCACCTTCATTGGCCTCTGCACCGCTGTTGCAGAAGAAAGCTTTGCTGTGGGGTGAAACCTCTGCCAGAAGCTCGGCCAGGGTAACCTGTTCCTCTGTGTAGTAGATGTTGGATGTGTGTATGAGATTTTTAGCCTGATTACAGATGGCTTCAGCCACCTTTGGGTGTGCATGACCCACGTTGTTCACAGCTATACCTGCAACACAGTCTATGTAAGATTTACCCTCAACATCCCAGACCACTGCCCCACTTCCCTTTTTAAGGGCCAGTGGCTGACGACCGTAGGTCTGCATAACGTATTTCTTATCTAAATCCATAATTTCATTTGTATTCATATAAATTCACCTTTTTTATGAGTTAAATTGATTAAAATTCTTCAAGCAACTTCTAAAGTATGATAAAAAATTTTAAAGCCTGAAATTCCCATGCCAATGAAAAAAAGTTCCAGTTTCATTGTTTTGCACGTTATAAATCATTTTATTTATTTGAATTTCATATTATATTAAAGGTTTTTATACTGGCAGAATACTTGTATTTAATAAGATGACAAAATATTAGTTTCCAGTTGGAAAATCATTTCAAGGTGATAAAATGAAAAAAGCATTAATTGAAACAGATAAGGGAAACATCGAGCTCACCCTCTTTGATAAAGAGGCACCCAACACAGTTGAAAACTTTGAAAAACTTGCAAATTCAGGCTTCTACAACGGTCTAACTTTCCACAGGGTCATACCAAACTTCGTGATACAAGGAGGATGTCCTAAAGGAAATGGAACCGGTGGCCCAGGTTACACAATAAAATGTGAAATAAACCCACACAAACACGGAACAGGCGCCCTATCCATGGCCCATGCAGGTAAGGACACCGGTGGAAGTCAGTTCTTCATAACCCACAGCCCACAGCCACACCTCGATGGAGTACACACAGTCTTCGGAAAAGTTGTGAAGGGAATGGACGTTGTCAACAAGATAACTCCTGGCGACGTAATGAACAAGGTCACAGTGACCGATGAATGAATAAAAGGAGTACATTCACCCCCTTTTTAATTATTTTTTAAATTATCTTCATTTTTAATTTTATTTTAAAATAATGCTGATTCAATTGAAAAATTCACATTAAACTTATTTTAGAATTTATAATCATTATAAAATCCATTTTAAATATCAAATTTAAAAATATTGATTATTAATCAGTAAAATAATTTTTTAACAGCTTCAGCGTATATATCAGCTACAGCATCTGCCATGTCCACGTCTCGTGATGTGTAGTCCTTTGAGGGGTTCCCTAGAACGATCTGGCCCACAATTTCGCCTTCGTACTTGGCAGGTACAGATAGAAACTGGGATACAGGAACGTGGCCTTTGGGTATTCCATGGGCTGCAGGGTGCATGGCAGGATTACGCACGTAAAAGGATTCACCAGTATCGAGGGAGTATCCGAGAAGTCCACCATAAGTTCCGTCCTTTCTCACCTTAAAACGGGCCTCACCCCTTTCAGCGTACATCTGACACTCCCCAGTCATGTGGGAGAATGAAATTCCAACACTGTCATGGTTTTCAGGGTCCAAATAGGCAACGTAACAGTTTTCACTGGATGTGATGGTTTTTACAGCTTCCATAATCACCTCAGAAACTTCTTTGAGGGAGGAATCTGGAGGCATGGTTTCAATCCTTTTTTTAAGTGATTCAATTTTAACAGATTCTACTTTCTCTCCGGAGCCCATTCCATATTCTGATGTGCTTTTATTCCCCATACATTCACCTTCCATTAAAGACTGTGTTCCTATTTACTATTAATTATCCTATAATTTCATAAGGTTTATAGGGGAGTTTTTAGAGATAAATCCCTCTGAAAACTTGTTTTTAAGTGATAAAAATGGATGAAAACGATAAAACAATAGAAGTAGAATATGAAAATCTCAAAAATTCTTATAAATTTAGTACCTACGCGTTATCCCACTGAATTCTTCCAGGTTTTTTGAGATTCCACCCATAAAACTCATGTTTCATACTATGTTCAAAGTGCTTATTCAGTTTTCCTATTTTGTTCAGTGATTCTGAAAGGTTATTTTTTAAATATTTTGGGAAGGATTAGGTTAAAATCTGGCCTTCAACTTCCAAAACTGAAAATAAAAAGATTTATACGTGATGTGTCAATCTAAAAATTATTTAAACCGGAATAACATGATCATAGAGTAGTTAATGGGATTTTCATATGGAGGGTATGAAAAATGGACAGTGAAGAACTGGAAGCAAAAATAGATGAGAGACAGCACACAAAAGAGATAAATATAAGCTATATTATTAGTTTTGGGGCTTACTTCCTAGGATTGTACTTCTTCTTAAAGGGATATTTGATGGGGGTACTGGGATTCATTCCATCTCCAGTTTTTGGAGTGTACTTGCTCATGAAGAATGAAAGGCAGACAAAGCTCTATGGACTCCTGCTCTTGTTTTTTTCCATAATCTGGATACTGAGCTACATAAACTACATGCCCACATAATCGGAATCCTATTTCTTTTTCAGGGACTCCAGAAGTCCAGATTTACGTGCGTAGTGGAATAGGTAAAGCTGAACATAACCTGCATGTTTCCCGAACTCCTCCATTCCAAATGTTCTGGCCTTTGGAGGTTTTATCTCTTCTCTGTTGAAGTACAGGGCCGAAATTATCCTTCCAATCCAGACATCCACAGGAAAAGCCTGCCCCATTCCGTAGCCGTAGAAGAGTATGCAGTCAGCAACCTTTGGACCCACACCAGGGAATTTCAGAACCTCCTTGAAGGCATTATCATAGTCCATATCCCCAATCTTCGTGATGTCAATTTCTTCATGGGCCATTCTAGCTGCTTCCTTCATGTAACTGCAGCGGTAACCTACACCGCAGCTTTTAAGGTTCTCTGTATAATCTGAAGGTTCTCCAATACATCCGCAGAGTTCCATCTCCTCAATATCGTGTTCTGGAACCTTCATGAGGGTTTCGGGTGAGGGGAAGCTGTGGAACTCGCCACTAGCAAAATCGAATTCATCGCCCCATTTCTCCTTTATCTGGAGTATGGATTTGTTCCACCGCGCAATGGAATTATTTGCCGAACATATGGACGAAATAATGCACTCAAAGGGGTCCTGGGCTTTGAAGAGTCTTAATCCTCTGCAGAACCCTATGGTGGGCTGGAGTTTTTCACGTGATTCAAGGAAGCTGTAAAGTTCCATTAAATCATGTTTAAGGTCAAATATTTCACATACCTTTGACCGGATCTCATCATCCTTTATCTCATACTTTGATTCTGCACGGAGTGTGATGGGTCCATCGAGATCATCTGGCTTTTGGTGTATACCAATGAAACAGGGTTTGCCCTGGATCATCAACAACTCCTGAAACTCTCCATTTACGAATTTCCACGGGGGTTGAGATGTTTGACCGCTTTGAATAGTCAGTTTCAGGTCGAAAGGGCCATTTGGATGGATTCTGAGGGTTTTTTGCATCATGATGTTTCACCTGTTTTTCATGAGTTTCACGTGTGTTTTATATAAAACCTTGGATGATCCCAACTTTCACTGCCATGAATTTAAACATACATTTCAAGTGTAAAATTGAGAATAATAGCAATAAAATATTCAATTTTTATTAATAATAGCAATAAATAATGATTTATAATGAAAAATGTATTTTAGGAATTGAAATAAAAAAATTAGGAGTTTTTCTTAATTTTCCAGGATCACCTCAAATCCACCTCATTCCCTCCAGATCGCAGTTTCTTCTTGTTCACCCAGACAAAGCCGTTATCTGCAGTTATCACTGCAACATCCACAGGCCCGCCCACTCCAGGCATATCCCCTGGATCTGCATTTATTCCATCCGAAAACCTCTGCATTGCAGCGGTTGTCTGGATCATGAGGGTGCAGAAATCCACGGCATCCTGTAGGGTCATTGTTCCCCATTGAATTGCATATTCAAGGCCTTTCAGCTGTTCGTACATCTGAGCATCTCCAATCTTTGCTGAAACATCCTTGGTGAATGGCACATTACCGATCCTGCCGTCGAAGCCAAGAACTATCCTTGAAACAACGTCTCCCTGCCCTATCCAGGAACTACCGTACTCGTTATTCCTTTCCTTACTGTTCCTTCTTCTCTGCACCTCACCGGGTATCTGACATCCGTAAACCTCGTGGGAACCGTCCCGGTTGTAACCTGCAACCAGAAGTTCGATCATATCTACACCAGCCATTCCTTCTTCAATTGTTCCTTGTGGAGTTTTGAAACGGAATTTAAGGGCATAGTTTTCCCTGTGGATTTCCTGAAGTTCGCATCCCTTTGACTTGAGGTCGTTTTCTATGTTGGCTTTTGCAAGGTCCAGCTGTTCCTGCCAGTGGTACTTCTTGTTGAATAAGCTGTGCAACTTCTCCGCCACCTCCTCAACATCCATCTTATCGATCTTGGAGGTTCTCTTGAACTCCTCAATGAACTTGCTTATATTCTTGAAGATTCCATCATCTGCAAGAAATGCCAGGCCTGTTATTCCGACTCCAACACGTTTGTTTATCTGAAAAAGTTTCATAGCATTGTCGCTGCCGATACGGGCCATTCCCTTAAGGTTCCTGTAGGACTGACGGCTGTCTGCAGCCAGAACTATCCCTTCAGGTGTTGTTGTGTTTATTACAAGTGACATGATCCATCTCCTTTAAAACTCTTGATACCTGCACAATTATCCTTTTTCAATTATTAATTATCCCTTTCTTTTAATTAAAAATGTGCTGGTCATTAAACTTTCACGGAGATTTTCCACATCATTTGAAATTCATTCTTAAAATATTCAAATTTTAAGGGAAGATCAGGATCTAACCCAAAAACATCCATTCACAAATTTTATTTTTTTATAAAAACATATAAGGAACATGTAGATAGGGTGAATTTTCCTAAACTTAATTTTATAATAAAAAAAGGTGATTACATGCCCCAATTTCTAACCATAACTCCTCAGGATGCACTTAAATTAATTGAAGAAAGTCCAGAGATCAGTATTTTGGATATCAGGCCAAGGGATGAATTTGAAAGGGAACATGTTCCTGGTGCTGAAAATCTGGACTACCATGGCCATGAATTCCAGAAGAAGGTTGAAAATTTGGATAAAGATAAGATCTACCTTATATACTGTAAAAGTGGAGTCAGGGGTTGTTACTTCATGGATAAAATGAGGGATTCCGGTTTTAAAGGTGCATTCAATGTTCTGGGCGGATTTGTTGCCTGGAAGGTAAGTAAACTTCCCCTTTCAAGTGATTGAGGATGGATTTCAGCTCTGGGTGAACCTTCCATCCAGTTTAAAGATGGCCACCCGTGTTACAGGGAAGTCACGTCCTCTCAAATTCCAGAGCTTAGACTGGATGGGGGTGATGATAGAAGTCATAGCTGGTGAAGTAGAAAGAGTTAAAGGTGGAGTAAAGGAAATATTTGCTGATCCTGGGTATCTGGACGTTTCCATTCCTCCAGAGAAATCTTACCAGCAGCCAGTTAAACATGGACATACAGCATTTGCCTATGTTTTTGAAGGCAAGGTATTGGAGGTAACCAAGAAGATAACTCCACAGGCTTCTAATCATTTAATCATCTTTGGGGAGGGAGATATGGTCAAAGCACCCACTGTTAATGGTCCTTTAAGATTTCTTTTAATATCTGGAAAACCATTAAATGAACCTATTGCCCGTTACGGCCCCGTCATGAACACAGATGAAGAGATAGTGGAGGCTCTCAAGGATCTGCGGGAGGGCACATTCGTCAAGTAAACTCATAACAAAATAAAAAAACTCAGCAATGCTTTAATAACCATTTTATTTATTTTAGAATCGTTACGATATAATACTAAGTTGAAGACAAGATATCAAAATTTCTCGGCTAGGGAATCAAAATCAAAAATTCCAATAATCACCTCCCACCAAATACATAATGATGGTAAATCTTAAAGTTCTCTCATCAAGTGACAGTGAACACTTCCTTGAAACAGATTCATTTTACGAGCTTTGTAAGGCCATGAAGTGTTTAAAAAAATCAAAAGGGCACATTTTACTTGTTTTAGGGGCTCCAGGCACAGGTAAATCTGCCAACATATATCAGGCCATATCTCGCCAGGAACTTGATGTTTACAACACATTTTTATTTATAGATGCCCATACAAAGCCTTCAGAGGTGTTTCAAATATTTTGGGACACCATAGAAGATGATATGGGGCTTAAATCCAAGGAAGAGGTCTATAAAATGGCAGCTTCCTACGACGTTGTTCTCTTTGCTGATCAATTCCTTGATTCAGAGCACCTTGACAAGAATAAAATGGGACTGGGGCTCTGGACAGAAAAAAATGGGCCCGGAACCTTTTCTTTATATTTTAGGGTGTTATACGAGTACCTGAAACACAGGAAGGACTTGAAAAATATAAACCTGCTGTGCCAGACATCATGGGTTGTGAAGTTCAGAGGAGTGAGGTACGACATCCTCACGGATTTCCAGTTTATATCTAAAATTCTGGTTTTTATCCTGAAACAGCTCTTTGACGTGGTTATGATTTCCTACAGTCACGAAGAGATAATGAAAATAGTTAGAAACCATCCCATGGCAGGTAGTGACGAAGAAATTGCGGAACTCATTGAAAAATACGGTAAAAAGCCCCGTTTTATCTTTGAAGCCCTGGAAAATGGAAGGTAGTTACCATACGTGCGGAATTAACCTGTATCTGACCTTCTTTTTGTAGTCTGCGTATCCTTCCAGTTCCTCCGTCAGCATTTTCTCCTCGCCGATGGTGCGGAGAACCAGGGACATTGACATCAGCAGGCCTAAGATGAACCCGTAGATGAAGCCAAGTAGAAGAGGGCCACCTAAAAACATTAGGATACCTCCAAGGTATAAAGGGTGTCTTATCCGCCCGTAAACTCCAGTGGAAACTACTTTTTGACCTCTTTCTGATTGTATTCTCACCAGGGGTACCTAAAATTTGGATGGGGTTTGGCTTTGCATGGGCAAGATCCCTTGCTTAAAATAAAATATGAATCTATATTATCATTATTTGATTCTAAGAATATTTAGAATTTTTTAAATCAAAATCATTGAATGTATTTTATAGATTCTGCAAGGTATTTGAAGATAAAAGGAGCATAAAATGAGTAAAAATGTTCTAAAACCTTAAAAAGAACTTTAAAGACTTTCCAGACGATGGCCATGCCATGTTAGTGGTTTCAGTTTTGTTCAAGGAAAATAATTCAAAATAGAGTAAGTCGATATTTTTGCTATCACTATATAGAGCTACCTATCAGATTTTTCGATTCCAGGTAAGAGTATGGGTTTTGATTAATTAACAGTTAATAATCATTTTTTAATCTTAATTTCCTTATAAAATGGGTTAATAGTTTTATATTAGGTTAAAATCCTCTGAAATATTTAAAACCCCTTTCAGCTACATTACGGGGCCAATACCATGAAATTTATGGGACTAAGTAAGTACTATGGATAATATTTTCCTTTTAATAACAAATATGTCCTATTTATGCGAGTCTAATTAAATAATATAATAAATAAGTTTTTTGGAAAAACTGTTTGGGAGGGACAAAAAATATGGGCGAAAATTATAAAATACCACCTTTTCTAAATCAAATTCTTATCATATCTGTTATTATCCTGGCACTTATAGGAATGAAGTTCGTTGCTCCGATTTTGGGACCGGTACTCATTGCTATTTTCATCAGCATACTTATCTATCCATTTTTGATGTGGCTTAAAAAGAAGGGATTTTCTTACAACGTGTCTATTCTTATAACCATAGCTTTAACCTTTGTTTTGGGACTGGGATTATTGGCAATTATGGTCTTGAGTATAAGTCAGCTGGTGGCAGCAGCATCAACCATAACCATAGACCCTAATTCGTTCCTGGCCACTTATGCTAATCAAATCGTCAAGTTCCTCTTCTCCAACATACCCTTGGAAAATATTGCCGGGATCATAGAGATGGGATTCTTCTTACTCTTTGCAATCATATTCCTGATTTATGAGCTACCTTACGTAAAATCAAGGCTAGTAAAAGGTTTGGGTGCAGAAAGTCCTGCCCTGAAACATACCTTTGACCTGGTTGCTGATTTTATTGAATACTTTGTAATCAGGATAAAGGTGAACTTCCTGGCCGCTCTGGGCTTTATGGGCATTTTCGTTGTCTTTGATATTAATTTTGCAGTTCTATGGGGCATATTAACCTTTGTACTTGGATTTATCCCCTACATTGGAATTATGATAGCTGCCATACCTCCTATCCTGGTAGCATGGGCCAAATACGGTATATGGGGAGCATTAAGCATCACTGTTCTCTTCGTGATAGTTAACACCATAGCCGAAAGCTATGTATTCCCAAGACTGACTGGAAAAGGACTTCAAATGTCAGTGTTTGTGGTATTCGTTTCATTATTCATCTGGGGTTGGATTATGGGAATGGCTGGAATGTTTCTGGCAGTGCCCTTAACTCTGGTACTTATCAAGTATCTGGAAAACTTTGATGAAACACGTTGGCTGGCTTTGCTAATGACCACAGACGAGGGAGAATAAAATGAATGAAGGATGATCCTTCATAATTTTTTTATTTTTTAAATAAAACTCATAAAATAGTTTAATTTTAAAAATAAGATAAATTTACTTTCTAAATAATTCATAAATTAATATGAAATAGTTATTTTTTTTAAATGATGATAAAGTATAATTCAGAAAAAAGTAGTCAATATTTTTGCTATCACTATATAGAGCGACGTATCAGAAAACATGATTTTTGATAAAGGAGATTATTTTGATTAAATAATCTTCAGAAATATTTATTTTTAAAAAATTTCCTTATAAAGTCCTTTATCATGGGTTATATGCTGTTTAATTGTGTAACTCGTGTTTTAAACTTCTCTACGCATTTTGAATACAATGAATGAATCACATTACCAAATGCGGGAATTAAATCGGCTTGCATTTCAAATGATCCTCACTTTCTTCAAGGATTTTCCAGTGTCCAGAGTTCATTATCTTTTTCTTGGTCAGGACTCTTTTTTGGTGTCCATCATCAATTATGAGTACTCCCTCTGGTTTGGTGATTCTCCTGAGCTCACCTAGAAATGTGGTTGGGTCCTGGATCATGAAGAACATGTCCAGTGCACAGACTCTATCTGCAATCCCGTCGGGAAGTGGACAACTGTAGCCATTAATAAGTACAGTTTCCACATTTTTAAGCCCCATACTATTTATTTTCTTTTGCACAGCATCCATGGCCATTTCATGGATGTCTGCACCGTAAACTTTCCCCTGGTCCCCAACGAGTTTGGCTAATTCTGTTGTGTAGCGTCCAGGTCCGCATCCGTAGTCCACCACATTCATTCCCTTCTTTATACCGAATGTTTTCACCCTTTTCTTGATGTAGGGATGGATAAAATCCATTATTTTAAAGCTCAGGTTCATAAACTTGAATGAAGTGTTGGACATCCTTTCTTTAGGCAGTGTGATCACCTTCTATTAAATTGCAGTGGGTTAAAATTAATAATATTCTGCAATCCATTAGATAAATCGTTTTTTGATAACGAGATCGTGGACTGTCAAAAATAGGTGCTTAATGATTAATAATATATTTTAAAATAAAGTTCAGAAGAAGTAGTCGATATTTTTGCTATCAATATATAGAGCGACGTATCAGAAAATATGATTTTTGATAAAAGAACCTATTTTGATTAAATAATCTCTATAAATATTCATTTTTAAAAAATTTCCTTAAAAATCCATTAAATTTAAAAATAAAGATTAAAGAATAAATCAGGGGAATAGAAAGATTGATCCATCCTACCTATTCCACATATATCTTAACTCTGGTTTGATTCTCTTCGTCTTCCACATCAACAATTTTTCCTTCTGCCCCGTTTTTAACAGCCTCTATGATCTCATCGAGGTCAATTTGATCCAGACCTGATTGTTCTAACTTAGGATCGAATTTCTTGGCTAGTTTTAATCCCACATCAACCAGGGAAAGAGGTATGTTCACATTTACCTTGGGGTTGTCATCCATGGTTTTAACCCTGATTTTTAACCATTTAGCATCTGTTTTAGGTTTGATTTCAATCTCATCTCCTTCCAGAGCATCCAGTAACTCCATTGCTTCTGAAGTATTGAGTTTTCCTTCTTCAACCATTTCCAAAATTTTCATTCTCTCTTCCGATATATCTTTAGACATATTTCAACACCCCTCATAATTTACCACTTAATAACTTCAAAGCCTCATCTTTGCTGATTTCTCCATTCTGGAGCTTTTCTAAAATGGATTTTTTATTGATGGCTGGTTTTTCCACCTTGTGTCCCAGAACTGAAATCACTTCATCCAGTTTATTCCTCACTGTGGGATATGAGATACCCAGTTCTTTTTCAATTTCCTTAATATTGCCCCTGTTTTTAATAAACACTTCAACAAAGTATTTTTGCTTGTCATTCAGCCTGCAGAACTTGCAAAGATCAAATTCGCCCTGAACAACGCTTTTACATTTTTTACACTTGATCTCGGTAACTGTGATTTCGCCCCCACATATGGGACAGCTTCCTGGTACTTCACGTTTCATAGCTCCAATCTCCTTAAATTGTGTAAATTTTCACTGCAACCCTACCTTCCTTTTCATCGTAGGTGTTGATGTCAACTATTTCGAATGGTTGTTCCTGTTCCAGCTGATTGATAAACTGTTCGATGTCCTCGTAGGTAACGTTCTTTAAGATGCTTTCAATGATTTCATTTTCACTAGATTTGTGTGCTCCTGCAACTACTTTAGAAGGACAATACTTGAAGATTAATTTAGATACCCATCTAACGGTTGAAAATCTTAAGGCAGGAAGTGGGATTGAAAATTTGCTTGTTTTAACCTGGATTTTTAATTTTTTTGCCTTCATATCAAACCCCCTTTAAAACATAACTTCAATATTATTGATTTCTAAATTAAAATTGTTAAGTTATTCTATATAAATATATTGAATTTTTTAATTAATACTTCAAAATAATTGAAGTTCAACTGATATTTTTAATATTATCTGGGTCTGAGATTGGAAGTTTTAATTGATGAAAATTAGAAAAAAGGATTAAGGGATTAAAACTTATTATTAACTAATTATCTAATATTATGTTGGTGAATTAGGTGGCCAGAAAACGATTCGAGACGATAGATGGGTATATAGCAACATTTCCAAAAAATGTACAGTATATCCTAGAAGAAATGAGGAAGGTTATCAAAGAATCGGCCCCTGGATCTGAAGAAACCATAAGTTATGGTATGCCAACATTTAAGCTCAGGGGCAACCTTGTGCATTTCGCAGCCTACAAAAATCATATAGGATTTTATCCTACACCTTCCGGTATTGAAGCATTTAAAGAAGACTTATCACCATACAAAAGCTCAAAAGGTGCCGTGCAATTTCCCATAGATAAACCAATTCCATTTGAACTGGTGAAGAAGATAGTTATTTTTCGTGTGGAAGAAAATCTGGCAAAAAAGAGTTAAACAATTTTCAGATAATGATTAGGAATATCTAAATATGCAAAAAATTTTGTTATCCCATAAGAACGTATCATAACCTATTCCTGATGATCAATACTATTTTCATTAAATAAAATTTAAAATTAATTATTTTTTAAAAATTTGCTTAAAAAATCCTTTAAACATTTCAAAAATAGACGATAAAACGATTATGTAAATTGTTAATTGCAATAAATGAATCAGAAAAGTAGGTGCTCGATATTTTTGCTATCACTATATGGAGCTACCTATCAGATTTTCTGATTTCATGTAGGAGTCAAGCTTTTGGCTTATATGCTGGTAAATATCCTTGGTTACTCCAACTTTCCTGATAAAATCGTTGGAATATTTTATGTCCCCTCTTCTGGGGTTGTCCTGCCTCATAACGTACATGCAGATGGCAGTTATGATCATCATGGGGTCGGATTTTCTGCCCTTACCTGCACGGTAGAGCTTCCTGAAGTCAACCTTGGATATGATCTCTTTGGCCCGGTCTTTCTGACCTCCACCCACTGGTAGGAGAACTTCGTCCCCTTCTTCCCTTTTGGTTAAAACCAGTGTGGGGCTGTGGCCTGTCATCATGAAGTTACTGGCCACTATGCTCAGCTGGGCCATTTTTTCCTGCTGGCGGAAGTCCTCCTCTACAGTTTTCTGATCGTAGGGCTTGAACTTCTCGTATTTCTTTATCTTATTCTCCATTCTTGCTATTTTTGTTGTTTCATCAAGAAAGATGTGTTTTCGTTTTACCAATTTATGGTCCCCTGAAAGTCACTTGTTTATTTTTTGGATTTTAGACTTATTAAGATTGATGAGATTTTACGTTTATAGAGAATTTGGAAATATAAAAATTTTTTTAAATAAAATCAGGTTTTTCACACCCTAACCTCAACACCCTTCTCCTTCAAGAACTCCTTCACCACGTACACAGGATACTCTTTGAAGTGGAAGATGCTTGCAGCAAGTGCGGCATCTGCTTTACCCTTGGTGAATGATTCGTAGATATGTTCGGGATTACCTACACCACCCGACGCAATTACAGGTATGTCCAGGTTTTCGCTCATTGCACGCGTCAGCTCCAGGTCGTAGCCGTCCTTGGTACCGTCCCTGTCCATTGAGGTTAGGAGGATCTCTCCAGCCCCCCTTTCCTGGCATTCAGCTGCCCACTTCAGGGCATCTATTCCCGTGAATTCCCTTCCACCGTAGATGCTGCAGTCGAACCAGCAGTAACCCTTCTCAGTTTCAATAACCGTCTTGTCCAGCGCATCCTTTGGATCTGAAACGTAACGCCTCTTAGCATCTATGCCTATGACACAAGCCTGGCTTCCAACCACCTTTGAAGCCTCATTTATAAGGTCGGGATTGTGGATTGCAGCCGTGTTGGTTGAGCATTTATCTGCACCTGCCCTGAGCATGTTCACGTAGTCCTCTGGTTTCCTAATTCCCCCGCCCACACAGATTGGCACGAAAACGTTCTCTGTTGTGGCCTTTATAACGTCTGCCATGGTTTCCCTGCGTTCGTGTGATGCTGTTATGTCCAGGAACACTATTTCATCTGCACCGTCCTCGTAGTATTGGGTTGCAAGTTCCACAGGTTCTCCGGCATAGCGTATCTCTTTGAATTCCACTCCCTTGACCACACGGCCGTGGGGGACCTGGAGGTCGCAGTCTAAACATGGTATGATTCTTTTGGCAAGCATTTTAATCTCCTGATTTGAATGATGATCCTATTGGATCTACATGATGGTTGATTCTCATGAATAAATTCTCCCCAAACCCTTTAATAACTATCTTATTTCCTACAGGCACAAATAGTAATACTTATATCTCTCCAAGCCATATCCTCATAAGTAAAATTGGAATGGAGGTTTTAGAATAAGTATCGATGAAATAATTTCAGACTCCCTGAAATATCCTCTTTCCAACTTGGGAAGATTTTTGGGGCTTTTAGCGTTATTAATAGGAAGTATTTTGATTATTCCTGCTTTTCTGGCATGGGGATACCTTCTTAGAATAGTGGAGCAAACTATTTATGGTTCAGATGAGCTTCCTGTATTTGATGAGTGGAGCAAGATGTTTTCAGATGGTTTGAAGTACATAGTATCCAACATACTTTATTTCATAGTTCCCCTCGCGCTTATAATCCTATCTTTGGTTGGTATAGGCTTTTCAGCACGATCTGGAAGCTCCCAAACTGCAGTTTATTTGCTTTTGTTGTTGGTTGGTTTGATACTTAACATACTGGTTGCTATGGTTTACATCATGGCTGTAGCTAATATGGCACATTCAGAACGTTTTGGTGCTGCATTTGAATTTAGCACTATATTTAGATACATCAAAGGAATAGGCTCGTTAACCTACTTTGCATACGTCTTCGTTTTCTTCATAATTCTTGGTATTATAGGCATCTTTTTCAATGTAAATCTGTGGTCACGGATTTTTGGAATGGCTGGACTGGTTGTAGGCGGAATTCTGTACATAATCTTCAGTGTTTACTCCGGCATGGCAAGAAGCAGATTCAGCGGGCTTATGTACCTTGAAGGCTACTTCAAAGCCAACCCTGAAGATGAAACTGATTACAACCCCGAAATAGAAGAAAATCAGGATTTAAAAACTGTTTAAGCACATATCAAACCTTTATTTCATTTTTTTTAAAATTAAAGAAAAATTGATTAACAACTTCCCTTTGTAAAATAAAATTTCTGCCTTGTTTTTTACACCAGATTTATAAGACATAATATGATATAATCTCTAAAACTTAGAAATAGTTGGTGATAAAAGATGGAAAAAACAGTCAAAATAATCCCATTCTCAGAGGTAACCAAGTTCCACGGCCATGTGTGCCCAGGTTCTGCCATAGGCTACCGTGTGGCAGAAATAGCAATCCAAAACTTGATATCTCCCCGTGCAGTTGATGAAGAGCTTTTAGCAGTTGTTGAAAACGACAGCTGCAGCGTTGACGCAATTCAGGTTGTTACGGGCTGTACAATGGGCAAAGGTAACCTAATATTCAAGGACCACGGTAAACAAGTATACACATTCATGAACAGAAAAACAGGTGAAGCCGTCAGAATATCCCTTAAAGACAGTATTGAAGCATGGGATCCTGAATTTGCAGCTGCAAGGCAGAAGGTCTTCTCTGAAGGCGCAACTCAAGAAGATAAAAAAGATTTTGAAAGGATAAAGGATGAAATAACAGATAAGATACTCACAGCACCAGCAGAGGAACTCTTCAAGGTTGAGAAGGTTGAAACAGAATTTCCAGAGGAAGCCAGAATATTCAGGTCAGTTCGCTGTGCAAAGTGTGGGGAGATGGTTGCAGAGCACAGGGCCCGAGTTGAAAATGGTGAGATAGTTTGCATACCATGTTTCAGTGAATATTCAAGGAACTGAAATAACACCCTAATTTTTTTCATTTCCCAAAAACTTTATGAGTGAACAGAGTTATATTTGAATTACACCTAATTGATTCTAAATGAGATACATTTTCATGGGCCTGTAGTCTAGCCAGGAATATGACGTGGGACTTCGGATCCCAAGGTCGGGGGTTCAAATCCCCCCAGGTCCGCTAATTTTTATTTAATGCTATTTTCAAGGGTATTTCTCTTTATAAAAATTTATTAATTTTAACTTCCCATAGATCATTCCATGGAATCTGAAGATGAACTACCAAAATTCAGGATCAGAATACTAAAAAACGGTCCATACATAGTTTCAGGTGGAGTACCACTCTACAGGATGGCTATAGGTACAGATGAAGATGGGAATTCTTACCAGTGGTGTTCCAAGGAGGAAGTTCCATGTGGAGAGACCTACACCCTCTGCCGTTGTGGACAGTCAAAGAACAAGCCATTCTGTGACGGCAATCATGTTACGGCAGGATTCAATGGCACTGAAACTGCCAGTAGAAAACATTACATTGACGAGGCTGTGGAAACAGAGGGTCCAACCCTGAAGTTGCTGGATGTATGGTCCCTCTGCGATCATTCACGCTTCTGTATGAGGGAGGGAGGCATAAGAAAACTTGTTGCAGAATCCGACAACCCCAATTCCAGAGAAATTGCAGTTGAAGAGGCTGAAAGCTGCCCATCCGGCAGGCTGGTTCTGGTGGATAAAGGAACAGGTGAAACAATTGAACCAGAATTTGAACCATCCATAGTAATGGTTCATGACCCTCAGAAGGACTGTGAAGGTCCAATATGGGTCAGGGGAGGAATTCCGGTAGAATCTGAGGATGGTCATGTCTATGAAATCAGAAACAGGGTAACCCTGTGTCAGTGTGGAAAATCCGATAACAAACCCTTCTGTGACGGTAGCCACTGGATGTCCCCTGAGAAGAAGAAGGAATGGCGGGCTAAATGGGAATAATTCTTATAAAACTGAATAACCGAAGTTTCAAAACTTTTATGGCTCTGTTATAGTTTAGATTAAAAATTTTTATTTTAATTCTTTTATTCAAATTATAATCTTGATTTTTCAGTGCAATGATTTAAATCTTTAAAAAAGATTTTAAATTGTTTCAATCCCTTTCTATGGCTTCGCTGAAGAATTCAGGTACCAGGGATTTGTACAACTTGTTTCTGAAAAGCATTTTTATGTTTCCATCGAGGACGTAGGTTTCACAGTAATCGTCCTCGGCACGCATTCCCCTACCGTAGGCCTGTATGAGGGTCATAACGGTTTTGTAGGCGTACCACTTGGGATCCATGTCCTTACGTTTTTTTATCTGCCTGTCACCAAGGTATGGGAAGGGCACCTTGTAGATCACCTGGAACTGGCACTTCTCATAGGGCAGGTCCACTCCCTCGCTCATTGATGGACTCACAAGCACAAGGGGATCCTTGCTTTTCTCGAATTCATGGAGTTTGTACTCCCTGTTTTTACTGTCATGGTTCATTAGGCGTTTGTCCTGCAAATGTTTCATGATGTACTCCTGACACTTGTAGTTGTGGGTGTGTATAAGTCCCTTTTCCCTGTGATGGTGTTCAAGTATTTTTTCAAGTATTGGAATGGTTTTAGGGGCTGTTCTTCTTATTGCTCGCTGTGAAAGGGGCCCAACACTTTTGATGTGAACCGGCCTTGAAGTCACAGGGAAGGTGCTCTTTATCCGGAGGTAGTAAACCTCTTTAGGGTCTATTCCAAGCCATCTGCAGAAGAGGTCATGATCCAGGATGGTTGCACTCATGAAGATGCAAGTATCGGCGTACTGGAACAGTCTTTCATTGGCGTAGACATCCACCTTCAGTGGTTTGAAGGAAACAGCACCGGGACTTGTGTCAACCACCCAGTTTTCTGGATGGGCCTCCAGGTTGTTCATGAGCTCGCTGAGCCTACCCTTTGTCCTGTTGATCCTGTCTGCCTTGTTTTTAGGCAGTTCTTTAAGTCCCATGTCCTTGTAAGAACCATATATGGACTGAATGAAAGCTGTCCAGTCCTTCGGATCGTCGTAACCCATCATGTTCTGAGGTATGCTCTTTTTAATATCGTTACGCAGGCTTCTGTTGTAGATGTTCAGTTCCATTCTGCGCATGAGCTTGTCCTCGATGTTGTGGGCTTCATCAAGGATCATTAGATTTCTCTTTCCGAAGTGCTTAACATAGGCAAGCTCGAGAAGGGCGTAGTCGTAGTTCATAAGTGTTATTGAACTTTCAACTGCCCGGGCCTTCTGCCTCCAGTAGTTGCACTGATCAGCTGATCTGAAGTGAATCGGAGTTCCATAAGCATCTTCAAATGCAAAAGGGCCCTCTTCATATTGTGACTTGGTTATTCCAAATTTACATGCGAAGTTCTGAGAGTTTGGAACTGTTTGGCATGTTCCAATGTCGCAGGTGTCCACCAGACCTGCATCCTTACAGCTGAAGTTTCCACGGCCCTTGACCATGGGGTATCCGAACTCCTCAGCGTACTGGCTCTGAAGCTGTTTGGTCATGGTTAAGATGTAGGCGGGTTCGTATATCCTTGCAAGTGTTGTGGCAATTGCAGACTTACCAGTTCCAGTGCCTGCCTCAAGAACTATGTAACGGTAGCCCTCATCTATTGCATCACTTATGCGGGATATTATATCAAACTGATTGTGCCTGGGCTCTGAAAAGGGAAAATTCTCAATTATTTCATCATCAACATCAGGGTAGAGCTTTCTCAGCTCTGAAACATTATTATTTTTCGGGGATGATTTTTCAGCACCTTTAAACCCATTTTTAGGGCAGATGCACCTTGCCTTTATCATCCCACACTTCTCACAAAAAAAGCCATTTTCCATAAACACTTATATTTTTGTTGATGGTATAAATAGATGAAAGCTTAAAGAAGGTTTTATAAAAGTTCGTATGGATAGATCAAGGTATTTATCATAATATTATCTTGTTTTCAAAGTTTTATGAACTTCCAGAACAACACAAGGTTTGCGTGCAGAATATGAAGAAAGGAAAATTAATAGGAATAGGTGTGGGTCCAGGAGACACAGAACTCTTAACTATAAAAGCAGATAAACTATTAAAAACTGTCCCTGTGGTTTGCGCACCAAGATCAGCAAGTTCAAAGCCCAGTCTGGCACTTTCAATAGTTCAACCGGTTCTCGATGAACGTGAAGAAGGATACGAGGTAATGGAGCCTCTTTTCCCAATGATAGAGGATAAAAATGAGCTTGAAGGTTACTGGGATGATGCTGCAGATTTAATGGCCCGGAGACTTGAGGAAGGCATGGATCTGGCCTTCATAACTCTGGGGGATCCAACGGTTTACAGCACGTTTTCCTACGTTTCAAGCAGGTTGAAGACTAACGGCTTTGAAGTGGAAATAATACCCGGGATAACTTCATTCACGGGCTGTGCAGCAGCTTCAGGGATTCAGCTTGCAGATAAAGATGAAATAATAGTCATAGTGCCTAAAGTGGACGAACGTCTAGCCCAGATACTTCCTCACGGCGACACTTTCGTTATAATGAAGACTTCTAGGCATTCTGAGGAACTTGAAGAGATCATATCTGGAGAAAAACGTGATAAACGGGTTATATCGGTTCAAAACTGCAGCATGGAAGATGAAAAGGTTTTTGAAGGATTTGCAACCGATAAGAAGTATCTTTCCACCACCATAGTTAAGTTCAGGGATGGGGAATTTTAGGGTTTTACAGCATTATTAATCCTCTTTAATCTTGAATTTATTTTAAATTCTATTTTTATGACTCAATTGATAATTGACTTTTTTCAAGTGATTTAACTTCTTTTTTTGAATTTCATGATAACTCTACCAATAGTACTACAAAAAATTTATATAGTATTACTACTAATTCAATATTACCATATAATACTAAAAATATTACTTGTGGTGGTGGAGATACAGATATTGAAAGGGTTACATCCAAATCAAAAACAGATCTTAACTGTTTTAACAGTTATATTGGCATTTATACTTTGCGAAACAGCTTCGGCTGCTGAATTTGAACAAAATTACACCTTTGATGAAGACTTTGATGAAGGCACAATGGTGGGACTTGAGCATAACAGCACCAATAACCAGATTCAGCTTTCTAACGGCTCACAATCTGCACTCCCATACATTTGGGTACCTAACAGTAACCAAGGAACAGTTTCAAAAATTAATACAATTACAGGCATGGAAATAGCCCGTTACAGAACTGGACCCCAAAGTTCTACAAATCCCTCCAGAACAACCGTGGATCTTGAGGGTAACTGCTGGTTAGGAAACCGGCAGACAGGTACTGCAGTAAAAATTGGACTTTTAGAGAACAGCTGCTACACAGACCGGAACCAAAACGGTGTTGCAGACACTTGCAGAGATCTGGATGGAAATGGAATAATAACAGCAGATGAAATCCTTCCTTGGGGCCAGGATGAATGTGTGTTATACGAAGTTATTCTTATACCTGGACACGAGGGTACGTACGACCCTGGAAATTACACAGGCCCCTACGTTAACGACAACAACAATCCCGGTCCGAGGGGAATAGCTGTGGACTCCAAAAACAATGTATGGCTCGGTACATATGGATCAAAGAAGTATTACCATGTCGATGGAAAAACAGGCCAGATAATGAACACTGTTGATCTCTCATCTGTGGGGCACACTCCCTATGGTGCAGTTATAGACCAGAACGGCATACTATGGTCATCAGGTGCAGGTGGCCAGAACTTACTTCGTCTGGACACCAGTAACAATTCCATCACCACCATAAGACTCAAACACTTCGTCTATGGGTTGGGACTCGATAGAAACAATCACCTCTTCGTGGCAGGATGGGATTCATCATGTTTTTCAAGGATAAACATTTTAACAGGAAAGGTTGAATGGACAAAACCATGCCCATACCAATCCAGGGGAGTGGCAGTCACCGATGATGGAGACGTGTGGATAGCCAATTCTGCAGCAGGAACAGTAACCCGATACTCAAACAATGGAGACTTCAAAGCCACGGTAATAGTTGGAGCCACACCCACAGGGGTTTCAGTGGATAACCAGGGTAAAGTATGGGTGGTGGATTATGGTGATGAATACGTACATCGCATTAACCCAAGTAACAACCAAAAAGACAGTGTGGGAAACATAATCAACGGGGTGGAGTTATCAAAGAAGATAATCGGGGGCACCCACTACGGCTACAGTGATATGACAGGAACCATATCAAACACCATAACCACCAATAAAGGAACATGGACAGTTGTTCATGATTCTGGCCTTCAAAACAGCCAGTGGGGGTTGGTTTCATGGACGTGCTTTGAACCTGCAGGAACCAGAGTAACGGTGAGAACACGCAGTTCCAACGACAGAACAAACTGGTCAAACTGGGAAACAGTTCAAAATGGATTTCACCTTAATTCAACCCCAAAAGGCAGATATTTAGAGATAGAAACAGAATTAATAAGACTCACAGGTTACGAATCTCCGATCCTTTACGATCTCATGGTTCGAACCATAAGATCAGATGTTAAGATGGAAACAACTTTAAACAATTCAAATCCAAGCGTTGGGGACAACGTTAAAATTATTACCAAATTAATCAACAATGGCCCGGATGCAGCCCATAACCTCCTTGTCCACCTTAATTTACCTCCCGGCTTCATCTGGCCCATAAACAGTCAAGGGTTCATAGATGGTTCTGATTGGGCCATAGGAACTTTAAATCCTGGTGAAAGTGCATACATAGAAATTAACGGCACAATAACTCCAGAAATGGCTGGTAAAAATTTGATTTATAATTTGAATGAAACTCATGATGAATACGATCCTTTACCTAATTCTGAATTATCTGGGAGTATTTACATTCCCCTATTTAACTTGGAAGTGAATAATAACACAAAAAATGGGGTCCACACTTTAACTGTGCACAACAACGGTCTTGACACTGCCTTCAATCTAGCGGTACCAGTTAAGATCCCTCAGGGATCCACACCCCGTCCAAGTCAGGGTTACTATCAAAATGGGTCATGGTACATTGGATTTATTGCACCGGGTTCCACAACCCTCTTTAGCTTGAGTTTTCCTGCGTTACCTCCTTTAAATCAGATTAATTATAATATTAAGGTCGAAAACAAGGCTTATGCTGTGACTACACATAATTACTTCTCAGGAAGTGGAGATATGCCCCCACCTAAGCATAACACTATTCCAATGGAAAGTACTGGCATTTACCTCAATTTTTCAGCCATTGCTATTCTTTTAGTTTTTTTAGGTTCTTACATCAATTTAAAAAGGGATAATGTCAAACCCAATAAATTAGTTGTTTTTTTAACAGTTTTAGGAATGGTTCTACTTTTCATGGGTTCCGTAAGCGCCACAGGTGAAAACAGAACCTACAACACAACTTCTGACTTCAAGGATGGAGTATTTAACAATATAAACTGTTCTGATAATAATTTAAAGCTTGATAATCAGGTTAATCTATCAAAAAAATATCTTTGGGTGCCTAACACCAACCAGGGAACTGTATCAAAGATTGATGTGCTCACAGGCCAGGAAGTTGCACGCTACAGAACCAGTCCACAGGAAAATGCATTTCCATTCCGTACGGCTGCAGATGATCAGGGAAACTGCTGGGTTTCCAATAAAATAACGGGCACCCTAGTTAAAATAGGATCCTACGAAAATGGAAATTATCGGGATCGTAACCATAACGGAGCAATCGAAACGTGTCATGATAAGGATGGAAACGGAGTAATCACGTCTGATGAACTTCTGCCATGGGGTTCGGATGAATGTGTACTTTATGAGGTTGTTTTAACCTCTGAAACTCAGGGCACATACATCCCAGGAGATTACCGGGGGAGCTATGCCAATTATGCCAACGGAATCAAGGCACTGACCATAGATTCACAAAACAATTTATGGGTGGGTAGCAGCGAAACTAACAGATATTACTGCATTGATAACGAAAATGGTCAAATATTAAAGGTAATCGATGTTTCAAAGGTTAATCACAGCCCTTCCTATGTGCTGATGGATAAAATTGGTATTTTATGGTCTGGAGGTAACAATCTGCTCCGGTTGGATCCTTCCACAGAAACTATGAAGGTGTTTGATGTGGGTTGCCCCATTTACAGCATGGCTTTGGACGATGACAACCACTTATTTTTGTACGAGATATACAACCACTGGCTTTGGCCTGAAACAAAGCTGGCAAGATTCGATACAACCACAAACACAGTTAACTGGACCAAATCACTTTCATACATGTACGAGGGTTCCATATTGGTTTCCCATGATGGCAGTTTGTGGGTTGCAGATTACTACAACCACTGGTTCAACGGTAAAAGAGAAGGAGTAACACGTTACAGCTCTGATGGAGAAGTACTTGCCAGAATAATTACTCCTTCTCTTCCTTTAGGGTTGAGTGAGGATGTTAATGGCAAAATATGGGTTTTGGAAAGTAGCGGTGAGTACATTCACCGCATAGATCCTGAGATCAACGGTGTTGACCTCTCCAAACGGGTAGTTGGAGGGGTTCACGATGCACTGGGCAGCATGACAGCTCCAAATAATGGTATCTACGATCAGGGTACCTGGACTGTTGTTCATGATTCAGGGTTTGAGAACGCATGTTGGGGACGTGTAACCTGGACATGTTATGAGCCCTTGGGTACACTGTTAACGGTTAAGGTCAGAAGCTCCAACGACCAGAGCAACTGGTCGCAGTGGGAGAACGTCCAGAATGGAGTTAAAACTCAGTTAACCCCTAAAGGCAGATATCTGGAAGTTTCCATGTGTCTTGAAAGGTTCAATGCTTTAGAGTCTCCAGTTGTTTACAGCTTATCTGTGAGAAACTTGAATGAATCCGGAACAGACCTGATGGTCAACATGATCGTGAATAAAACGGTTCTTGATCTGGGTGAAACAGTTCTCTTAACCATTCAAACATGGAACAAAGGCCCAAAAACTGCGGATGTAACTGTTAAGTATATTACTCCATCAAATCTGAAGCTTTTAATCAGCAACGGCCCGGGAACCTACTATACACTCTCTGGAATTTGGAATGTGGGAACACTACCTGCTGGGGGTACAGCTGTGCTGGAACTGGTACTGCAGGCAGTTCAATGGGGGTCAAGCAGTACTGTGGCAGTTGTTTCATCGAATTTCCAGGATCTTAACCCTCTCGATAATGTGGTACAAATTGACTTTTCTGTTACTCAAAATGTTGTGGACGGTCCTTTGAACGTTTTAACCGTTGATCCACTATTCAATACAGAGGCTCCTGAGGTTTCTGGGGATGAGAGTTCAGGTGGAACTGGTGGTGATTCTTCAGGAGGTTCTAATGGGGTTTCAAATCCTCCAGTTCTGGGCGGTGGTCAGCTTGCTCGGGATATTCGGGGTGTTAGAAATGCAGTTTCAAGTGGAACTACCAATGGAAATATCCCGGAGTGGAATCCTGAGCCTCTTAAAACTTCAGAACCAAGTGATGAAGAATTAAAGGAATGGGAATCTCTTTTAATTGGTTTTGGGGCTGAAATAGTGTTTGGATTAATTCCCGATGAGTATCTCCAGATGGTTCAGAGTGCATCAATAAAAGCTGCTTCTACATTTAACCAGCTTTTGAGAAGTTTAGGATTTGTAAAACAATCAAATCAGATAGCACAAATATTAAAAAGATCTCATCAAATCCTTCAAACCACGGCTGTGGGGAAATGGGTTAATCGTTTATCGGCAGTGATGAGTGGAGTGGGTCCTAACGTTGGTATGAAAATTTTAGGAAGGGGACTTTGCAAAATGTTCCCTAAAGCTGCCACAGAAATTAAGATTTTTTTAGCCACACTTTCCATTGTTCAGTTTTTTAAAGATCCACTTGGAACTTTAAACGCTATAATAAATGCAGGCACAGCCATATTTAAAAAGGAAACACCGGACCCAGAAGATCTTGCTAAATTCCTGATTGCGGGGCCTGTGAAAGAGACTACGGACAAATTAGTAGGATAATACTTATAAATAAATTAAGTAATAAATAACTGTGGTAGTTGAAATGGGAATCTTAGAGAAACTGGATAAAAGAGCTTATGAAAAAGACAGTCAAATGGGACGGGAAGATATGGATAAACTTTTAACGTTCCTGAAAAATTGCGAAGTGGAGGGTTTGCAGGGTGTAATCTCTGAGATATACAGTTTGGTTGGGTCTGGTTTTTATGAGAAGTTTATGCGTACCTTTAGGGAGGAGGCTTATGCTAAGCTGGATAGGGTTTTTACATTGGAGGAATTGGATGGTCTTCGTGTTTTGAAGCTTGCTAGGGCTAATTTGCACTTTGGCGGTATATTCAATACCATATTCACGCCTTCATTAGTAACTGCCAAGCAAATGGTAACGATTTTTATGATGATTCAGTACACCTACGTCATATTCTCTGGGAGGACTATGGACTGGAACGATGCTTTAAATATTTATTTTAGCAGGCTTGATGAGCGAATAATTTTTGCCTTGGATCTGTTTGATGAGGTGGAATTAGAAGAACTGCCAGAACCGACAGCGGAATATTTTAAAGCCCTTAAAAAACTCAAATGGTCAAATAAAAACACAAAAAACTTGTACAATAAGATAAACGATTTTTTTGGTGAGATTCAAATATTCGTCATGGATTATCCTCCCCTTGGAGAGGAAGTAGGTTGGATTACAGATTACAGGGTAGCAGAAGATCTTTTCATACAAACACTGGCTGGCTGCAGTGCAGCGAATGATAATCGGTTGGAGGTAGAACCTGAAGATGTTATCAAAGCGTATAACACTTTTTTTAAATTAATAAAAACGGATGTAACTAAGTATAAAGCTATTCCAGAACTGGTGCAAGACATCGAGGGATATAATGGTCCTGTTGTGGAAACGGGTTACTTGGTCTGCAAAAACTGTGGAGGCTACTACAAGCTCCAGCCAGGGGAATCACCTGACGACTTTGACAGGTGCCAGTGCGGTGGAGAATTAGAATACAAAAATAATTTTTAACCCTTGATCCACTATTCAATCCCGAAGCTCCTGAAGTTTCTGGGGATGAAAGTTCCTGTGGAAGTGGTGGTTATCCAAGATGTTTAAATGGTATTAGAAATCTTCTGAATATCTTCAATGAGTTAAAAATTCCTTTTTAAATAGAGTTTCAAGTTGTTAAATACAATAATTAACTACTCTCCCAGAACGTGAAAATTTTGAGAAACTATTTATTTTTGCTCCAGCTCGTGATGAGGAATACTAAGGTTAAAGGTGTGATATATGGGCATTGTTGATAAAATGGAAGAGCAGTTGGATAAGAGAGCAAGGAAAAGGCAACAAGATATGGAAAATCTTTTTACATATTTGAAAAACCTTAACATTCCTGATTTGGATGAAATTCTATCTGAAGTTAGAATCATGATGGAATCTGGATTTTATAACTCTTTGATAAATACAATGTCCAATGATAAGTTCGATAAGGATGTTGATTTTTTGGGTGATTTACCTAAACATAGGGTGGGAATACTTGCTCATGATAACTTGAGGAGAGGTGGCATATTCACGACGATTTTCACAAAATCAATTATCACGGTCCAAGATACACTTACATTGTACTCGTTCATTGAATCTGTTTATTATATACACAAAAATCCCTTAGAAAAGGAAGATTTGCTCAATATTTATTTCAGTAGGTTGGATGAATTATTAATTTTTGGCTTAGACAGTTTTGATGACATTGATCTAGAAGACTTACCCGATATTACCCCAGAATATTTTCAAGCATTAAATAGAGTTTATTGGGAAGATAAAAAATTATATGATGATTTAAAACGATTAATGTTTGAAGTAATGGATTTTATTTTAAATTATCCTGCCGTAACAGAGTGGCCTTCAAAGTACAGGGTTACAGAAGATTTTTTTATTCAGTTCTTAACTGCTTGTAATGCAGTAAATGGTAATCGTTTGGGAATGAGAACAGAAGATGTTATTAAGGCTTATAAAACTTTTTTTAAATTGATTAAAACGGATGTAACTGAATATAAGGCAATTCCTAATTTGATTGAAGATTTGGATGATCATGGGCCGTATTTGGTTTGTAAAAAATGTGGTGCATATTATCAGTTTCCATATGGTGAATCTATTGATGAATATTCAGATATTTGTGAATGTGGGGGGAAATTAAAGTATTTAGGTAATCCTAGGGAATAAACAGGTTGATTCATTCAGCAATACATTCTGGCAAACCTGATCAACAAGTTTAATTGCAAAATTAATAATATAAAATTCATATTAGTTATTAATTGGTGGGTCGCAATGGGAATCTTAGAGAAACTTGATAAAAGGGCTTATAATAAGGAGAAATCTAAGTCTCTTGAAGATATGAATGATATTTTAAGGTTTTTAGAAGATTATGAAGTGGAGGGTTTGCAGGGTGTAATCTCTGAGATATACAGTTTGGTTGGGTCTGGTTTTTATGAGAAGTTTATGCGTACCTTTAGGGAGGAGGCTTATGCTAAGCTGGATAGGGTTTTTACATTGGAGGAATTGGATGGTCTTCGTGTTTTGAAGCTTGCTAGGGCTAATTTGCACTTTGGCGGTATATTCAATACCATATTCACGCCTTCATTAGTAACTGCCAAGCAAATGGTAACGATTTTTATGATGATTCAGTACACCTACGTCATATTCTCTGGGAGGACTATGGACTGGAACGATGCTTTAAATATTTATTTTAGCAGGCTTGATGAGCGAATAATTTTTGCCTTGGATCTGTTTGATGAGGTGGAATTAGAAGAACTGCCAGAACCGACAGCGGAATATTTTAAAGCCCTTAAAAAACTCAAATGGTCAAATAAAAACACAAAAAACTTGTACAATAAGATAAACGATTTTTTTGGTGAGATTCAAATATTCGTCATGGATTATCCTCCCCTTGGAGAGGAAGTAGGTTGGATTACAGATTACAGGGTAGCAGAAGATCTTTTCATACAAACACTGGCTGGCTGCAGTGCAGCGAATGATAATCGGTTGGAGGTAGAACCTGAAGATGTTATCAAAGCGTATAACACTTTTTTTAAATTAATAAAAACGGATGTAACTAAGTATAAAGCTATTCCAGAACTGGTGCAAGACATCGAGGGATATAATGGTCCTGTTGTGGAAACGGGTTACTTGGTCTGCAAAAACTGTGGAGGCTACTACAAGCTCCAGCCAGGGGAATCACCTGACGACTTTGACAGGTGCCAGTGCGGTGGAGAATTAGAATACTCTGAAGGCATCGACTTTGAAGATCATTAAAGGGAATCAACTCTAAAAATCATTCTCCCCCCTTATCTATAACAAAACAGCAGTACTTATCCCCCTTAGCGTAACATTTAATCTCTTTAACCGTGACATCCTCACCGAAATGGGCGGAAAACACTGCTTCAAGGACTCCAGAGTCGAATGCACATGCAGATCTTCCAATCTGTGGCAGGTCCTCACATTCGAAGCAGTCATAGGCTCTAATTGTAATTGGGTCAAGCTTTTTAACCTCTATACGGCCCAGATTGTTCTCCTGCCAGAATGCAGCTATTTTTTCCGTGAGGTTCTCAAGATCTTCAGCTTTTAATTTCTTGTAAAAGGTTTCACCGACCTTCAAACCTGCATTGTGGAGTACTGGGTCGATGTTGATTCCCTCCTCCATGAGTGCAACCCTTATGGTTCTGAAGACGAACCTGAAAAATTCGAAGGGATCACCTGATTCTGTAACCCTTTCAAGGTAACTCTCCACTTCTTTTTCAAATTCCTTTCCAGTTTCAAGGTCTCCGATGTATCGAGATTTGATGAAGAATATCTTCCTGCGCCTGTCTGAGGGGTCTGGTCTGTAGTCAACTATTCCCTCATCCAGGAGATCCATCAAATGGGCAGATATGGTTGATTTGGATTTACCTGTCATTTCAACGATCTTGGATGCACTCAAACCTCCTTCACTCAGTATTGAGAGTATTTTGGCTTTAATTGGACTTTTGATAACGTTGACTCCCTTTTCTGTTGCAAATATCTTTATTGATCCCTTATTCTTTGGTTTGCTGTTTTTGTTCTGGGCTCTCTGGGTCATTTGTAAATCCTCATTAGTTATGATGTGGCTTCCACTATATAATGGTTCGTATCGATCCGAACGGTAAAGTTTATATAGGATGGTTCGTATACAACCATACAGTTTGAGAACACACGAACCAATTTACATTGGTTGAGGGTCATGGGTTGAAAAAAAGACCCAGGGTCCAGAAATTGAAAAAACTGGAGGACGACATTATGAAAGCAGATGCAACAAAAATTAAGGAAGGAGTGTACTGGGTTGGAGTTTTAGACTGGGATTTAAGGAGTTACCATGGATACACGTTAAATGGAACCACATACAATGCATATCTGGTCTTTGGAGAAGACAAAGTGGCTTTAATAGACAACTGCTACCCTGGACATTCTGAACAGATGTGGGGCAGGATCAAGGACGCATTCGAAAAAGAGGGAAAACCCGTAAAACTGGACGTCATAGTACAGAACCACGTTGAAAAAGACCACAGTGGAGCCCTTACAGAAATCCACAGGAAATTCCCAGAAGCACCAATATACTGCACAGAAATAGCAGTTGAAGGCCTAAAAAGACACTTCCCACCCCTTGAAGGTGCAGAGTTCGTAACAGTTAAAACAGGAGAAACCCTGGATCTCGGAGGTAAAACCCTGGCATTCCTGGAGGCATTCCTACTTCACTGGCCAGACAGCATGTTCACCCTACTGGCTGAAGAGGGAATACTTTTCCCAAACGATGCCTTCGGACAGCACCTGTGCTTCAACCAGCGCTACGATACAGACATACCAGATTACGTCCTGATGGATGCCACAAAGAAGTTCTACGCAAACCTCATAACTCCCATCTCCAAACTGGTCCTTAAAAAATTCAAGGAAGTTGAAGAACTCGGCCTCCTTGAGCAGATAAAAATGATAGCACCAGCCCACGGTCAGATATGGACAGACCCAATGAAGGTCATAGGAGAATACAGTGCCTGGGCAACAGGAGAGTGCAAGGACAAGATAACCATAGTTTACGACACAATGCACGGATCCACACAGAAAATGGCCCACGCCCTTGCAGAGGGAGTCACAAGTCAAGGATTTGACGTGAAGATGTACTACCTCCATGAAGACGAGCGCAGTGAGATCGTAAAGGACATCCTTGACAGTAAGGCCGTTGCCTTTGGAATTCCAACCATCTACGACGCACCATTCCCAAGCATTGGGGACATAGTTTACTACCTCCAGGGACTCCGCTTCGACAGAACCGGCAGTAAAAAGCCAGCAGTAACCTTCGGATCAATGGGAGGTAAAGGCGGAGCGCCACAGAAACTCAAATATGACCTTGATGCATGCGGATTTGATGTTTCAGATGCTTACGAAGTTTACTACGTGCCTGACGAGGGAGAACTGGAACGCTGCTACAACATAGGAAAAGAAATGGCTCTGAAGGTAAAAGATTAACTAAAAGGTTAAAAAAACCTTTAAAATTATTTATAAAACCGTTTATCATCAGTGATAAAAAAAGTCAGTTAGTCGCTGAATTGATACCGCCGAGATCAGGACGGAGAAAGACAGAACTAATCTCCGTCCAGATCTTACATAAAATAAAATATTAACGGATTATTTAAATTAAGAGGAGGAAAAAACTATGAAAATTATAAACGAACATGAAATGGGAATTACAGAAGGAACAGAGCTGGAAAAAGAGGTTCAGGCAAACTTCCAGGGAGAATGTGCAGAGGTTGGAATGTACCTTGCAATGGCAAGACAGGCCCAGAGGGACGGACTTCCAGAGGTTGCAGAGGTTCTTAAAAGAATAGCCTATGAGGAAGCAGACCATGCAGCCCACTTCGCAGAGATGAACGGAATCATCAAACCGACTCTCAAGGAAAACCTTGAAATGATGCTTGAAGGTGAAACAATGGCCAACAACGAGAAAAAGGCTGCTGCAACTAAGGCAAAGGAAAACAACATAGACCCTGCCCACGACTTCTTTGATGAAAGTTCCCGTGACGAGGGAAGGCACGCAAAGATGCTGAAGGGCCTGCTTGGAAGGTACTTCTAAATATCTTTCATTCACTTTTTTTAGATCATCTGGTGTTACAATGAAGTACGAGTGCGAAATCTGCCACTACATCTACGACTCAGAAACAGGGGATCCAGAACATGGATTTGAAGCAGGACTTTCCATTGAAGACCTTACTGAAGACTGGGCATGTCCTATCTGTGGACTTGGAAAGGAATGCCTTCAGCCAATAGAAGATAAAACCGAAGTCCCAAAGGGGGAGCTGCCCCTCAACCTCATGGTTCTGGCCCTTACCCGTGGCCTCTGGACAATATCTGGAAGGGGATCCTACTCAGTGACCCGTGAGATCGGAAGAACCTTTTTAAAGGAACTTAAAAAAACAGATATGGAATTCAACAATCCTGAATCTGCACTTAAATCTGTTAAAACCTATTTCATAGACATGCACAGGTTTGCAAGGGACATGGAATACGAAGTGCATGAAGGGGAGGTTGAACTCACGGTTAAAAACTGCAGATTTTTTGGGCTCTGCAAACAACTTGAAGACCAGGGCGTTCTCATAACAACCTGCCCCTACACCAACACAAGTTCTGTGGCTTTGGAAGAGGTTACGGGATACAGGTACAGAATAAACAAAGAAAAGAGCGGTTACGGCCATAAAATAACTCTTAAACCAGTTTCAAAGGTTTAAATTCCTTATCCTATCTTTTTAAATCCTATCAATGTACTCTTTTTATAGAAAGCACATAACGACATAAAACCTTTAATTTTTAGTTTAAACTAATTTTAATCGTTAGTATGTGTGGAATATTAATTAAATTTAATTTTTTAAAAAAACTAGAAATTGCCCTAAAATTAAACTAAATTACTAAAAAATAAATAAAAAAAACCTTGAAGATTGGTTTTTTAATAGTTTTATTTGAAATTTTTCAGTTTCTCACAGGCATCCTCTGCTGCGAGCACAACTGGGTCAACAACCATTGAAACTGGTGGGGCGTATGCAAATTCCATTGAAACCAGTTCGTCGCATTTGACCTGTTTGGCTATGGCTATTGACATGGTATCTACCCTCTCTGCAACTGTTTCCTTTGCTATGATCTGACAGCCGACTATGGTGCCTTCTCTGTTGCATATGAGCTTGATGTCAATGGGTTTGCAGCCAGGATAATACCTAGCCCTTGTCAGGGCGCTGCTTCTTCCTGCAACGGTTGGTATTCCACTGAGGTCACCTGTTGTTTCGCTGAGTCCAACTGCTCCAAGTTCCAGTTTGCCAATCTTCGAAACCACGGAGTTCAAAACAGGTCTGAAACTGGCAGTTTTACCGGCTATGTTCTTGGCTGCAACTTTTCCCTGACGCACTGCAGTTGTTCCGAAGGGTGAAAGGGTGTTCTGACCTGTTATTGCATCGTGCACCTCAACACAGTCACCAACTGCGTAGATGTTTGGAATTGATGTCTGCATTTTTTCGTTAACTTCTACTGCCCATCTTCCGATCTTGCAACCTGCTTCACTTGCAAGGGATATGCGTGGACGCACACCTGTGGCCATTATAACCATGTCTGCATCTATCAATTCTTCCCCAACAGCTACCTTCTCAACCCTCTTCTCACCAATGAGTTTTTCAACGGGTTTACCCAGAACAACCTTGACTCCCTCTTTTTCCATGTAGTTCTGAACTTTGAGTGCCATATCTGGGTCCAAAGACCTTGGAAGTATCTGTGGCAGCATTTCAGTCACGGTGACATCCAGTCCCAACTGTTTGAGTTCGCAGCCGGTTTCAAGTCCTATGGCTCCAGCTCCGATAACAACAACTTTACTGCTTTTTTTAGCCCATTCTTTGATTTTTTCTCCATCTTCAATGGTTCGGACCTTGAAAACACCTTCAAGATCAACTCCCTCCACTGGAGGAATGAATGAAGATCCACCAGTTGCGATTACAAGGTAATCGTAGTCCTCAGTTTTTTCAAGGTTTTTTCCGTCTTCTTTGACACGGTACTCCACTTTGTTTTCATCTGATAAAATTTTATGAACTTTTGATTCTGTTATAATGTTTATACCCTTTTCTTTGTAGTCTTCGGGTTCGTGCATTATTATATCTTCAAAGGATCCTATTTCACCACCTAAAACGTAGGGTATGGCGCATGGAGAGTATGCTACATGGCTGTCCGTTGTTATAACGGTTATTTCTGCATCTGAATCATATTTTCTTATGTTTGAGGCCACGGTAAGCCCGCCGGCTCCGCCACCTATTACAACAACTTTCATTTATTTTTTCCACCTTTTTGCATCAAGACTTACAGATGAATTTCTGTATTTCTCAAGGTATAAAAAGTTTGATTCATCAAACAATATTTTCACAAAGATCCCACTCATTCTTCAAGAAACATTTATACATCCATTAATTTAGATATATAGAATTAAGATGGGATGACTTCAGGGATTTTTTGAAGTTGAAAAGATCTCAAATCAGGATGTGTTTCATCATAAAAATTGCATAAAATTCTGGGGGATGTTAAAAATGAAGGATAAAGAGATTAAAAAAGCTGTTAAAGAGCGTTACTCAAAAATCGCAACCAAGGAAGAATCCTCTTGTGGATGCTCCTGTTGTGGGAGCGACAGTGCAGGTGCAGTAATTCAGCAGGCAAAGGCTGCAGGATACACAAAAGCAGAGCTTGGAAGTATTCCGGAAGAAGCAGTGTTTGGACTGGGGTGTGGCAATCCAACAGCACTTGCAGAGATTGAAGAAGGTGAAACAGTCCTAGATCTTGGATCTGGTGGGGGAATTGATGTTTTTCTTGCAGCCCAGAAGGTTGGAAATAGTGGTAAGGTCATAGGGGTGGACATGACACCAGACATGATCGAAAGGGCAGTTGAAACTGCTGAAAAAGGCAGTTACACCAACGTGGAGTTCAGATTAGGTGAGATAGATGATCTACCCGTTGAAAATGGTAGTGTGGATGTTATAATAAGTAACTGTGTCATAAACCTAACACCAAATAAGGCAGCCGCATACTCAGAGGTTTTCAGGGTTTTAAAGCCTGGCGGCAGAATACTGGTTTCGGATCTTGTCACCGAAGGGAAAATACCTGAAGAAATACGTAAAAGCTTTCAGGCATGGTCTGAATGCATAGCTGGGGCCATGGAAAAACAGGATTACCTGGATACAATTAAAAATGCAGGATTCAGGGAAGTGGAAGTTGTTGAGGAACATTTCTTCACAGAACCCAACATGGATGAGCGTCTTGTAACCAAAATCATAAGCGTACAGGTAAAGGCTGTTAAATAAAGAGTTAGATAGGATTAAGAACGTAGGATTAAAAAATCAAGGTATGAAAAATGAAGAACTGCCAGATCAAAGATGAAAATAATGAAGTAAGGCCCTGTGCAGAACAGATAAATAATTTAGGGATGATATTAAACTCTTTACCATCTGTTGATGAGTTTCAAACCATGGCCAATGTTTTCAAGGCCATTTCAGATCCAACAAGACTCAAAATACTCCACCTCCTGGCAGAGGGGGAGCTTTGCGTCTGTGAAATAATATACGTCCTGAAAAAACCTCAATCCACCATATCCCACCATTTGAACATCCTAAAAAATGCAGGATTCATAAAATGGCGTAAAGAAGGTGTTTGGATACACTACAGGCTTTCAGATGATAAATTAATTGAGGAAATAAATGTTATGATTGAAACAGTTCAAGGATAGGGAATTTTATGTCGGAAGCTAAATCTAAAAACAAAAAAGCAGTGGCTGCATGCAGTGGAATGAGTCCCTACGGACTTGTTGCAAGGGTTGCAGTAGCAGATACAGTAAAAGAATCTGATAATGTAATCTCAATATGCATGGGTGCTACAGCAGCAGATAGGGAAGGATTCAGGGGTCTCATAAAAAAATATCCGATCGTGGCCATAAACGGCTGTGATGGGGCATGTGTTAATAAGATACTCAAACAGAAGGGTGTTGAACCAGTTAAAACCCTCGACGCCATAGACATTCTTAACGAAGCTGGATTGAAACCAACAGATGTATGCAGGTTGGATGATGAAGGTGAAAAATCCGTGGAAGCAGTTAAAAAATCCATTAAAAAGACTTTAAAATCTTTAGATTAAACTGTTGGATCAATTTTTTTATAATAAAATAGGCATGTGACAATAAGCGGATACCCAACTCTTAAGATGTGGTTCTGGATTTTAAATATTGAGTTTGGATTAAGGATAATGCAGAGGGGGAGTGTATTTTGAAGGTAGCCATAGTAACAGACGGCCCCTACGGAGAAAGGGCATATGAAACCATAAAAGAAGAATTTGAATGTGATTTTGTGGAACTTGAACCTCCAGCTTCCATGTTCATGGATGAAATTGAAGTGCCTCAGAAGGAACTGGAAAAACTTGAAGAGGCAGATCTGCTCATAACCTACGTTTTACACCCTGATTTAACACTGGAACTTGTTGAAAATCTTCATGATAAGGTTGGGTGGATTATAGTGGGGGCATGGAGGGGTGAAGGATTCAAAAATCAGGTAGAACGATTTGGCAATGTCACATGCCCTGAAAACATGTGCGACCTCGAAGAAAATGGTGATCCTATCTATGACGAGTTTGTTTCCAAATTCGGAAGACCAGTTGTTGATGCGAAGGTGGAGGATGGTAAAGTTGTAAGTGTTGAAGTTTTAAGGTGTTCACCCTGCGGATCCACCAGATTCGTGGCAGATGAAATGGTTGGAGAAGAAATTGAAGGTTTAGCTATAAAGGCAGGTCTTAGAATACAGCACTACCCCTGCAGAGCACCAAAAATGCGCCTATTTACAGATGATGAATGTAAAAAGGAAATGGCAGCCAACTTCCATAGAGATGCCTTTGAAGAAGCCATTGAAAAGGCTTTAAAGAAAAAAGAGAATAATCATAATTAGCTAAGAGCTCAATACTCTGGAGCACATTGGATTGAAACGCCCCTTTTCTTACATTGAATAGTTTTATTAATTCTAAACTACACTTTCTTTTTATGCTAATAAAAATCATAATAAAAGTTAATTGTACTTTTCATGATGATTTTAAGGGCCAAATCTTTTTTAAAGGTCATAAATCCATTTATCAACTTAAATTGCTCATTATTATTCATGGACAATTATTTATTCAAGATCAACCCAAAATAATAACATGAAAGAGAGGATGGTTCCTGGGGAGGGTGGAGGAAAGATCATGACAATCATCTTGACTGAGGGACCTTACCGCTCACAATACGCTGATATTGCATACAACATGGCGAAAAGTGCCCTTAAAATGGGATACGGGGTTAACATGTTTCTTTACATGGATGCAACACACATCCCTAAAAAAGAACAGAATCCCCATTCATTTCCCAACGTTGCACATGAATTCCGAAAACTCATCGCAATGGGGGCAGATGTGAGGGTTTGCGTTAGATGTGCAACTGCAAGGGGACACAGCTGCACAGAAAAACCCTACATAAAAGGTGTTAAAATAACCAACGTCTACGACATACCTGAATGGGTTAAAGAAAGTGATAAGGTGATCAGTCTGGGGTGAATCCATGGATCACGTGATTATAATAATAGACAAGGCACCTTACGGTTGGGAAGATGCATTCAGCGGGGTTTACGTTGCAATTGCATGTCTAAACAGGGAACTGAATGCAGATGTTCTGCTTACAGGGGATGGAGTTTACGCTGCACTGGAAGGTCAGAAACCTGAAGAAACCATCAAATACCCCTGTGTGGAGGATTTAACCTATCTGATATTTCCTGAAGGAAATTTATTCGTTCATAAAAAATCAATGGAGGATAGGGGAATAATTGAGGATGATCTGGTTGAGGCAGCTCAATCCGTGGATGATGAAGAACTCTACGAGATAATTAAATCTAAAACCCATGGAACATCATTTTTAAAGATCTGAATGGGTTTAAGTATCTGCTGGAGGGATGAAGGTGGATATGGAAGATATCAGGTACACACTATTTTCTGAGGCTCCACTTGTTGGAGAGGTTACCATAAAAAGTATAAGGCCATGTGTGGTGGCTGAAAACATGGTAAGGGTTCTCATGCAATTTGATAAGGAAATTGGTGAGGTTATTCCCTCTCTTGTAACTAAATATCCTCCTGGAAAGGTTAACTACCTGGAAAAAAAGAACGTTCTCACACTATCCATACATCAGCGCCTTGTAACTCTCTATCCCTCTGGAAAGGTGAGTATGAACAAAACAGTTGACAAAGAAGAGGCCATTCATGTGATCAAAGATGTTGCAGGGGTTATAAACGAAACCTACCTTGAGATTCAGGGAGGAACTAGTGCCAGTCATGATAAAATCCGGGAAAAGCTCTCAAAACTGGGGCCCCTTGCAATCTACGACTGCCTTCCCAAAACCAACTGTCAGCTGTGTGGGGAAGTTACATGCATGGCTTTTGCAATGAAACTGCTCTCTGGTGATGCGAAGCTGTCCATGTGCACGGAACTCCTGGAACCATGGAACACATCGAAGGTTCAATGCCTTGAGGAAGCTCTGGGTCAGGAAATGATGCATAACATGGGATGGAAGCCTTAAAACTTATATAAAAATGTTATTTGGATATCAGGTGGATTTATGCACGTTGGATTCATAGTAACCAGAACAACCGGAGAAGCAGGCTTTGAAACCTTTTTAAACCTTGCAAATATTTACGTTGCAAGGGATGAGATAACCATCTACCTCATTGGAAACGGAGTTTACTGTGCAAGGAAGGGACATAAATCTGGTCTTTCACCCAAGATAATAGAAAATTCCAGGGTTAAAGCACTGCTGGATGACTTAACTGCACGTGGAATCAAAGAGGATCAGATCTTGGAAGGGTTTGAAATTATGCAAGGTTACCATGAAATGGTTCATGAGATAATTGAGGAACTGGATCAGGTTCTGAGTTTCTAAAATCCATAAAAGAGTGAGTTATTATGAAAAGAAAATCCAAGGGTTCCAGATCAAAGAAAATGGTTGGAGTTCGATGTCAGTGCCAGGAACGGGCCGTTAAAAGGAAGAAACTTCTGAGAAGGGTCCGATGCAGACGCTGTGGCAGGACGTTCACAACCAACAGAGAAGAGGACATCTGTTTTGAATGTGGTTAAAACTTTAAATGTCTCAAAACATTTAAAACATCATC
>JABNAD010000129.1_pt1 | contig 66830 bp, 59 predicted proteins | sample 7240381 | NCBI WGS metagenome assembly JABNAD01 (sample SAMN11332834, study PRJNA596920) | anaerobic digester metagenome | biome: digested sludge; isolation source: digested sewage sludge-derived enrichment culture grown on H2/CO2 | place: Germany: Goettingen
GTTATTGGCAATGCAAGATTACAGCCAAGAATTGTTCCCCAAACAGATACTATGTATAACGAAGTTTTAAAAGCTTTGCAAGGTGCAAAAGGAAATATTGATGATGCGGCAAAAAGTCTGCAGGTAAGTCGGGCGACGTTCTACCGTATATGCAAAAAGTGCGGCATACAGCCAAAAAAAATTAAAGTTATAGATTGAGATTTCTCATTGTATCATGAGAAATTATCGAGACCGTGAGATATTTGAGAGAAATAATTTCTCAAAAATCTTACGGTTTTTTTGCGTTTTAGACAAAACACACAAAAAATCTTATTTAAATCTCAAGAAGTCCAATTGTATTTGTGAAAGTACACAAAATTGTAAATAACGCTACATGTGGCACAAACCTTGCTTTATATATGTTACAGAAACAAGTTAGAGGGAGGTGAAGTATGAAGCGTTATATCATTGAATTTGGAATGGGCACGGATTTTCATGGGCAGGATGCAGGAAAAGCGGCAGTAAAGGCGGTGAAGGATGCAGTTTCACGCAGTTGTCTGTGTGGCTTAACAGAGGTTTTGGGTCTGGAGGATTTAAATCAGTCGGTACAAATTCAAGTGACAGTGGCAGTTTCAAGGCCGGAAGAAGTTAATCCTGAGGAGATTGCAAACTGTTTACCCATTGGTCAAGTGGAAGTAAAGGCGGTAAAAGGAGGCTTGCAAGTACCAGGGCTTTTTATACCAAAGTTTGGAGATAAAGACGACAGTATAGAGGTTGCCATTGCGGCAGTAGAGGTTGGGATTTTGGAACCATAAGGCGTTCTTGAACAATATTTCAAAGGAGGTTTATGAAATGAAAGTATCAAAGGAAGTCATGAAAGACATGTATCTGCGGATGTTGCGTATCCGTGAGTTTGAAAGCAAGGCACAATCCCTGTTTGCAGATGGGCGAATTCCTGGTTTTGTTCACCTATACTTAGGGGAAGAAGCAGTTGCCACGGGTGTATGCGCTTGCTTAAGTGATGAGGATTACATCACCAGTACCCATAGAGGTCACGGTCACATTGTGGCAAAGGGTGGTGACTTGAAATTTATGATGGCTGAGCTCTATGGCAAGGCTACAGGCTATGGCAAAGGAAAAGGCGGTTCCATGCACATTGCAGATCGTGATAAAGGTATTCTTGGCGCAAACGGCATTGTAGGCGCAGGCCATAATATCGCAGTTGGTGCTGGTTTATCTGCCCAATTGCGTGAAACAGATCAAGTTTGTGTTTGCTTCTTTGGCGATGCTTCCACAAATCAAGGTACCTTCCATGAATCCATGAACTTGGCGGCAGTTTGGAATTTGCCTGTTATCTTCGTATGTGAAAACAATAATTACGGCATTTCTATGAGTCAGGCTCGTCATCAGAAAATTAAAGACGTTGCCGATCGTGGTGCGGCATACGGCATTCCCGGTGTTGTTGTAGATGGCAATGATGTACTTGCAGTTTATGAAGCGGCGACGGAAGCGGTAGCCAGAGCCAGAAAAGGCCAAGGCCCTACTTTGGTTGAGTGCAAAACATACCGTTGGAGAGGGCACTTTGAAGGAGATCCCGGTAACTATAAACCTAAGGAAGAGCAGGAAGCATGGCTGAAAAAAGACCCTATTCCACGATTTGAAGCTTTCTTGAAGGAAAATAATGTTTTGAGCGAAAAAGAACTTGCAGCTTGTGTTGAACAGGTAATGGGAGAAATAAAAGATGCCATTCAATTTGCAGAAGAGAGTCCTGAGCCTGATTTAGCATCCGTAGTACAGGATATCTATTCCGATATTGTAGAGGAGGTACGGGTAAGATGAAAAAGATGAGTTATGCAGAGGCAATCCGAGAAGGCATGAGCATCCGGATGAGAGAAAACCCCAATGTAGTGTTGTTTGGTGAAGATGTTGGCGAGTTTGGCGGTTGTTTCGGCGTTTCCGCAGGAATGTTTCAAGAATTCGGCGAAAAACGCGTGCGTGACACACCCATCTCCGAAGGCGTAATTATTGGTACAGCAGTTGGTGCGGCGGCTACAGGCATTCGCCCCATTGCAGAATTAATGTTTTGTGATTTCTTGACCGTGGGCATGGATCAGTTAGTGAATCAAGCGGCAAAAATGCGTTATATGTTTGGTGGAAAAATCTCTATGCCTATGGTGGTTCGTCTGCCAAATGGTGCAGGGGTAAGTGCGGCTGCACAGCATTCTCAGTCCTTAGAGGCATGGTTAACCCATGTGCCTGGGTTGAAGGTAGTTTATCCATCTACTCCTCAGGATGCATTGGGGATGATGTTATCGGCAATTGATGATGATAATCCCGTTATGTTTTTGGAGCACAAGGCAATGTATGCCATGAAGGGTGAAGTGGAAAGTTTTGAGCCCATTCCCCTTGGCAAGGGTGACATCAAGCATGCAGGAAGTGATGTTACAGTCATTGCTACAGGTAAAATGGTACATGAAGCTCTGGCAGCAGCAAAGCAGTTGGAGGCAGATGGTGTTTCAGTTGAGGTTTTGGATCCTCGTTCTTTATATCCTTTAGATAAAGAACTGATTTTCCAATCTTTAAAGAAAACACATAAAGTTGTAATTGCTACAGAAGAAAACAAACGTGGCGGTTATGGTGGCGAAATTTCCGCAATCATTGCAGAAGATATGTTTGATTTGTTGGATGCCCCTGTGGTTCGCATCGGCGCATTGGATACGCCTGTACCCTTTGCTCCTGTTTTAGAGCAAGCGTGCATTCCCAATGCAGTTGATATTGTAGGTGCCATTCGTACATTGGTATAAAAAATATAGGGAAGGAGGGCGTTTATGTCCAGCATTGGCATTATTGCAAATCCCGCTTCGGGCAAAGATATTCGCAGGCTGGTTTCCTATGCCACAACCATTGATAATCAGGAAAAGGTGAATATTGTGAAGCGAATCGTATTGGCGGCCCAATCCCTTGGCATTGACAAAATTTGGATTATGCCGGATACGTTTCAAATAGGCTATACCGTTATTTCCGACTTATTCAAGGAGGAGAAACTCCATATTGATTGTCAGGTGATGGATATTCCTCTAACGGCTTCCGCAGAAGATACTACCACGGCGGCGATGGAGATGGAAAAACTGGGAGTAGGCTGTGTCATCGTTCTGGGGGGAGATGGTACCAGTCGTGCCGTTGCAAAGGGGCTGAAGGATACGCCCCTCCTTCCTCTTTCCACGGGAACAAATAACGTTTACCCTACTATGGTAGAAGGGACAGTAGCAGGCATGGCGGCGACAGTCATTGCTGTCATACCCAATCCTATGGAATGTTGTATACAAGATAAGCGGATAGAAGTTTTTAAAAACGGCATTTTTTCGGATATTGCCTTAATTGATGCGGTGATTACCGACGACCTCTGGATAGGAGCAAAGGCTATTTGGGATGCTGAGAAATTGAAACAAATTTTTGTGACCCGCTGCCATCCTGCAAGTATCGGATTCTCCTCGGCGGCGGGGTGTATTGAGATTGTAAAGGACAGCGACCCTTATGGTTTAACCCTAACCCTTGATGAAGCAGGACAAAAAATCATTGCACCTATCGCAGCAGGGATTTTAGCTCCTCTAAGCTATTCTAAGGCAGAACGGATGCCCTTAGGCATGCCAATGGAATTGGTGATGGAGTGGGATTGTATGGTGGCGTTAGACGGTGAACGGGAATTGCGTGGAAAAAAAGGAGACTGTCTGGCGTTTACCATTACACAAAATGGTCCTTGGCGAGTAGAAATTAAGAAAACCCTTGAAAAAGCCGTAGAAATGGGTCTGTACAAAAGATTCTAACAAAATGATATGATTTGGAGGTGAAGTTATGGCACAGGAAGTTTTATTACCCAAATTGGGACTGACCATGACAGAAGGAACCATCGATGAATGGAAATTCAAAGAGGGTGAGTTTGTAAAAAAGGGAGACATTTTATATAGTGTTTCTACAGATAAATTAACCAATGATGTGGAAGCAGACACAGAAGGCGTACTTTTGAAGATTTTAGTTCCTGCTGGGGAAACTGCGGCGTGTAAGGCAGTGGTAGCCTATCTTGGTGAAGCAGGAGAAACCATTGCAGAGGCTTCTACTCAGACAAAAACAGAAGAAAAACCCCAAGAACAAATGGGGAAAACAACGACAGAATCATCTGCCACACCGATTCGAGAGGGGATTTTGGCTTCTCCTGCGGCGAAAAAATTAGCAAAAGAAAAGAATATTGAACTTGGTTTGATAATGGGAACAGGCCCCAATGGCCGTATTACCTTGCAGGATGTTGAAGATTATATCGCCAATCCACAACCCGTAAATTGTGAAGAAAAAACGAAAACCAGTCCCACGGCGGCAAAACTAGCAGAGGAATTGGGTGTAGATATTGAAACAATTACCACTGACGGCAGAGTGATGAAAAAAGACGTTTTGGCAGCGGCAAATGTGGAAACGTCAACAGTTCCAACAGTCGGCAGTAATGACCAGCAACCGGTGAAAGTTAATGCTTTGCGTCGGAGCATTGCGGCAAATATGGCGCTATCTTGGCAAACCTCTCCCCGGGTGACTTATACCCACCCTGTAGATACAACGGCAATGAAAGAAATGCGGGATAAATTAAAAGTTGCCTGCAAAGATGACAATGTGAAGCTGACATTTAACCATATTATTATGAAGATGACTGCAAAGGTTTTAATGGAATTCCCAGATGTAAACGCAAGCTTTGCAGATAATATGCTTACGAGACATACCCATGCCAATGTGGGCTTGGCGGTGGCAAAGGGTGATGGTTTGATTGTACCCAATGTGAAGGGGGTAGAAACAAAATCCTTAATTGAAGTTGCCAAGGAAACAGAAGCTTTGATCGAAGCTACTCGCAGTGGAAATATCGCTATGGAGGATATGACAGGGGGCACCTTTACCATTTCTAATTTAGGCCCTTATGGCATAACCAATTTTTCACCAATCATCAATCAGCCTGAGCTGGCAATTTTGGGTGTTTGCGATATGGTGGAAACACCTGTGGTACGAAACGGACAAATTGAAATCCGCCCTATGATGAACCTTTGTTTAACGGCAGATCATCGGGTGGTAGACGGGGTTATGGCGGCGAAATTCTTAAAACGTCTTTGCGACCTTTTGGAAAACCCATATCTTTTGTTTACATAAGAAGCAAAAAACGGATGGGGGTAATGACCTTTGTCCGTTTTTTCCATATAGACGGTGTAGAGGTTTGGGAAAATTATATCAGAAAAGAAAGGACTTGAGCATATGGCGATTGAAATATTAATGCCCAAACTGGGGCTGACTATGACAGAAGGTACCATTGAGGAATGGAAGAAAAAAGAAGGAGACGCGGTTAAGTCAGGAGATGTGCTTTTTTCTGTAGCTACCGATAAATTAAGCAGTGATGTGGAATGTGATAAAGAAGGTGTATTGCTGAAAATTGTTTGCCCTGCTGGCGAAACAGCACCCTGCAAAAGCGTTGTTGCATACATTGGTCAGGCGGGGGAAAGCATTGGAGAAAAGGCTGCAAGGGAAAAGGAAGAAACACCATTGAAAAAAGAATCTTCACCTTCTCAACCTTCTCAGAAATCTGATAAAAAATCCATCATTATTGTGGGTGGCGGCCCAGGGGGTTATGTAGCGGCAATCAGAGCGGCACAATTAGGCGCAGACGTAACCGTAGTTGAAAAAGAATACTTGGGAGGCACTTGTTTAAATATTGGTTGTATTCCTACAAAAAGCTTGCTCCATAGTGCAGAGCTGTATGAACAAATGAAGCATCAAGGCAAAGAATTGGGCATAAACGCAACAGGACTGAGTGTGGACTTTTCTCAGGTCATGGCCCATAAGGATGCAATATCAAAACAATTAACCTCAGGGGTAGCGGGCCTATTTAAGCTTAACAAAATTAAAAAGATTGATGGAGAAGCCAGCTTTGTTGCACCAAAAACGCTGTTGGTTAAAAAAGCTGACGGGAAAGAGGAACAATTAAAGGGAGATGCCATCATTTTGGCCACTGGTTCCATTAATTTTGCCCCTCCCATACCCGGTTTAAAGGAAAACCCCAATTGTATTGATTCCACAGGTGCTCTTAGTCTGGAGGCGTTGCCGAAATCTATGGTAGTCATTGGCGGTGGCGTTATTGGTTTGGAATTGGCTTGTGCTTATGCAGCTTTTGGTACAAAAATCACGGTTATCGAAGCCGTTGCCCATATGCTGCCTATGATGGATCGGGAGATCACAGAGGTAAGCGTTGAGCATATGAAAAAAATGGGGATTGAGTTCCATTTGGAATGCCCAGTACAGGCTATAGAAGCCTCCTCTGTTGGTGCAAAGGTAATTTGCAAGAATAAGGATGGCAATACGGTTGCTTTCGAAGGAGAGAAAGTTTTAGTGGCAATTGGACGACGTGCCAATACAGCTAACTTGAAATTAGAAGTGGGTGGCGTTAAACATGATAATGGACGCATCCTTGTGAATACAAAAATGGAAACTAATGTACCCGGAGTATATGCCATTGGAGATTGCGTAAAGGGCTATGCCCAGCTTGCCCATACAGCATCTGCTATGGGAGAAGTAGCGGCAGAAAATATATGTGGACACACTTCTTATTACGAGGAAGGCACAAGCCCTACTTGTGTATATATGATGCCTGAAGCCGCAGGTGTAGGTCTTACAGAGGAAGCCTGCAAAGAAAAGGGGATTGAATATAAGGTTGGAAAATTCCCTATGTCAGCCAATGGCAAGGCGCTCATTTTAAATGGCGGGGAAGGTTTAGTAAAAATTATCACCGATGTGAAGCATGAAGAAATATTGGGTATGCATATTGTTGGCCCAAGGGCAACAGATTTAATCGCAGAGGGTGCTTTGGCAATTCGTTTAGAGGCAACGGCGGAAGAGTTGATTTCCACCATTCATTCTCACCCTACAGTGACAGAAACCATGAGAGAAGCGGCTTTAAACGTAGAAAAACGGGCCATTCACATGAAGAACTAATGGGATTTAAACATTTTTATTTGAATTTTCTTTTGATGCAACAAAGGGGCAATTTTTAATGTTTTCAATCTATGATGGAATGCTATCTGGAACAAAGGCGTGTGGAAACTCCCTGTATTAATTAGAATTAGGAAACTGTTAGCAAAATGTAAAAATGAGAATATCTTAAGAGCCAAGCTGAAGCCACGCATTTTACTGCGTGGCTTATTTATACCTAAAACTTCTCGAAAAATTTGAGGAAAAATAGTCTGTTTAGCTCATTTTGAGAGGGGTTGTGTCAAAGAATAGGAAGGGCTGGTACATCATGGATTATTTTTTGTTTACCTTCTATGAAATATATTATATAATGTTGTGATAGAATTTCTTTGATAACGTTGATAAGGAGGATTTCAATGCAAAAAGATTCCTCAAAGAATAGAAAAAAAAAGCAGCCCCAAAGGGGTGGACAAAGACCAAATAGGCAGACACCCCACCCTAAAAAAGTATATCCCTCCAAAGAAAATGTCTATAGGATGGATTCTTCCAAAGGACAAGAGAGCTATGGTAGAGTGAGAACGAAAGTTTCACCTAAAAGAGAAGTACCAAAAACCAGAAAAAGAACACGACGTCTTCGGGTCAGCCGAGTTTTGCCTATGTTTGTGTTCGGGGTAATTGCTATCTATCTTTTTGGACAAATGCTGACCATGTCTACCAAAAGATCAGAGATAAATATGGAGACGGTTGGTTATGGCGGGCTTGATACTCCTGCACGTTATACAGGTTTGATTGTGCGAGATGAATATGTGGTTCAAAGCAATCGGGCGGGACAGCCTTTTTATCAGTTTACCGAGGGTGAGTATATTTCAAGAAATGCCGTGGTTTGTACGGTAAAGGATACAAATTCCACAGAAGAAATAGAAAGTAAATTAGAAAAGCTGGATAAAAATATTCTAAAAAATCAGAAAAGTCGTTCGGATTTATCGGCTTTTTCAGAAGATATTTCCAGAATTGAAGATAACATACAGCGTGTGATCGTTTCCTATGCAGGAAAATCTATGAAATCCGACGCAAGCTATCTTTATAACATGAAAGATCAAGTACAATCCTTTATGACACAACGAAATGAAATTTGGTTGACAGAAAATGTTGACAGTCTATCTCAATTGACGGAGGAAAAATCTCAGTATGAGCAGCAATTGGCTCAGAATATGAGTGCGTTGCGGGCGGAGATAAGTGGCGTTTTAGCCCTAAGCTACGATGGATTGGAGGAATCCCTTACTTCAAAAACCTTGGAAGGGATTACGAAAAAACAGATTGGTGATAGCAAAACCAAATATATTTCAAAGGCGAAAGCTGTTTCTAAAGGGGATCCTTTGTTTAAAATTGTGACAAGCAATCAGTGGTATATGGTTGCTTTTCTACCCAATTCGGCAACTGTAAATTGGGCGAAGGGGGACGGAAAAACACTGAATTTACTTTTGGATGATGAGGTGGTTCCCATTAATGCCAAAATTGAGTCCACAGAAGTTGGAGAAAAAGAAACAAAGGTGGTTTTTTCAACTTATGAGCAGATGGATCGTTTCATCAACAGAAGGGTTTTGGAGTTTTATTTGGCTGGGGCAGTTGTGGAAGGGCTCAAGGTGCCTAATGATGCCATAGTTGAGAAATCTCTTATCAGTATACCAAGGGAATGTATGCAGGAAAGCATGGGAAATACAGGGGTGCTTCTTGTAAACGGCAGCAATGCTAAATTTATAGGCATTTCCGTTATTTCTTATGATGATACAAACGTTTATATCGATCAAAACGGTGAGCTCAAATTGGGTGATGTTATTTTGCAAGGAACAGGTGAGAAAGCCACACATTATACGGTTTCAGCCTTATCACCGCGAACCGGTGTTTATGTTGCAAACAGTTCCATGGCAAAATTTGTGACCATAGATATTTTAGATCAAAATCAAGAATACGCAATCATTCGCTCGGGGACAACCTATGGTTTGCAGGCTTATGATTTGATTGTATCCGATGCAAAAAATATTAAAGAGGGACAAAACCTTTATTAATAAGAAAGGAAAGACGAAAATGAGTTATATTGCAGAAAATATCAAAGAGGTAGAAGCAAAGATAGCAGCCGCTGCCCAACGAAGCGGCAGAAAGCGGGAAGATATTCTTCTCTTGGCAGTGAGCAAAACGCAGTCTGTTGAAACCATTCAGCAAGCTGTGGCATGCGGCTTGACCTCTCTTGGTGAAAATAAAGTTCAGGAGATTATGGATAAGTACGAACCCATGGGTGGTGGGGTTCATTGGCATTTAATTGGACATTTGCAGACAAATAAGGTAAAATACATCATTGATAAAGTAGACATGATTCATTCTGTGGAAAGTTTGAAGCTTGCAGAGGAAATTGAAAAGCGCGCAGCGGCCAAAGGCATTGTGATGGACATTTTGGTGGAAGTAAATATGGCTGATGAGGAAAGTAAGTTTGGCATTACTCCCGATAATACATTAGAGTTCGTCAAAATCCTTGCAAAGATGGAGCATTTGCGCGTAAGAGGCCTGATGACAGTGGCACCTTTTGTAGAAAATCAGGAAGATAACAGGGAATATTTCCATAAGATGAGACAATTACAGGTTGACATCAATGCAAAAAAAATTGATAATATAAAAATGGACGTGCTTTCCATGGGAATGACTGGCGACTATGAAGTTGCCATTGAAGAAGGTGCAACCATTGTTCGGGTGGGCACTGGTATTTTTGGTGCAAGAGATTACTCCAAATAAAGAAAAATAAAGAATGTAGCGATTAGGAGGAAGCAGACAAGTGGCTAGATTATTAGATAAAATGAAGGATTTAATGTTTGGTGAATATGATGACGATGAGTATTATGAAGATGAGGAATATGATGTTCCTGTAAGGGAAGCGGTTTCCAGTAGTTATGGTTTGCGTGAAGTTCCCAGAGAAATGGATTATTCTGCTCAGGCAGCTCGTAAACCTATGCCAAAGGGAAGTCCTCAGGTTTATAGCATTAACACAAATGTGCAGATGCAGGTTGTAATCATTAAGCCCAGCTGTTATGAGGATGCCCAGGAAATTTGCGATCAGGTTAAAACAAAAAGACCTGTTGTTGTAAACCTTGAAAAGGTTGAGTATCCCATTGCCCAGCGTATTATGGACTTTTTGAGTGGTACTTGCTATTCCTTGGAAGGTTCCATTCAAAGAGTTGCCAATAATATATTCATAATTGCTCCTGCAAATGTGGATATCTCGGGGGATTTTAAAGAAGAGCTGAAGACAAAGGGCGTAATTCTTCCGTGGGTGAATAGTGCTAGATAAGGTGGTATAAAATTTTGGAAAACTTACAATTTTTACTAATGAAAGCTGTTGACATGTTTTTTTATGTAATGGAGCTTTTAATATTTGGGCGAATCATTCTTTCTTGGCTGCCCATGGGGTTTCACAATCCAATTGGAGTGTTTCTGTATAACATGACAGAACCAATTTTGGGGCCCTGCCGCAAAATGCTGGATAAATCCCCCCTTGGTGGTGGAATGATGCTGGATTTTTCCCCTATCATTGCTTTGATATTAATGATGCTTGTGAAGCAGTTGATTTTAAGCTTGATAACCATGCTGTAAGAAACGGGTGATACTGTGAATAAGCAGCAGATGATGAAAGGCATTCAGGATCAAGAGGAGCGTCTACTTTTTGCCAATGCGTTAGATCAGGTGGTTTTTTCTTTAAAGCGCCACGAGGTACAGTTTACGGATTTTATGGATAGGGCAAAATGTGAGCGGTTTTTAGAGCGCGTGAAAAGCCTTGGAAATATTGAGATACTTACCTTTGGCGGTGTGGAAGATGCGGAGCGAATGATGCTTGGCTTTGCACCCAGTGAAGGATTTCTTTCCTACGAAAGTTTTCCGATTCTAGCTTTAAAAATTGCACCAAAAAGCAAAAAGTTTGGACAAAAGGATTTAAGTCATCGTGACTATCTCGGGTCTATTCTTGGACTTGGGATTGAGCGAGGGAAAATCGGAGATATTTTGGTCTCCGAGGATGGCGGAGTATGTTTTGCTGAAACAGAAATGGCTGAATATATACAGTCCAATTTGTACAAGGTTTCAAAAACAGCGGTAACGGTATCGAAGATGGATAAAGCTGAGGTTTTGGCACCAAAGCGTACGGAAACCCGCCGTGTAACGGTGGCGTCCATGCGGTTGGATGTCATATTAGCAGATGCTTTGCGTCTCTCAAGGGGAAAGGCTCAGACCTTAATTACAGGAGAAAAAGTAAACGTAAATTGGTCTGCTGTCACAAATACATCTTACATATTAAAAACAGGGGATATGGTTTCTGCCCGAGGATTCGCCCGCTTCCGCGTAGGGGAAGTTGGCGGAAGAACGAAAAAAGACAGAATCGGTCTGGAATTAGAAGTGTACGTTTAGATGAGGAGGATTTTGCGTGATTACACCGAATGACATTGCTACCAAGGATTTTAAAAAAGTTGCCGTTGGGTATTCTCCGGAAGAGGTTGACACCTTTTTGGATGACCTTTACGAGGATTATGAAAGGCTTTATGCCGAAACAAAAAATGAGAAGGTTCAGGTAGAAGAAACATCTTCCCAAACGGAGCAAATTACCAATTTACAAAAAACCTTGGAACGCACCTTAACCCTAGCAGAAGCCGCAGCAGAGGAAACAAAGGCAGCAGCAAAGGCAGAGAGTGAGGCAATTATACAAAACGCAAAGCTTCAAGCAGAGGAAATTTTACAAAGCGCAAGAACAAAAACCTACGAATTAGAACAGGAAATGGCTGCTTTGCAAAATCGTTATGAATTAATGCGTACTAGAGTGAAACTTTTATTATATGCAGAAATTGAATTGCTGGATAAGAACGAAATCCTTGCGGAAAAGGATGAAGTGAGAAAGGCAAGTGAATAATAAGCCCAAAAGCGGTGGACAACGTATGATTGCCGGAAGCCGCTTTTTCTGCGGTTTGAGGAAAGTTTCTCAAATCCCCAGGGCGACTGAAATAAGCTGTGACTAAGCATTTTTGCTGCCACGGCTATTTTGCATTTTACACAGTTCACTTTTTTATATGATTGAGAAGGTTTTATTTTGATTCCAACGGAAAGTTTTCAGGAAACTTTCTTAAATAGCAGTTATGGGAATGGGAACTATATATAAAAATAACGAATAAGAGGATGACAGAATTATGTGGTTGATACCTGCATTTGCAGCGGTAATTTTAATTGGATTGGATCAGGCAACAAAATATTTGGCGCTAACAAACCTTAAGCCTATTGGCTCGATGGTTTTTATAAAAGGTTTTTTGGATTTTACTTTTGTGGAAAATAGGGGGGTTGCCTTTGGTATGTTTTCAGGGCAACGTTGGTTTATATTGCTTTTAACAGTGGTGATTACAGTGGCTTTATTATATTATTACAATAAATTGCCGAAAACAAAAGAATATCAGATGGTACGTATGGTGATGATTCTTATTTTTTCCGGAGCAATCGGAAATATGATTGATCGAGTTTATCATGGCTATGTAGTGGATTTTTTTGAGTTTTCTTTTTTTAGGTTCCCCGTATTTAATGTGGCAGATATTTATGTTGTTGTCGGTGTATGTATATTGGCCTTTTTGATTTTGTTTGTCATAAAAGAGCCGGAAGAAAAAAAGAAGGATGAATAATATGGATTATTTTACATTTGGAGCGGAGCGAGAGGACATTGGCAGTCGCATAGATGTTTTTATTGCAGAAAACATTGATGACCTTTCTCGAAGCGGCGTGCAAAGGCTGATTGAAGAAGGTTATGTCAAGTTAAATGGTGCCGCAGTAAAGGCGAACTATAAGCTGCGGGGAAAAGATATTATTGATGTAGAGGTTCCTGAGGCAAAGACAGTAGAAATTTTGCCTGAGAACATCCCATTGGATATTTTGTATGAAGATAAGGATGTTATCATTGTAAATAAACCTCAGGGAATGGTGGTTCATCCTGCACCGGGGCACACTACGGGTACCCTTGTGAATGCTCTTATGTATCACTGCGGGGATGAGCTTTCGGGAATCAATGGTGAGAAGCGTCCGGGAATTGTTCATCGCATTGATAAGGACACCTCTGGAGTTTTGATGATTGCAAAAAATGATATGGCACACCAGTCGTTGGCTGAGCAATTGGCGGATCATAGTATTACAAGAAAATACAATGCCATTGTTTTTAATGGATTCCAAGAAGATGAAGGCACCGTGGATCAGCCCATTGGTCGAAATCCCTTAGACCGAAAAAAGATGGCGGTGACGCAAAAGTACAGCCGAAGAGCAGTTACCCACTATCGGGTATTGGAACGCATGGGGAATTTTACGCTTATCGAGGCTCAGCTGGAAACAGGCAGAACCCATCAAATTCGTGTTCATTTGACCTTTATCGGTCATCCCCTTTTAGGAGATACGGTATATGGACCAAAAAAACAACCGTTCCATTTGGAGGGACAGGCACTACATGCCCGTGTTTTGGGCTTTATCCATCCATCAACAGGGCAGTATATGGAATTTGAAGCACCTTTGCCTGAAAACTATGAAAAACTGCTTATGCGCTTAAAAGGTTAAAAATTAGGAGGGTCAGGAAATGCCGCTGATAAAAAAGGATTTTTTTGGTCTGAAGGACCTGTCTGCGGATGATATTCGCTATATACTTGGTACGGCAGAAACCATGAAATATATATTAAGTCAAAAAAATAAAACCTCTCCCCATTTAAGAGGAAAATCTGTGATTATTTTGTTCTATGAGGCTAGTGCAAGGGCCAAGCTTTCCTATGAATTGGCAGCAAGGCATTTAAGTGCCAGTGTGGTAGATATGACAAGCTCTATCCAAAATAAAGAGTTTGATAGCCTTGTGGATATGGGGCAATTGGTTGACCAAATGGGTGCGGATTTTATTATTCTGCGTCATCCAATAGCAGGGGCTCCCCAGCTTTTAGCAACAACAGTGGATGCTTCTGTAATCAATGCAGGGGATGGATTTAACGAAAACCCCGGTCAATCCTTGTTGGACTTGATGACGATAAAAGAGCAAAAAGGTGGTTTTGAAGGCCTTAGGGTTGCTATGATTGGGGATTTAATCCATAGTCGTGTATCCAAAAGTAATATTTGGGCGTTGACAAAGTTGGGGGCTGAGGTTCGTGTTTCGGGGCCACCTACACTAATTTCTCCTGAGATTGAAAAGTTTGGAGTAGATGTTTATTATGATGCCCGGGAAGCCATGAATAACGCCGATGTTATTTTAACAACGCGGATGCATAAGGACAGCCAAAATACCATGGTATTGCCTTCTTTGGATGAATATAAAAGATTTTTCCGTATTGATGAGGCTTTGCTTCGTTATGCGAAAAAAGATGCCATCGTAATGCATCCCGGGCCCATTCGCAGGGGGATTGAAATTTCTGCCGGTGTTATTAATGGGCCTCAGTGTATTATCAATGATCAAATTGCAAACAGTGTTGCCGTTCGAATGGCAATTTATTATATCCTAACACAGATGGGAGGTGCCTTTCGATGAAAACCCTGCTGAAAAACTGTCATGTGGTATCTCCTGAATTTCAAGAAAAAGAATTGTACGATATCTATGTGGTAAATGGCATTATTGAGGAAATTGGAAAAAACATAGACAAAGACAATGTAAAAATGATGGATTTAGGTGGAAATACCGTTTTGCCTGGTTTGATTGATATGCACTGCAACATTTGCGACCCTGGGTTTGAGTACTTAGAGAATATAGAAACGGCTTCTCGTAGTGCCGCTAGGGGCGGGTTTACCACTATAACTTGTGAACCAAATACAAATCCTGTGATTGACAACAAAACGGTTGTGGAATATATTGTTTCGAAATCCAAGAGTCAAGCATTGGTAAATATTCATCCTTACGGAAGCATGTCTATCGGCTGTAAAGGACGGGAGATGGCAGAAATCGGCGAGATGTATAACGCTGGCATTGTAGGGGTTTCCGATGGGGATGAATTTACCGATGAGGCCTCCTTTTTGCGAAATGTTATGCTATATGTGAAAATGTTTGATATGCCTGTAATTACCCACTGTGAAGATAGAGGTTTATCAGGAAATGGTGTAATGAACCAAGGTTTTACTGCCTCTTATCTTGGTTTAGCGGGAATGCCCCGAGAGGCTGAGGAGGTTGTGGTGGCAAGAAACATTATTTTAGCAGAAAACACAGGAGCAAGACTGCATATTGCCCAGGTCAGCACAAAGGGCTCCGTTCAGCTTATTCGAGAGGCGAAGAAAAGAGGGGCTAAGGTAACAGGCGAAACTTGCCCCCATTATTTTCTTTTGACAGAGGAAGCGGTGGATAACTATAATACCTTAGCAAAAGTAAACCCTCCGTTGAGAACCAATGAGGATGTGGAGGCAATCCAAAGAGGTCTAGCCGATGGCACCATAGATGTCATTGCCTCAGGTCACAGTCCTTCCAATGAGGGGGATAAGAATAAGGTTTTTACCAGTGCGGTTTATGGCATTTCCTCTTTGGAAACGGCATTTTCTTTAAGCCATACAGGTCTAGTGAAAACTGGGCTGATTTCTCTTGCTGATTTGGTTCAGATGATGAGCACAAAGCCGGCGGAGATATTAAAGCTGGAAAATAAGGGACGCATTGCAAAAGGCATGGATGCAGATTTTATTGTGGTGGATTTGCGACAAGGCTACCGTATCGACCCCAAGCATTTTGCCTCCAAAGCGAAATTTTCACCCTTTGCAGATTGGGAAGTGCAAGGCAGAGTAATTTATACCATGGTAGGCGGAAGACTAATCATGTAATCCAAGTAAACGAGGTGCAGCGATGTATTTAAAAAGATTGGATCTGCAGGGCTTTAAGTCCTTTCCCGAAAAAGTAAAGCTAGAATTTATCCAAGGTGTAACGGCTGTGGTCGGCCCCAATGGCAGTGGAAAAAGCAATGTTTCCGATGCGGTACGTTGGGTTTTGGGGGAACAAAGAGCAAAAAGCCTTCGTGGAGACAAAATGGAGGATGTTATTTTTGCGGGAACAGAAAACAGAAAACCCCTTGGTTTTGCTGAGGTTTCCATAACTATTGATAATCAAGACCAAAAGCTGCCCTTGGCATATACAGAAGTACAGGTTACCAGAAGAGTGTTCCGTTCAGGGGAGAGTGAATACCGAATTAACGGTACAGCTTGCCGTTTGAAGGATATTCAGGAGCTTTTTATGGATACCGGTGTAGGGCGAGAAGGCTATTCCATTGTAGGCCAAGGTAGAATAGATGAAATATTAAGTGCAAAAGGCGATGAGCGGCGGCGTATTTTTGAAGAGGCGGCGGGGATTGTAAAATATAAAACCCGCCGGAATGAAGCTGCAAGCAAGCTAGAGCGGGAGCAGCAAAATCTCCTTCGTGTGGACGATATTATCGGAGAGCTTGAGGTCCAATTGGAACCTTTAGAGGAGCAGAGCGAAAAGGCAAAACGCTATCTGATTTTTAAGGAAGAATTGAGAGAAGCGGAGATTGTGGCGTTTTGTAGTGATTTAACTCAAATGGAACAAAGCCTTTCTAAGATATCGGTTGATAAGGCTCTGGCGGAAGAGCAATTAAAACAGCATCAGACCCAAGAGGAAAAAGATAAAGCTGCAATTCTAAAACTCAAAATAAAATTAGAAGAATTGGATATATTTTTGCAACAGCAAAATCAAGAAATAGCAGAACTTCGGGCGGAAAAAGAACGTAAAGAAGGTGAAATCCGTCTGACTGAGGAGCAGAAGCAAAATGATGCTTCCAATCTCGCCAGAATACAGAGGGAAATCTTACAAAAGCAAGAGCAAAAAGACGAAAACCAAAATCAGCTGGAGCTTTGTAACAGCCGAATTACAGCCCTTGGCATTGAAATGGAACTTCAGCAGGGTCAGCTTTCTAAATTAGAACAGGAATATGCATCGCTAAATTCCAGTTTGCATCAGGATGAAAACCAAGCCGAAAATTTTAAGGATGAAATATTTCAACAAATTAAGGCAGGGACAGAGGCTAAGGGTGAAATTGCAAAGCGCGAAGCCTTGCAGGAGCAGTTTTCAAACCGTATGGAACAGTTGCAAGGGGAAAAAAACCAATTAGAAAGCCGGATTCACCAGCTTGAAGTACATATACAAGCTTTGGATAAGCAAGAAACGGAGATAAAAGAGCATGCATCTTTTATGGAAAAAGGACTTCTTGTATTGGAAAAAGATAAGCTAAAAGCCCAAAAAGAGAAGGAAGATGCACAAGGATATCTTACTGCGGAAGGAAAAGTGCTTTCCGATATCCAATCCAGATTGTCGGTTTTGAAGGAAATGGAAAAAGAAAATGAAGGGTTTTTCCATAGTGTTAAGAGCCTTTTGAACTTAACGGATAAAGAAAAAAGAGGAATTTGCGGTGCTGTAGGGCAATTGCTTAAAGTTGACGAACGCTATGAGGTGGCCATTGAAGGGGCTTTGGGCGGGGCAATGCAAAATGTTGTAACCAAAACCGAAGAAGACGCAAGAGAAGCAATTAACTATTTAAAGCATCATAACTTAGGGCGGGCAACCTTTTTGCCTATCTCTGCTATCAAGGGGCGTACCTTCGAAGGCAGACCCCCTATTTTAGATGAGAAAGGGGTAATTGGCGTTGCCCATGAATTGATTGCCTTTGATGGAATATATCGCCAAATTGCAGAGAATTTATTGGGTAGAACCATTATTGTGGATAATTTGGAGCAAGCTGTAATACTGGCGAAAAAATACAAACATCAGTATAAAATGGTCACTTTGGATGGCGATATCTTAAACCCCGGTGGTGCAATGACAGGTGGTTCAAAACAGAAAAAGGCGGCTCATATTTTCAGCCGAGGAAGAGAGATTCGTACTTTACAGGAAAAAATGGAAAGTACGGGCAAGTTGGTTGGACAGCTTCAGGAGAAACTCTCCCTTTTCCAAGAAGATATGGCAGAGATTGAAGAGCAGATTTTGGAAAAAAGAATGGAACTGCAAAAAATGACCGTAACCTTGAATAGCAGTCATGGGGATCGTGAAAAAACATCCAGTGATATCAGGGAGAATCAAGAACGTTTAAAACTAGTTCTTTTGGAGGAAAGTCAGCTTCAGGAGCAACTTCTACGAACGGAAAAGGATATTCAAAACGGTAAAGAGGCACTGGCGCTCTCTGAGAGTAAGGTAGATCAAGTAAGTGCGGCGCTGATGCAATTTCAGGATAACTTAACCGATGACAAAGGTAAAAGAGACACCGTAATGACTGAAATCACCTCTTTAAAAATAGGACTTTCCAAGAATGGGCAAAATATTTCTAATATAGAAGAATCGGTTCTGCGCTTGCAGAAAGAAATTCAAACACTGTTGCAGCAAATAAAACGGGATGAGGAAAAAATTATTGCTCTTGGAGAAAATGCTGAGAAAAAAGATGAAGCAAAAGCAGTGTTGCAAGGGGAGTCTGTTGCGTTGGACAAGCAGATGATTGACTTGCAAGAGGCTCTGGCAAAAACCACTGAGGAAAAGAATAAAATTTCTCAGGAAGCAGAAATTATGGAGCAAAGAGGAATAGACCTAAGGGATGCATCAAGACAGATGGAGAATGAACTATTCCGCCTTGAAGCAAAAGGAGAACGGCTGGAAGAAGAAAAAATGCGCATTACCACGCAAATGTGGGAAGAATATGAAATGACATACCGTAGGGCACTGGAATATACGGCAAATAAGCAGAAGGACTTGAAAAGTCGCCCTGTGAAAGAAATCAGAGGAGACATCCGCTCCTTGGGGGATGTCAATGTGGGTGCCATAGAGCAATATAAAGAGGTGAAGGAAAGATATGCCTTTTTAACACAACAAAGAGCAGATATTTTGGAGGCAGAAGAAAAACTTCAAGGTATTATCGAAGAGCTTTCCCTTTTAATGGAGAAACAGTTTAGAGAACAATTTCAGTTGATTTCTGAAAGCTTTAGCCGTGTTTTTCAAGAGATGTTTGGTGGTGGTAAGGCATACTTAAGGTTGCTGGATACAGAGAGAGTGCTTGAATCCCCCATTGAAATTATTGCTCAGCCCCCGGGCAAAAATTTGCAGAATATGCAGCTGTTGTCTGGTGGGGAAAGAGCATTGACTGCCATTGCAATTTTATTTTCTATTTTGCATCTAAAGCCGTCGCCTTTCTGTATACTGGACGAGATTGAGGCTGCCTTGGATGATGCTAATGTGAGCAGATTCGCCCAGTATTTAAAGAAATTTGCAAAGGATACTCAGTTTATTGTCATTACCCATAGAAAGGGTACCATGGAGTATGCAGATGTGATGTATGGTGTAACGATGCAAGAAAAGGGCATTTCAAAAATGATTTCCGTAGATTTTTCTGAGCAACAAAAGGATGCCATGTAGGGAATCCTTGCAAAAGAAGTTTGGGAATGAAATTTGGTTACAATAAAATTTTCTAGACGTAAGGTTTTAGAGGTGAAAACAAATGGGATTATTTGATTTTTTAAAGAAAAAAACAAAGGATGAGCCTTTGGTAGAAGCACAAAAAGAAGGCGTATTTGAGTTAGATGGAATCGAGGTTGAAACACCTCAATCAGAAGAAGCAGAAATTATTTTAGAAATGGATGAAGGCTTGGAAGAAACAGCAGCTGTCAATCGAGCTGTTGGTAAAGCCATGGGGTCTGAAGAAGTTCAAATTTTCAGAGGGAATGAAGACTCTTTATATGGAGAAGCTGAGACCGAAATGGATGCCTCTGAGGAAGAAGAAGTTGAAATTACCACTGAGGACGGAGAAACCTTTGTTCCTGAGAATGAAGAAGATGGGGCTGCCTTTATCGAAGCACTTTCTGATTTGGCTGCTGACATGTTGGAAAAGCCCAATGGTGAAGAGGAACTTCTGGTCACAACGGCTGAAGGGGAATGTTTTTCTGACGAAAATCCAGAGGAAGCTGAGGCATTTATAGAGGAATTAACTAACTTCGTAGAGGAGACTTTGCAAGAAGAGCATACTGCTACGGAGGCTCCGGAAGAAGAGATTGCAATACCAACTGAGCTAGAGCAGGAAGAAAAAAAGATGGGCTTTTTTGCAAAGCTAAAGGCTGGGTTAGATAAGACCAGAAAGAGTATTTTGGGCGGTGTAGATGCAGTTTTGGGCGGCTTTACTAAAATTGATGAGGAGCTGTTTGAAGAGCTGGAGGAAGCCCTCATAATGGCGGATATGGGTGTGCAGACTACAATGAATATTGTAGAAAACTTGCGCAAACGAGTAAAGCGTGAACATACAACAGATCCATCTTTAATCAAAGGAATGCTGGCTGATGAAATTACTGCAATTTTATCTGAAGGGGTACAGCAGGAAGAAAGCTTGCCGAATCCATCGGTAATACTTGTGATAGGTGTGAATGGCGTTGGTAAAACCACTACCATTGGTAAATTAGCAAGCCGCTATAAGGCAGAGGGGCGCTCTGTCTTGCTTGCGGCGGCAGATACCTTTCGTGCGGCGGCCATTGACCAGCTTGAGGTCTGGGGGCAACGGGCAGGGATAGAGGTCATTAAGCAGGCGGAAAATTCCGATCCGGCGGCAGTGGTTTATGATGCTGTTCATGCGGCAAGGAATCAAAAGCGTGACCTTCTGATTTGCGATACCGCAGGTCGTTTGCATAACAAAAAGAACCTAATGGAAGAACTTCGTAAAATTGGAAAGGTAATAGAACGGGAGCATTCTGATGCCCATAAAGAAGTATATTTGGTTTTGGACGCAACCACAGGGCAAAATGCATTACAGCAAGCAAAATTGTTTCAAGAGGTTGCGGACATTACGGGAATTATACTAACAAAGCTGGATGGTACGGCAAAGGGCGGCATTGTGGTAGCAATTAAAAGTGAACTACAAATTCCCGTGCGCTATATTGGTGTAGGTGAAGGCATAAATGATTTACAGAAATTTGACGCGAAGGAGTTTGCCAAGGCTTTATTTGGGGAATAAGGAGGCAATGAACCATGGAAAATGAGAAAAATACCTCGGAACTGCGTTATCAGGAACCCGAGAACACAGGAAAAAAAAGACCGGTGCATACAACACCTTATGACAAGGAAATCGAAAAACACATGAAATCTTTGTTTCCAGATAGGAAAGAGCGTGTGTTTTATGAACAAACTTCAGATCTCTTGCAGATAGATATTCATTTGCTTGAGGCCCCGACGAAAAAAGACTTTCATGTTTTGTATACCGTGGGAATGAGTGCATTGGCAATGAAACTGCCGGAAGACTTATTGCCTCAATACAAGGCGTTGGAAAGGGCTGAATTGATGTTGCTTTTACCGTCAGAATGGAATCTTTCGCTTCCGGAGGATGGCAAAGTGGATAACCGTTTATGGTGGCCTGTGAATCTGATGAAATATATTTCACGCTTTCCTCATGAATACCAAACTTGGCTTGGATGGGGACACACAATTCCCAATTCGGAAGAATATCTTCCTTATGATGAAAGCACCGCACTTTGCGGCGTGATGCTTGGTGCATTGCAAGAAGAAATTAGTGTAATGCAAGGCAAAGATGGTACACAAATTAATTTTTATACTTTAATTCCACTATTTAAAGAGGAAATTGAAGGGAAGCAAAAAGAGGGCACCGAAGCGTTGATAACCAAGTTATCTTCATTAAATGGTTTTGGAATGATTATCTTTCCTGACAGACCTTGTGTATACTAAATTAATTAGAAAATGAACTTTTCGGTGAGAATAAAATGATAAAACATTGAGAGAATTAAAATGGCAGGCAGCGAGTACTCGCTGCCTGCCATTTCTGTTAAATTCATTAATATGAATGAAATGGTAGGGGGAAAAAGATTGTTGTTTTAATAGAACCAAATACAAATTGTCATTCGTTAATAAATTACCGATTATTAATAAATTAATTTTAATTCGATAAATTTTATTTTATTTTCTAATAATTTTTTTAATACAGTTATTTACATATTTGCAAAAATATATTATGATTAGTATAAGATTTCCATGGTTCAACTATACAAAGCTACTAGATATATATTCTTAAAACAAAATAAAATGGCTGATTCTAAGAAGACGAATGCTAGATTTTGCATTTCTAACTGATAAATACACTTAATTGTAAAATTATATACGAATTTAAAGTAAAGTGGATTACAACAACATCTAAAGTTAATTTTTGTCATTTATATTAAGGGATTAATTACTTTTCAATATTTTTTGAATCGTATAAATCTGAAATATCAATTAAAAGACATTATGTTATTGTTATTAGCCATATGGATAGGTTGGGCATTAAGAGCAAGATGGGGTGCATTGGTAGCAGGTATCCTATATTCAGTATCTATTTTGGCGAGGTTTCTTTATGCGCCTTTCGTAATCATTCAACTTATATTAAGCTTTGTTGGATTTGCTAAAATGAAAAAGAATAATGAGGCTAAATAATGTGTGTATAAGCAGATTTTGATTTTTGAAAGTAAAAAACTTAAACAACTGGTGGCAATTTAAAGTTGAGTTTGTTTCCCAATAAGAGGTTTATAAAATGCACCATAACAATAAAAGATTGTTATGGTGCATTCTTAGATAAGGATTACGTCTTATAACACAGATTTAACGTACCATTTTTATTATTTAAACTTTATTTTGCTTCTTCGTTAATAATCAAAGCGATCATTTCCATATCTTCATCAGTATTATTCTCGATGGAGTGCCATTGACCCACCTCAATGAGACAGACATCCCCAGGACGTACAGTGGTTTTTGAACCGTCGTTGTCGATAAAAGTTCCTTCGCCTTTGATAATTGCGTAGGGTTCTGTATTACCAACGTGCTGATGCCAACCGATACTGCTGTGAGGCTTTATGATAACCCTAGCATACATTGTTGCGTGCCCCATCAATTCTTCTTTTTCCAGGAAGTGATGAATCTCAACGGAGCCCTTTCCATCTCTTAAACCTTCTACAGTTACAACTCTTTCTTTTCTTACCATGTTTGTTCTCCTTTCGTTTTTCAGTGTTTTTTTTTCAACACCCTCCAAATTGAAGATAGGGGTATAATCGGAGGTTGCTGCGCTCTTTTTCTGCATAAAACCGTTTTTCAGCCCAATATTTAAGAAATATTCCGTAACTTTATCATACTCAAAAGTAGTAAGTTTACGGGATAGAGCTTTTATTTCATCTGCCCGATGCATGGGAGTATATTGATTCAGGAGGGAAACGTAGGTGTCACATCCTAAGACATTTTTTATCCAGTCTAATATTTTAAAGCTGTCACGATAGTTAGAGGGAAGAACAAGATGGCGAACCAGTAACCCCTTTTGCATTAAACCGTTTTTATCAAAAATATCGTAGGGTACTTGTCGTCTCATCTCAAGAATTGCTTGCGTTACGATTTTTGAATAATTTTCAGCAGAGGAATACTCCTTTGCGATTCTGTCATCCCAATATTTAAAATCAGGCAGGTAGATATCAATAAGCCCTTCCAATAGACGTAGGCCCCCCAAAGATTCATATCCATTGGTGTTATAAACAACGGGAATGTTTAGTCCATTGTTTTTAGCCAAGCGCAGTGCCATAGCAATTTGGGGGATAAAGTGAGTTGGGGAAACCAAATTGATATTATGCAAACCCTTTGCCTGTTGTTCTAAAAAAATTTCTGCCAAACGCTCAATTGTAACTTCTTTGCCAAATCCATTTTCGCTAATTTCATAATTTTGGCAAAAAAGGCAACGAAGATTACAATAGGAAAAAAATACCGTACCAGAGCCTTTCGTTCCGCTGATTGGTGGTTCTTCCCAAAAATGAGTACTGACCAAAGCGATTTTTGGAAGAAGGGATGCATGACAAAAACCTGTTTGATTGTCTGAGCGATCAACACAGCAATGCCTTGGACAGACTGTACAATGGGATAAAGGGCTTTGACCCTGCTCCATATGAAAACCTGCTTTCCGGATACCCCTATGGAATAAGATACATTAAATTCCAGTGGAGTCATTTTTATTTTCTATATGATACCACGATTAGAAACAGTTTCATATAGAAAAATGAAATCTCATGTGGTAAAATGCAATTGTAGCTCGAAATAAGGCGAATCAATTGGGGGGCGGAATGATGAAAGAATACGATATCAAGGCGCAGGAAAGTCAAGTGATTACAAAAGTTATATGTAACTGCTGTGGCAAGGAGATTCCCCAGATTAGAGAGGGGATATGGGAGGAATATTTTCATGCTGAAAAATCATGGGGATATTTTTCGCAACAAGATGGAAGACAGGATTCTTTTGATTTATGCCAAGATTGCTATGAAAAAATGATTAAAGGCTTTCAAATGAAAGTGCACTAAACAGGGAGAAGTCCCTGTACATATTTCCAACCCCTTGGCCCCTATGGGGCTTTTTTATTGTGGAAACTGAGTTATCATTATTATAAGTGTTTCTGACAGAGGAATAAGATATCTAAAAGTAGGTTGAAAAAAGGCTTTTAAGTTTTTGAGACTTCGAAGCCCTTTTTGATTTGACATAATAGGTAATATAAAGATGCTTATGCGGATTAGGGAAATTATTCCTCTGCCATACGATATCCAATACCAACCTCAGTAAAAATATATTCAGGAGCGGCAGGGTTTTTCTCAAGCTTTCTTCTGATGTTTGCCATATTGACCCTTAAAATCTGATTGTCCTTTACTGCATATGGCCCCCAAAGCTCGGTAATAATGGCGTCATAAGTCAAAACACGACCAGCACTTTTTGCCAACAAAGAAACTATTTTATACTCAATTTGAGTTAAATGAACTTCGTTCCCATCAATGATAACCAGTCTTTTTTGAAAATCAATTTTTAAATGTTTTACAGAAAAAAGATGCTCAGATGGACCTGAATGGTTGCTGGTGTTGTGGCGGATGGCGGTACGAATGCGTGCTAAAAGTTCAGAGGTGCCAAATGGTTTTACAATATAATCATCTGCACCAATATCCAAAGCTTCAACTTTATCTGCTTCATCACTGCGGGCAGAAACAACGATAACAGGTGTGGAGCTCCACGTTCTAAGCTCTTTTAAAATAGTGATTCCGTCTATATCAGGTAGACCCAAATCCAATATTATTAAATCGGGACAGTGGGATGGAATCATAGATAAGGCTTCTTTCCCTTTTTTCGCACAAATCACACTGTAATTATTGGCTTTAAGTGTCATTTCCATAAAATTACTGATGGCATCTTCATCCTCAACAATTAGTATTTTTGATTTTACAGTCATATCACGATTCTCCTTTCATAGGCAATGCGAATGAGAAGATAGCCCCTCCGCAGGGTTGGTTTTCGGCAAATATTCTGCCATTATGGGCAAGAATTATAGTCTTGCAAAGGGAAAGGCCTATTCCTAAACCTCGATTAGAATCTACGGAGGCCGTGCCGTTATCTCCTTCAAAAATTGTGGCTATTCTTGCGGGATCAATGCCCTTTCCATAGTCTGTAACGGTAAAAATAATCTCATTATCTTCTTCGTATACCTTAAGTGCAATAGGTAAAACTGTTTGGGAATGCCGTATTGCATTTTCCAGTAAATTGATCAACACTTGTTCGATTAGAGTCGCATCCATAGGTACAATCAACATTTCCTGGGGAACTGAAACATATATGGAGGCGTCAGGGAATCTTTTATGCACTCTGGAAATGGCTTCAGCAACGATTTCTTCTACCACTTCATCTTGTTTTTTTACTTTTGCGCCTTCGCTGCTAATTTTTGTAATAGAAAGCAGATTTTCAACCATATGAATCAACCATTGCGCATCATGATGAATGTCATGAAGTAAACGATCGAAGGTTTCAACAGTTATTTTGTCTTTATTTTCAAGTAATGTTGAGCTAGCACCAATAATACAAGTAAGAGGCGTGCGAAGATCGTGTGATACAGCCCTTAAAAGGTTGCTTCGCATTTTCTCTTTTTCTTTTTCCAATAAGATTTCCTGAGCTTTTTCTTCAACTGCCTGTCTTTCTATAGCCAAAATAGTTTGAAAAACCATGATGCTAGAAAATTTATAGACATCCATTAAAACACTATCAGGATTTTCAAAAAGAAGGCCGATTACTCCATAAACTCTATTTTCTACGGAAATGGGGATATAGGTTCCTTTGCAGTTGTGAGCCTCTGATTCCAGGGTTACGCCGGAGATCATATTTGTTGAGTAAGCAATTTCTGCAACTTGTAATTCCAAAGGGCTGTTTAGAATAAGTTCATCATTATTTTGAATGGCTTTTACCAGTTTGATTTCCGGCTCTTTAGGATCTCCGTAATACCCGATTACGCTACATTGATTTGACTGAGAAAAAAAGTCAACGGTAATCTCCATAATTTTAGTCAGCGTATTGGCGGAAAGTAGAGCATTGCTCATTTTTGTCAGATTTTCAGAGCGATTTTCTCGCATTGCAGAAAGAACAGCAGCTTTTTTTACCCTGGTTGTTAATGCACTGACTAAAACTGACATCAGCAGAAGCAGCGCAAAGGTGATGGGGTAACCTGACATGGAAAAATTCAATGCAAAGAAGGGATAGGTAAAGAAAAAGTTAACCGCAATAACCCCTCCAATAGAGGATAACAACCCCCAAATATAACCGCTGGTAATCACAGAGGTTATAGCAACGCCAAACATATAGACCCCAAAAATATTGTCACTGATCACATTCATTTCCACTACACAAAGTGCAAAGGAGGTTGCAATCAGAAAGACCAGTATTGTTTTAAATAAATCAAATAAAATAATATCTGGGGATAATTTAATTGTCTTTAATTGGTGCAAATAATCTCTCATAGTTAACCTCGCTAAAAATGAATAACAACTATATTATACACTCCTTTTCGGACAAGAGGAAATGTTTTTTCATATTTCTTATGAGCGTCATTGCAAAGCACAAGATTGTTTGTTATAATTGTAAACAAATTTTATCATAAAAGGAGCATTATACAAATGAAGAATCCATTTGTTACTTTAGAACAGGCAAAAAAAATCATTGAACAATATCCAACGCCTTTCCATCTTTATGATGAAAAGGGAATTCGTGAAAATGCCCGCATGGTAAACCGTGCTTTTTCTTGGAATAAAGGCTTTAGAGAATATTTTGCAGTAAAAGCTACACCTACTCCCGGCATTTTGCAAATTTTAAAAGAGGAAGGTTGCGGTGTGGATTGCTCCTCTTATACAGAGCTTATGATTGCGGAGGCATTAGAGTTTTCTGGAGATGAAATTATGTTTTCTTCCAACATGACTCCTGCTGAAGATTTTGTTTTGGCGAATAAATTAGGTGCAATTATCAATTTCGATGACTTCACGCATATTGGCTTTTTTGAGAAATTGGCAAACATTCCTGAAACGGTTTGTTGCAGATTTAATCCCGGCGGTCTTTTTCAGGTTTCCAATGATATTATGGACAACCCTGGAGACGCAAAATACGGTATGACCAAGGAACAGATTAAAGATGCCTTTCGTATTTTAAAGGAGAAAGGTGCAAAACAATTTGGTATTCACTCGTTTTTGGCCAGTAGTACAAGCTCTAATACCTATTATCCCATGTTGGCTAAGATTTTATTTGAGTTAGCAGTAGAGTTGAAAAGAGAGCTGGATGTTCATATAGCTTTTATTAATCTTTCGGGTGGCGTTGGGATACCTTACCATGCTGAAGAATCCGCATGTGATATCATGGCAATTGGTGAAGGAGTGAAACAGGTATACGAAGAGGTGCTGCAACCAGAGGGAATGGACGACGTGGCCATTTTTACAGAAATGGGCAGGTTTATGCTGGCACCTTACGGAAGCCTTTTGGCAACTGCCATTCATGAGAAGCATATTTATAAAGAATATATTGGTTTAGATGCCTGTGCTGCAAACCTGATGCGTCCTGCAATGTATGGCGCTTATCACCATATAACCATATTGGGCAAAGAAGATAGGGCTTGTGACCATATTTATGATGTTGTGGGTGGCCTTTGCGAAAACAATGATAAATTTGCCATTGACCGCATGCTTCCTGAAATAGAAATTGGAGATATCGTTTATATTCATGATACCGGCGCCCATGGTCATGCAATGGGATACAATTACAATGGAAAATTGCGTTCTGCAGAACTTCTTTTGAAGGAAAACGGAGAAATTGGTTTGCTGCGTCGTGCAGAAACCCCTGAGGATTATTTTGCTACCTTTGATTTCACAAAACTATTTTCAAAATAAGTAAATAGCTTCATGCCTTGAAAAACAAAGTATGAGACTTTGCTCTCTAGGTTTTAGCAGAAAAAAGCCCATTGTTTTATTTGATCATATTTCAGATATAACAATAAGGGCTTTTCCTCAATTTCACAATAATTGATAAGAAATCAAATTCTAAGTATAAAAAAATAACGGCCATGGCCGTTATTTTTATTATCACTCGTGAATTTATTTCAAATGTGTGTGCATATATTCGTCTCTGATTTCTTGTGGAACCAAGCTGCCGCCTGTTGCCCAAGGAACATGAATTGCATTTGCCATTTTAGTAAGCAGTCCCATTTTTTCTACATAATCCTTGGTTGCGGGCTCTTTCATTAGCTGAATAGGACCCCAAAAGGAAGCACAAGCTGATGGTTCCAAAAAGATATCCTCTGTATTCACAATATCGCGCATCAAGTCATAAATATGATAATCTTCAAGGGTAAAAATGCCTGATAATAGATGGGTCATAACACCTCCTACAAACCCAGAAGCGCGTCCCACTGCAAGACCATCTGCATGGGTTTGACCGGTCAGACCAAAATCTTGAACGCTTACTTTATTTTGTAAGCCAGATGCCATACCTACTAACATGCAGGGTGCCTGAGTTGGTTCTTCAAAAAAGACGTGAACGTTATCGCCAAAAATTTGTTTTAAGCCAAAGGCAACGCCTCCTGGTGCACCGCCAACACCACAGGGGATGTAAACGAAAAGGGGATGCTCCTGATCAATTACAATGCCTTGTGCATCGAACTGGGTTTTGATGCGTTTTGCGGCAACAGCATAGCCTAAAAATAATGTTACAGAGTTTTCATCGTCAACAAAATAGCTTGTAGGGTCTGCATCAGAATTTTTTCGACCAACTTCTACGGCTTTGCTGTAATCATCATTATATTCTATAACTTCGGCGCCACGTTTGCGAAGTAAATCTTTTTTCCATTGCTTCGCATCAGCGGACATATGAACAATAACATGGAATCCAAGAACAGCACTCATGATACCGATACTCATGCCAAGGTTTCCTGTGGAACCAACTTGGATTTTGAATTGGCTGAAGAATTTTTTAAATTCATCAGAAGCAAAAACGCTATAGTCATCATCTTCTTTTAGCATGCCATGTTCCAGAGCCAAATCCTCTGCATGCTTCAAAACCTCATAAATACCGCCCCTAGCCTTTACTGAGCCGGAAATAGCCAGATGACTATCTTGCTTAAGGAAGAGCCTGCCTGGTATTGTCGTTTCAAATTCCGCCTCCAATTGAGCTTTCATTTTTTCAATTTCAGTCAAGGGAGATTCAATTAATCCCTTTTCCCTAGCTGTTTCTGGGAATGCTTTTAAAATAAAGGGAGCAAAACGAGCCAAGCGTGCCTCCGCGTCGTCAATATTTTTTGAAGAAATATCAATTTTTGATAAGGCGCTTTGTGCAGTTTCTAAATTTTCATTTACCCAGACTACTTCTTTGCCATCACTCACCTTTTTTAAAAGGTCTTTGCAATGAATTTGATTCCAAAGTTCTTGATCCATACACATTTCCCTCCGTGATATTGAGTATATTGATAATTTCCATTTTTCTCTAATAATCGTATCATATTGAAGGATAATGCGCAAGAGAAACCATTCATGCCATATATAGGCACTTATTGATTTTTTACGCTATATATTGACACACCGTTTCTTTATCGTGTATGCTAAATCATATTGTTTTCGTAGGAGGAAATAGGGCGTGGAAAAGTTAAGGCAGTTGCTTTCTGCAACGATTGCAGGTATGTTAATTGGGATTGGAGGTACTGTTTTTTTATCGGTAGAAAATCCTGTTTTGGGAAGTTTTTTGTTTGCTATTGGGTTGTATTCCATCATCTGTTTTCAACTGCAACTCTTTACAGGGAAAATTGGATATCTCATTTTCCAAAAGCCTGCGTATTTTATTGAGCTGGGTATTACTTGGTTTGGAAATCTGGTTGGTACATACTTGTTGGCATGGATGGTTCAGCATACAAGAATATATGCTCCTATAATTCAAAGGGTTCAAGGAATTGCCGCTGTCAAACTGGGGGATAATTTTATGAGTATCTTTTTGTTGGCGATTTTATGCGGTATGTTAATGTTTATTGCTATTGATGCATATCGGAATATAGAAGGTTCAACCCTGAAGGCATTGGGTGTTTTTATTCCTGTTATGGTGTTTATTTTAAGTGGTTTTGAACATGTGATTGCCAATATGTTTTATTTTTGTTTGTCCAACGCGTGGGATGGACATTGTTTTATGGCAATTCTTGTTATGACATTGGGAAACAGTGTAGGAGGATTAATCCTTCCTACTTATATGAAGCTGTTTCATATTCGATAAAATAAGTATTTAATAGATATCTTTGTAAGGAGTTAATATGAAGGATTTTAAGGATATTGTAAAGGAACTGATACAGTGGTATAAGGAAAATGCAAGAGATTTACCTTGGCGAAGAACAAAAAATCCTTATCATATATGGTTATCTGAAATTATGTTGCAGCAAACCCGTGTGGAAGCGGTAAAGCCTTACTATCAGCGGTTTTTGCAGACGTGCCCTACCATTGAGGCTTTGGCAAATACCCAGGAAGATACCCTTCTGAAATTATGGGAGGGATTGGGTTACTATAGTAGAGTAAGAAACCTGCAAAAAGCTGCAAAAACGGTGGTAGAGGAATTCGGAGGAACTTTGCCGGCGGACTATCATTCCTTGCGAAATTTAAATGGAATTGGCCCCTATACCGCTGGTGCCATTGCATCCATTGCATTTTCATTGCCCTATGCAGCGGTGGATGGCAATGTTTTGCGGGTAATGTCTCGATTGGCAGCAGATAAAAGGGATATTACCTTAGCATCTACCAAAACGGCATGGGAGGAAGAACTTTCTTTGATGATGCCTGAAGGGGAAGAAGGTAACTTTACCCAAGCTTTAATGGAACTTGGCGCAACGGTTTGTTTGCCCAACGGATATCCGAAATGTGAAATATGCCCTGTGAGGGCATATTGTCAGGCTTACAGAATAAATGCCGTATTGCAATTCCCAGTGAAAAGCCCCAAAAAAGAACGTACTAAAGAATATTTATCGGTATTTTTTTTGGTACATAATAAAAGAATTGCTTTGCAAAAGAGAGAAGGTAAAGGACTCCTCTCAGGGCTTTGGCAGTTGCCAAATTGTAATCAGAAGATGGCTTTACCAGTAGCATTAAGCCAGTGGGGCATTCTGTCCGGGAATATAAAGGATATGAAGACACAAAAACATATCTTTACCCATATCGAATGGCATATGAGTTGTTATTTTGTTGAGGTGGAGGTAAACGAAAATAAAGACTTTCTTTGGTTAACAAAAGAAACAGCAGAAAAAGAATATGCATTGCCTTCGGCCTTTAAAAAAATTTGGCAAGAGGGTTGCAGTCTTTTGGAGGATTAATATGAATCTATTACAATCAATTAGGGCTTATCAGCCGTATACTATGGAAGAGGAAAAAGAAAAACAGTTGATACTAGAATTAATAGTTAAAAGCGGTAATCAGATTCTTTTTCGAACCTCCCATTTTGCCCATGCAACTGCAACCGCCATGGTTTTTAATGAAAAAAAGAACAAAGTGCTGATGATTAAGCACAATATATTTGATACATGGGCATGCGTAGGCGGCCATGCCGATGGTGAAGGGAATTTATTGACTGTTGCATTAAAGGAATTGCAAGAAGAAACAGGTGTGACAGCCGCTGTTCCTCATTCACAGGATATACTCTCCTTGGATATTCTTTCGGTTATGGCGCATTATAAAAGGGGAGAATATGTCCCGAATCACTTGCATATTAATGCAACCTTTGGCCTTATTGCAGATGAAAAGGTAAGGCTGAGAATAAAAGAAGATGAAAATTCTGATGTTGCATGGATACCAATTAGGGAAATAGAAAACCATTGCAAAGAAAAAGAATTTGTAAAGGTGTACAAAAAAATCATTGAAAAAATTATTTATTGATAATTATTATCAGTTGATTTTTTCTAATATCTTTAGTAAAATAGTATAGGAAGAACATAACCAAACTTTATTTTAGGACTACTTTGCTTGTTTTCCTATAGAAATTAAGTTTTGGTTGAAAAATAAGTGTCCATGGAAGGGCATAAGGTTTGAATATTGACCTGATAAAATACTTTGATTTAGAGAATTGAGTGAAAACAATGGGTGACAATGAATTTGTAAGAGTAGCTACGAAAGCAGATGCAAAGGATTTTTACCGCCTTTGGCAATTATGTTTTGGGGATAGCGATGCTTTTTGCAATTGGCTTTTTCATAACAGGTTTTATCCGGATTATTCCGTTTGTTTGGAAAAAGAAGGTGAAATTTTAAGTGGGATGCAAGCTGTACCCTATACGATTCATGTTCGTGGAAAGGATTTAGTTGGAGCCATGCTTTGCGGCGTGTCCACTCATCCCGAACATAGAAAAAAGGGATATATGCATAAAATTTTCACCTATGAGATGAACTTACTGAATCAAAAAGGTGTATCCATAGTGGTGCATACCCCAGCTACATTGGGGAGTTATTTTGCATATGGACATTATCCCGTGGCGGATGCTGTATATATTCAAGGCAATAAACCCATTGAGGCAGGGAGAGCGGTTTCTTTCCTTGATAAGGCACAATGGAAAGATTTATACCCTTTGTATGATAATAACATTGGTAAGCGTTACAGCGGGGCAATTAAGCGCACTGAGGAAGATTTTTTACGCAAGTGTGATGACTATGCTTCAGATGGGGGCAGATGCATTGTTTTAAAGAATGCAGAAATCGAAGGCTATGCTTTTGTATATTCTTTGGAAAACGAAGTGATATGTCCTGAAGCTGTGGCGAATCAGGGTTGTTACCATGCTTTGTTAAATGTAATTTTTTCTTTTGCCGAGGGTCGGCTGGTTTCCGTGAAACTACCACCTGATGTGGATGTTTCTTCTGAGTGGGATAAGCAGGTTTGCCCAAAGGGAGTGGCAGGTGTTTCAAATATTGGAGAGATTCTAAAAAAGTTAGAGTTAAGCTGTCCCTTTGCGGTAGATATTTTTGACCCTATTATTGTTGAAAACAATGGAATTTTTACCTTTGATGGAACAAAAACCCATGATGATCCGGCAATAAAAGTGGAGGCAGGTCAATTTTTGCGTGTTTTGATGGGCTATGCATCTTTGGATGAAATTCGCCCTTTTGTAACAATATTGAATCAGGATGGATATGATTCTATTAGACAGGTTTTACCGAAATGTAAATGTTATATTATTGATGAATATTAAAATTGGAGGCAATTGTATGCCAGGAGTACAATGTTTATGTAAAAACCAAAAAAATGAAGAAATTGCAAAAAATAATATTGAGATAAGAACATCAAATGTGGCTTTTCAGTTTTATCCTATCACATTGGATAAAAAAGCGCTGATTGAAAGCTATACGAAACCCTGGGGGGCAGAATGCTCTGACCTTTCCTTTACAAATATGTTTATTTGGGGTACTGATGGGAAGATGGAGTATGCAGAAAAGGACAATGTTCTTTATATTAAACTGGATTTCAAACGAGTTCCCGTTTATTTTTGGGCACCCATACCCAAATATGGTGAAACTGTTAATTATCGAAAGGCAGTTTATAATACCATCGATTATATGAAAAAAGTTGGAGTTGAGCCGACAATTCGCTCTGTCTCTTCACCCTTTTACGAAATGATGCAAAAGGCCTGTCCTGAGCTGTTTATTCAGCCCACGGATATTGCATGGGACTATGTGTATGAACGTGAAAAACTGGAGACACTGTCGGGGAAAAAGCTCCATGCGAAAAGAAACCATGTGAATAAATTCCTGTCCTTATACGCTGACTATGAGTATAGAAAGCTAGAACCTTCTATGATTGAGGACTGTATTGCTCTTTATGACCAATGGAAAGAGGAGAAAGCGGAAGTCAGCGCAGAGTTAAAAGAAGAAAGAAAATCTGTCTTGCTGGCGTTGAATCATATGGAGGAACTGGATCTGGTAGGAGGCGCTATTTTTATCGAGAAAAAACTTGTGGCCTTTACCCTGGGGGAAAGATTGCAGCCCCATTTGCAATTAGTGCATATTGAAAAGGCAGATGCCTCTTTTGAGGGTGTCTATCCTATGATAAATCAGCAATATGTGAAAAATGAGTGTATGGACGTAGAATTAGTCAATCGTGAAGAAGATATGGGGATTGAAGGGATGCGCAAGGCAAAGCGTGCATATCATCCTGTAAAAATGATTGAAAAATATATGTTTAGCCCTCGAGATCTCTCACAAGTAAAAGGAATTTGGGGCTGGGAGGAAGAATAATTCTTTTGGCGCTAAATGAGAATAAGGGTTTGAAAAGTTGAATCCGAAATAGCTAAAATGTTTAGAAAGGCCCATTTGATGTGTTTCAAGTGGGCTTTTTTGTTTTGAAAAATAAAAAATAATTAGAAGCAGTGTGTTAAGGGGTAAAATATGATTGCATTTAGTAAAATGAGTGATTATGAAAGGTGAATGTCCTATTTCTTTTTCTTTTGTCATAGGATAGATGGAGGGGGCGAGAAGAGATGAGTTTGATTGAGGCAATAAAGCAATTGATTTTAGAATTGGGCGCAGGGGGAATTTTTGTTGCTACAGCTTTAGAATATGGTTGTTTTCCTGTTTCCAGCGAAATTCTACTACCCTTTATTGGTTATGTTATTGCTATAAATGGCTATAGCCTTTTTTACACCATATTGATTGCAACAATAGGAGGGATGTTTGGGACAACATTCTGTTATTTGATTGGAAGAATTGGTGGGAAAATGTTTGATAAATTGGCAGGGAGATTTGAAACCATTGCCTTAGGTGTGGGAAAAGCTCAAAGTATTTTTGAAAAATATGGGAAAGAATCTGTTTTTTTTGCCAGGTTATTTCCCATCGCCCGTACTTATATTTCATTCCCAGCGGGTCTGGCAAAAATGTCTGCGGTGCCCTTTTTAATCTATACTTTTTTTGGCGTTATACTATGGAACACAGCTTTAATTAGTGCAGGATACTTTTTGGGTAGTCATTGGGAAATATGCAAAGCGTTTTTGAAGGCGTACCAGTGGCAACTATCAGGAGGGATTGCTTTTCTAGTCATTCTCTTTATTGTATTGAGAAATGCTTCGAGAAAGAAGAATAATTAGAGTAAGAGGCTTGTAACACGTAGCACCTGTTAGCAAGACATAAAAGCACATTTAAAATCTTAAAAAAGCGATCTTTATCCTTCCGGAAAAGACCGCTTTTTTCTACGTAAACTATTATTTGTAAACACCGGGTACTTCAAGTCTTGGTTTTACTTAAAAAATCAATTGATTTATACATTAAATCCGTTATTGAGGATTAATCAGAAAGATTTTTTAAGGCGTTTTCTGCATTGGTAAGTTGATTAGAATCAGGATATTCGGATATAACCTTTTGATAGTAGGCTTTTGCTTGCTCCAAGTCCTCGTCTTTTTCAGCTATTTTTGCCAAATAGAAGTAGGCATCATCAATGAAATTTTCATTGGAAGCATATTTTAGTGCACTTTCCAAACTCACCTTCGCCTCAGCAAATTTGTTGCTTAAAAACTCACTTTTGCCTTTGGTATAGAGGCTGTTTGCGGCCTGTGGATACACGGTTGCTTTAACGGAATTATATTTCGCAATGTCATCATCGCTAAAGCCCATGGTATCAATGCGATCTAATGTGGCTACACAAGTTTCAAAATCATTATCAGTCATTTGTGACACTGCAGTTTGCAATAATTCAAGATTAGCCTGCTTTGTTTCCTCGCTGCGAAGGCGTTTATTTTCATTCTGCAATGTTTCAAGCTCTGTTCTCATAGCTAAAACTTCATCGGGAGTCATCTTGGTTTCCCCGGCATAGTTATCCACCTTTGTCTGCAAATCTACAATTAATTTATCCTTTGCTTCATTCATAGCAGGCATCATTAAAACAAGAATTGCAATTGCTGCACAGACGATTCCAAGAAGAAAGGCAATAATATCTCTTTTTTCTAAGATGCCGATTTGCTTTTCTTTTCGCTTATATCTGGGCATAGGGGGGGCGCTATCCGTTTTTTTCGGTGAAACAGTTTTTTGTGAGGAATCCTCTTTATTTTCTGCAGAACGAGGAGTTTTTTTGCGTAGACCACTGGTTCCACCGCTATTGATCACGTTATCATATTTCAAAGCGTTTGGATTTTTCTTATCCTTTTTCAAAACAATATCAATAAAGTGCTGAGCCCGTTTGTAGTTATTTTCCTCAATACAACAAAGGGTGAGCAAATTATAGGCATCAATAAAGTCTGGGTTACTGTCGATGGCTTTTTTTAATTGAATAATCGCCATATCGTCGCTGCCATGGTTCAGATAAAGAAGAGCTTGATTATACATACGAACGGCATCGTTAGCTTTCTCCATTTCCCGCCCGTTTTTCTGTAGAAAATCCATATATCCAACGGCGGGATTATTATCTTTCACCAGTGATGTGCTGATAATCCAGTGTTTTAATGCATCAGCAATTCTGCCGGTTTCACAATAAATTAGCCCAAGAAGATTTCGGGCCTGCATATTGTTTTTATCAAAAAGAAGGCTTTGCTCCAGCTTTTCTGCAGCACCTGAAAGATCCATTTCCCGTGCAGCTTCCAAAGCTTCATTATATAAACGAATTGAAAGCTTCTGGGTTTTTAGAAAAACAAAGGTGTCAATTCCACATTTTGGGCAAAGGTAGCCTTCGGAAAAATCAAATCCACAATTTGGACATCTCATTTTTATCGCTCCTTTGTTCATTCTTGGGAAGGACTGATATTTTTATCTTTAGCAATATGTTCGAGAATATCAACCAAGTCTTTCAGTTGATTGGGCTGTAAAGCCTCTTCAATTTGATCTAACTCAAGGATGGGCTGATATCTTGAAAGTTCATCTTTAAAATTGAACATAATGTAACCTCCTTATTCAACGGAAAATATATAAGAACGTAAAGCACCAATCATATAAAGGGAACCGCAGCATAAAATAACACCATTTTTATCAGTTATTTTTAAGGCTTTCTCATATGCATGTTCCAGCTCAGGCTCAATGTAGAATGGAAGTTCCTTGCAAGAAACCATATTTGCCAATGCTTGAGCATCCAACTTGCGTTCGCTGTGGGGTTCAGTAAATACTATTTGACTGGCAAAGGGCATAATCAGCTCAGCCATTTTTTCATATTCCTTATCTCCTAAAACACCTAAAATGATGGTGATTTTTTTATCTTTAAAATAGGTTTCAATACTTTCAGACAATTGACGAATACCATCAACATTGTGGGCGCCATCCAAAACTACCATTGGATGTTTTTTGCACACTTCCATTCTCCCTGCCCAAAACGTATTTGAAATGCCTGTACGAATTTGTGACTCTGTTAATGGGAAGCCGTTCTTTTTAATAACCTGGCAAGCTTCTAGGATTGTAATACAGTTTTGAATTTGATGCTGCCCAAGTAAAGGTAAATATAGGTTGTCATAGGCAAAAGAAGGGCTTTTTACATCAAAAACAGTTCCCTCTATGGTTTGAGAGTAAATCTTTATTGCCGTCTCTTTTGGACAATAAAGAGGTGCATGTAAGGAATCTGCTTGCTTCTTAACAATATTATATACTAATTCTTCTTGAGAATACAACACCACGGGACAACTTTCCTTTATAATTCCGGCTTTTTCTTTGGCAATCAGTTCAATTGTATCTCCCAAAAAATCTGTATGATCCATACTGATGGACATAATGACACTTAGAATAGGGTTTTCAACGATATTTGTAGCATCATATGTTCCTCCCAGTCCTACTTCTATTACGGCAATATCAACATTTTCTTCCGCGAAATAAAGGAAGGCAGCGCCGGTAATCACTTCAAAAAGAGTTGGAGCATCTTTTCCCTCTGCGATGAGTTCCATGCAAGCATCCCTTGTTTTCGTAAGAATTCGTGCAAAGGCATCGTCGGAAATTTCTTCTCCATTAATCAAAAAACGCTCATTGTAGCTTGCAAGGTGGGGGGAAGTGTAGCCTGCGGTACGGTAACCCCCTTCTTGTAATATGGAACAAAGCAGTGCAGTGGCCGAACCTTTTCCGTTGGTACCTGCAATGTGAATGATTTTATACTTTTTTTCAGGATTCCCTAGTTTTTCCATTAAATCGGTAATTCTTTCCAACCCAGGGCAGGATGCAAAACCGATTTCTTTTTCTAAATAATGTATGCTTTCTTGATAATTCATCCTATTCTCCTATCACAAAAGAAACCAAAATAAAATTCCGTAGGTGGCATACCTTTTTCATGATAAATCATTTTGCCTCAAAAGGAATAAAATTTTGGTAATCGTCAAAAATTTTTGTGGGGCGATAACATAATTGTGCCCATCACAAAAACGTTGTTTTTGTTCTATCAGTTTATAAACTATAGATTTTATTGATATATTTTTTTGAGTCTTTATCTATTATACCAAGATTCGTATTTTCTGCAATATGATTAAGAAAAGTGAAAAAGAATTTTACGAAGAGATTTAGATTAGAAAATAAGGTTGTCGGAAAGAGAATTAAATTGTATAATAGAACAGATTTATGGGGAACGAAAGGAGAACTGCCATGAATAGAAAAATGGATGATGATAGAGGAAGAAAAAGGCAGATAGATCGGCGAAAATTGAGAGAAAAAAAACGTCGGCGAAATAGAAATATTCGCTGGGGGATATTTCTGGCAATCGCCATAGTGATTGGCCTTCTTTCATTCGGATTGTCAAAGAATTTTATGCAATCTTCGGAGGAACAACCTGCGTTGACGGGTGAAACCGTAATGGTAACAATTCCCGAAGGGGCATCTACGGCGGACATCGCTGGGATTTTAAAAGAAAATAAGCTGATAAAAAGTACACTTTCCTTCCGTGTGAGTAGTAGACTTGATGGCTTTGATGGAACGTATCGTCAAGGGACTTATGAAATAGATAAAGGTTTAAATGCAACACAAATTATGGAGCTGCTGCAAACGGGGGTAGTTTTAGATAAAATGAAAATTACCATACCCGAAGGTTTTACAACAAAGCAGATAGCTGCAAAAGTGGAAGAAAAAGGAATTTGCACTGCTGAGGAATTTATTACGGAGTGTAATACAGGGACCTTTGAATTTGATTTTTTAAAGAATCTACCAGATAGAGAGTTTAAGCTGGAGGGTTACCTTTTTCCTGACACTTACTTTATTAAGGAAGAAACCACTGCACACCAACTGATACAAGCAATGCTGAAACGATTTGAGGAAATGTATACAAAGGAATATCAAAACGCTGTGGCGAAAAGTGGCTATACTTTAGATGAGCTGATTATAATTGCTTCGATTATTGAGAAAGAAATTAAGGTGGATGAAGAACGTCCTCGTGCAGCAGGGGTAATTTATAACAGAATTAAAGATGGAATGCCATTGCAGGTGGATGCCACGGTTTTATATGCCATGGGCATTGTAAAGGAAGATATCTCCACCGTTGATTTACAGGTGGATTCTCCGTATAATACCTATAAAGTGAAAGGACTTCCTGTTGGACCCATTTCTAACCCCGGTGAGTTGGCGTTTAAAGCAGCTCTTTATCCTGAGAATAATAAATTCATTTACTATGTGGTTGAGGAAAAAGGGAAAGATAATCATGTTTTCTGTGAAACTTATGAGGAATTTTTGAAAGCCAAGGAAAAATATAAGGCTAGCGGAAGCTAATTTAGGAGAGAATAAAATGAATTATGTAACAGATGATACGATGAATACTTTTTTGCGAACTCTACAGCCCATGTATGATGGTGTTCTAGGGGAGATTCAAAAGGAAGCCAATGCAGGAAACGTGCCCATTATTCCTCTGGAGACGGCCAGACTGATGAGTGTTTTGCTTTCTATGAAAAAACCTAAACATGTGTTGGAAATTGGAACGGCTGTTGGATTTTCTGCGGGACTCATCAGTAAATATTTACAACCCGGTGGAACAGTAACCACCATTGACCGCTTCGAGGTTATGCTAAAGGACGCCCGTCCCAATATTAAACGACTGGGTCTGGAGGATACCATCACGATTTTGGAAGGGGATGCGGCGGATATCTTGCCAACCTTAAAGGGCCCCTATGATGTGATATTTTTAGACGCTGCAAAAGGCCAATATCATAGCTTTTTACCCCATTGTTTACGGTTGTTGCCCTTGGGAGGGCTTCTGATTGTGGATGATGTTTTGCAGGGAGGTACAATTGCCCAAACACGTTACAGTGTGCCAAGGAGACAGCGTACCATTCATAAGCGTTTAAGAGCCTTTTTATGGGAAATTACCCATAATGATGCATTGGAGACCTCTATCATCCCCATTGGCGATGGTATGGCGCTTTGTTATAAAACAAAGGAAACAGAAGGAGATATGAAACATGTGGAAATTGAATAAGCCGGAGCTTTTGGCTCCTGCGGGTGATTTGGAAAAATTAAAAATTGCGGTGTTATATGGTGCCGATGCGGTATATATTGGGGGAGAGGCCTACGGTCTGCGAGCCAAAGCGAAAAACTTTGATTTGGATACCATGGCTGAAGGTATTCGTTTTGCCCATGAACATGGAGCAAAGGTTTACATCACAGCGAATATTTTCGCCCATAATGCAGATTTTGAAGGCATGGCTGAGTACTTTAAGGCGGTTGAAAAAATTGGTGCAGATGCTTTGATTATTTCAGATTTAGGTGTGTTTTCCATAGCAAAGGAAGCAGTACCTGATATGGAGATTCACGTCTCTACCCAAGCAAATAATACTAATTATATGAGCGCCAGTATGTGGTATAAACTTGGAGCAAAGCGCGTTGTTATCGCCAGAGAACTTTCTTTTCAAGAAGTGAAGCAAATTAGAGAAAATATTCCCGAGGATATGGATATTGAGGCCTTTGTCCATGGGGCAATGTGTATCTCCTATTCGGGAAGATGCTTGCTGAGCAATTATTTAAGCGGCAGAGATGCAAATAAGGGAGCCTGCTCTCATCCTTGTAGATGGAAATATCATTTGGTGGAGGAAACAAGACCTGGCGAATATATGCCTATAGAGGAAAATGAAAGAGGAACATATATTTATAATTCCAAAGATCTTTGTATGATCGAGCATATCCCTGATATATTAGAATCGGGAATTATGAGCTTGAAGATCGAAGGCCGCATGAAGACCCCATTTTATGTTGGTACGGTGGTAAAGGCATATCGTCAGGCCATTGACGATTATATGACTTCACCTGATTTATATCGCCAAAAGCTGCCTCAGTATTTGGAAGAGGTGTCAAAAGCAAGCCATAGAGATTACACAGAGGGTTTTTATTTTGAAAAACCTGATGGGAATCAGCAGATTTATAATAGTAATACGTATATTCGTGGTTTTGATTTTGTTGGCATGGTTCAAGAAGATAGCGACCCCCAAACGGGAATTGCCATCGTAGAACAGCGTAATAAATTTTCTGTTGGGGATACCATTGAGGTTATGCCTGCAAAGGGAAATGCATTTACAATGAAGGTTTCTAAAATATGGGACAAAGAAGGAGTAGCGGTGGAATCAGCACCACATCCTCAGCAAATTTTACAAATTTTGTTTGATAAACCAGTAAAAAAATACGACATGTTGCGCAAAAATGTGTTGGATGCTAAATAAAAAACTTGATTTTTGTCTGAAATACAGCTATCCTATATAGTAGAATTGAGTAAAGGGAAAAGGATAAGCTTATGGAATTAACACAGTGTATCAACTATTTATTGACTACAGCACAGCATTCTGTTTTTCAGCATCTGAGCTCAAAGTTGTCTGAGTATGACATTACCCCATCCCAATATGGCGTTTTAAGTTGCTTGTGGCAAAAGGAGTTTGCTACACCAAAGCAAATTTCAGAGATTCTCTGCTTGGAAACATCTACTATTTCCGGCGTGCTAGATCGCATGCAGAAAAAAGGTCTGATTGATCGAGTAATCAACAAAGAAGATAGACGTGAAGTTAGAGTGGTTCCGACGGAAAAAGGGAAAGCTTTAGAGGCACCTATTGGAAAAATCATTGATGACGTGAATGATGAGGTATTGAAATGTTTTTCTGCAGAAGAGATTGGGGTATTGAAGAATTATCTGCGCATTATTGCGGATGGGAATCATTTTGCAGGATAAATTGGAAAGGTGGGTCTTTTGACCTGCTTTTTTTATTTTAACGAAATAGAGCTAATATGTATCAGGGCAGAGCCCTGTTTTAATCCTTTAAAGCGGTATTAAGCTTTTTTAATGCTTTTTTTTCTATTCGTGATACGTACGCTTCTGTTACACAAGGGCTAAAATTTGATATTATAAATATATATATTAATACTAAAAATTTTAACAGTAGTTGCATTTGAAATTTGGAATAAAATTACTATTTTTCATTAAGCAGGGATTTTTCAGAGTTTTTTCTGTTGTTTTATGTAAAAAGTTTTGTTACAATATGGATTAGAATATTGTAACTAATGATTGAAAATTACTGTTGTAAGTCTGCCAATCATTTCATAAAAAAGGGAGTGAGCGCAATGATAGATAAGTTTTCAAATAGGGAAAAAAAAGGCTATACCCTTATAGAAATGCTAGTAGCAGTTGGAATCATCATTGTCATTTGTGCCATTGCCATACCTGCGGTAGCCAGCCTTAAAAAAAGCCTTGAGATAACAAAATATGATGATGTTGCAAGGCAGATTTATTTGGTTTCTCAAAACAAGCTTACAACTATGAAAGCTTCAGGTACATTAAATACATTTTTTGAAAAGGTAGAGAAAGATTATACCACCAGAAAATTAGGAGATAAGGGTTTTGAACCTCAAGATTATGATGGCGATACGGATGATTGGAAAAAACTTTATTATTTTTCTAATGAAGATGATATTTTTATTAATTATATAATAGGAAAGGACTCAATTTTAAATGCTTCCTTAGAAAACGGTGGACATTATTTGGTTGAGTTAAACCCCGAAACAGGGGATATTTACGGCGTGTTTTATTCGGAAAAAGCATTTACATATGATGATGTATCGGCTCTTCCTTCAAGGAAAAAGAGTGACCGCAAGGAAACCATGATCGGATATTACGGTGGCATTTCGGAACTTTCTCCCGTTGCCGGTTTGCCAACAGAATTTTCACCCGTTGTTACGGTTGTAAATAAAGAGGACTTGTATCTCAATATTGAGTGTGCTGGGATGAGAAAGTTAATTAAAGATCAGAAGAATATACTTTTAACGGTGACGTTGACAGATGAAAGCTTTGATTCAGCTGTTCCTTCTGAGCATGCAGTTATAATAGAATTAAAGGCGGGTACCGATTTTGTTATTGGCAACGATAAAGCTAAAATTCAGATTTTATTAGACAGTATTCGTGGGGGCAACGAAAGCTTCGAAAAAATTACAAAAAATAAGCTGACACCGGGGGAAAATATCGTAGCAACAGTGAGCATGACCTATTCAAGTGATAAAGCAACAATCACAGGAAGTGCATCAGCCCAGACCAACAGCCTTTTTGCGGGAAAAGATGAAAATGCCAATTTATCCGTTGCATATGTTCGTCATTTAAACAATTTGCGAGAAGGAATCAATAAAGTTGTAAATAATGGAAACCTCACAATCAACCAGACAGCATCTATTGATTATGATTATAATAATTGGGAAAAGGATGCTGTAATTAGCGTGCATGCAGGTGAAAATCCTTTTTCAGGAAATTTTAAACCCATTAAAAATGATAAGCTATTTAAGCAAAGTGGGCCCAATACTACAACATTTAACGGAAATGAAAACAAACTTCAGAATTTTATTATCTCAGATGGGAATTATGCTGGTTTTTTTGGCGATGTTAGAAATACTGCATTTGAAAACATGCGTCTGGTGAATTTTAATGTTTCCGGTGGCGGTTATGTAGGAGCATTGGCAGGCAGCATTGCAAACGGAAGGATAAATAACTGTGGTGTTTATCTGGAAACAAGAGATAAAAATGGCTTACAATATTCGGATATGAACGAACGTGTAGAAAAATATAAAGTCTCAGGCACCACTTCCTCTGGAACGAATGCTTACGTAGGTGGTTTAGTGGGTAAGATTAAGGACACACAAACAAGTAATTCCTTTGCAGCAATTAATGTTTCTGGAAATTCCACTGTGGCGATGAATCAGTCTGTGCCCCCTTGTGTAGGTGGCTTTAGCGGAAGTTTTTCTGGTGGTTCTGTTACAGAATGCTACTCTTCGGGTGATGTTACCGCAAATCAATATTATGCTGGTGGCTTTGCTGGTCAAACAGCAGGTTCAACAGTAAGTCAAAGTTATTCTACTTCTGATGTAACTGCACCGTCTAATGCAGGCGGTTTTGTTGGAATTGTTTCAAATGGAACCATAACGAATTGCAATGCCTATGGCAGGACACAACGCAGTGATGGTAAAATAGATACGGCAACCTCTGGCGGGTTTATCGGATCAGGTGGTTTGACAACCTCTTTCAGCAATTGCAATTTTTTAAAACAGCCGAGTCATAATTATGAATATGCAGATAAGTTTTCGTTAGGAAAAGGATATCCAGATTTAAAGGCTTCTGATAGTTCTGGGAGAACCAGTTATCCCTATAGCAATGAGGTGGCTGGCAAATTCCCGTTTAGTGAACAATGGAGCATAGCCCATTATGGAGATTGGCCTACAGAATTTAAGATGATGACTTCCTTAGTATATTATGAAAAATATACCGATGGGGGCTATGGTTTTTATGCGAAGACAAGTTTGGCAGCTGATGGGGCTGCCGCTGATACAGAGGGGATCAACAACTGGGAGTTGGATACCTTGCGACAGGAACCTTGTATTGAGGATGGCTATGCAATTATGACAACATATGCATTAACCAAGTTTACATACACATTAAATAAGGATCTAAATTCATCTGCGCCAACGTTAGAAGTAAATATTTCGGACACACTAAATGCGGGTACTGCAAAAAAAATTGCAGATAATATTTCTTTACAATTTTCTAATAATAAGGGTGCCCACTACACAATTTCTAATGCAAAGCTTTTTAGACTTCCCTTTGTTCTACAAATGACAGATCGTGATAAGACTGCAAGATTTTACGATCGACTTGTAATTAGTGGATATATAAATGAACGAGTAATCTTTAGCGATTATACTTTCTTCTATTGTCCTGATTTTGCCAAAGATGCCATTAATCCCGATCCTAGTCAGACGGGGGCGGTAAGACCCAATGATCCAACGGGAGAGTTAAATTATATTTCAGTTAGAAGTCCACGGCAACTCAATGGGCTGGGGCGTGCTTCTTATTACTGGAACACATCCAATCATCAGGGGAGTATGAATGCACAATTTTACTTCAAACAGGAAAACGATATTGATTTTGCGGCATATACAAAGACTTATTGTGGTGTGCGTTATGACTTGATGGACACTGAGCCTGAGAATCTTTATCGCAACATGCCTATTGGACGCCCCCAAGGGCAGACTTTTTATGATTATCAAGGAAAGCCATATCAGCCAAGTAACTTTAAACATAATTACGATGGACAGGGATATAAAATAATTGATTATCGTTGTGTTACCAGACAATCAGAAGACTATCAATTTACAGGATTATTTGGTGAGACAGAGATGTCTGAACTGAAAAATATTGTAATGATTGCCTCTGACCCTGTGAATGAATCCGGATATGTAAGATCGGAGTATAACGGCATTCGGCATCCAGGTGTAGGTGCATTGGCAGGCTTGGTGTTTGTAAGATCTCCAGGAGACTATAATGCTGGTTATTCCAAGGTAATAAATTGTACCGTATCAGGATATAAGGTTAGCTACGAACCAGGAGGTAATGCAAATAACCCCTTTGCCGTGGGTGGTTTAGTGGGATATAATTTCGGTAAGATCGAAAACAGTAGTGCGTATAGTAAATTGGTTAAAGCGAATACATATAGTGCGAATAAAGCAGGATATATTGGTGGTCTGGTTGGTTCCATTAATGGTCGTGGCAGTATTACAAATTGCTATTCAGGTGGCGTGGTAGATGTGGATAAAACCTCATCAAGCACATATTTGGCGGGCATTTGTGCTGGCTTTGATAATATATATGGCGTTTATGATGGTCAACAAAGTAGTAGGAATATGCCTATTACTAATGTATATACTTATTGCGACTGGAAAAATAAAGACGTGCGCCCCTATGCTGTAATCAATAAGCAAGATGGGATGAAACTTTTTTATGGTTACTATCTAACGAATACCGTGACTTCAGGTGTAAACTTAAACGGTACATCAAGCGGCAGCAATTTTTCAGTCACCGCTTTGAATTATTCTGGACTTAGTAATTTATCCTTTGAGGCTAACGGAACTGCAAGGGCTTCGGGACGTGCAAGTGAAAAAAATACATATCCGTGGAGGGTAGAGCTAAGAGGTTCTTCCTATCCTTTTCCTGCGTTGGTTCAAAGCGAGGGCGGAACTTCAGCCTATGTTCATTATGGTAATTGGCCTGATGCACCTGTGAAAGGAAGTGGAAAGGTTGGGGCGATTAAGTTATATAGTAAATCAAGCTGGCATAGAACGGACTATTATGCAAACGGCGTAGTGGTGAATTTAGAAGATAATAAACTAACTGGATATGACGCACCTTGGGATGCAAGTAGCGACTCAAGATATGGAATCATTTTTGATAGTGCTTTTGCAGAGGATTTATCAAACTGGGAAGCGAAATATACCTATAGCTATTATTATTATGACTGGCCAAATTCAGGATGGCGATGGAGCGAAAAAACGATTAACCTTTCCCCAAACACTGAAGGGAACCTCAAAAATAGTAACGCAGATGGACTTACAGTGAATTTCTTTCGGGTATCCAATGGGAATTATTTGGAAGAAGTGATTTTAACAAATAAAATAGATGGTACAGAATATGTATTTTATTACAACAGCAATACAAATACATTTACCTATTAGTTATTAAACCAAAGAGGTGCTTTATGAAAATTTTAACAAAATTAAATAGCAATAAAGGCGCCTCTATCTTGCTTGCCCTCATGCTTTTCTTCGTTTGCTTTATGGTCGCCTCAGTTATTTTAAGCTCAGCCACGGCAAATATTGATAAAATGCAGGATCGTGACACCAGCCAAAAGGAATACCTTTCCGTCAGCTCGGCGGCAAAGTTGCTTCGGCATATTTTTGGCGATGCAGAATATACCGGATGGGAAACACAGACGGCATATGACTTTCAAGATCGTTCTGCCTACCATTATATAGATAATCGGGGAAGACCCCCTTGGGTAGATTTGGATATTTCCAAATATATGGATTATGTTCCTAGGGAAGATGCTGGCATGAAGGCTGATCTGGAGCGCATGGTTTATACAGCCTTTACCTCCCATACCACATATGTGTCACCAAAGAGTGTTGATGCTGTATTGTATAAATATTTTGTGATTTCAGGGGAAGGCATGGAAGATGTGAATGTAAGCATGGCTTTAGACACAACTACCTATATGCTTACCTGTGTTTTGACGGTTAAGGATAGTGCAGAGGGAAATAATGCAATGACAGTAGTTTTTAAAAGAGTTAATCTTCCCTCTGAAATAGATAAAAGGTCTGATTATTTTGATGAGGCCTACAAATATGCTGAATATAGGTGGGACGAAAGTAGAGCTGATTGGGGAAGTGGAGTAGAAAAATGCTATAAAATTAACCAGGATAAAACTACAACAACCATTCTTTATGATGCAGGAACGATTAAAAAGGGGGCGCAACCTTGAAACGTATTAAAAAAATGATTCGTGAAAAGGGGGAAACCCTTATTGAGACATTGGTCGCAATTATGATTTTAACAATTTCTGCAATGCTGTTGGCTCAGGTGACGACTTCCTCAGTAAGAATTAATCGGATTGCAGAAAAAGTAGATGGTGAATATCGTAGAGAGTTAAAAATGGTTGAAAATAGAGAACATCTCTCAACTGGGAATGTTACCATAAAAAGAGATAAGCGTTCAGAGGAGACTCCTGATGAAATTCCCCCTGACCTTCCAAATAAACCACAAGAAACCTACACATATGGGGTTGATTATTTTGTTGGTGAAGGGAATCTGAAGGCCTATCAGGCACAGACAGGTAAAAATGGAGGGATATGAAATGAAGGCATTGAAAAAATTGGGTGGACAAAAAGGCTTTTCTCTTTTTGAGTCCATGGTGGCCTTGTTTATTATATCCATTTTAACCGTTGGAATCACAACAGCGGTAAATGCGGCGGCCAATGTCTATAAAAAATCCTTATTTGTTTCAGAGGGCGAGGTGTTGGCGGCTACGATAGATATTGCCTTGTCTGATCTTTTGCGCTTTTCTTCAGATATTACGGAGGAGGATGGCATTGTTGAATTTACAAATACGGGATACAATGTAAAAAAAGGCCATCTTTTTTTGGATAGTGGATTGTTATACATAAATCTGACAGAAGAAAAGCCTGATGATGCAATAGATGCACCTTTGGCTACTTTAATTAATTTGGGAGTATATTCCTCTATGAAGATTAAAGAAGGATCTTTTAAACTGAATTATGTAGAAGGTGTTTTTTCGGGAAATTATGTAATACAGAGCAAAGACGATAGCACACTTGAGAAGAACTATGAATTCTTTTTCCGTACAGTTAATTAGTTTTAAGGTGTTATGATAAGGAGGGACAAAGGATAAAATGAAGTTTAAAAGATTGGGAGATATGCTGACTTCAACGGGGGTTATTACCAGTGAGCAGCTGGATATTGCTTTAAGAAAACAAAAAGAAACAAAAAATCGCTTGGGAAAAGAACTGATTGAAGAAGGTATTATTACTGAAGAACAGTTGATTAATACGTTGAAGCTTCAATTAGGTCTTGATTCCATTGACCTATCGGTGATTTCTATCCCTAGCTCCCTTTCTGAGATGGTGCCGAAAAAGTTGGCAAACAGCTATGGTCTTGTGCCTGTGAAGCTGGAGGGGGATTCGCTATATGTGGCAATGAGCGACCCTTTGAATTTCATGGCATTGGAGGATGTAAAAGCGGTCAGCAAAAAACGGATTATCCCCCTGATTGCAACGGAGGAGTCTATACAAAGAAACATCGCCTCTCTATATGGAAATGAAGGCGCCGCCAGGGCAATTGCTGAGATGAAGCGGGAAATAGATGATGCACCTGTGGTTGCTATTTTTGGCGATTCTTTTATGTCCAATATCATTGATAATGATGAGCAATCAGCACCCACCATTCGTTTGGTAAACTCATTGATCGAGCGTGCGGTGATTGAGCATGCCAGCGACATTCATATAGAACCCAGTGAAAAAGAGGTTCGGGTTAGAATGCGTATTGATGGCTTACTTCGACATGTTATGACAGTACCCAAGGACTTGCAGGCTTCTGTTATTTCTCGTCTGAAAATTATGGGTGGCATGGATATTACAGAGCGCAGAATTCCTCAGGATGGTCGTTCCAATGCCAAGGTGAAAAAAGCGGACATAGATTTGCGTATGTCGACCTTACCTACCATTTATGGTGAAAAATTTGTTATTCGTTTGTTAGATAAAAATACCCAGTTGTTGGATAAAGCAAAAATTGGTTTAACAGGCGAGGATCTGGAAAAATATATGAAGCTGATAGACCAAAAGGGCGGCGGCGTGGTTTTGATTGCCGGGCCAACGGGTTCTGGAAAATCTTCTACTCTATATACAATGATTCGTGAACTGAATACGGTTGAAAGTAATCTGATTACCCTTGAGGACCCTGTTGAGTATAATATTTCAGGCATCAATCAGGTTCAAATCAATGAAAAAACAGGGATGACTTTTAGCGGTGGATTAAGGGCAATCCTTCGGCAGGACCCGGATATTATTGCTGTGGGAGAAATCCGTGACGGTGAAACGGCAGAGATTGCTATGAGAGCCGCAATAACAGGGCACTTGGTGCTGTCAACGATACATACCAACAACGCAATTGCCACGTTGGATCGTCTTTTGGATATAGGTGTTGAGCCTTATCTCATATCAAGTGCATTAAATGGTATTGTTTCTCAGCGTCTTGTACGCAAAATCTGCCCCAATTGTCGAAAGGAATATGCCCCCTCTAAGGAAGAATTGGCAAGCATTGGTCTATCTCAAGAGATAAATCATAAATTTTATCATGGAGATGGTTGTCCGTTGTGCTTTAATACGGGGTATCGTGGCAGAGTTGCGGTGTTTGAGATTTTGGTTATGGATAGAAAAGTCAGAAATGCCATGGCATCCGGTGCAAAAAGAGAAGAATTGGCGGATATAATACAGAGTGATAAGAAATTTGTTTCCCTAGCAGATAATTGCAGGAGATTGGTTTTGGAAGGTGTAACCACCGTTGATGAAGCAAAAAGAATAACGAATTCGGAGGATTATGCTTATGAGAGTTGATGACTTAATTATATATGCCAATGATAAGAAAGCGTCGGACATTCACTTGATTTTTGGCTTGACTCCTAAATGCCGTGTCAATGGGCGGTTAGAATCCATGGCTGATTTTATTTTGAATGATGAAGACTGCGATAATTATGCCATGGAATTAGCCAGATATCGGTATGAAGATTTTTTGGAAGTCGGAGAAATGGATTTGGCAAGAACCATTGAAGGAATTCGTGTCCGTATCAATTTATTCCGCCAACAGGATCATACCTCTGTGGTGATCCGACTTTTGAATGATAAGATTCCAGTGCTGGAAAGTTTGGGCTTGCCAGAGGGGGTTGATAATCTAACGGAGCTTAAGCGTGGCATTGTCATTGTAACGGGGCAGACGGGTTCAGGTAAATCTACCACCCTTGCGTCCCTGATTGACCGTATTAACCATACAAGGGATTGCCATGTTATTACCTTGGAAGACCCCATAGAATATATTTATGAGCCGGATTTGAGTATATTTAACCAAAGGGAAATCGGACGGGATACAAAAAGCTATGAATCGGGGCTTCGTTCCGTTTTAAGAGAAGATCCCGATGTCATTTTGATTGGCGAGATGCGAGATACCATTACCATGGAAACCGCCTTAAAAGCGGCGGAAACGGGACATTTGGTGCTGACAACACTGCATACCGGTTCTGCGGCAGAGGTTGTTGATCGTATTGTTGACTCCTTCCCTGAGGCTAGACAACAGCAGATTCGTTTACAGCTTTCACTAACCCTTATGGCAGTTTTGGCACAACAGCTTCTGCCTAAAAAGGATGGAAGCGGACGGATTCCCGCATGTGAATTCATGTTGGTGAATCCTGCAATCCGAAATTTGATTCGAGAAGGAAAATCTCCTCAGATAGACAACGTCATATCGACGACGGCAGATAAAGGCTCTGTCACCATGGACAATGCAATTATTAAGCTTTATCGTGATAAAAAAATATCCAGCAGAACAGCCTTGTTTGCCGCAAAAAATTTGGAATTTGTAAAAAGAAATATCACATAAGAAACAATTTCCATCAGTGGAAAGGGGAGATGTAATTGCTAACTTATAAATATAAGGCGGTTTCCAAAAAGGGTGCGGAAATCGAAGGCTTCGTAGAGGCTTTTAGTGAATATGAAGCAATCAATAAAATTAAAGAAAACCATGATATTGTAACAAGTATTTCGGAAGTAAAAATGGGAAAAGGAAATGCCGTTACAGGGAAAATCAATGAAAAAGCATTGGCAATTTTATGCTCCCAGCTTTCTGTTATTGTAGGTGCAGGGCTCCCCATCCTTCGTGCAGTGGAAATGATTGCAGCGCAAACTGAAAACAAAAAGCTGAAAACCATTATGGAGGGGGTTTCCAAGGATGTTGCATCTGGGGGAAGCTTGGCGAAAAGCTTTCAAACCAAAGGTCCCAACCTTCCCGTTACGTTTATTGAAACCATACGCTCTGGGGAGGAATCTGGCACATTGGAGCACTCTTTTCGTCGGCTTCATGACTATTTTGATAAATCTGCCAAAATGAAGGGGAAGGTCAAGAATGCCATGGTCTATCCCGGCTTTACCATGATTGTTGCGGTTCTTGTCATAATCATAATTATGGTTAAGGCAGTACCCGTTTTTACAAACAGCTTCGCTGAACTTGGTGTGGAATTGCCTTTACCCACAAGAATGTTAATTGGGTTATCCAATTTCTTTGTACATTATTGGTTTGCCTTGGTGGCTTTGATTGCTCTGGTTCTGGTGATATATAAATTATATGAGAAAAAGGAAGACAATCGTTTGAAGCTGGAGCATTTCAAGCTTAAAATTCCCATCTTTGGAAAGCTTGCCATGTTAAAGCAGGCATCCCAATTTGCCGCCACCATGTCAACTTTGATTGGGGCGGGTCTGCCTGTGGTAGAAGCGGTTTCCATTACGGGGAAGGTTATGGATAACAAGTACATTGGAAGTCAAGTAAAAGGCACGGTATCTATGCTTGAGGAAGGGAAACGCCTTGGGGATAGCTTGCATAACCGAACGGAACTGCCCCAGCTTTTGATTGAAATGACAGCCGTGGGAGAAGAAACGGGCTCCCTAGAGGCAACCCTGGATACCATCGGAGAATTCTACGATAGTGAAATTGATACCCAGACCTCCAGAATGGTAACCCTTTTGGAACCGATTATCATTTGTGTTTTGGCGGTTGTGGTATTGTTTATCCTTGTTTCTGTATATGCACCGATGTTCTCTTTGTATGGAGGGATATAAAAAAAATGGAAACCCTTCCAGAAATTAACGCCGAGCAATTGTTTTACAATCGTTGCCAAAAGTCTGTTGGGCATTTAAAATAAATCTACGTGGGTTTCTGCTCTTGCAGGAATCCAGAATTTAAGTTGTTATTCATTTGTGAGAAACCCGCTCACATAGAATATATTTTTATTGACTATTTAAGGAGGTACATAATATGATGAAAAATTTGAAAAGAAAAAATAAAAAAGGTTTTACATTAATGGAAATGCTGATTGTTATTGGTATTATTGCGATTTTGGTTGCGATTGCAATTCCTACATTCAATGGGGCAAATAGAAGAGCAAGATATGCAGCTGACTTGGCGAATGTCCGGTCTTGGTATGCGGAACAATTGGTGGCAAATATGACAGATGATGTGGATTTACCCGCAGAGGGAACAGCAAGTTATGATGGTCCAGATCTTCAGATGAGCGATGATGCTACAGTAACTGTTGCGGGTACGGATGCAGAACATTTTACGGTTACATATGATCCGGATGGGGCTGCCACTACTGATGCAGATTATCCTAGTATAACATTCCCTGAACCATAAAACTAGTACTGATTTTTTGTTTTACAGCGGTATACTAGTTACCGTTTAAATTCAACTCAATTCCTTGATAGAACTGTGGCGGGTTGCAGTTCTATCGCGGTTTTTGGATAAACAGGAGAAGTGCTTATGCTTCCATTATACAGTTTTCAAAATATTTACATATTAGCATACATGCTTATTTTAACCTTTGTCGTTGGCTCCATCATGGGGAGTTTTATCAACTGTGTTGCTTGGCGCATTGCCCATGGGGAGGACTTTATCCGTGGTAGAAGCCATTGCCCTGTGTGTGGACATACCCTAACCCCTTTGGAGTTAATACCCATTGTGTCTTATTTGATGCAAAAGGGAAAAAGTCGTTGTTGTAAAGAGAAGATTTCCATGCGCTACCCAGCTACAGAGCTTTTGACTGCACTGGTTTTTGTTGCCTTGGTTTGGAAATTTGGTTTAAGTCTGGATACTTTAATGTTTATGGTTTTAGGTTTGATTCTTTTGGCCATTGCCCTTGTGGATTTGGAAACAGGAATCATTCCCGATGGTCTGATTATTGCAGGAATTCTTAATTTTGTTTTGTTTACTTGCTTAAAAGGTGATATTATCTTTTTAAAGATCCTGAAAGGAGCGCTTGCTGGATTGGCTATTTCTGCCCCTATTTTGATTCTTTCCCTTGTGATGGATCATTTTTTACATAAGGAAAGCATGGGAGGCGGAGATATTAAGCTATATTTTATGGTTGGGCTTTATTTCAGCATACAAGTCAATGTACTTCTGGTTTTGCTGTCTTGTGTTTTTGGAATCTTATTCACATTGATGTGCCAAAATATTCGTGTGGAGGATGAAGAAAACCCCATGGCATTTCCCTTTGGCCCTTCCATTGCAATGGCGGCAATGACTTGCGTTTTTGTTAGCGAGCCTATATTGCAATTATATTTAGGGTTATTTTAAGTTTGAATATGACCGGCTGGTTTTGGAACAGCTTGGATATTATATATTTTTCATGAGTACCGTATAAAGATAGATACATATGAAAAGCGTTATATGCTAGATACAAGGGAGGGTTATAATGTCCAAAGGATATACAGGAATACAAATTGGTGAGAGCAGTATCAAAATGATACAGATTGTCGATGGAAAGGCAGTGAAAACGGCAACGGAACTTACGCCGGATAACTTGGTTCGGGATGGATACATTTTGTCCTTTGAAGCGCTGGGGGAAATTTTAAAAACAATGGCCAAAGCCAATCAAATGAAAAACCACAATGCAGTTGTTGTTCTGCCCTTGGAAGTCTGCTATTTACGCAGAACCAGTATGCCTTATATGAGTACAGACCAATTAAGGTTAAACCTTCCCTATGAATTCCGAGATTATATTCATGCAGATCGAGAGGAATATTATTATGACTATGCTGTAGTTGGTCAGGAAAAGGATGAAGAAGGGGAAATACGTTCCTTGGAACTGCTGATAGCGGCGGTGAAAAATGAATTGATTGAGAGATATACAAAAATATTACACTATGCTGGTTTTAAACTGAAAATTGCGTTGCCCGATGCTTGTGCGTTTGGCAATATCATTCGTGACTACCAAAATAAAAATGAAGATCATCCTGAAGCTTACTGCATTGTAGACATGGGGCATTCCGGCATACGGGTGCATTTATATAAGGGAAGTGTTTACGAAACCACTAGGGTAATTGAGTATGGGGGCGGAGCCGTAGATTCTGTGATTGCCGAAGAGTTGGATGTGGATATACATATTGCTTCTTCTTATAAAATGAAAAACTACAATGATGTGCAAGAAGCAGAGGCTTGCAAAGAGCTTTATGGAAAGATGATTGTTGAATTATTCCGCTCCATAAATTTCTATAATTATAATAATCCCAACAGCGAATTAAAGGACGTTTATTTTTGTGGAGGATTGGCAAAAGTTACGCCGCTGATGGAAATGATTCGCTCAACATTGGAAGTGCGCTGTCATAGTATTGCTAAATTAATGCCCGAAAATGGGCAGGACGAAAACTTGGAATTAATTTGTGGAGCAATTGGAGCGACTTTGCAATAGGGGGTGAGCTGTTTGGGGATATTGGATAAAAAAATTGGAGTGAAATACCCGACCAAAACAAATATTAACTTTGCGGTTCGGGAAGCAAAAAGTGTAGATAGAAAGTCAATACTGCCCATAGGAATTTTTGTACTTATCTGTTTTTTGGGCTTTTTAAAATTAGGCGTTTTGGATTTGCGACATTCAGTGAATCAGGCTGAGACAAGTGCACAGCAGGCCCAAGAGCAATTGAATCAAATGAAAGAAGCAAATTCTGTTTATGAGGATGTTTTGAAGGAATATAACGAAAGTGTGTCTTTAAGCATCACCTCACCAGTAATTGCAACGTTGTCTCAAAGGCTTGAAATTGTGAATCAGTATTTGATTTCCAAAGCCAAGGTTGAATCCTTTAATGTTATGGATGATATTATAACTGTCAGAATTTCAGGGGTAACCTTAAATCAGGTTTCCGGAATTTATACAGACCTAATGACAAATAGTTTTGTTTCCAACGTACAAATTTATACTGCCAGCACTGATGGTGAAAGCGGCTCCCTCACCACTGCTACAATGACCATTATCCTTGCTGTGGATGAAACCAAGGTGGATTCCAATGAGGAAGGAGGCGAGGGGCAATGATATTTAAGTCTTTTACAAAGCGTGAGAAAGTATTGTTGGTGGTTTTGGTTTTGATTCTATTTTCCGCGTTATATTACTTTACGGTGGCCCTTCCTTCTATCAATCGTATCTCCGCCGCAAATGAAAAAGCGGCTTCGGTGCAGGATGATATCATGCTGGAAATGGCAAAGATGAAGAAAATTAAAGAGATGCGGGAAAAAATCGAGGCCGCATCTTCCTCCGACGGATTTAAGACAGTGATACCCAATTATAATAACTTAGAGAATGTAATGCGGCAAATGGATGCTTTTCTAAGCAGTTCAACAGATTATAAGCTGTCCTTCTCACCAACAACAGAGGAGAACGGCTTGCTGTATAGACCCATAGATGTGGAGTTTGACTGTGGAAACTATTCTGCCGCCAGAGAAATTATTGATAAAATATATACCAGTCCGTTTAAATGTGTGATAGATAATATCAGTGTTGATAACCTTGAATATCAAGATGCTGATATTGTAAATCATCCTGTTAAGGTTACCATGACGGTAATTTTTATTGAAAAGAAGGCTAAGTAAAATTAAATTGGAAAAAAAGTACAAAGAAGATTCTAGAAAGCAGGCATTTATGCCTGTTTTTTTTATTTCTAATTGTTTTAGGGGTTACATCTTATCCTATTTATGAAAAAGGCAGGGAAATGCTGATTCAGTTATTTTACATAAAAAGGAAATAAGTTGCTGCGAGGGAAGGTTTTGAAAAAAGAACCCTAAAAATTAAAATTATTAATTCATATGACATATTGACATTCCAGTGATTGTATGGGCTATAACTAAAATATGAGAACAAAAAGGGAAGGATTGAAGCAACTTTTTTGGAAGGAAAGCATATGAGCCAAAATGCATCATGCAATGTTTCTATTGAAAATCAAGGAAGAGAGGATGAAAAGAATGGATTTTTCATTAACGAGAGAACAAGAAATGTTGAAAAAGCTTGCACGCCAATTTGCGGAAACGGAATTGGAGCCCGTCGCAGAAGAAATTGATCGTGAACATGTTTTCCCTGCCGAGAATTTTAAAAAGATGGCAGAAATCGGACTGACTGGAATCGGTATTCCTAAGGAATTTGGTGGTTCCGGTGGCGGCACATTGGAAAAGGTTATTGCAGTTTCGGAATTTGGCAAAAAGTGTATGGCGTCTGCTTCCATCTTATCTATTCATTTGATAGCACCTCAATCTATCTATAAATATGGTACAAAGGAACAAAAGGAAGCATATCTTCCTCGATTGACAAAAGGGGGAGAGCTTGGTGCATTTGCTCTGACGGAGCCTAATGCTGGTTCTGATGCAGGTGCGGTAAAAACAACAGCCATTCTTGATCCTCAGACAAATGAGTATGTTTTAAATGGAACAAAATGCTTTATTTCCGGTGGAGGAAGAGCAGGTGTGCTTGTTATATTTGCGCTGACAGAGCCCAAAAAAGGATTAAAAGGAATGTCTGCAATCATCGTAGAAAAGGGAACGCCTGGCTTTAGCATTGGCAAAGTTGAATCCAAAATGGGAATTGCAGGGTCAGAAACTGCGGAGCTCATTTTTGAAGATTGCCGTGTACCAGCCGCAAATCTTCTTGGCAAGGAGGGCAAAGGTTTTAAAATTGCCATGGAGGCCTTGGATGGAGCCAGAATCGGCGTTGGCGCTCAGGCAATTGGGATTGCAGAGGGAGCCATTGATTTATCCGTGAAATATGTTCATGAGCGCATTCAGTTTGGAAAGCCCATTGCCAATTTGCAAGGGATTCAGTGGTATATTGCGGATATGGCAACAAAAACAGCTGCTGCAAGGGCGTTGGTTGAATTTGCGGCATATCTAGAGGATGCCGGTAAGCCTTTTACTAAGGAATCGGCTATGTGTAAATTAAATGCTTCGGAAAATGCACGCTTTGTTACCAACTTGGCATTGCAGATTCATGGTGGATATGGCTATATGAAAGATTATCCGTTAGAGCGTATGTATCGAGATGCAAAAATTACGGAGATCTATGAAGGCACTTCGGAAATACATAAGGTTGTAATCGCCAGAGAGGTAATGAAAAGATAGGGAGGAGTATAAACCATGAGAATTTATGTTTGTGTAAAACAAGTTCCGGATACATCGGGAAAGGTTGCTGTAAACCCCGATGGCACCTTAAACAGAGCATCAATGGCGGCAATTATCAATCCCGATGACATGAGTGCCATTGAGCAAGCCTTAAAGCTGAAGGACGAAACAGGTTGTCAAGTTACAGCGGTCACCATGGGTCCCCCACCTGCGGAGGGAATGTTGCGGGAAATTATTGCAATGGGTGCTGATGATGGCGTTTTAATTTCTGCCAGAGAATTTGGTGGTTCCGATACCTTTGCCACCTCTCAAATAATATCGGCGGCGATACATAAATTAGGGCTTTCCACTGAGGATATGATTTTTTGTGGCAGACAGGCAATAGATGGAGATACGGCACAGGTTGGCCCTCAAATTGCAGAGAAATTGAGTATTCCTCAGGTGACCTATGGAGCAGGGATTAAAAAAAGCGGAGATTTGGTTTTGGTTAAGCGTATGCTGGAAGATGGCTATATGATGATTGAGGTGGAAACGCCCTGCTTGATTACCTGCATGAAAGATAAGGCTGTGAAACCACGCTATATGACATTAAACGGAATTATGGAGTGCTACAGCAAGCTTCTTTTGGTAGTGGATTTTGAAGCCCTTAAGGACGAACCCCTAATCGAATTGGATACTATCGGTCTGAAAGGCTCTCCTACAAATATATTTAAATCCTTTACACCTCCACAAAAAGGTGTAGGCGTGATGCTTCAAGGAACGGATAAAGAAAAAGTAGATGATTTGGTTGACAGATTAATGAAGAAGCATGTCATTTAACCGAAGGGAGATGGGCTGAGTATGGCTTTTAACAGTGCTGATATAAATTCGTTTCGAGATATTTGGGTATTTTGCGAACAGAGAGAAGGAAAGCTTGTAAATACAGATTTTGAACTGATTTCGGAAGGCAGAAAGCTGGCTGACGAGCGGGGCTCAAAATTGGTAGGCATTTTACTGGGACATGAAGTAAGTGAGATTGCAAAAGAACTGGGTGGATATGGCGCGGATAAAGTGATTGTTTGCGATCATCCTGAATTGAAATTTTATACCACAGATGCTTATGCTAAGGTGCTTTGTGATGTGGTTATGGAGGAGAAGCCCGAGGTTATTTTGATTGGTGCAACCAATATTGGCCGTGACTTGGGTCCCAGATGTGCGGCCCGCCTACATACGGGTTTAACGGCAGATTGTACCCATTTGGATATTGATATGAACAAATATGTGGAGTTTCTTTCTACCTCATCCACATTGGATATATCTTCTATGACCTTTCCTATGGAGGATACAAATTTAAAAATGACCCGTCCTGCCTTTGGTGGTCATTTAATGGCAACCATAATTTGTCCTAGGTTCCGTCCTTGTATGTCTACAGTAAGACCTGGGGTTATGAAAAAAGCGGAATTTAGCCAAGAGCTGGCGGAAGCTTGTCAGGTTGTTTCACGCCATGTAACTTTAACAGTTGAGGACTTGAAGTCAAAAGTAATTAATATTGTAAAAGAAACCAAAAAAATTGTTGATTTAATTGGTGCCGAAATTATTGTTTCTGTTGGACGTGGAATCAGCAAGGATGTTCAAGGGGGAATTGCCCTGGCAGAAAAGCTGGCGGATGCGTTTGGAAATGGTGTTGTTGGCGGCTCTCGTGCGGTAATAGATTCCGGTTGGCTTCCTGCGGATCATCAGGTTGGACAGACGGGAAAAACCGTACATCCTAAGGTATATGTTGCCCTTGGTATTTCCGGTGCCATTCAGCATAAGGCAGGTATGCAAGATTCAGAATTGATCATTGCGGTGAATAAAGACGAAACTGCGCCCATTTTTGATTGTGCCGATTATGGCATTACAGGAGATTTATTTAAAATTGTACCAATGATGATTGAAGCAATCAAGGAAGGTAAAAATGCTTAGATTATAAATCATAGGTTTTCAATTGACCGGGGAGGAATCGTATGAAAAAAGCGCTGGAAGGTTTAAAGGTCGTGGACCTTACATCAGCATTAAATGGACCTTTTTGCACCATGATTTTAGCGGATTATGGCGCAGAGGTATTGAAAATTGAACCCATTGAAGGGGAGCAATGCCGTTTTTGGGGTCCTCTTGATGAAAAAAGTGGTGAAAGTGGTTTTTATAATTATGTAAATAGAAATAAAAAAGGTGCTACCTTAAATTTAAAAACACAAAAAGGCTTGGAACTGTTTTATGAGCTTGTAAAGGATGCTGATATTCTGGTAGAGAACTTCAGAGGCGGAATTACAAAAAAACTGAAAATCGACTATGAAACCATCAAGAAAATAAATCCTGCCATTATTTATGCCTCAGGCTCAGGATTTGGACAGTATGGCCCAATTACCCACCGTCCCTGCTATGATATTGTTGCCCAAGCAATGGGTGGAATGATTAACTTAACAGGGTTTAAGGAGACGAATCCTGTGAAGGTAGGGCCATCTGTTGCGGATCATGTTGCAGGTATTTATTTGGCCCTTGGTGTTATGATTGCTCTGTATAACCGCAAAGTTACGGGGGTAGGTCAGCAGGTAGACGTGGCTATGTTTGATACCATTTTCAGTATTTTGGAAAATGCACTGGTGAACTATACCATGGGGGGAGAGATTACCCAAAGAAATGGCAATGTGGATCCATCTATCTCTCCTTTTGATGTTTATGAATGCAAGGATGGTTTCGTTGCACTGGGTGTTGGAAATGACAAGCTTTTCAAAACCTTTTCTGCAACCATTGGGCATCCCGAGTTGATGGAGGATCCTCGGTTTGCAACCAACGACCTAAGGTGCAACAACTACATACCCGATTTACAAAACTTGATTCGTGGGTGGTGTAAAGGCTATACCAAAGGTGAAATTGAAAGCATTATGGATGAAGCAGGCATTCCTTGCGGCCCTGTTTTAAACGTGAAAGAGGCGATTGAGCACCCCCATATACAAGAGAGAGAAATGATGGTGCATTGTGAGCACCCCACAGCAGGAGATCAATATTTCCAGGGCTGTGTGATAAAGCTATCCGAAACACCGGGCGAAGTGTCAGCGCCATCGCCTCTTTTAGGACAACATAACCGAGAAATTTTTGGTCTTACAGAAGAAGAAATAAAGAATTTAAAAGGAGAAGGCGTTTTATAATTTGAAATATGTATGCTTTGGTACGTAAAAAAAATAGATGGAGGTGCAGATTTCATGAGAAAGGTATCAATATTAAGCTATAACATGACCACAGCGGACGGAGCCAATCAAGATGGTTTAATTCCTATTGGACGCCAATTTGATTTTATCGGCGATGTGGAAACTGAAGAAATGATTTTAGTAGATGGGGATGAATCCCTCTGCCTGGGTTATGAAGATGTGAAATGCTACAAGGATGTGTATGTAGGGGATATGATTGATTTTAAAGCCACACTGACCAATGTGGGAAATACCTCAAGGGATTGCTGGATTGAGGTATTTAAACTGGCGACTCCCGCTTTTCGTGAAGGAAAAATAGATTGCAAGCAGGGTGATATGGTTTGGTTTGACCAGCCCGTTCTGTGCACTGAGGGAAAAGTGCGTCTTGTTGTGAAAAAGCATTTGCAAAGAGGCGCCCAGCCCGAAGGCAAAGTCGTTGAACCTTGGCGTCCTTTGGAAGATTTTCCGGAATAAAAATTCTTTTGTTGAAGAAAGGGGAATGATTATGAGTGAACAAAGCGTAACATATCGTTACAGAATGTCAGATAGAGATGTTTTTTATGGCGGCGGCGTAGTAAACGGTGCAAGAAGCATCACCCTTGCCAATGATACAGCAAACCGCTTGATGGCAAAGGTGTTTCAAAACACAGGCCATTGCGTAGAGGTCAGAAAAGTGCGTCTATATGAGCCTTGCTTTGCAGGGGATTATATGGAATTTATGGCAAAGATTAAAAAAATGGAAGGAAATCGTGCGGTGATAGAGGTGCGTTCCTTTAAAATTATTGAAGTACCTGAAAATCCTCCATTTCCAAGTTCTATTGACGTTCTCCCTGAACCACCGTTGTCTACAGTTGTCCAGTTTGTATACGAAACCTATTAAGCTTATGAATACTATTGCCTGTATTAAAAAAAGAAGAAGCATCAGACGATATTTACCCAAAAAGGTTGCCCATTCGGTTATCGAGGAGCTAATAGAATGCGTCAGATGGGCACCTTCGTGGAATAATTGCAAGGCAGTACGTTATACGGTGGTTGAAAAGGCCGAGCATCTACAAACCCTTGCAACTACCTTGGTTGCTCCTGAAAATATTCATATTGTCAAAAATGCACCCTTAATTTTTGTCATTTCCAATGTAAAAAAACGTTCCGGCTTTGAGCGGGATGGTCATCTTTCTTCAGCAAAGGGAGAAAGTTGGGAAATGTTTGATGCAGGGGTTGCGTGCCAAACCTTATGCCTTGCAGCAGCGGAGCTGGGACTGGGAACTGTAATTATGGGCACATTTGATGAGAAGGGGATTTCCAAGTTTATTCATTTGCCGGAGAGTGAGGAGATCATTGCTTTGGTGGCTTGTGGATATGCCGACGAAATACCTATGGCACCAAGGAGAAAAGAAGTAGGAGAGATACTGAGGTATTTGTAATAAGAACGAAATAGCTTGGGATGAACCCATAAGAGCGGGCGTTTATGGGTTTTCACCTTTATAGGAGGTGGACGCAATTTCAGTTAGAAATCTGTGTAAAAGCACACTATCGTTCTCAGGACATGAAACAGTAGGTTATACTTGGCTGCCTCAAACTATATTTTCTATGGTATAAGGGATTCAAGGAAAATAAAAGTTTCAAGACTTAATTGAAGATATTGGGGTTTTTTAAAGGGTGTCGATTTGATCGACACCCTTTTTCTATACTTTTTGTGCTATTTTTTCTTTTTTTCAATGGGTATTATTATTTTGGTCACATGTTGATCAATATTATTAATATCTAATGGAGAGATTATGAACTCTTCAGAAACAGGACCAATTATTTTGTACTGATTTTGATTGATCCATTGAACCAGTCGAATATGGGTATGAATGATATCAGCATAGTTTCCCAAATGTATTGCAGTGGCTGCAGTGAAATCTCCAAAGGATCTAAAGCAATCTCCTTCCTCTGAGGAATCAACGGTAATGCCAAATTCAATGTCAGTATCCGTATATAAAAATTGTTCTAAAGGGTTGGAATAATATGTAACGATGATAGTTCCCTTATTTTTTAAATTCAAACTATCGCATAAATCAAGAATTTCCACCCATCTATGGACAGAAACATCAATATTTGAGTAATTGGACATGGTTTTACGTGTAAAAACCAAATGCATTTGGGGAATTTGTTCTATTTTTATATCTTCCGGAGCTACGGCATCTTTGATATTTAAAAGATCTACACCTGTTTTTAAGCGTTGTAAAAAAGCGCTGGTGGATGCATATTTTCTTTGCAGACAATTGATTTCATCCAGCAGATCCGTAAGCTTTAGTTCAATGTTTTTTTCCAAATCATCCGCTTTGTTTCCTGTTATGATGCTTTGAATTTCCTTTAGGCCAAAATCCATGGAACGGAGCTTGCGAATAATGCAAAGGGTTACAAGCTGATTTTTACTGTAATATCTGTATCTATTAACCTCATCCCGAAATTCGGGAACAACCAGTTCTATTTCATCATAATAGCGTAAGGTCTTACTGGGAATGTTACAAATTTCTGATACTTCTCTTATAGAGAATTTGTAGTCTGCATTCATTCTCTCATCCTCCCCATAAAAATGATATGAATTAGTATAACACAATCGCATAATGATATCAAATCTAATGACCAAAAGGATCAAATAATCATGTTTTTGTATGTTTTTTTTGCACACTTTTTATTTTCCTTGTAAAAACAGATAAAGAAAAACCAGTTAAAATCCTGTGGTAGGAATGTTTTGACAAAAAATTATTTTTTTAATTTAAATTTCATTGGAATTATCATTGACATTCCCCTTACTGCAATGAGTATAATCAGGCTATGGTTATTGTTAAAGTGCAATAAAAAATATCAAATAAAAGCGAAAAATTGACATGGGTTTACAGAGGAAAACTTGAACTTATCTAGAATATTTGAAATATACATAATAATTTGAATTTATTTTTAAAATATTTGTAGTTTTTTGTTGTTTGAAAAAAAGAATAATATTTTTTATTTCCCAAGAAATAGTGTGAATTTTCTCTTTTACTATGGTAAAAAAATCGCAAACATCCTGGATTATTGCTATGAGGAATCTTTTCATAGTTTTTAATAAGTATAAACATAAAAGCTATCGATAAAAAATAATTGGAAGGGGGTTGGCTTGAGAAACGGGATTGGAAAATAGAAAGCTATTTACTAACAAGGGAAGGTGAGCGTTAATGGACTTAATGATTAAAAACGGTACTATTGTAACAGAAAAAGAAATGTTTCGAGGCGATATTGCTGTGAAAGACGGAATCATTGCTGCAATTGGAAAGAACCTTTCAGACATTCCCTGTGATACCATTGTGGATGCGGAAGGGAAGCTTGTTTTGCCGGGCGCGATTGATGCACATACCCATTTGGCAATGCCCTTTGGCGGAACAATTTCTGCAGACGGATACTATGCAGGAACAAGAGCGGCAGCCTGTGGCGGAACCACCACGGTTTTTGATTTTGCGTTGCAAGACTTTAACGAGAAAATGTTAGATGTAGTAAAAAGAAGAGATGCCTTAGCTGCTCCCGAGGCTGCTGTGGATTATGCGTTCCATGTTGGCGTAAAAGATGTTCATGGTGATCTCTTGGATTCTATGAAAGAGGCTGTAGAATTTGGTGTTCCATCCTTTAAAGTTTTTATGGTTTATGATTTTGGTGTAACAGATGGTGTTTTTTATCAGGTACTTGAAAAAGCAAAAGAAATAGGCGCACTTATTTGTGTTCATGCAGAAAATAATGAGTTGGTAAACACATTGGTAGAAAGATATACTTCCGAAGGAAAAACAGCTCCATGGTATCATTATATGTCTCGCCCTGAGTTTGTAGAGGCTGAAGCAGATTTTAGGGCAATTTCATGGGCGAAATCTTTAAATGCTCCACTTTACATAGTACACTTGGCGAACAAAAAAGGTGTGGAATACGTAGCGAAAGCAAAAGAAGAGGGCTACCAAATTTATGCTGAAACTTGTCCCCAATATTTGAACTTCACCTGCGATGTCTATAAGAGAGATGACGCAAGAAACTTTGTATGTTCACCACCTATGAAAGGACAGGAGAGTCAGGATGCCATTTGGAAGGCATTAAAGCAAGGCGTAATTGATACAGTTGCGACAGACCACTGTCCATTCCAACAGTCTGAAAAGGATTGGGGAAAGGATGATTTTAGAAAGATTCCAAATGGCTGTGCTGGTGTAGAAAATATGTATCCTTACATGTTGGCAAAAGCAAATAATGGTGAGATTACCTTTATGAAGGCAGTTGAGGTTTGCTCCTCAAATCCTGCAAGAATTTTTGGTTGTACCCAAAAAGGCAGCTTAACGGTTGGTAAGGATGCAGATATTGTAATATACGATCCGGATAAAGACTTTACGGTAACCTGTGAAACCATGCATTCCGACTATGATCACACTATTTGGGAGGGCACAAAGCTTCATGGGTATCCTGTAAAAACCTTTTCAAGAGGCCGCCTTGTGTACGATAATGGAGAATTTAAAGGTGAGCCAGGCTGGGGCAAATTAATTAAAAGAAGGTTAAGTCCAAAAAATCTAAAATAGATGGAGAGGGTTATATGAGTAAATATACGCAGCAGGAAAAAAACGGTCTTTATGAATTAACACCGGAAGCAACCGCCGAGCTCAGCAATTCTCAGTATTATAATTCGGATTTGGCGCCAACCACTGTAAATGAAAGAACATGGAATGCCTTTAGCATTTGCAACCTTTGGGTTGGTATGTCAATTTGTGTTCCATCCCTTGCCCTTGCATCCTCTTTGGTTGCTTTGGGTATATCACCTATGCTTGCAGTAGTCAACGTTATTTTGGGCAACCTGATTGTTTTAGTCCCTATTCAGCTAAACTCTAAAATCGGTACAAAATATGGTGTTCCATTCCCTATTTTCTCCAGAATGACCTTTGGAAATAAAGGCACACAGTTACCTACTTTTTCAAGGTCGATCATAGCCTGTGGTTGGACAGCAGTACAAAGTTGGGTAGGTGGGGGAGCCATTGCTGCATTAATTGGTGTTGCGATCCCCATGTTTTCAGATCAAAGCATGAAAGTTGCACTTCCCGGCAATGATGGCGTTGTTGTGGGTCAATTAATCGGGTTTTTCCTATTTATGCTTTTGGTTTTCGTTGTTGCTTACAACGGCATGGAGAAAGTAAAATGGGTTCAAAATATTGGCGGCCCCATTCTGATCATTGTTATTTTAGGTTTATTAATGTGGTCATTAAATGCGATTTCCGGGTCAGGCCATTCCCTAGGGGATGTATTTGCCGTTGGAAATGATGCAACACTCATTGAACAAAATGGTGGTTTTACCTTTGTATTTATGGCGGGTTTAACAGGAAATATTGCCT
>JABNAD010000130.1_pt1 | contig 66209 bp, 56 predicted proteins | sample 7240381 | NCBI WGS metagenome assembly JABNAD01 (sample SAMN11332834, study PRJNA596920) | anaerobic digester metagenome | biome: digested sludge; isolation source: digested sewage sludge-derived enrichment culture grown on H2/CO2 | place: Germany: Goettingen
CTTCCAGGCGCTTGTTCATGGCGTCGAACTGCTTCTGATCCATTGGGGGCTCCTCACTGGGAAGAATTTTTTTGATGAATGTAGTGAACCAGCCGGGGGCTTCTGCGGTGTCGCTTGCGGGATCCGCGCTGAAGCAGGAGGCGTCCACGGGTTGGCCCGCAAAAATGCTCGCGCTCTGCCCGTCGCAGGATGCGCGGCGCGAGAACTTCAGCTCGTCTGTGCCGAGGCTTGCGGGGCTGTCTGTAACGCCCAGGCCGCCAAGGTAGGACTTGCCCGATCCCGCGAAATTTTCCAGATGTTCAATGCTGAAGCTCAGCCGCTGGTCGTACTGGTTGTCCCAGAGGTACTGGGCATTGACCGCCAGACTTGCATAGAGGCTGACCACGCCGTCCGCTTCCTCAACCTTGAGGGCCACAACCGAGCCGTAGTTGTTGCCGAAGCGCAGATGATCGGGCCAGATTTTGGCGCGGTAGACGGCAGGGTCGTAGGTTTCGGCCATGTCGCGCAGCCACTGCGGGTCGATGTTGCGGCCGTCTACAGTCGGGCCGGACTGGGCGACTTTGACAAACTTGGTAATGAGTGCGGGCATGGGGTACTCTCCTGCCCGCAAGGATACCCTCGCGCGTGGGGTAATGGTCAACAAGTGATTGTCCAGACTGGATAAATCTGGACATGGAGGCCGGGATTACCGCCGCGTGATCTGCTATGCGTCAGGCATGGATGACGAAAACAGCACCAGCTCGCGCCGCAGTTACCCTGACGAAATTCGCCAGGCCGCGCGCGGCATGTACTTGCGGCGCTATTCCGCCACGGAGATAAGCGAGGCCCTGAACGTGCCGCGCCGCACGGTGTACTTTTGGATTTCGCAGGGGCAGTGGGACGACCTGCTGGCGCACGAAGCCCCGGAGCAGGCTGCGCAAAGGCGGCTGACCATTTTGCTTGAGCGGGACAACAAGACCCCCGGCGAGCTGAAGGAAGTGGACGCCCTGGTGAGCACGCTGGAGCGCCTGCAAAAACTGCGGGCCGCGGCCCGAACTGTGGGACGGGAAGTTGCCGACACAGAGCCAGCGCCCGCAGGGATGGGCGACCAGGGCAGGGAGCGTAAGCCAAGAAAAGGCAAACAGGTCAAGAATGACGTGAGCCGCCTGACAAAGGCGGATTTTGAAGCGCGGCTGCACAAGCGGTATTTTGACTATCAGCAGCAGTGGGCGGCGCAGAAGCTGATTTACCGCAACCGCGCCTACCTCAAGAGCCGACAGATCGGGGCCACCTGGTACTTTGCCCAGGAGGCGCTGGAAGATGCCGTGCTCACTGGCGACAACCAGATATTTCTTTCCGCCACGCGGGCGCAGAGCGAGGTGTTTCGCTCATACATAACGGCCATTGCCGCCGAACACTTTGACATAAACCTGACCGGCAACCCCATTGTGCTGAACACGGCGCACGGCCCGGCCACGCTGTATTTTTTGAGCAACAACAGCAAGAGCGCCCAGAGCTACCACGGGCACGTTTACATCGACGAATTTTTCTGGATCACGAAGTTCCGCGAGCTGTTCAAGGTGGCCACAGGCATGGCCGCGCACAAGAAGTGGCGGCGCACCATCTTTTCCACGCCTTCAGCCCTGACACACGAGGCTTTTGGTCTGTGGAGCGGTGAGGACTTTCAGCAGCGCTTTGCCAAGCGCAAGCCTTGGCCGGACGATGCGGCCCTGCGCGCCGGCACGGCCTGCCCGGATTCGTGGTTTCGCCAGATCGTTACCCTGGACGATGCCATGGCCGGGGGCTGCGACCTCTTCGACCTTGCCCAGCTCAAGCTGGAATACAGCACCGATGATTTTGAGCAGCTTTTTCGCTGCCGCTTTGTTGACGATGCGCAGAGTGTTTTTTCTCTGGCATTGCTGGAGCGCTGCATGGTGGACACGGGCGAGTGGACGGACATTGACCGCAACGCGGCCCGGCCCGTGGGCAACCGCAACGTGTGGGGCGGCTATGACCCTGCCCGCACCGGGGACAACGCCAGCGCGTCCACCCTGTTGCCGCCTGATGTGTCTGGCGGCGTGATCCGCCTGCTGGAAAAGGAACGCTGGCAAAACAAGAGCTATTTGTGGCAGGGCGAGCGCATACGCGAGCAGAGCCGCCGCTACAACTACGGACACTACGGCGTGGACACCACAGGCCCGGGCATCGGCGTGTATGAGATGGTGAAGCAGTTCATACCCATGACCGTGCCCATTGTGTACAGCCCGCAGGTCAAGGCGCAGATGGTGCTCAAGGCTCTGGAAGTGATGGAGCAGGGGCGTTTTCAGTTTGACGCGGGCGACATTGATCTGGCTCACGCCTTTATGACGATCAAGCGCACCACCACCAACAGCGGGCAAATGACCTATGCGGCCGGCCGCACGGAAAAAACCGGGCATGCTGACGAGGCCTGGAGCGTCATGCATGCTTTGGCGGCGGAGCCTCTTGCACGACAAGATTCTGGTGGATGCATTATTGCGATGAGTTAGCACGCTGAGGGTGGGGGGGAAGGAAAGATATGAAGCGAAAGAAAAGTTCAGCACCGGCCGAGGATAAAAACGCCGCGTTTGCCTGTAAATTCGGCGACCCGGAACCAGTCTTGGCTGGTGAGCTGTACGACAACCTGGGCGTGTGGCTGATCGACAACGGGCGATACTATCAGACGCCCGTGCCCCAACGCGGCCTTGCCCGGCTGCTGCGCGCCAATGCCTACCACGGCCCGCTGCTGGAATTTAAAACCAACGTGATAATGCGGGGCTTTGCGCCAAGCGCGGCGCTTTCGCGCGCAACCATGCGCTGCATGACAACCGACTACAACGTGTTTGCCAATGCCTACGCGCTCGCCCAGCGCAACTGGTACGGCGAGGTAGTGGGCCTGACCCACCTGCCCGCCATAAACATGCGCCGCATGAAGGAAGCCGACACCTACGGTTTGCTTGACCGCACGGGGCAGATACAGGTTTTTGCCGCCGGGGACGTGCTGCACATAAAAAATTATGACGTGTCGCAAACCGTGTACGGCCTGCCAGCCTACCTGGGCGCAATCCAGAGCATGCTGCTGAATGAGGACGCCACGCTGTTTCGGCGGCGGTATTACAAAAACGGGGCGCACATGGGCTATGTGTTTTACTCCGCCTCGCAGCAGCTTGACCCGAGCGACCGCGACAAGCTGCGCAAAGCCATTGAGGGCAGCAAGGGCATTGGCAACTTTCACAACATGTTTTTGCACATCCCCAACGGGCGGGAAAAGGATGTGCAGATCCTGCCTGTGGGCGATTTCAGTACCAGGGATGAACTAGAGAAAATCAAGAACATCTCTAGAGATGATATCATTGCCGCGCACCGCATACCGCCAGCAATGGCCAGCATCATCCCGCAGAACACTGCGGGCTTTGGCGACATAACAAAGATAGATGCCGTGTACGCCAAAAACGAGGTTGCCCCTGTGCGCGAACTGCTGCTGGAAGTAAATGACCACCTGCCCGCAGGTATGCAGGTAAAATTTATTGATGATGCGCCGGAGAAAGCAGAATAGCCGCGCACATTGGTTGCGGCGGCGTGAACAAGTGCCCATAAAATGAGGAGCAGATCTGCACTGTATTTTGTGAGGTAAGGTGATGCGTATTTATTGCGACCGATGCGGCAGCCATTGGCGAGTCTGCGAGCCTTACGGATGGCGACAGCCACGCCGGGGGGAGCCATGAGAATTTACTGTGATCGCTGCGGTGAAGTGGCCTTTATACGGAAGCGCCGGGACGTTGCGCCGGGATTTACCATATTTTACTGCCTGTGCAGCAATGTGGACTGCGCCCACAGTTTTACGGCAGAGCTTACCCTGGGGCATACCATAAGCCCCTCGGCTCTGGACTTGCCCGATGGAGCAGCCAGAAAAGTGCAGGGCTGCGGCTCGCCGCGTGAAGTGCGCCAGCTTTTTTTGCCTCTGGCCCCGCAGGCATAAAAAATCCGCCCCACCATCTGCCAACGGTGGGGCGGCTGCTTTTTGCGGCTAGGCTTCGTCTAGCCTTTGAGCGTTCTTGTCCAAATTATCCGCCAGCAGACGCAGTATGCAAGCCAGACCCGGCTTGCCGCCCTGCGGCAAATCTGTTCCTTCACCGTCTTCGCCATTCAGGCCCAGAGCCAGCACGCGCAGGGCACGCGCGGTATCCAGCAATTCCACAATAGGATCAGTAGGCTCAGTCATGGCTTTCTCCTCCCGGTTGGGCGGCGGTGGCGGCATGGGCTTGGGCCGCCTGATCTGCCAGCCAGGCAAGCTGCTTTTGCTGCGCTGCCAGCGCGGTCAGGGCATCCTGCTGGCTTTTGGCCGCGAGGGCCATTTGTGTGGGCAGTTCTTCCTGCATGTCTTGCAGGGCGGTTTGTAGAATGGACATGGCCCTAAGTGCCGCGGCGTTGTGGTATGATGCCCCGCTCATGCCGCAACCCTCCGCCCGCGCAATGCTGCGCGTTTGACCGCACGCGGGGCTGCTAACTGTGCCATCCGGGCCAGATCTGCCGCAAGCTCAGCCTGGCGGTGTGAGAGGCATTGCAGGGCAAGCCGGCGCTGATGGCCTGTGCCGCGTTTGGCATGCTCGGCAAGCACGGTCAGCTCAAGCTGCTGCTCCTGAACAAGGGAAAGCCGTTGGGAGAGGAAGGAATGGGTAGACATAAGGCCTCCAGCGAGAGTTTCTTATGGGAGTTCGCAAGACGCAAAAACTCCGGGTGCTAAGAACCGTCGCTGGACGGCGGGCATATTTCCCCGAAGGGTATTCTATTAGCCCACACCCGGAGCATAACTCCGATGATAGCCCTTTGCCGCGCACAGGACGCACGACGGGCGCAAAAAAAGCCACTTATAACGGAATGGCCAGCCGCCAGCGAATGGTGTTCTTAGGCACCTGCAGAAAGATTAGGGTAGGTTGGGGGGGGAGTCAAGGGACCGGAGGTGTTGCCGTTGCGAGTTTGATCAACCCTTCCACTGCCTCAATCGTTAGGCTTACCAATGTGGAAGATATTACGCCAATAATAATACCTTTGTACATTTCTGTTTGCTTTAAAAAAAGCCAGTGGGTGTGCCATCCACGTTGCGAACCATTTCTAGTCTCAATTAGAAAGGAAATACCTACATCTAAAATTTTCTTCAATTTTCGTTTTGTGAGTTTTTGTGGGTCGCATATTTGATATACTATGCGGTTTGAATTGGTTCTTTTTGAATCTGGAAGGATAACTTCTGCAGGGTAAAAAGTGACAACAATATGTCCTGATTCTGCCTGTGCAAACTGAATACTTCCTCCGACTTCTTTAGCTAAAGACGATCTCTGTAATTTGCCATCAACATATCTTTCAAGTGATATCCCTGCAGGATTGGTTGTGGCATCATCTAAGGTTATGAGATCAAAATTTTTCGAAACCAGCCCATTCATCGTGTTCGCGTAGGGTGTATTTATTATGAGTGAAATATGACTCCGCAAATCTGAGATTGCTTCATTACATACTTCCAGAACATGGCCTCTAGTTGTTTGATTCCATGTACGACGTTTGATCGCTGCGCTATCAATAGTTTGGCGTTGGATACTTTTTGACACAAGTTGCCATGGACAGAACATATGCGTTCCTGTGTGTTAGATGGTTGTTTTATGCAAGATCGATCAGTCATGGTTTGTAAGTATTTTAATTTATAACATGTTCAGACATGTTCTTTAAAATCATGTAAATACAGTCATCTTTTGCCTCTTGTGGAGTGTCGACGCAGTGTCTGTAGTCAACAAATAACGCGTAACAAATTCCACCTTGATGCTGAGAGCTGTTGTAAATGATACCATCTATATTTTTTTTGTTGTGCTTAAGCATAAGGCGAATGAACTCTGAAACGATCTGGGTCGGGACATAATCTATGTTTTCATCACCATCTTTGTTTACTGGTAAAGCCATTTCAGAAGAGAAGCGCTCTAAAAATCTTTTTGAAGCTCTCTTATGGCTATTTTTTTGATCGTAGATGCTTGGAACTTTAATTTGTTTGGTAAAATCGATCATTAAAGACGATCGCGAGGTTTCAAAAATACCGGCATAGCAGTGTCCTCCTTTAGTGCTTTGGGCAACCTCTTTAACCGCAGTTGTCAGCGTGTCAGCTCCATAGAAAAGAGGAATACCCGCGGGGCTCATGCGGCTGGTGGATTTTGTTCGTTCAGGGGTATTCGTTCCCAAGTCGCACGCATGCATCTGTCTATTGCTTTCGCTCAAAATTCTTATTCGTGTTACTTGCGTGCCAGCTGGGATTGGGCGAATAATTTGGTGCATCAATTGTCCTGCGGCATCCAGAATGCCGCGTGGGTCATCGTATTGGTCGATTGCGAAATCGTCTCTAAAAAACATAAATCTTGTTTTATATTTAACGAAGTAGACGAATTTTTCCCACATGTCTTGATACTGTTCAAAGCCATTATATGCAGGAACAGAATACTCGTTACCAGAAAGGAGGGAAATTACATCCTTTTCAATCTCCCCATGCTTAGAAAAAATCGGTTCTAAGTCTAGAACATCGCTAATGTCATACGGTTCTGGTATCCACCTCTCTCCATCATGCGCGATACAGGCATTTTCAGGTATTACGTATTCACGCCTAAGGGATTGTTGAACATGTTTTAAAAACATCTCTAATGTAATTGAGTCGTTGTCATTATTTTTTCTGTTGCAGTATGAGCAGGAATTGTATTTTGCATTTGCTTTTATAAAGTTTTTTAATCCGTTGTCGCCGATGCATTTGAAACAAATATACTTGCGCGGGACATCCCCAAATTCACGGCTGGCCCACTCAAGAGCCAAATCGCTGCTACCCATCGCAATTTCTCCATTTCTAGATGGACATGAAAAAAAATGCTGCCAATAAATCTAAAACGTTGCGGTAGAAAGATTTATCTTAGGATTATTTTGTTGAGTGAGTAGTAGCTTCCAGCCCGATTCTAAATTCACCCTTCTTGTCACCCTTGAGCGCGATCAGCTTGTAGGCCACCTTGCCCAGGGTGAAGTCCACGTACTCACCGGGCTTTTTGCCCGCCTTTTCTACGGCAATGCCCAGGGCTTTTGTGCGGTCTTCAGCGGGTACGTCCGGTGACAGTACTGCAGTGACCACGCGCAGCGCCAGGCCGGTGGTGAGGTCGTTGTCCTTGCTTCCCTTCACGCAGTCGACAATGGCCTGCACTTCCACCACTGCGCCGCAAACTTCGCGCATTTCGACCATGGCCTTTTGGCCGCTTTTGCACACAAGCTTGCGGCCATAACGCCCTTCCGGCTGGAGCGGCGGCAGGCCTTGCGCCTTGGCGGCCTCGTCGATGCGCTTGGGAAAGAGCGCCCACATCCGCATGTGGTGTGCTGGCATTTGCAGTGGCTGACCTGCAAATGCTTTTTCCACTGCTGCCACGTCAATTGACGGGGGCGACCAGATCAGCTTGGGAGCCATGTTTTGGGCCACGCCGTTGACGGCAAAAGGTATAGACATGTCTTTGCCTATGAGCACCCAAAACACGGCACCGCTTGTTGTCTTTGCCGCAAGACTGCCGCACATGGGCGCAGTCTGCACCTCGCCCATCGAGAGGCCCGGCGCAAGGTATGGGGTGATGGCCTGGGTGGCGAGGTCTTGCGGCGTGACGGCAGAGCAGTCTGATACAATTTTTGCCAGAAAGAATAAGGTGAACAGGGCTGCTAGGGATATGGTTTTCATACGTGCCCGCTAATTAGTTAGTTCTGCGAAGTAAGAACGTTAATCCACGTCGCCAACCCACGCTATTTCAAAGGTAATACTATCAAAGACAGTTGTTCTTTTTATTTTCATCCTATCCATGAAAGAAGAAATTTGGGGGGGATTTGCTATGTAGGAAATAAAATCTTCAGCTGCAGTTGATTTGTTTTTATAATATCCAGGATATGAACTGCTATGTTCTGTCTCTTTTGGTATCATGCCACCTGCTCCAAGTATTTCAGGGTGACCAGGTGAAAAAAAAGCTAATAGAGAGCTACTGTCAATAACAAGTGTGTCATTAATTTTGTCTCCACTGCATTCGAACTGTTCTGTTATAATCAAGCTGTAAATATTTTTTATAGTACGTGGAGTGAAGTGCTTGCTGAGGAACGCTGATAAGTTTCGAGCGACGAGGCTTTTTTTCCTTTCTACTTGAGAAACAGCTTTCAAAACATTTTTTTTGTATTGATAGAAACCAATGTCATCTGCAGGGTACTGGAAAAATTTTAGCTCACATATGAATAGATTGTTTCCAAAAATGAATGCGAGATCTATCTCTTCCTTTGTTTTCTCTGCTGCAAATTTTATCGCAGACTTACAAATAGTTATGTCAAACGTCTTTTCGAACGTAACAAGCTTTGTCCGTATATATTTTTCGAATGCCACGCCTTTCTTGTCAATTTTAGCTTTGCCACGGGTTAGCCAGTTTGAAAGAAGAAAGTCAAATTGGGGGAACATCGTTGGAAGAACAGGTATAAGTCCACCTGTGACAGGAATAAAAAATTTTGCAGCAGGGTCTTCTGTGCGATCAAACTTATAGCAAAAAATTTCTAGGGCTTTTTCAGCTATACCCCGGTCAAGTTTGGCTGCTTGCGATATGGCCGTAATAAGAGTTTCTGTGTCGATTATGGTGTGAAAATTAAGAATATCGTCAAGCTCTGAAATGGCATCATGGTTGAAATATTTTTTTGCAAGGTCGTCACGAAGTCCGCGAAGTGCAATATAAACATGCCAAATGTCGCCGAGGGAAATGCCACCAAAACCATTTAGTTGCTCTCGGAAAAAAATATCCAATGTTAAGCCCGCCGAGTCTAATTCTCCTATTATGCCTGCTAGTTCTTGTTTGTTTGCACTCCTAGTGATTATTGTATTTTGTGAGAAATTATAGCCAATGACTGAGATGGAGGTATTGGTTTGATTGATTGATGCGCGGTGAGTGTTAAATATTAATCTGTTACTTCTTCGTAATCTTGAAATTTCCTTGGTGATTTCTTCTTTACTATTAATAAATGAAAATGTATTTGTTAACTTTTCATATTTATATGTTCCTGACAGTATATTTGTCCAAAATGAATTAATTGTAGCTACAGTAGTTATTGTGTTGAATATGTCGTAGAATGTTTCACCGTCTATACTATCCATTGTATTGTTCATATTGTTTATATACCAGCTAGACTGCTTAAGAACTAGAAAGATGTTTTCATGTGCTGTTTTGGCGTCAATTTTTCCGCCACCACTCACATCTACAGGTATAGAACTTAGCATGTCTAAGCTCGAATTGTGATCGCTTTTTGCTATTTCTGTCAGTCCGGACTCAAGCTTTTTATTTATCAATGCCATGTTATGATTAACAAAGCTTGCAAGATATATCAGAAAATTAGTTTTAGAAACTTTTGTACATTTAATTAGTATTGAGTGAAATGCTGCATTTGCCTTGCTTGTCATTTGGCCGAAGGTAAAAATAGTGTTGTCAATTTCGTCTGAATTCAGCTCGTTAAATTTGTTTTCCCATTCTTCAAAAGAAAATTTCGGTGAATTGGGCGCACAGATGTTGCCATGAATAATCGCCTGTTGAAACTTGCCCATGTAATCTCCGGCCTGAAGGGGTTAAAGGGATTCCACTTCCTACCCTATACCTGTTTGCGCCTTAACGCCATAGGTTACTTATAGTGAAAATGGACGACTTGTGGTCTGAAACGAAAAAAAGCCGGATTTCTCCGGCTTTTTCCATCTTCTCAAAGTGACTAAAATTTTATCTGGCGCTGTGCGAATCGCGCGCAAGGCAGTTGGCAATCCACACCTTGACGAGCGCCTGGCGGCTCACGCCCAGGTGGCGGGCCTCTGTGTCCAGCGCTTCCACCATCCAGGTGGGAAAGTCCACGTTTACCCGCTGCGTCTGCTTGTTGGGCCTGCGGGCCGCTGACCAGTCCACATGCGCGGAAATGTCCTCGCCCGCTTCAAAGCGGCGGTCAAATTCCTCGGCAGAAAGCTGCTGTTCATGATTCATAGTGTTCCACCTCTTCTTTGCGGGAGCGGCGCACGGAAATGATGCGCACGGCCTCGCCCCTGTATGTGATGACCCCTGTCCACACTTTGCCCTCGATCATGCCGATAACCAGAAAGCGCGGTTCACCTGTGCGCAGCACGGGCACTTCCAGCAGGTTTTCGTCTTTCCACAGGGCCTTGGCCTGCTCAAAGTCGAGGCCGTGCTTCATTTTGTTGATCGCACTTTTGGCGGGGTCGTATTCAAACTTCATGCTTATAAGGTATAAAAAATATACCGTTTGTCAATGGACGGCGAGGGGTGATTGGCAGAGGGGGAAAAATAAAAACCCCCAGGGGTTCGGAACACCGTAATATGTTCTATGTACCGAAATTTTAGGGAAATATACCATAACATGAAATTTGGTTTCTTGTAATATGTTAATTAAAAACAATATGTTATAAAAATTAGAATGACACCGCCGACTAAAACAAAGTTACAGAGGGAAGCCGTAACCATATCACTTTAATATCACTACCTATATTACTAAAAAATGGTTTGATAACGCATGTTACGGCTTTCCGATGCCCCCAAGGAAAAAATATTTCGGATTTTTCTAATTGGGTGAATATTTGCTGATTAAATAATTTTTTCAATGAGTTGTGGCTGATTTAGCTTTGCGCCTGTTTGTGGATTAAAAAGCCCCGCGCCGGGAGGGTGAACCAGCGCGGGGCGGAGATTACCATCACTACTCGCGATGGTAATCTCAAGTAGAGATATCTAGAAAGTCATTCGTGCCTGCTCCATGGGAGCGCCAGTTTCGGCAGCGGCGAAAATGCAGCAAATATTAAGCATGAGGCGCGTTCCTTCGCTTTTGTCGCTGTGCTTGCCAGCCTGGGTGAGCAGGCGGCGGAAGGCGTCGCGCTTGTAGGGTTCCGGCAGGCGCACAAGCTGTTTTACCTCATCCATATTCATGCGCAGCTCGTAGCTGCCTGTTTTGCGGATAGAGGGCAGGACCTCAGACGTAACCCATTTGCGGAAGCTTTTGGCCTCTGGCTTTCGTGAACGGAAGATGAGCGCGTAGAGGCCGGATTCGGACACGGCGTTGAGGTGATGGGGAATCCCTTCGCGGGGATTACTATCGGTAATACCGATAGTAATCCGTTCGTCTTCGTCCAGTGTGCCTACCGAATCGGGAACATTGGCAATGCCCAGGATGTCGCACACATCCTTGGCAACGAACCAAAGCATGCCTTTTTCGTCCTGGTGAATGCGGACTTGGGCCTCATCAAAAATGAATGACATGAAGGTGCTCATAATGTAGTCTCCTCTTGGTTAGTTAGTTTGGTTACCATACATTGGAACGGCCTCGCGCATCGGGGCCGTTCTGCTTTTTCACCACCCGCGCCAGCGGGTAAGCTCGTCGATCAGCGCGTCCAGTGTGGGGAACCATCTGGCCACGCAGCCCTTGATCATCACGCCAGGGTGTTCATCCGGCCCGGCCACGCCCCACACGGGCACACCTGCGGCCCAGGCAATGCCAAGTTCTGCCGAGGCGTCGCAGCCAGAAGGCCCGAGGTACACAACCAGATCCGCACCGCCCAGGGCGCGGCTGCAATAGAAAAAGACAGTGCCGTGCGGATCCTCGTTTTTGCGCTGGTCGAAGTCTGGCCCCGGCTCGGGCAGAAAGCGCGTCCAGTCCTGCACCTCGTAGGGCGCAAACTCCAGGGCTTGCCGCAACTGGCGGTAGGCAGCAAGGTTGCGCGTGGTGGTGCAGATGTAGAGCTTGCGTGTGCGGGCGCCTTGGTGCATGAGCATGGTTCATCCTCCTAAAATTCTTCTTTGGTGGCGGCGTAACCGCCTGCGCGGCTGAATACCCAGCAGCGCATGGTCTTGCCCGTTATGCGGCTGTTGATGGGCATGTTGCCCATGTACTTGTGCCGACGGCAGAGTGGCAGCAGCTTTTTGAGCAGAGTCATATCCGGCACGGCCTGCCCCCATGTGCGGCATTCTTCCGCAAACTGGTTGAGGTTGATGGCAATGCGACCATCATTATTGCGGGCATGGTTGAGCGGCTCGGCGTCGCCTTTGTCGTTGCGCAGGCTGCCGGTGATCTTGATGGTGATGTACTCGTAGATGTCCCAAAACTGCTCGACCAGCGGGTGGTCATTGGCCATGCGTTTTTCCCGCGCCCTGGCGCGGCTGGTGAGGTAGCAGGCGAGCCCTGTCTTGAGCTCCTGGGTCATGAAGTCGCCAAAGATAACGCCCAGGGCATCGCCGCAGGCTGCCACCTGGGCGTGGTTCTTGATGATGCGCTCGTTGCGCAGATCTGCTCCGCTGAGCATGGTTTCGTACCTGGTGTAGGCCTGGGCGTATGCTTCCAGAAAGTCGCGCTCACGCGTGAGCGCCCGGTTGAGAAAGCCGCCCACGGTGGCCACGGTCTGGCGCTCAAACCAGCGGGCAAGATCGCGCGTTCCCGGGGCGTGGTGCTTTTTGTCCGCATGGCAGTGGACAATACGTTGCAGGAGCGCCTCGCTGCCTTCCACTTCCGCATTCTGCGAAATGATGAGCGAAGCCTGAAACACGCTTTCGTCAGTTTCGTTGCCGCGGCGGGAAACGCCCAGGGTGCCGGTGCCTCGGCCGTTGAAGAAGGGTTTTACCTCATCGAAGCCGAACTGCTTCTGGCGGGCGTCCTTCTGGCCATCGTCGCGGTCAGATTCAATAATGACCACGGGCAGGTTGCTAACCTGGCTGAAGGCACGGCGGCGACCTGCGGCCGTGGACTTGAGCAGGTCGAAGCCTTCGTAATCGTCGCGGCCCACGAGCTTCCACAAAAATTCCAGCACCGTGGATTTGCCCGCGCCGGGGTCGCCAGTGAATTCCAGCAGGGGGAAGGATTTATCCCGGCTGCGGATCTGCTGCACAAAGAGCGAACCAGCCCAAAAGGCCAGCACAGCCAGCCCCTGCCAGTGGAATGCCTTGACGTAATTGGGCAGCCAGTCTGGCTTGAAGTCGCCCTCGGTAGTGATGTTCACGCTGGCCAGCGTGGTTTTGACGCCCTGGCGGTTGATCTCGAAATAGCCCTGGTCGTTGGCTGCCATGCGCCGGCCGCAATGCCATGCGTGATCCTTGAAAATATAGGCCTTGGTGGCCGAGTCGTAGCCCACAAAGGGCAGGGCCGAAACCGTGACCAGACGGCGGTTGAGCCAGCCCTCGCGCAGAATGCGGAACTGCTTTGCCGCGCCGTCAAACGTGCCGCCAAGGCTGCGGTTGAGCAGGGCCTTGTTGAACTCTGCCGGGCAGGTGATGGCCGAACCCTCCAGCGGGATGATCTCGTCCGGGGTGCCGTTGGCGTAGGCAATCTGAAACTGGTAGCGGATCTCGTCCATGATGGGATCCTTGGTGATGTACAGGCAGCGCGGCAGCACGTTGGATATCTGGTCGACGCCGCAGTGGCGGTTGAATATCTGGCGGCCTTCGGGCGTCATGAGTATCTGGCCTTCGGGGTCGTCTGGCGTGTCCTTCACCTCGGGGTGTTGCGGCTCGGGATGGTCTGCCAGATCGGGCGTGGAGGCCTCGGCGCTGGTAGCCTCTGGCGCTGCCGCGGCAGCGGCTTTTTCCTTTTCCTTTTCCTTTGCCCTTTTGGCCTTGGCTTCGGCGGCGCGGTTTTCGGCGTCTTTTTCTGCCTGTGCGTTGACCGCGTTGTATATCTCGGTGCGGAAGTCGGCCCGCAGCTCGATCCAGTAGAGCGCGTTGTTGAAGTCGAGCAGAAAGTTTTCGCGCCGGTTGCGCACGTAGTAGTGGAAGGCTTTTTCTTCCACGCTTTCCGCCACCATGAGCCGACCATTGTACAGGCCCCTGGAAATGAGCGCGGGGGTCAGGCGCTCGGCCCGCCAGAGGTCGTCCCAGTCTTGCCCCCTGGGTGGCAGGCACACGCTGGCCAGCTCACCCATCTGCTTCAGGCGCTGGTAGTGGCGCTTGGCCCAGCGGCTGCCCGCGGCATCGGCATCCATGGCCACCGTCCATTTGACGCTTTTGGCGGCATGGGCCTTGATGAAGTCTTCGGGAAAGGTGTTGCACGAAAAGCAGGCCACGGCCTTGAAACCGGCGTGAAAGAGGGCGATGGCGTGGAAGATTCCCTCAACCAGAAAAACGCGGTCGAGCTTTTCAATGGTCATGCCCGGCGGCATCCAGGCCTCACCACGGTAGAGGCTGCCGTCGTCCTTGCGCTTGCCGCCAAAGCTGGCCTTGTTGCCGTTGTTGCCCTTGCGCCCGATAAGGCGCTCCCACCAGCGGGTGCGCGCGGCATCGAGGTAAAAGCGCACGGTGGGGATGTATTGGTCTGTGTTGTGGATGGGGTAGGAGCCTTGCTCGTACCAGCCACGGATCTTGCCCAGGTCGAAGCCACGGTCTAGCGCCAGATAGGCGTCAGCCGTGGCTTCGCGGTTTTCAGCCGTGGGCGGGTAGCGCTTGGCGAAGTTGTCGAAAAAGTCGGGCAGAGCCTCGCGAACGGTCTGCTCAAACGCGCATTTGTTCAGGCGGGTGCAGCGCAGCACATACGGGTGACTGGTGCCCACAAAGAGGGACTTTTGCCCGCATGACGGGCAGCGTCCGCGCAGGTAGTTGCCCTTGATCTCAAGGCCATAAAGGCGGGATTCCAGCAGGGCGCTGACGATCTCGGATGCTGGAATGTTATGCCCCACGGTTTGCCTCCTTCAGCTCGTGGCGCAGGTCGCCCAGTAGATCCAGGGTACCGGAAATGAGGTCGTCCAGACCTTTGACAACGGAGCGCAGCTCTTGCGGTTGCAGCAGGTTATCGGCCACTGCTTCGCGGGTGCGGGCGGCCACAGTGCCGGCATCGGCAAACATTTCTGTGATGCGCAGCAGCAGGGACTGGCAGTCCACGTGGTCGAACTGGGCCTCAAGGCCGTGGGTGGTGGCGCGGGCCAATGCCCACTGGAGCACAATGGTGTTGCCGACAACGGCGCACCAGCGGGGCAGGTCGGCGAATGACGGGTAGAATTTCTCGTTGCGGAAGACGCGTCGCCCGTAGGACTTGCTCCAGTTCATTCGCTTGCAGATGACAGGGAAGGGGAGGCCGCTTTCCCGTGCGGCCAGGGAAAACGCCTCTGACGCTTCCATTTTGTGAAACGCGGTTGTTTCTGGAATTTGTGGCTGTTGAGGCATGGCATGTGTTCCTTTACTCGCCTTTGTCCACGGAGGTGGCGGGCGGTTCGGGGGTTGTGTCATGGTTGCCTTGCGCGGATCCGGTTTCCTGAGCGCGGATGTTGGCCCATGCATCCTGCAGGTGGGCAGGGGTGACCACGCCAGCACGGCGCAGCTCGCGAAGCAGGGCGCGCAGTTGGAGGTTGGACGCAGCTATGCGGATTTTGAGGGCGCTTTGCGGGGGAATATCCTCCGCGCGGATGCGACGCATCCAGCGGGGAGTAAAGCCAAGGTAGCGGGCCACGGCACTGTATGTGCCACAGACACGCACCAGCCGACTGAGGTGGGTTTTGGTGGCGTTTTTCATGTGTCAAAATTAGGCACAAAGTGCCTACTATGTCAACACGGAAATTGCCTAGGTTTTAAATTCCGTTATGGTCTACACATGAAAGAAGGCGACAAATTTGAACGTGCGGTAGTGGCCCTGTTGGATGAAAGAATCACTGCGGCTGGCCTTTCCCATAGCGAATTTGCCCGTGCTGTCATGGATGGCGATGCTGTTCGAGCATGGCGTTTATGTAGGGCAAAAGAAGGGAAAAGCCGGCGGATGTCGCTGGCGGAAACGTATGCGGCTGCAAAATTCTTTGGGGAGGATTTTGCCAATATGATCTGGAGCCTTGAGCGCCAGGCTAAAGAAAGGGGAATGTTAGATTAGGCTTAAAGTTCCTAAAATTTCTTGCGAATTGGGGTAAAACTTCCTAGCATGGGGGTACGGAGGATCACCATGCAGGGAACATCTTTGCCTGCGGTCACTGATCTGGCTGGTATGGCTGAAATCTTGATGGTCGAAGTGTCGTCGCTGGCAAAAGTCTGGCGGGCGTGGCCTCACTTTTTTGTCGGCAGCGGACGCACGGCCCGTGGCGCGCGCTTTCGCCCAGAAGATGTTCTTGAATACCTAGAGCAGCACAATGGCAATTACTCCATATATGACCAAGAGCGGCAAGCGCTACAGGGTGGAAGTTTACAGGGAGGGCGAGAGAATCGCCGCCAAGGCCGGGTTCACGAATCAGCAGGACGCAAAAAAGTGGGAAGCGCGGGCTCTCGTGCGCGCCGAAAAACAGGGGGCGATAGGTACGGACTTCTTGCGACTGGCGACAGCGTACCTTGATGACATGAAAGAGCGCCGGCAGCACAATACCGTTCAGTACAAGATCGCCGCTTTGCGGCGTTTCTTGTCTTTTATGGGCGGGAGGTTTTCGCTGGAGCTGCTGCGATCATCGCAGATCAGCGCCTATCTGGTTGCGCGAAAAAACGCGACCGGGCCCAAAGCCGCAAACCGTGATCTGGTGGAGCTGCGGGCAGTCATGAACTGGGCGATCCGCAAGCGCCTTTACCATGACAATCCCTTTCTGCCGTTTGAGAAATTTCCTGAAAAGAAGTTTGTGCGCCGTGTACCCACGGCTGAGGAAATTGATGCTGTGCTTGCGGTGGCCACGCAGGAGCAGAAGGACTTTCTCGACATCCTGCGTTACACGGGGGCGCGGCTTTCGGAGGTGTGCAGCCTGTGCTGGAGGGATGTGGATTTTCAGCGGAACACCATCACGTTCTGGACGCGCAAACGTCATGGCGGAAACCTTGAGCCGGGAACATTGGCCATGCCGCAGGTGCTGCGCAATGTGCTTGCTGCACGTAAGGCTGACCCTGCGGCCCATCAGGCGTTTGTTTTTGTGGGGCGAGATGGGCGGCAGTTTACAAAAAATTCAGTGCGCCTCTGGCTGCCCACCTTGTGCAAGGAGGCCAACGTGGATCCTCCTTTCACGGCTCACTCTGTGCGGCATTACTTTGCAACGCTGCTCAAGGATAGCGGCGTGATAACTCCCTTCCAGATCCAGGCGGCTTTACGTCACAAAAATTTGAGCACGACAGAAAAGTACCTGCATGAATTGTCGGTAGATCGTGGGGTTGCGGCTCTGCTCGATGGCAAACACGATGCGTGATGGTGCGTGATTTTGCCGCTTTTGATGCGTGATTTTCGACCTGGGTTATCCGAGTTTATCCAAAAAATTCAGCACAACTAATTTGAATTGTTGATTAATATTTTCATGCGTGAAAAAATGCCGGGAAGGCTCGAAATCGAGTTAGGGGTTAGTAGCTCCTACGTGGGTTCGAATCCCACCCTCGCCTCATTCATTCTTAGTCGCACCATGTCCTACAGATGGAATCAAGCATGAACATATACGATATCGCCATGATGCCTTTAGAAGCGTGGGTATTGAAGAAAATGCGTTCAGCAATAATGCCCTGTGCCTATGGCGATGTGCTTGAAGCCGGGATAGGGACCGGAGTCAACCTTCGATATTATAATCCTGTAAAAATACGCAGCCTGACAGGGTTGGATCGCCAGTGTTCACGGGAACTTGAACGGCGGGCCGGGAAGAATTTTACGTTTTATCAGGGCAATGTTGAAAAAATGCCTTTTGCAGAAGGGCAGTTTGACACCGTGGTCGCCACGCTGCTTTTTTGCACTGCGGATATTGAAAAAAGCATGAGTGAAATACAGCGGGTGCTCAAGCCGGGCGGCCTGTTTATCTTTATAGAGCATGTGCGGCCCAAGGGAGCGCGGGCCGGGAAATTTGTTGACTTTGCCAACAGCTCATGGACACGAATTGCCGATGGATGCAACCTCAATCGCCGTACAGACGAAATTTTGAGGCAAAGCAGTTTTTCTGAACTGATTATCTCGGAACGCGGCGTTTTTCGCTACGGCACTGCAAAAAAAATCTAATCAGCAAATACGAATCATTTTTTCAAGTTTCCCATCATGTTCATCGTGCCCTGTTGCATGAAAAATATAAGATGTGTCAGAATGCCCAGAGCTACCTGTCGGCCTTGGCCTCATGCCTCCGAACAGATCCCGGCATAACCGCAGATTCAATAATCACCGCCAAGGGGTTAACATCTGGCGGCAGGCTCTTTAGGTGAAAATTCCTTCTGGTAGTTATCTGGCGTCCCACGGACACTAACTATTGGGCTCCCTTTACCGTTTGTCCATCAACACCCGCTGAAAAAACTCCAGCGTCCGCTGCTCCGCGTCTGTGGCGGCTGAACGGTTAAAGCCATGTCCTGCGCCAGGGTAGATGACCATCTCAGCGGTTTGCCCAAGGCTGCGGGTCAGTTCCACCAGTTCCTTGCCTCTTTCCATGGGCACAACGGTATCCGCATCGCCGTGCAGTTCCAGCAAGGGCGGCATGTGGGTAATGGGGTGCTTGCCCTCAGCCCTGCGCTGGGCGGGGATGCCGCCGTAGAACACAACCAGCGCCGCGATTCTTGTATCCTTGCTGGCAACGGATGTTCCCAGATATCCCCCCTGAGAAAAACCCACGATGCCAACGGGGCGGGCCTTCTGCCCCTGCGCAAGCACGTCTGTCACAACATCGCTGATCATCTGCGACCACGCGCCTATACGTTTTGAAAAATTTGCGCGTCGCGTTTCCACAGCTTTGGAGCATGCGACATCCTGTTCATTATAATAATCAAGCACATAGGCATCAAAACCAGCGCGGGCGAATTGTGTGGCATTGCGCTCATAAAATGCCCGAAATTTATCCAACCCCTGGCTGCCGTGCAGCACAATGATAGCCGGGTGCGGCCCTTGCCCGGCGGCAAGAAAGGCCTTAACCACAACTGGGCCCTGGGATGTTGTTTGCGTGCCCTCGTGAACCTGAATATCGCCCGCAAGGGCGCGGCCAAATCCGCCAAAAAACACAAAGAGAAAACACCAGCAAAAGATTTTTGCGCTCCGCATATTCCCGCCCGTGGGTAATGAGTGAAATTCAGTCAATGCTTTCGGCTACTCGCTTTGTGCGGGTAAGACAAGACCACCTTTGCATCAGTATTGCGCGGATGCGTCACGCACAGGCTTGTCAGCGGCCCGTTGCGTCAGTTTCGCCGCTGGGGTAATGATACGCCTCTGCGGGGCGCAGGTGCAGCGCATTTTTTGCGCACAGCGCTGGTCACCCGGTTTGCGGATCGCGCAACGCACCATCGCAGGGCAGGCACAACCCAGAGCAACTACAGCCCTGGGCAGAATCATATCACCGTGTTGGAGAATATTTTGGCATTTTTGAGCATGCAGGGTGTTACCCTGAACCTCGGCGGCAAGCCGCTACTGGATTCTGCGGATTTTTCGGTTGAAGTGGGCGACAGGCTTTGCCTCGTAGGCCGCAACGGCGCGGGCAAGTCATCACTGCTGGCGCTGCTCGGTGGGCAGATGCAGCCCAATTCCGGCATGATTATCCGCCCCGGCACGCTCATAGGCCAGATGCCGCAGGATGTGCCGGAACGCTGGCGCGGCACGGTTTTTTCTCTGGTGGCGGAGGTTCTGGGCGAGGAGGGCACGGCTCTTGCCGCAGCCCATGCCGGGGCCGAGCACAGCCTTGAGCTGAGCAGCGGCTGGGAGCGCTACGGCGATGTGCTTGCCGTCATCAATCATCTGGGGCTGGATCCCGATGCGGATTTTACCTCTCTCTCCGGCGGCACCAAGCGCCGCGTGGCCTTGGCGCGGGCGCTGATCTGCTCTGAAGATCTCATTCTGGACGAACCTACCAACCATCTGGATATCGCCACCATCACCTGGCTGGAAGATTTTTTGCTGCGCAAGGCCCGCACCCTGATTTTTGTCAGCCATGACCGGGCCTTTGCCAAGCGCCTTGCCACACGTGTTGTGGAGATCGACCGGGGCAAGCTGCACAACTATTCCTGTGGGTTCGACCGTTACCCCGAGCGGCGCGAGGAACGCCTTGCCGCCGAGGAGCGCGCCTTTGCGCTGCAAGACAAAAAGCTTGCGCAGGAGGAAGTGTGGATTCGTCAGGGCATCAAGGCCCGCCGCACGCGCAACATGGGCCGGGTGCGTGCTCTTGTGGCCCTGCGGGCCGAGCGCGCCGAACGGCGCGACAGGCAGGGCAACGTGCGTATGGCCGCGCAGGAGGCCGGGCGCTCGGGCAAGCTGGTTATTGAGGCCGACAATATTTCAGTCGGGTACCCCGGCCAGCCGCCGCTCATCCGCAATTTTTCCACAATCATTCAGCGCGGCGACCGCGTGGGCCTGATAGGCGAAAACGGCACGGGCAAAACATCTCTTATCCGCGTGTTGCTGGGCGAGCAGCAGCCCACAGAAGGCGAGGTGCGCCTGGGCACCAATCTGGAAATCAGCTATTTCGATCAGTTGCGCGAAACGCTTGATCCGGAAGCCAGCGTCATGCACAGCGTTGCCGAGGGCAACGACGTGGTCACGGTGGGCGGCAGCACGCGCCATGTGGCAGGATATTTACAGGATTTTCTCTTCACTCCCGACCGTCTGCGCCTGCCGGTCAAGGTGCTCTCCGGCGGCGAGCGCAACCGCCTGCTGCTGGCAAAGCTCTTTACCCGGCCATCCAACGTGCTGGTGCTGGACGAACCCACCAACGATCTGGATGCGGAAACCCTTGACCTGCTGGAAGAGCTGATTGCGGATTATTCCGGCACCGTGCTTGTGGTCAGCCACGACCGCAGTTTTCTGGATAATCTTGTCACCAGCGTCATCGCGCTGGAAGGCGACGGCATGGCGCACGAGTATGTTGGCGCGTATACCGACTGGCTGCGCCAGCGCTCGACCCCTGCGCAGGAGCGCAAGCCGGAAGAAAAAACCGCCCGTACAAGCCAGCGCCTCGCCTCGGACAAGCCCCGCAAACGCAGCTTTAAGGAACAGCGGGAATTTGAACAACTGGGCAAGGAGCTGGAAGCCCTGCCCGAGCGCATGGACGCTCTGGAGCAGGAGCAGAAAACTCTGGAGGCAACCCTTGCCGATCCGGAGCTGTTCGCTCGCGATCCAGAGGCCTTTGCCAAAACCACAGACCGGCTGGTAGCGCTGGAAACAGAGCAGACCGAACTGCTGTTGCGCTGGGAATTTGCGGAGCAGCGCCTGCAAGAGCTGGGCGAACTGGCAGGGTAGGCCAGACGCCTCTATCAGCGGTCAGCCCGCATGTATGGTGTTATGCCGTACATGTGGCATCCGTCCTTTTTTCGAGTTAAACAGCCCCCCCACCATTCTGCACTCTTTCCGGAGTGCTGCTTCCGCAATCCTGCGTTTGCTATGTGAATGCCTCCGCCCGGTCATATGCGACTTTATGTCACACGTGACTATCATGGAACGTGTTTGACCTTGAAGCGCGCCTGATTTCCTTTGTTGCTGTAGTGGAAAGTTTTAAGACTCATTATTTTTGTTCAGTATGGCAGTGGTTGTTTTGCTTATTTCCCCCAAAATTATTTTTTTCAGCTAATAAAAAATTTAATGCATCCGTTATGTCTCAAACAAGGCAGGTGCTATGGTCAATGGATGGGGCGGTGAATCTCTAGCGACTTTTTTTGATTTTATTAAACAGACTACTCAAGAATGGGTAGGCTCTTTGACATCGATTTAAAAGATAGGAAGCTACCGTATTTCTTTAGTGACAGTTGCATTTAAATTTGTATAATTATATACAAAAGTTGTTAATATTCCCGTTGAGTTGTTTAGCCCGCATTTTTATCGGAACCGTTTTTGCTTCCTGAAAATCGACAATCGACGACATCAGGGGATCTGTCATGGCTATTGCATCAGGAACAAGCCTCTCATTCCGGTTATTTTCTTCTGCTGCCGTGCTGATGTGCGGTGGCGCAGCATCATTCACATATGGCGTTATTTCTAATGCATCGTTTATAATACACGGCGCATTATTTTTATTGGCGGCCACGGCTGGTCTTTTTTTAATATGGACGGTCTATAGGCAGCTGATACTTCCTTTACGCAGCATACGTAATTACGCACAAGAGATTGCCAGTGGCCGCCCCGCAGCATACCCAGCGTGTTCCATGCCCAAAGAATATTCAGACCTGCGCGAAAGTATTTGCACTATGGTTGCCTCGCTGGATCAGGCGCTTAAAGATGCCCGGCATAAAGGCGACGAAGCGCACCGGCTCGCGGCAGACAGCGAGCTTGCATTGCAGGAAAGCCGCGCTGCGGAAGCGCAGGTGCGGCAACTGCTCAATGACATGCGCACCGCCTCGCAAAAAGCAGCCACTGCATCCTCGAGTATTTTTTCCGGTATCCGCGAACTTGGTCAAAACATGGAGAATGTGGACCGCGATGTGGTGCATCAGCGGGAGAAAATGCAGGAAGCCTCGCAGGCCATAGAACAGATTAATTCCGCCATTCAGAGTATAGCGCTCAATACCGTTAAAGCTGCGGATGACGCTGCTTTGGCGCAGCAGGGGGCTGTGTCGGGCGCGCAGGGGGTGCGCTCGGCAGTCCTTTCTATTGATCAGGTTAAAGAGCGCGTTCTGTTGCTCAAGGAAACCATGACCAATCTTGGGCAACAGGCCGAGGGTATTGGAGCTGTGCTTGGAGTTATTTCCGACATCGCGGATCAAACAAACCTGTTGGCCCTGAACGCCGCCATTGAGGCCGCCAGGGCAGGCGAAGCCGGCCGCGGATTCGCCGTGGTAGCCGATGAAGTGCGGAAGCTCGCGGAAAAGACAATGAAGGCCACCAGCGAGGTTGGCGAGTCATTGAGAAATATTCAGGCCAAGGCTCGCGAAAATGTTCAGGCTGTGGATGCCACCGCACAAGATATTATTGCAAGCGCCAGCGCCGCAGAACAGGCCGCTGAAGATGTGGACAGGATTGCGGGATTTGTTCAGCAGGCCGCCAACGAAGTTTCTGCAATAGCTGCCTCCAGTCAGGCACAGACCGCAGCGAGTGAAGATGTTCGCAGAGGTGCGGCTGAAGTCAACACCATTGCAAAGGAAACAGCGGAACACGTCAATAATTCCATCCGCGTGCTCGTGGAAATATCTGGTCAGGCAGAAGAACTGGACGCCATCGTCAGCGCCATGGGGCAGGGAAATCTTGGCGGCGTTGTTGATTCCGATCAGCTTATATGCTGGACAAGCGATCTTTCTGTGGGAATTGCAAAGATTGACGAGCAGCACAAGGCTCTTGTGGCCCTTATCAATGAGCTTAATTCCGCCATGCGACAGCGCCGGTCAGAAGAGGTGCTGGCAGGCGTGCTGGACAGGTTGAAGCAATACACGGTAAAGCATTTTGCCACGGAAGAAGAGCTTTTCGACCGCTATGGCTACGCAGAAGCGCCTGCACACAAAAAAGCGCACCGTGATCTGGTAGAAAAAGTTCTGGCCTTTGAGCAGGAACTTAAAAATGGTCGCGCCAAGGTCACCATGGAAATCATGCGTTTTTTGAAAGAGTGGCTCGTGGGCCATATCATGGGAACGGATAAACGCTACGGCCCATTTCTTAATGGCAAGGGCGTACAGTGACCTGAAAAGCAAACTCTGATATTTGTAAAAAGAGCCGGAGTATGGTCTACCCCGGCTCTTTTTGTTTGTATGCTCGGGGCATTAACGGCAACGCTCTAAATTTGATAAACCATCGCAACAAGCCAATATAACAAATACATCAGATGCTGGAGCGCAAGCAATGCAGATACCAACAGATGGAATCAACTGGTTTTATACAACAGAAGGGCAGGGGGAGCCTCTTCTCTTTTTGCACGGCGGGCTGGATACCTGCGAAAATTACGAAACCCTGCTGGCAGAACTGGCAAAGGATTTCCGCGTGATCGCTGTTGATAGGCGCGGGCACGGCAGAACCGCGGATACCCAAGCTCCGTTTGAGTACGCCCTGATGGCGGATGAACTGATCTCTTTCACACAGGCGCTTGATCTGCCGCCTTTTCACATTGTTGGCTACAGCGATGGGGCAAACCTCGGCTTGCATATGGCAAACCGCCTGCCAGACAAGGTAAAGAACCTCATTGCCATATCGGCCAATTATCTTGGCGTGTCGGGGATGTCACAAGGCTGGCTGGAAACGGTTGAGGCTTTGTCTGTGGATTTTGTTCAGGAGCATATGCCGGAAGTTGCGCAGCAATATGCCGAGCTGAACCCTGCTCCAATGCTTGAGAGTTTTGTCAGTAAGACAAAAGAGCTGTGGAGCAGGGATTGCGTTGTTGAAGTTGAAATTTTGCAAGCCCTGCAAACGCCAACGCTCATTGTGGGCGGCGACCGGGATATCGTTTTGCCAGAGCAGCTTGTGGGCATGAAAAAACTGATCCCGGGTGCCTCCCTGCTCATGCTGCCGTATTGCGGACATTTTGTTTTTCAGGATTTTGCCTGGAGCAACACTGCGGCCTCATCTGTAGCCGTGTTCAAGGATTTTTTGACAACACGCTTCAGCGCGCATAATGCGGATTTTTTCTGATCTGTTGTATCCCGGTATAGAGTATGATGTCACTGAATCATCAGATTTTTCTTGCTGTTAACGCTAGCGATGCGGCAACCCCCTTTGCAGTGTGGGCAGGGGGCGCGCTGGCAGAGTGGCCTGTCGGCATCGCCATGCTGCTTGCTCTGCTGGCTGTTGTGCGGCAAAAGCCACGCGGGTTTGCCGTTGCTCTGGCTTTACGCGTGGTTTTGACCGTGGCGGTGTCCATGGGGGCAGCCTGCCTGATCCGAATGTTTCACTATAATCCCCGCCCCTTTGTATTGGGGCTTGGGCGAATGCTGATTGCCCACGACCCCACATCGTCCTTTCCCAGTTTGCACGCCACTTTTTTGTTTTCACTGGCGTTTGCGCTGCTTTTGCAAAAGGGTTCGCGTGGCATTGCGCTGTTTGTCATGCTGCTGGGGGGTACTACGGTCTGGGCCAGAATTTTTGTGGGGGTGCATTATCCGCTGGATATGGCGGGGGCGTTTTTGACAGCTTGTCTTGCCGCTGTGGCGGTAAATTTCTGCTTTCAACGCGCCAGAGGCGGCTGTGCTGTAAAAAACGGGGGAGCAAGGGGGTAGGGCCTTTACTGGCGGGCATGCGGCTGATTTTTCTGGCACCATTAAAAAAGGCGGGTTTTCCCGCCTTTTTTAATGGTGCGCAAGCTGCGGGCCATTGCCCCGGCGCTAGACAGCCTTATGATTTTCTTCGTCCAGAATCAGGTATTGATCGTTGGCTTTTAACACCACAGCGCGTGAACGGGCGTTGTGCTTGGCGTGGTACAGGGCTTTGTCCGCCCGGTCAAAAAGCTGTTCTGCCGTTTGGATCCGCGGCGCTTTGGCATCCAGCAAAGCTATGCCAGCGCTGACGGTAATGTGCAGGTTGTTTTTTTCAACATTGCCTTCCGTATCGCGGATGAGCAGGTTGAAATTTTTGATGGCCTTGCAAAAACGGCTGATGATTTCGGGCAACATATGCGCGTTGGCCCCGGAGGCCACAAGGGCAAACTCATCGCCGCCAAAGCGCGCTGCAAGGGCATCTGTCTCTGTATCAATTTCTTCGCGCGCCCTGCGGAGGTGCGAGCCAACAACCTTGAGCACCTGATCGCCGATAAGGTGACCGTAGGTGTCGTTAAAGGTTTTGAAGTGGTCGATATCAAAGAGGGCTAGGGCAAGGGGTTGCCCTTCTTCGTGCCACCGGGCCGTAGAATTTTTGATAAAAAGATCAAGGCTCAGGCGGTTGGCAACCTGAGTCAGGGGGTCAATGAAGGCAAGGTTTTCAAGGTTGCAGATGTCTTCCTCAAAAAGAACCTTGACCCTGTGAAAGGCTGATTGCAGCTTTTCAAGCATGACGGTGCCATCGCCGTTTTCTGCCACAATGGAAAGGCTTTCTTTTTCAAGGTGGGCAATGTCGCCGTAGCGCGAAGACAGCTTGCTGAAAAACTGATCTATGATGGAAGACGTTTCGTGAACCATACTGTCGAGCTGATTCACAATTGGCTTGCTGAAGATTTCGCTGCATTTGCGGATTGTGGAAACAAGCTGTTCATCCGAGTAGTGTCTGTTTTTCAACAGGTCTTCCATCTGCGCGAGAATGGCAATTTTTTGTTCTTCATCAAGAAAATGATAGTCCTTCATTTCCCTGAAAAAAAGCAGCAGGGAACGCCAGCGTGTTTCTGGCGGGACGCCTGCTTTGTCAAACATATCAAATAATTTGAGATATGTATTTTTGCAGTGAACAGAAGACTCTTTGGATTTCACCATGGCGCTTGTTTCGCAGTGCAGTAAAATATGGATAAAATTTGAGCGGATGCTTTTTAAAAATTTTGTGAAGACTAGCTTCTCTGGATAGGCCTGTCAAAGAGGATAATAATCGATTTCCCAAAGCAGCATTGCCATTTTTTTTACCATCCGCATCGGTGGTATTTTTCGGCAGACCGCATGTCAACGCAAAGCGGCGGCACGTACGTGCCGCCGCTTTGCGTAATGCTGCTATCCGCCCCCTGTTCAGGGCAAGGCTTGGTATGCTAGGGCTTGCCGTAAGCGCCGGGCAGACGCGGCTGTGCCCCTACCGCTTGCGGGGCGGCCTGATCAAAAGACTGCACATGCGCGCGCTGGGCATCGGCCGTCTGGCTGGGAGCCTCCGCCACCGGGGCTGCAGGGCGCATGGCACTACGGCCATAGGCAGCTTGAGCATGGGAGCGCGGCACGGCGGTAACTGTTGACGGTATGATGGGCTGCGCGGATCTGGTCATTGTCCCCATGGGTTGCAGGCGGGTGGCAATATCGTTGCTTGCCTGACGGGCCTCTGGGGTTTCAATAATCTGGGCATAGGCGCCACGCAGGCCCGAAAGGATAGATTCCACACTGTTGAGTGAATCCATATCCATTTTCAGGTTGGCGCGCAGCAAACGGGCCGTGCAGAGCAGGTACAGGTTGTTCAGGTTCACAGCCAGACTGCCGCCCTTGTCCATGTTCAAAGAAGCGGAAAGCTCATTGATTATGTCGATGACCTTGGAGATAAGGATGCCCTTTCCCGCATAGTCATTGGCAATCATTTTTGTGCGCGCCTGCTGTATGAATGTGAGTGCGCCGTCATAGAGCATGAGCAAAAGTTGCCCCTGATCCGTGGTGCCGACCTTGGTCTGAAAGTATGCTTGCGCCGCTTTGTTCATAGTGCGTCCTTATGGCGGTGTTCTTTGGCTGGCCTTATTGTTGTTTCATGCAGGTTAGGAGGAACTGCTTGACGAACTGGAAAGCTGCTTGAGCTGTGACGTGAGCTGATCTTTCTGGGTATTGTATTTTTTAAGCAGGGTTTCAAGGTTGGCAAAGTATTTTTTTTGCCGGGCTTCCCACGTATCAAGGCGCTCCTGTTCCTGGGTAATCTTTTTATCGATATTTTCCATGATGCTCTGATAATTGTTTTTCAGAACCATCAAGGCGCCGTTTTTCGATTTAAGCGCAATTGCTGCGGACGTCTGCTCTGCGGTACCAGTGCCCGAGACGTTGACGTCCGTATAGGTTAATTCACCCTTGAGGAATGTGCTGACCGTCTGAATCAGGCCTTCCTTGATGCGTATCTGGCCCGAGTGATCGCCGGGGGTGAGGTTGTCTATCTGGAGCGAGAGACCTCGCGCATCACCTGAAGCAACGCTATAGTAATAGCCCGGCTGGCTCGTGTCGCGCGTTGCGGCCACGCCGCCAACCGTGACATTGGTAATATTGCCACCAGCATCAACCGTGTAGTTCACATCATAGGAACCACCCTTGGTAATGCCCGCAATGTGGCTGCCGTAGCGAAAATCAGAACTGGTAGTCGTGCCGGTGCCGCTGGAGCAGAAAAAATCCACAACATCCGAAAGGTTGCTGTTGATCATTTTTTCATAATTGCTCTTGTCCATCTGCTGCAATTCAGCAATGCCGGACGAAGGCGCAATTACCAAAAGCCCATAGTTGGAACTCGACTGGTCGGTTTCAACCTTGATGCCCATGTTGGCGAGGTTGGCAAGCACATCGCCCGACAGCACATCAGAGGCAGACGTCCGGCTGGCAAAACCAGGAGGCGCGCTGTTGATCAACGAAGTGAAACGCGATTTGAACAGTTGCACGCCATAGTTGCCCTGCAACAGGCCGCCTTTTTCAGTAGTCAGTTGCGAGGTGCTATAGTTGCTGCTGCTCGTATTTTTGGGATCGTTGGTGGTGACGTCCTTGTTCGGATCAAATTTTGTGTAATCATTGATGGTCATCAAGACAGAGTTGACGGAATCAAGAAACGTCTGAATGGATTTTTCCACCGAGGTGATGTCTGTATTGACCGTAATGGACGCGCTGCCTTTGTCCTGAATGGTAAAGACCATGCCCTCGATCACGTTGCTCACGCTGTTGGTGTCGGATTCCATGGTCAGGGGCCAGTTGTCCACCGTAAATTTGGCGTTGGCCGCACCGCGGATATTCCAGTTGGAGGACGATGTCACCTGACCGGTAATGCCCGGCCCGCTGAGGGAATCAATATTGTCGAGCTTGAGAAAATAACTGCCGGTCGTAGGCAGAGTGCCTGTTTGCAGGTCAATGGTGGTTGCCCCGTCCGCGCTTACCAGTGAGCCAGACAGGCCTTTGCTCTTGAGTTCGGCGATCACGTCCGCCATCTTGGAGCCGCCAGGAATCGTAAATGTCTGCGGCGTGGAGCTGTTATTGGCGGTGTAGGTATAGGTCAGGGGCGGGGGCGTCTCCAGTGTGCTGGCTGCGGCCATGTTGGTGATGGTGGCCGTGGAGTCTGTCTTGACGGTGATTCCGTCCATGCCGCCGCCCGTGCCGCCTGCGCTCAGGTAGAATTTTTCCGTATTCGCAAAAGTTACGGTTTTGCCATCTCCACTTAATGTGCCGCCAAAAGATTGAAGCTGGGTCAGCAGATCCTGATAGGTTGCGTCCTGCTTGATGGTCAGGCTTTGCGTTCCGCCATTGTTGTCAACAATGGTATAGGTAAAATTTTTTGTGCCGTCAGCGCTTGTGCCGCCAAGTTTTTGCGAGAGCTTGGCGCTGTCAAAGGTAATAGCCGTGCTGGCGGTAAAGCTCTGCGAACCGGAATCGCCCACCACCTTGGTGCCAAGCTTGGTCTGGTCGGCAACGACGGTCGAAGCCATCTTGCCAGAATCGCTGGCGCTGTCAGCAAAGCTAAGGGTTGCGCCGTTCACATTGGAGAGGTTCAGCTCCCAACCGCCAGTGGCGTTGTTGTAGGTCATTTCAGCCGAACTGGCGCCGGAAGCCTGGGCGATCTGCAATGCGGCATCCTTCATGGTGGTGCCGGCAGCAATGGTCAGGGTGCGTGTGCCAGTGGTGACGCCATCGTTGATGTTCAGATCAACAGTCAGGGCACCCGTAAGCTTGGTTGTTGTGGGCGTTGAGCCCATGGAAAATTTTGTGACCGGGGTGCTGAACGATGTCTGCGTACTGGTGTCGCGCCGGTACATGGCCTTGACGTCAGCAAGTTGCAGATTGCCGGAGCCATCAATGCTGGCAATGCTGCGCCCCACCTGCGCATTAATGGCGGTTGCAAGATCCTGGTTGGTCTTGTCGCCGTTGATTTTGACCGAAAATGTGTTGCCGTCCTCCATTATGAGGTCGTAGGCATATTTTGTGGGGTTGGTGAGCGTGCTGCCCATGTCCAGCACATTGTTGGTAGACCATGTGGAGGATGCGCCAGATGCGCTCATGCCTACAAGGCCGGAGCTGTGAATGACCAGATCGTTGGCAGCTCCGGTGCTCTTGCCCGCAACCTGAAAAACATAGCCGGAGCTGGCCTGAACAATGCTGACCTTGATGCCGGGGTTGTCGGAAGAATTGTTGACCATACTCACAAAGGAATCGAGCGTGGTATTGGCCGGAACGGCCATGCTGTATTCCTTGCCGGCATAGCGGTATGAAAAGGTCTGCGCTGTGCCGGATGTATTGATGATGTCCGTCTTGCTGGAAAAGATGTGCCCGGTGTTGGCCCATATGGCGTTGCTCGCCACCTGGCTGACATTGATGGTATGCTGAACGTCGTCCGCAGAGGCGCTGGCAACAGCAGAAATAATATTGCTGTTGCTGCTGGTTACGTTCTTGGTAACAAAGCTGTTTTTGTTGGCGAGGGTCGCAAGCACATTGCTGGCGGTGCTGACCTGCTCAATAACTTTGTCAAAAGCATCATAGCGCAGCTTCCAGTCGCTTTTCCATGCGGTAAGACGATTGAGTTGCGTGGACTCAACTTTCTTGAGGTTCGCGAGAACAGTATCAAAGTCAGTATCCGAACCACTGAGGTTGGATATGGCGTTGGAGCCGGAAATGGTGCTGGCCATGGGTGCCTCACAAGAAAGATGTGCCGTTCCCGGTGCGGGCATGCGCAAACCTCGGGGAACCGCCAGCCGTCATGCATGGTGTTGGCGGCAATACATGCCGGAGACATGACGGACACTCAAAAATTTGCAAAATACGTGCAAACTGCTGGATACGGCGGGGCGGGAGTATGCAGCGCCGGAAATGCTGAAAAAAATCAGCAGATAGCGCGAATCCCCGTCTTGGTCGTATTTTCCCGCCTGCGCATGCGGAGCATTCGTTTCGCTCCGGGCCGCCGAAAAGGCAGTTTTTGCCTCCATGCAAAATTGCCGAAGGTCTTGCGCTCAGTTATTTTAACGGAGCAAAGGCGAAAAAGTTTAGAGACTGGCGGCGCGTGAGAAATGAGCAGATATGCTTGGCGGCTATCCTGGCTGGCATAAAAATGACGGCCTGGTCCCCGGTACTCGGAGGGCTGCGTCAATGTAGAGGGGGCAGCCCGCTGGCCTTGCAGCCGGGGCAAAAATGAAGAGGCGGGTTGCCCCGCCTGCTCCTGATTCTTTAACTTTGTAGTCATGCAACATTTGCGGGCGGTTTGTTCCGTCCGCATCATTGGTGCGTGCCGCGCCTTAGTGCATAAATTCGGCCCAGCGGGCCAGCAGGGCGCGCAGGGCATTGCCCCGGTGGCTGCGGGCGTTTTTTTCGTCCCGCGTCAGTTCTGCGGCGGATTTGCGCGCCGATGGATCAAAAAAAATAGGGTCGTAGCCAAAGCCGTTGTCTCCGTGCGGGCTTTCCAGCAGGGTGCCTTCCCATGTGCCGCGCACAACCATTTCATCGCCATTGGGCTTGGCGGCGGCCATGCAGCTGACAAAGCGGCAGGCGCGTTTGCCAGCGGGCACTGCGGCCATTGAGTGCAGCAGCTTGCGGATGTTGCGGGCATCGCGGCTTTCGCCGGGCAGGCTCTCCCAGTCATCGGAATAGCGGGCGGAGTACACGCCCGGTGCGCCGTTCAGGGCGTCCACTTCCAGGCCGGAATCATCGGCAACACTCACAAGGCCGGTCAGGGCCGCCACGGCCCGGGCTTTGATGAGAGCGTTTTCTTCAAATGTGGTGCCGGTTTCTTCAATGTCGCCGATTTCAGGAAAGGACGAAAGCCCCAGGACTTCCACGCCGAATTCGGTCAGAGGGTCGGCCAGTTCGCGAACCTTGCCCGCATTTTGCGTGGCCAGAACGATACGAAGTGTCTTGCTGTGCGCCATGTCTGCATCCTTTATGGGTTTGGGCAAAGAACATATCCGCAGGTGGGCCGCAGGTAAAGAGCGTTGGGCAAAACGCCTGGATAGTTTAAATATATAGTTATTATATATGGTTATGCGAATGGGCCGCAGCGTATGCTTTTCTTTTGCATCTTGCGGGGGTATAGTTTTTACCCATCATTCATTAGAGAGGAAATGAGCATGAAACTCATGGAAATATTCGACGTCCCCACTCAGGAAACCCATATCCCCGTTCCCTATGTTATTGCCGAGGCTGGCGTGAACCACGAGGGCAGCATGGACATTGCCCGCCGTCTGGTTGACGAAGCCGCCGAGGGCGGGGCCGACGCCATCAAGTTCCAGACCTACAAGGCCGGAACCCTGGCCTCCAAGGATTCCCCTGCCTACTGGGATACCTCCAAGGAACCCACCTCCAGCCAGTACGAGCTCTTCAAGAAGCACGATTCTTTCTGGAAGAACGAATTTGAAGCCCTCAAAAAATATTGCGACGCTGCGGGCATTGCCTTCATGTCCACGCCCTTTGACGTGGAGTCGGCGCACTTTCTCAACGACCTCATGGACGTGTTCAAGATTTCCTCGTCCGACATAACCAACAAGCCTTTTATCCGCATCCTTTGCGATTTTAAAAAGCCCATTATTCTTTCCACCGGCGCGGCGCATCTGCACGAAATTGCCGAAGCTGTTGAATGGATTGAAGAAAAGGGCAACAAGCTGGCCCTGCTGCACTGCGTGCTCAATTATCCCACTGCGGATGAACACGCGGCCCTGGGCATGATTCCCGCGCTCAAGCGGCATTTCCCCCAGCATGTCATCGGTTATTCCGACCACACCCTGCCCAAAGACATGCATATTCTTGAAACCGCCACCCTGCTGGGCGCGCGTATTCTTGAAAAGCACTTTTCGCACGACAAAACCTTGCCCGGCAATGACCACTACCATGCCATGGACAAGGAAGACCTCAAGCATTTCTACAAGCGGCTCAGCGCCACGCTGACCAGCGTAGGCGGCATGGAGCTGCGCGCCCTGCCGGAAGAAGAACCCGCACGTCAGCATGCCCGCCGCTCCCTGGTGACGGCGCGGGCCGTGCCTGCCGGTCAGCCGTTGACCGCTGCCGATCTTACCTGGAAGCGCCCGGCGCATGGCATCTCCCCCCGTAATTACGACGAGGTGCTTGGTATGCGCGCCCGCCGAGATCTGCCCGAAGATACCGTGCTTTCCTGGGCCGATCTTGACAGGGCCTGATTATGAGCAACGGGCGCATAACCCTTGTTCTTGGGCGCATGCCCCACAAGGCCGACCCTGCGTTTTTTCGCGCGGCCGGGCCTTGGTGTTTTGCCGAGCAGGAAGAATTTTTTCCCGACTGGGATAAAAAATTCACCTTTGCTCCTGAGCCGCTGGTCGAGATCCCCCTGCAGGAGCGGGCTTGCCAGGAGGTAAAGGCTCTCTGTGCGGATATGCTGCCTCATGTTGCCGAGCGTATCTGCCCGCATGCCCGCAATTTGCCCCCTGCCTATTGGGAAACCCTGCTCACGCCCTGGGCAATGAATGTTTCCAAGCAGGTTGTGGAGCGCTGGTGGCGGGTCAAGGCCATGGTGCAGGCCTGGGGGCAGGAGCCGCTGCATGTGCCGCTGCTGCCGAGGGACTGCTCGTTCAGTTTTGCAACCGGGCCGGACTTTGTGATGCACGGGGCGCTGGGGCATACCTACAACCACTGGCTGTTCTCGCGCCTGCTGGAAGAGGTATTTCCCGCAGCCTGGAGCATGGAATATCTGCCTGCGGTGCAAAAAAACTATGGCGAGCAGGAAAAGCTCTCCGGCAAGGAGCAGGTGCGTGAGGTGCTGCGCAAGCTGATGTTGCGCCTGCCTTGCCCCCGGCTCAAGGGCATGAGCATTGCCCAGACCTTGCGTTTTTCGCTGGCCTTGCTGCACCGCAGCCATGGGCCGGACAGGTCGCGCCCGCAGGCGGAATACAGCAGCGCCGCCACCGGTATTGCGGCGGATCTGCCAGAAAATTTCGCCAGCACGCTGGTGACGCTGTTCATGGCTTCCCTGCCGCAACTGCTGGCAAGCCACAGGCATCCGGCCCGTCTTACGCCTGATCCGCTGGGGCCGCGCCTGCGTGTTGCCAGCGTGCTGGCCTATGAAGATGCGGATTACCGCCAGTTGCTGGCCAAGTGGCGGGGGCGCGGCAACCGCCTCATGTATGTGCAGCATGGCAGCGACTACGGGCAGGTGCGCTGCGTGTCGGATGTGGAGATGGTGGAATACAGCCAGCATGCCTTTGGCACCTGGGGCTGGAAGCAGCATCAGGGCAGTGCGGGCAACTTTATTCCCCTGCCGTATCCGCAGCTTGATGGCCTTGAAGGGCGCTGGCAGGGGCAGAAGGGCGAAAACCTGCTGTATGTTGGCACCGAAATGCCCGCCTTTCCCTATCGGCTTGACGCGCACCCCTCGCCCTTGCAGATAGTGGAATACCGCAAGGACAAAAGTCGATTTTTTGAAGCTCTGGGGCGCGATGTGCAGGCCTGTTCGCTGTACCGTCCCTATTTCCCGGTTCCCGGCTCCCTGCGCGATGCGGATTGGGTGCTGGAACGTTTCCCCGCGGTGCGAATGGCCACGGGCATGTTGTCAAACCACCTCTATGCCTGCCGTTTGCTGGTGCTGGACCACAACGGTACAACACTGCTGGAATCGCTGGTTGCCAATATCCCCATGGTGCTGTTCTGGCGGCGCGAGGCCTGGGCGCTGACAAGCGATGCCACGGCCCTGCTGGACATGCTGGCCGAAGCCGGTATATGGCACGAAACACCCCAGAAGGCCGCCGCCAAGGCCGCCGAAGTCTGGAGTGATCCGCTGGCATGGTGGATGAGCGATAAGGTGCAGCAGGCGCGCAAGGCGTACTGCGCGCAGCAGGCCCTGACCGTTCCGGGCGGTCCTAACCCTTACTGGCTGAAAATGCTGAAGAGTCTGTAACACATGCAAGTTCGTGTTTTTTCGTTGTCGCTGTTGGTGGCCGCGGTATTCTGTTCTGTTCTGCTCATGGGCGGCACTGTTCTGGCTGATGACGCCTCGACCCTGCGCGAGGCGCAGGCCGCGCTGGACAAGGCCAATTACGATCAGGCCGTGCGCGTGCTCAAGCCGCTGGTGGACAGCGGCAATGCCGAAGCCCTCTATGTCATGGGTCGCCTGATCCTTGAAGGCAAGGGCGTGAAGAAAAACAATACGCGCGCTGCGGAATTTTTCCGTCTGGCGGCGGAGAAGGGCGACGTCAGCGCCATGAATTCTTGGGCCACGTCGCTGGTTACCGGGGATGGAGTTCCCCGCAATTACCACGAGGCCGCCCGCTGGTTCCGCAAGGCCGCCGATCAGGGCCTTGCCATGGCCCAGTACAATCTTGGCTACCTCTATGCCTATGGCAAGGGCGTACCCAAGGACGAAGCCGCCGCCATTGACTGGTACACCCGTGCCGCCAATCAGGGGCTGGCTTCGGCTCAGTATTCCCTTGGCTGGACCTACATGAACGGCAAGGGCGAAAATCAGAGCGACACCAAGGCGGCCCACTGGTTTGAAAAGGCTGCGGAGCAGGATCACGCCAAAGCCCAGAACAACTTGGCCTACATGTACGCTGAAGGGCGCGGCTATGCCCAGGATCCCGCCAAGGCAGTGCAGTGGTATACCCGTGCGGCGGAGCAGGGCTATGCGGAAGCGCAGTACAACCTCGGCTATATGTATGAGCAGGGGCGCGGCGCAGCGCAGGATTATACTCAGGCTGTGGACTGGTACCGCAAGGCTGCGGAGCAGAACGAAGCTGCCGCCCAGTACAGCCTTGGCCTCATGTACGAACAGGGTACGGGCGTTCCCCGCAACCTGACCGAAGCCAGCCGCTGGTATCAGCTTGCCGCCAAAAACGGAGACCCTGATGCCAAGGCCGCCCTGCGCAGCATGTCCACCAAGGCTCCTGCCAAGGCCGCGGCACCCGGCAGCCCCACCAAACAGACCCGCGATAAAAAGAAACAGTAAAAGACGAGCCAGAAGGCCCGACATTCAACAGCATAAAGGCCGCCCGGCATACCCGTGAGTATGCCGGGCGGCCTTTATGCTGTTTCTGCCAAGCTACACCGCCGGTTCCGGCAGCGGACCTGTTGCCGCTTTATGGCAGAAAAAAACTATTTTTTGTCATTGCTGCCAGTGCGGTCGTTTTCTATTCTACACACATGAAACAGCGCGTTGTTTTCTTTCTTTATCCCGGCATTGTCTCGCTGGATGTATCCGGCCCGCTGGAGGTTTTTGCCACGGCTACGGATATTCTGGCGCACAGCAACAAAAATGATCAAGGCTATACGCCCGTATTCGCCGCCTGCACCCCCGGCCTTGTGCGCACGTCATCCGGCCTTGTGCTGACGGCGGAGACAACAATCGAAAATCTTTCACCGGATATTCTTGTTGTTCCCGGCGCAGTGGGTGCGGAAGCCACATCGCAGAATCCGCAGATCATACGGCAGGTAAGCGCGGCGGCGGCCCTGTCTGCGCGCATAGCAAGCGTGTGCAGCGGGGCGTTCATTCTGGCGGCCTGCGGTCTGCTGCACGGCAAAAGGGCGGCAACCCACTGGCTGGTGGCTGACCGTCTGGCCGAGCTGTACCCGCAGATTACAGTGGAGCCTGACGCCATTTTTGTACGCGATGGCAACACGTCCACAAGCGGCGGCGTTACGGCGGGCATAGATCTGGCCCTGGATATGGTTGAGGAAGACTACGGCGGCAAGCTGGCAATGGAAGTCGCCCGCGTATTGCTTTTGTACCGCCGCCGCCCCGGCAACCAGAGCCAGTACAGCTCCGCGCTGGCGGCGCAGGTCAATGCGGGCAGATTTGCCCCTCTGGTGCGCTGGATGGAAGCGAATCTTGGCAAGAATCTGACTGTTGAGCGCCTGGCCGAGGTGGCGAACATGAGCCCCCGGTCGTTCGCGCGGGTATTCCCCGCAGAAACCGGCAGCAGCCCCGCACGCTTTGTGGAAGGCTTGCGCATTACCCGGGCGCGGGAGCTCATTGAATCCGGGGCTGATTCCTTTGCCTCGGTGGCGCAATCGGCTGGTTTTGGCAGCGAAGACCGTTTGCGCAAGGCCTTCATCCGCCGCCTTGGGCTGAGTCCCCACCAGTACAGCCGGCATTTTTTTAAAGGAGAATAAAGATGAGAAAAGGCCTCACATACGGAATATATATTTATGAACAGGTGGCGGAGCTGGATTTTGTAGCGCCCATGCAGGTTTTTGCGGCATCCAACCAGTTTGCCGGGGGCGGCAGGGTGGTGACGCTGAGCTGCACGGGCCAGACGCTCTGCGGATTGAGCGGCTTGCGCATCACGCCGGACTACAGCCTGCAAAACGCCCCGCCGCTGGATGTGCTGCTGTTGCCCGGCACTGCGGAAGTTTCCGAATACGCCTGGAGCGACCCGGCCATTCTGGACTGGGTGCGCCAGCAGTACGAAAAAGTGGAATACCTCGCCGCAGTGTGCACAGGTGGGCTGATCCTGCAAAAGGCCGGTCTGCTCAAGGGCCGCCGGGCCACAACGCACTGGCAGCTCATAGACGCCCTTGAAGGCGACCCGGAAATAACGGCTCTGCCGGATGCGCGCTATGTGCGCGATGGCAAGATCGTCACCTCGCAGGGTGTCTCTGCGGGTATGGACATGGCTCTGTGGCTCATTGGGCAGATTCATGACCCTGATCACGCCCGTCTTGTGCGCAAAGTTTTGCAGTACGATCCGGCCCCGCCGTACACCGCCGAAGTTTAGTCGGATTCAGGCCACGCCAGACGGGATTGTCTGGCAGAAAATATAACGGCGCAGCGCTGTGAGGGTAACAGGGCTGCGCCGTGCGTGTGATGGTAAGTTGCGGAAATATTGTCAGGTTATTTAGGGCGGTTAATCCATTTCATCCACAAACGGCCTTACCGCAGGCCGTTCTTTTTTTGAAATGCGAGGATGGACAGAAATTCAAAGCCGATGTTGGCGGCCAGATAGGCTGTCAGCTCTGCCTGATCTATGCCGGGCATGACCTCCACTATGTCAAAGCCCACGTAGTGCAGATTTTTGAGCGCGCGTACCAGGCTCAGCACCTCCCATGAGGTAAAACCGCCGACCTCGGGCGTGCCGGTGCCGGGGGCGTAGGCAGGATCCACAAAGTCGATATCAAAGGTGAGGAAGACTTTTGTGTCGCCAACGCGCTGCTGGATGGCTTCTATAACCGCAGGCAAGCCCATCTCGCGCATGATGTGCGCGGGCAGCACCTTGAAGCCAAGGTCGGCGGCAATCTTGAAGTCGTCCGGGTCATAGAGCGAACCGCGCATGCCCAGCTGGATAGAGGTGGACGGGTCGATGAGGCCTTCTTCCAGCGCACGCCGAAAGGGTGTGCCGTGGTTGTACGGCTGCCCGAATACGGATTCGTTCAGATCCAGGTGCGAATCAAAATGCAGCAGGCTTACCTTGCCGTGCTGGGAGGCAACGGCGCGCAGTTCGGCAAGGGTGATGGCGTGGTCGCCGCCAAGGCCCAGCGGCACTGCCCCGGCCTCAAGCAGGGGCTGCATGAACTGGGTAATGGCGGCGTACGAAGGTTCAATGTAACCGGGCACAATATTGACGTCGCCAAAGTCGCCGCCCGTCAGCTCGTTGAGAATATTGACTTCAAAGATCACGTTGTTGGGCTTGATCATGCTCGAAATATGACGGATTGCCGAGGGCCCGAAGCGTGAACCCGTGCGGTAGGAACTGCCCGTATCAAAGGGAATGCCGAAAACGGCAAAATCCATGCCCGTGGGGTCGTCCATACGCGGCATGCGCATGAAGCTGCCGGTGTTGCAGAAACGGGGGGACGAAGACGCGCTGGGTGGTTGCATGGAAGCCATATAAACCTCGATGTTTGGGCCGGAAAAGTTCGGTCTGTTATTGTGGGCCGCCGCAATGGGGGCCGGTACTTGTCTTTTTGCCGCGCGATCAGGCCGCGTAGACCTTGTATTTGATGTCAGATGGCACGCAGTTTTTACCGTTGATGGGCAGAATATCCTGCGGGCAGGCAGACATGACCACCACGCAGTCAAAATGGGCTTCAAGCACCACGTAGTCGCCCGCCTTGCTCAGGGGCGGCAGCCAGTGGGCCTTGTTGTCCACAATGGGGGTGTTCATCCACAGGTTCAGGGGGCAGGGGCAAAAATCCAACTGTATGCCCAGCTTGCGCAGGGCCGCATACATGTTGTCCGTGCAGTTGGCGTGGTAGCCCTGCACGCCAAGGGCCATGTAGCGGTAGATGTCGCAGGCGGCCATAAAGGTGTCGTGCGCGCCGTTGCTGGTGTCTTCCAGCATGGTGAGCACCGGGCGGCGGCAGTTGGTCACCAGCCTGTCGCCCGGGCCGGGAATGCCTTTGTTGAGGTCGGGCCGCACATGCTGCATGGACATATATTCCTGCGGATTGCGCAGGTTGAAGGCCCAGGTGTCCACCACCTGCTCCCCCGTGATGTTGACGATCTTGATGCGTTCTCCGGCGCGCACAATGGCGGCATCGCCGCAGCGGCCGGGAATGGTGATGTATTCGCTCATGGGCATGTTCTCCTGCCAAGTCTTGTGCCAGATATTGCCTGCCGCTCGTAACGGATGTTGGCGGCAGTGCTGCGGGCGCTAGGCAACCTGTCCGTTGCGGTGCGTCCAGCTTTTCAGAAAGGCCGCAAGGCGCGGGCTTTCCGGCGTATGAAAAAGTTTGTCCGGCGGCCCTTGCTCCACAACGTGCCCGCCTTCCATAAAGACCACCCGATCCGCCACCTCGGCGGCAAATCCCATTTCGTGGGTAACTATGAGCATGGTCATGCCGTCGTTGGCCAGGCTGCGCATGACTTGCAGCACATCGCCCACAAGCTCGGGGTCAAGGGCAGAGGTTGGCTCGTCAAACAGCATGATGCGCGGCTCCGTTGCCAGGGCGCGCGCAATGGCAACGCGCTGCTGCTGCCCGCCGGAAAGCTGGGCCGGATAGCTGCTGCGTTTTTCGGCAAGGCCCACGCGTTCAAGGCATTCCAGCCCTTTTTTTTCGGCGGCGGCGCGGCTTTTGCCAGCAACGGAAATGAGCGCCTCGGTGACATTTTCCATCACCGTCATGTGCGGCCAAAGGTTGAAATGCTGAAACACCATGCCGAGGTCACGCCTGCTTTCGCGAATACGTGTTTCGCTGGCGCGGCGGCGGGTGCCGTTGTACTGCACTTCGTAGCCCATCAGTGCGCCTTCAACCAGAATTTCGCCCTCGTCGTACACTTCAAGAAAGTTGACGCAGCGCAAGAGGGTGCTTTTACCGGAACCGGAAGGGCCGATAAGGCAGACCACTTCCTTGGGCATGACTTCCATATCAATGCCCTGAAGCACTTCGTGCTGCCCATAGCGCTTGCGCACATCGCATATTCTGATGGCAGGGGTGATTGTTTCTTCCATGACCTGTTCTCCTTTGGAGCCTTGGCGGCGCGGATTTCTGTATAAATCCGTGAGGGTCTGATGCAGCGCTAACGCGTCAAATGCCTGGTCAGGCGGGCCTCCGCCTTGCCGCACAAAACTGCCACTGCCTCGGAAATAATCCAGTAGAGCAACGCCAGCAGGCACAGGGGCATGACAATTTCAAAGCTGATGTTCATGATGCGGGTGGCAGTCTTGGTCAGTTCCGCCACGGTGATAATGGAGAGCACCGCTGAATCCTTGATGAGCGTGATGATCTGGTTGACTGCGGGCGGCAGGACTATCTGGGCCATCTGCGGCAATTCTATGCGCCACAGCCTGCGCCAGGGGCGAATGCCAAGGCAGTGCGCCGCCTCGCGCTGACCTTCGGGGATGGACTCGAATCCGGCGCGGAAGATTTCGCAAAAATAGGCGGCGGCATAGAGCGACATGCCCAGCATGCCTGCGGGTTCCGCATCCAGCACAATGCCGATTCTGGGGCCGCCGTAATAGAGCAGATAGAGCTGGATGAGCAGGGGCGTACCGCGAAAAAACTCCACATAACAGGCCACGGGCTTGCGTAGCCACGGGCAGATGCGGCGGCCAAGCTCCGCGGCAAAACCCAGAGCCAGACCACACACTATGGCAACCAGGCTGATGCGGATGGTCACCCAGAGCGCTGCGCCAAAATCCGGGCCGTTCTCAATCAAAAAGCTCTGCCAGCGGGCCAGAAAAGTGGTGAGGGCGTCCATCAATGCTTCCCCTTGAGGCGTTCGCCCAGGCGAGAAATAATCAGGCACAGGGCCAGATAGATAATGGCTGCTGCCAGATACACTTCCACAGGCTTGTAGGTTGTGGACACAAGCTGCTCGCTGCGGCGCATGAGTTCTGTGACGCCGATAACAGAAATAAGCGACGAGTTCTTGAACAGGATGATGAACTCATTAACCAGCTCCGGCCCTGTGAGCGACAGCACCTGCGGCAACTGGATGCGCGTGAGAATGCGCATGCGGCTGAGGCCCAGCGCCTTGGCAGCCTCTATCTGCCCCACGGGTATGGAGTTGAAGCCGCCGCGGTAAATCTCGGCCTGAAAGGCGCTGGTGTTGAGGCCAAGGGCCAGCACGGCAACCAGCAGCGAGGGTACTTCAATATTGACTGCCGAGGGCAGGTAGAACAGCAGAAACAGAATCACCAGCACGGGAATGCCCCGCATAAAGCTGATGTACAGCCCCGCCGCCCGCTTGAAACCCCAAAACTGCGACCGCCGCATCTGGCACACCGAAATGCCCAGCACAACACCCAGCGAGATTGCCGCCATAGCCACAAGAACCGAAGTTATTGCGCCCTGGAGCAGCTCCGGCATTATGGAAAGGATGAAGCTGCATTCGTTCATGATAGCCTGCTGTGGATGCATCCACTCGGTTGGGCGTTTCCGGCGGGGAACAGTGGGAGGACTCCCCTGCGGCACAGCTCCCCGCCTGTCAGTATGGTGTTTTGAGCAAACTGGATGCCATTGCGGCAATTATTATTTATTTACAGTAAGTTGCTCATTTTTGATTGATATTTCTCAGGGGGTCATGAGAACAAAAATGTTTTGATTTCGGGATGTTGGATTTATGTAAAACATTTTTGTTTCATCATCAGATCAATCTACAGTTTGGGGCTGCACGCCTCGAAAGGCTGCCTGCGCCGCAAGAAAGGCAAAGACCACAGAGGCTCCTGCCAGAGCGGTAATGCCCGCCACGTCCTTGTCGGGCAGCACTTCCACCAGATCCATGCCAACAGCGCGGCGCTTGCTGCAAATGCCGCGTACAAGAGTCATAGCCTCGTAGGTGGTGAAACCTTCCACCTCTGGCGTGCCGGTGCCGGGGGCATAGGCCGCATCAAGAAAATCAATGTCAAAGCTCAGAAACACCGGGGCATCGCCGATGCGCGCGAGGGCCTCGCGTATCACAGCCTCCAGCCCCATTGCGTGGGCCTCGTGCCCCATGATGATGCGCAGGCCCTGCTGGCGGGGCCAGTCAAGGGCGTTGCGGCTGTAGAGCGGCCCGCGAATGCCGATCTGCGTGGAATGCTGCGGCAGGATGAGGCCTTCTTTCAACGCCCAGTAAAAGGGGGTGCCGTGGTTGTAGGGCTTGCCGTAATAACTGGGTATGGTGTCGCTGTGCGCGTCAAAATGCAGCAGGGCCACTGGCCCCAGCTCCGCATGCACGGCACGCAGGTTTGCTAGGCTGATGCTGTGGTCGCCGCCCAGAATGACGGGCAGGGTTTTGGAGGCGAAAAAAGGCTTCAGACTGCTGGTGATGGCGGCAAAGCTGTCTTCCATGTAGCCGGGTATGGTGTCGATGTCGCCGTGGTCGGCAATGGTGAAGCTCTCGTTCACGTCCACATCAAGCTCGGGCGAGTATGGCTTGAGCAGGGTTGAGGCCTCGCGGATAGCCGCAGGACCAAATCTGGTGCCGGGGCGGTATGATACGCCGCTGTCAAAGGGAACGCCGATAATGGAAACATCGGCCTGCGGGGTTTCGCCCGTTGCCGCCGGTTGCCGCATGAAGGTGCGGATGCCGCAAAACCGGGGGGATTGCAGGGAATTGACCGGACTCATACCTATTCTCCTGAAATAATGTATAAACTGTCAAAAGCAGGCCCCGGCCTCATAAGACCGGGGCCATGTGCGGAGGAAGGAAAGGCTATTGAACGGGCGTGGGCAGCTCTGTGGGAATTTCCATGGTAAAGCCAAACCACTTCTGCTGAAGCTCTGCCATTTTGCCGCTGGCGATGAGCTTGCGCAGACCGTCATCAAAGAAAGCCGCAAGGCTTGCGCTGTCCGCATCGTTGCGGCCCACCCAGGTAAAGTAGACCTTGGGGCCAAAGGGCGGGGTGAGGATCTTGAACACGCCGGGGCGGCGTTTGATAACGTCCGCAAGGTTGGGGTAGGACTGCGCCACGCCGTCAAGGCGTCCTGCGGCAAGGTCGGCGTAGGCTTCGTCAAAGGCCACGTATTCCTTGACCTTGATCTTGTCCTTGCCGCCAAGTTTTTCGGCAAGCAGGTCAATGGCCTTGATCTGGGCGGAGCCGGTCTGGCAACCCACGGTTTTGCCGCTCAGGTCTTCGGGCTTTGCAAAGGGGCTGTCTGCGCGTACCAGCATGGCCACGGTGGCGTCAGCTACGGGCACGCTCAGTGCGTAGTGCTCGTTGCGTTCCTTGGTGGCGGTGACAGACGTGACGATATAGTCAAATTTTTTAGCGCTCAGGCCGGGCAGGATGCCCTGAAAGGGAATATCCATGCGCTTGACCTTAACGCCGGGCATGTCCTTCATGATGACTTCAAGCAGGTCGGTGCTGTAGCCCACGATTTTGCCATTTTCCATAAACTCAAACGGCGTAAAACGGGCTTCGGTACCAATGACGATTTCGCCCTTGGCCTTGATATCCGCAAGCAGGTCGGCACGGGCGGTATTGGCGCCCATAAGGAGCGAACTTGCCAGCGCTGCACCAACCACAACTTTTTTCAGCAACATATTCATACGAAAACCCTCCAGATTTTACAGAGGGTATTGCAACATGATTGCCAAAGTTGAAAGTTGTTTTATTTCAGTTGATTAAATATTTTTAATTGAAAAAAACAGGGGGGACTAAAACAATATTGTTTTATTAACCTCGGAAAGCCACTGTAGATTACAAATTTGTATTGCATCCGGGGCAAGCACCTGTTTGGAATGGGCCTTGCCTTTGCCGCAAATAAAAGGCCTCCACGAGGAGGCCAATAATGATGGAAAGTTGCAGGTGGTTTAGCGCTACAACCATGCCCGCCAGATGCAGACGAGAGCCGCAGCGGCAATGATGCCGCGCAGCACGGTGCGGAAGCGTTCAGGATTGATTCTCTTCGCTACAGGGAAGGCGCACAGCGTGCCCAGCACCGTGGCAGGCAGGCCGTATGCGGCGTAACGCAGCACTTCGGGCGTGTATAATCCCGCCCCGGCCTGGAGAACGCAGGTCAGCGAAGCCCTGATGATAAAAAATACACCCAGCGTGCCGAGAAATATCCGTGGAGTCCACCCGGCATAAAGGCCGTAGGCGCCTACGGGGGGGCCGTCAAAAGAGATTGCCGACCCCAGCACGCCCGAGGCAAAGCCCGCAAGCCCGCCTTTGAGCCAGGATTCCTGCCCGGTCTGGCTTACGCGCGAGCGGCTCTGCCAAAGCACAAATGCCAGCAGGAGTATGCCGGTCATGCCCTGGAGCATGCTGCCAGGAACCATCTGGAGAATGAAAAGACCGATGATGGAGCCGGGGATGGCCCCGGCAAACAGGGGGTACAGCGCGCGAACCTTGCAGTACCGAAAATGCATGGCGGCGATCATGCCGTCCATAACCAGATTAAGTATGCAGCTCAGGGCGATAACAACCTGAATAGGAATAAACAGGGCCGCAAGGGGCAGGGCGATCATGGCGCCGCCGATGCCGCTTGCACCAGAAACAAAGCCGCCCACAAACCAGGCGAGCACAACTACAAGAGCAGGAATATCCATAAGGCCTTCGCTGATCCGGCATCAGGGCCGGGATGGAACGTATTCAACAGGCAACACGGCAGGTTGCAGCCACTTATTGCCCTTACGCGTGAAGGACGGTGCAGGTCAACCAAGCGGAAAGGGGCGGTAATGCAAAAGGCGTGCTCTTGTCTGGCAGGCTGGGGAAGTTATTGTGTCTTTTCAGGTATGCATCAACATGCTATCTTGCTTAATGTTTCTGGGGCATTCTGACCTTTTTTGGCTTATTCCCAACCGTTACGGATAGTTGCCAATGATTGATCTTTTGAGCAACTTTGATGCCTTCACCATGGCAGTTCTCGTGGCGGCTCTCTATTTTTCGCTGTCTTCCGTGCTTGTGTACACGTACCTGTACCGCCGAACCTATCCTGGGTTCGGGAGTATGACGCTCGGGCTGGTTTGCTGGTCTGTAGGGCTGTTCCTTAATTATTTCCGTCCCTTTGATTTTTTGCTCTCCCTCTACACTGGCGGAGTGCTGATGCTGCTCTCCGGGGTTTTTCTGTTCCGTGGCCTGTTGCTGTACGGAGGGGTCAGGCCGAGGCGTCGCATGGCAGTGAACTATGGTGTTTTTGCGGTTATTTCAGCCGCAATAGCCTACTATATGTTTGTTGATTTCGACACCTGCACAAGGGTTGCCGTATTTTCCCTTGGCATGGCTTTCATGTTTCTCCGCATCGGGTTTGAACCGTATTTGGTCAAGGGCTGGAAACGGCATGCGACGCAATCCCTGCTGTCTGCGATGTTTGTTGTTCTTGGGGCGGTGTTTGTACTGCGCGCATACAAGGCCTTCAACGCTGTGCAGTGCCTTCCCTCCGGGCCGGATGACATGGCCAAGGCCCTGTTGCTCATGGCAATGTTCATTGCGTCAATTTTGACTTTCAGCATCATCACCATGACATTTGCCAGAATGGAAGCGGAACTGCGGGTCGCCAACGAAGAGCTTCAGGATATGTCTGAGACGGACGCCCTCACCAGCCTTGCCAACCGGCGCAAGTTTGATGCCGCGTATGAGAGCGAATGGAAGCGGGCCGTGCGTGCGCGGCTTGGCATGGCGATTGTGATTCTGGATGTTGACGACTTCAAGAATTTCAATGATCAGTACGGCCATCAGGAAGGCGACGAGTGCCTGCGCAAGCTGGCGCAGGTTCTGCAGGCTCATGCCCGGCGCACCACGGATGTAGCCGCCCGTTATGGCGGGGAGGAGTTTGCCCTGATTCTGCCCGGCATGGGCGCTACAGAGGCGTTTGCGCTGGCGGAGGATGTGCGGCAGGCCTTTGCAAAGATAGGCATTGAGCATGCCACAGGCAGGCACGGCAATGTTGTCACCGTGAGCGCCGGAGTCGCGGTGCTGGAACCTGCGGGAAAGAAAAACAGGCGTGAGCTGCTGCGTGCGGCAGATGCCGCCCTGTACGCCGCAAAGGCCAAGGGCAAGAACACCGTGATGCACTCCGCCAGAGCGGAGGGGGCTACTGGTCGCGTGTGATAATTGTTGGCCCGGTGCTGACGAATCCTCTTTTTTCCAGTTCTTCCACAGAAAGCGCTTTTGCGAAAAAGAATCCCTGCCCGATATTGCAGCCCATCATTTTGATTTTGGTGAACTGCCCTTCGTTTTCAATGCCTTCCGCAATGGAGGCGATACCCAGATATTTTGCCAGATCAATGACCGTCTGCGTGATGGCGCAAGCATCCGGGGCCTCGTCCAGATCCCGCACAAAAGACTGATCGATCTTGAGCCTGTTGATGGGGTAGTGGCGCAGGGACGACAGCGAAGAAAAGCCGGTGCCAAAATCGTCAATGGAAATTTCCAGCCCCATATCGCGGAACTTGCCCAGAGCGCGGCGAGCCTCCTTGGGGTCGGTCATGAGGGCGCTTTCCGTCAGCTCAATGGCAAGCAGATACGGCGGGATGGAATATTTGTTGAGGATGCGCTCAATCATGGGCAAGGCCGCGCCACGCAAAAATTGCGATGGTGAAATATTTATGGAAACCTTGGGCGGGTTGAGCCCTGCGGCGCGCCATTGCTCGATCTGCGCGGCGGCACTGTCGGCAACCCATTCGCCCAGTTTGTCGATAAGGCGTGTTTTTTCCGCCTGGGGAATAAATTTGCCGGGGAACAACAGCCCGTCATTGGGGTGTTGCCAGCGCACCAGGGCTTCAAGCCCGATTATGCGACCGGAATCCAGTTCCACTTGCGGCTGGTAGTGCAAAACCAGCTCGTTTTCTGTAATGGCGCGCGGCAAGCCGCTTTCTATCTGCAGCTGGATGGCCGCCTTGATCTGCAACTCGTCATTAAAGAAGCTGAAAGTATTTTTGCCCTGCCCCTTGGCATGGTACATGGCAATGTCGGCATTTTGCAAAAGAGTGCTTATGTCGCTGCCGTGCTGCGGGTACACGGCTATGCCAATGCTGACCCCGGCGTAGATTTCAAAGCCGCATACAGAAATGGGCTGGCGTAAAGATTCAATGATGCGCTGCGCAGTGGCCGCAGCCTTGGCATCGTCCACATTTTCCAGCAGCAGGGTAAATTCATCGCCGCCAAAGCGTGAAACAACGGCATCCGCACCAGCCGCGGTGGTAAGGCGGAGGGCCATTTCTTTGAGCAGGCTGTCGCCCGCCGCATGCCCTATAGAATCATTGACTATTTTAAAATCATCAATGTCGATAAAGGCAACTGCAAACTGGCAACTGGTGGGAGGGTAGCAATCCAGCGCTTTTTGCAGGCGGTCGCAAAACACGGCGCGGTTGGGCAACTGCGTCAGTTCATCGTGCGTGGCCAGAAACTCAATGCGCCTTTGGGTCACGGCAATTTTTTTTATGTCGGCAAACACGCCGATATAGTTGGTTATGGCCCCGCGCAGGTTGCGCACTACCTTGATGTTCAACCACTCAAGGTAAAAGGTGCCGTCCTTTTTCTTGTTCCAGATTTCGCCTTCCCACCAGCCGTTGGAAAACAGCTGATCCCACATGTGTTTGTAAAATTCCGTCCCGTGACGGCCTGAGGCCAGCACGCGCGGGGTCTTGCCTATAATCTCCGGCTGCGAAAAACCCGTGAGGCGGCAGAATGATTCGTTGACGGCCAGAATGTTTGTTTCGCTGTCTGTTATGCAGATGGCCTCGCCAGTGAAATCAAATACCTGTCCCGTAAGTTCCAGCTGTTTTTCGGCTTCATCTCGGCGGCGCAGGCTGTCGTAGGCAAGAAAGGCCAGAGCCACCAGCAGGGCAGATACCAGAGCCGCCGCGCACAGTGTGGCGGTGCGTATCTGTTCAAAGGGCGCAAAGGCGTTGCCCACGGCGCTGCCCACCACAAAGGTCAGCCCATACTGGCCAAGTTTGTAATAGCCGAATATTCGTTCAATGCCGTCAATCTGCGATGGGCGGCGGAAGTTGCCGCTGATGGGGGAGTTTGCTTTCAGATAGGCTGTGCCGCTGATGATATGCCCGTAGATGAGGCCATCGCCGGTGGAGCGCACAAGCAGTGTGCCGTCCGAGCGGATGACATCGATGGAATCTTGCGCGTCAAGGCCAAGGCTGCGAAAAAATGAGGCAAAGTAGTCTGGCTCAACAGAAATAACAATGACGCCGACAAGTTTGTCTTGCCGGACAATGGGGCTGGAAAACTGGATGGTCCATTTGCCGGAAACGCGGCCCAAAACCGGCTTGCCAACATGAATTTCCCGCCAGGGCTGGGAGAGGTGCACACTGAAGTGTTCTCTGTCGGCTATGCTTATGCCCGCAATGTGCGGCAGGGTTGAATAGGCAACAAGGCCGTCAGGTTCAACTATGGAAATTTGCAGCGCAAGATCGCCGATAATTTTTTTCAGCCGCTCTGCTTCTGTGCGGATATCATTTTGGTCGGGAGTCCATGCTGCATCCAGTTCCTTGATGGCAAGCTCAAGGCGCTTGATTGTGGACAGCATGTGCTCGCTCAGGGCGCGGGCCAGGGTGCGCGTGGTAATTTCAACGGTAGACTGAACTTCTTTTTCTGAGCGCGCAATGTCCCACAGGGTTGCCGACCAGATGATCGTCAGCAGAAAAAGAAGGGACGCCGCCGTGATGGCAAGCATGCGCCTGTTGCAGTTGCATAACGCGCCTTTCTTCTCTCTGGTGCTTTGCTCTGCTATGGGCATGATCTCACCATCATTTGAAAGGAATTCAGCCGGGTGCCAGTGAAAGCCGATTCTCCCGCCTGCCGTGCTGGTGCAGCACCAAATACTCGCTGTTGCAGCAAGTTTACATGATGCCGTATGTTTTTTGAATAAAAATAGTTGGATAAAACATAACTATCTAGAATCGTAGAATTTCTTTATTAGTTAAGGCAGCAGAGTAAAAATATGCGCCGACATTTAAGGCACGCAAAGGCGGTCGCTGATCTACGTACAGCCTGGTTTTGATCAAATGTCTGCTGGCCTGGGTATCGTATCGGAAATGGATAAAGGTGCTCCATGCACGTGTCATTCTTTGCAGCGTATAGAAAATGTGGTGTGGAATAATGCATTGATTGTTCTATGCATATATTTTGTATTTTCTGGCGGTTATAGTTGTGGTTTACAAAGGTGATATATGATGAAAATTTATTTCTATTATTATATCGTGCTGTTAGTTTGTTGTTAATGGAGTATGTATCTATGAGATTTATAAAAATCATAAAAGCAATATTGTGAGCGGGATATATAAAAAGGAAAATATTAGTGGTAATAATGTGTTAAATTTCACGTTCGTACGACAATTTTGTACTGAAATGATGCCACATTAATGTGATGAAAAAATAAAGCTTATAGAATTGTTGCGGTTACGAATATTGCGAAATAACAATATTTTTATCTAGTCAAGCCGTATTTACAATGCTATTTCTCGAACATCTTCAGCTAAGCACTGATGTTCGGAGGAAGCATGGATAAGTTTTTGCGTTTTATCTGTTTGTGTTCTGCCCTGACCCTCATGCAGCTGGGGGCAATGGCGCTTGTTTCAGGAACCTCCCTTGCGCAAAACGACAGAGGCACGTCATCCGGCCCTGTCCAGGCCAAGGGGTATCCTCACCCCGACCAGTATCTTACTGTCCCCAGCGTTAAAATTGCCGACAATCTGGAGCCTGTCATCCCCCATCCGGAGCAGGACAAGGCCGTTCGGGAAAAACTGGCTGCGCTGGAAAAAAAGTTCGGTAAAAAACCCAACATCCTGGTTTTTGTGCTTGATGACGTGGGCTGGATGGATGTGGGCTTTAACGGCGGCGGCATAGCCGTGGGCAACGATACGCCCTCTCTGGACAAGTTCGCTTCCGAAGGGCTTATCATGACCTCGGCGTATTCGCAGCCAAGCTGCACGCCAACACGCGCCACCATAATGACCGGGCAGCTGCCGGTGCATCACGGCCTGCAATACCCGCCCATGTATGGGCAGGCGGGCGGTCTGGACGGGGCCATCACCATTGCAAAACTGCTTTCCGATCAGGGCTATGTGACCCAGGGCATAGGAAAGTGGCACATGGGTGAAAACGAAGGCTCCCTGCCCAACAATGTCGGCTTTGACGATTTTCGTGGATTTCTGTCGGTTTCTGACGAATACACCGAATGGCGCGACATCAATGCCAATCCAGAGATTGCCCTCAATCCTCCCAGATTTGCCGCGTTTGAAAACGCCCCCTTCAGCCACAGCGAAGTGCAGTGCAAAAAAGGCGAAAAAGGCTGCAAGGATCTGCGGGTTATTGATCTCGACAGCATTAAGCATCTGGATGACGACCTGACGACCTACGGCGAAAATTTCATCAAGGCTCAGGCAAAAAATCCCAAGCCTTTCTTTCTGTATTTTGGCACGCGCGGATGCCATTTTGACAACTATCCCAGCGACAAGTATCTGGGCAGATCCCGCGCTTGCACACCGTATTCCGATTGCATGGTGGAAATGGACGATGTCTTCGCCCGCCTGATGAAGGCTCTTGAAGATTCCGGCCAGATTGACAATACGCTGGTCATTTTCACCTCGGATAACGGGCCGGAAGGCGAAGTCTCGCCCTATGGCCGTTCGCCGTTCCGCGGATACAAGGGCACCACCTGGGAAGGCGGCACCCGCGTGCCCACGTTTGCCTATTTCAAGGGCGTGATCTCCCCCCGCAAGACGGAAGGTCTTTTTGACCTGGCGGATATCCTTCCCACTGCGCTTTCCCTTGCGGGCAAGCCCGGAGCAGAGCTTGCCAAGCTGCTGCCTCCAGACCGTTATGTGGACGGCATCGACCAGCTTTCCTTCCTGCTGGCGGACAAGGGCAACTCCAACCGGCGCAGCATCCTGTACTGGCTGGGCACCACCTTTGCTGCTGTGCGCATTGACGAGTTCAAACTGCACAAGGCTGTGCAGATCACCGACATGATCACCCGCAAGGGTTACAATGGCGGCTTTACCGGCGGCATCGTGGAAAAAACCGGCGGCCTTGTGATGTTCAACCTGTATACCAATCCGCAGGAAGACGATTCCGTTGGTATTCGCCACATACCGGTGGGGAATGTCATTAATTCGGAATTTGGCCGCTATCGTGGCGTGTTGCAAAAGTATCCGCCCAATTTCCGTTTGCCAGGGTACTAGGTTTGAAAATAGCAGAGAATATATGCAGATGCGGGCAGGCCCTTTTGCTGGGGCTTGCCCTTGTCTGCGGGCCGGACGCGACTCTTGCGGCAGATGCCTCTGATGGATTTGCCGGTTCGCAAAGCTGCAAGAGCTGTCACGAAAAATTTTATTCCCTCTGGTCCACATCCCGCCACGGGTTGGCCATGCAGCCGTATTCAGATGCCACGGTTGGCGCGCAGCTAGCCCAGCAGGGCAAAGGCATTGAATCCGGCGGGCGGGTGTACCGCGCCTATTGCGGGCCGGGGCAGGGTTTTGTGCGTGAGACTGGCCCGGACGGCGAGCACGACTACGCCATTGCGCAGGTGCTTGGCGGCAAAAACGTTTATTATTTTCTTACAACCCTTGAGCGCGGGCGCTTGCAGACCCTGCCTCTGGCTTTTGACGTGCGCAACCGCCAGTGGTTTGCGGTTGCAGACAGCACGGCGCGGCGCAGCCCCCATTTTCGGGCTGGCGGGCGCGAAGGCCTCAACTGGCGCGACCGCGCCTACACCTTCAATACCTCCTGCCACGCCTGCCATGTCAGTCAACTGGCCACCAATTATGATGCGGCAACCGATAGCTACAGCACCACATGGCGCGAACCGGGCATCAACTGCGAAACATGCCACGGGCCGTCGCAGGCCCACAATGACGTCTGCCTTGCCGCGCAACAGGGAAAGCCGCCTACGGATCTGAAAATCATCCGTATAAAAAAAGATCTGGATCGCCAGCAGCGCGACGATTCCTGCGCCTCGTGCCATGCGAAAATGTCGCCCATCACGGATTCGTTCCGCCCTGGCGAGCGTTTTTTTGACCACTTTGATCTGATCCTGCTGGAAAATGAGGATTACTATCCAGACGGGCGCGACCTGGGGGAAAACTTCACCTTCACTTCCTGGCTGTCTGCCCCCTGCGTGCGCGCGGGCAAACTGGAATGCATCTTTTGCCATACTTCCAGCGGGCGTTTCCGTCAGGCCAAGGATCCGGATCAGGCCTGCCTGCCTTGCCATAAAGACAAGGAAGCCGGGCTGGACAAACACACCAGGCACAAGCCGGAAAGCTCCGGCTCCCGTTGTATTGCATGCCACATGCCCAAGACGGATTTTGCGCGCATGAGCCGGAGCGACCACTCCATGCGCCCGCCAACGCCTGCCGTGACTGCCAGTTTTGGTTCGCCAAACGCCTGCCTTGGTTGCCATCCGGACAAGGACGCCGCATGGGCAGATGCCCTTGTGCGCCAATGGCGGCCCCGGGACTATCAGGCCCCGGTGTTGGCCCGCGCCCGGCATATTCTGGATGCGCGGCAGCGTAACTTCAGCCAATTGCCAGCCATGCTTGCCTCCCTGACGGAGCCGGGGCGAGATGCTGTCTACGCCGCATCCATGTTGCGCCTGCTGCGCGCCTGCCCGGACAGCGCCAAGTGGCCGGTGGTTCGCGCCACCCTGAACGATGAATCAGAGATGGTTCGCGCCAGTGCCGCAGCCTCGCTGGCCGAAAATCGCGAGGCAGCTACGGTGAGCGCCCTTGCCAAAGCCTGCGCCGATCCATCCCGGCTCGTGCGGGTTCGGGCCGCCGAAGCCTTGGCTGGCGTGCAGAGCCAGGATATTCCGGAATCCTTCTTACAGGTTGTTGCCAAGGCCAGGTTGGAACTTGAGCAATCCTTTACCGCCAGAGCTGATGACTGGACGGGCAGTTATAATCGCGGCAACTACCTGTTGCGCTCGGGCGAACCTGCTGCGGCTCTTGCGGCCTATGAGGCCGCTTTGCGCCTGCGGCCGGACGCCAGCGCCGCCCATGTCAATTTCGCCATGGCTCTGGCCCGTCTGGGCAGCATGGCCGGGGCGGAAGCCTCCTTGCGCAAGGCATACGAGATTGATCCCGACAATGCAGCCATTGCCTATAATCTTGGCCTGATACTGGCAGAACGAGGTTTCAGGGCGGAGGCAGAGCAGATGCTGCTCAAAGCTTTGCGCCTTGCGCCGACCATGTCTGATGCCGCTTATAACCTTGGTCTTCTTGCTGCCAGAACTGACCGCGCCAAGGCGCTGGAGTTTCTGTGTCAGGCCGCTGGAATGCAAGGTGGTAATCAGCGTTACTCCCAGGCCATCCGCCAGGTCAGCGGCGATTCCGATATTGAGAGCGCGTGCGCAAAAAGTTCTGCCAGGCAGGCGCAGTGAGAGCCGGTATGGCCTGGCTGCGGGGGTGAGATTTACGGCTGCCGTATTTGCAGACAGCAGTAATTTTGACGTTAACGGTTTGAGAAGTTCAAAAGTGGAGATGGCTAATTGTCCATATAAGATGATCAATCAACAAGGTGGGTAAGGTATGGCGCCAAGAATCTTATTGGGGTTGGTTCTGGTGGCGATGGTCACATTTGGTGGGGTTATGCCGTCGCAGGCATGTACCAGCCTCAGGGTGAAATCCACGGAAGGGCACGTTTTTTATGCCCGGACAATGGAGTTTTCCACATCTGACCAGCCGCAGGTTGCCGTGATGCCCAAGGGCACTGTCATGAGAGGCACGTTGCCCGATGGCAGGCAGGAGGGTGCCACGTGGACGTCAAAATATGGTTTTGTCGGCATGCGCGATTACGGCCCGCCCCTGGTCAGCGATGGCATGAATGAAAAAGGCCTGGTGGTTGGCATGTTGTTTTTTTCCGGGTATGCCGGGTATCAGCCCTATGATCCAGCCTTTTCAACCAAGACCATTGCCAATTTTGAAGTGGCCAACTGGCTGCTTTCCGGTTTCGCCACGGTAGAAGAAGTGCGCGAAGGCCTCAAAAACATACGAGTTTGTGAAGCGCCCTCAATCGTGCCGACCAGCCTGCCCATGCATTACGTGGTACACGATGCCGGGGGGAATTGCATTGTTATTGAATACATGGAAGGCCGCCTTAATATTTACGACAACCCCTTGGGTGTCATGACCAATTCGCCGCCCTTTGACTGGATGGTCATCAACCTTTCCAACTACGTGAATCTCTCCGCCAACGGCGTACCCAAACTTGATCTGAAAGGTTTCTCCATCTATCCCACGGGGCAGGGCTCCGGCATGCTGGGCCTGCCCGGCGATTACACTCCTCCTAGCCGTTTTGTGCGTTTTGTGGCGCTGACGCAGACCGCCCTGCCTGTCAGCGGCCCCGATGCAGGCGTGAATCTGGCCATGACGCTTATTGATAACGCCGATATCCCCAAGGGGGCTGTGCGCCAGAAAACCCCCGAAGGCGACAAGTATGACATGACCATCTGGTCTGTGGTGGGTGACACCGAACGGCTGCGCTACTACTTTCGCACCTACTACAATAAAAACTGGTCAATGGTCGATGTGCTCAAGGCCCTGTCAAATGCCTCAGGGCCTAAAGTCATTCCCATAATGACCCAGCCTGATTACAAGGACGTGACAGATTCGGCCAAGCCAGCCCCGTAGCCACATGCCGCCGTTGGTAACGTACACAAAAGGGAAGCACTATGAATATAAAACAGCGTGCGGCCTCACTGGTTTTGTCTTTGTCAGTCTTGGTCTTTATGGTGTGCGCGCCTGTCTGTGGTGCTCGAGCTGCCGAGCCTGCCCCGGCAGAGGCGGATGAAAGCGCTCAAAGCGACTTCAAGCTGGTGCTGATTCCCTACGGCTGGCTTACGGGCTTTACCGGCACCCTGGGAGCGCGGGGGCATGAAACCCACGTATCCAACAGCTTTGGGCAGCTGGAAAAGTATCTGAACTTTGCTGCCATGGCCCACATGGAAATGTACTACCGGGATACGGTGGGCCTGATTGCCGAGGTCAATTATGCCCGCATGGGCGAGCAGACTTCGCGCAAAGGTGTTTCGCTTGACGGGCAGATGACTTCTACAATGTCTGACGTTGCGGCTTTTTACCGCTTGGGCACCGTGCCGCTCAACGACAATGGCGGCAAGATAAGTTTCGACATTCTGGGCGGCGTGAGAATCTGGACTATGGAAATGGGCCTGAGCGCAGAATACAAGCAACTGGAAGCCTCCAGCCGCATATACAGAAGCTGGGTAGACCCGATCGTGGGCGCGCGAACTACCATCCATCTGGATAAACACTGGTTCATGGACTTGCGCGGCGGGGTGGGCGGCTTTGGGGCTGCCTCAACCAACACGTGGGACGCCATGGGCGTAGTGGGTTATAATTTTTGGAAAAACGCCACCGCCATCTTGGGCTATCGCGCTGTTGGGCTGAACTATGAATCCGGCAGCGGCAGGGATAACTTCAAGGTCAACGCTGTTCAACATGGCCCGGTTGTGGGGCTGGCGCTGACATTCTAGGTAAAAGCTCTTCTGGCGCAGCCTGAAGGGAAGGTAGCCGCCCCTGATATTTTTTGCTGAAGATCGGGGGCGGCTTTTTTGTGTGTGAATGCCGCAGGGGTTGTGTCGCGGTGAAATGCATAGGGACTGGTGTGGAGCAGGCGTGAAAATGCCTATGAGCGTTTGCCGCGTCCCTGATGAACGCTTCAACGGGTCAATTTGCTGGAAGAAAACGAAAAAAGCCTTTGCGATTTCTCGCAAAGGCTTACTTTCTTTTGGCTCCCCGAGACGGACTTGAACCGCCAACCTAGTGATTAACAGTCACCCGCTCTGCCAATTGAGCTATCGGGGATCGTTCAGGCAAGGAAGTGTTTACGGAAAAACAGGGGCAAGGTCAAGCGAAAATTGCAAAAAATTTCGCTCAACCCTTGATGCACCGCAAAAGTTTTTTCTGGTAACGTTCCGCCTCGCTGTAAACGCAGCCGCAGTAGGGCTGGCGGTAGAGTTCCATGGCCTTTGAGCGGTCGATGCCTTCCTGCCAGTCCACGCGAAAGTCGCGATAGGCAAAGCCCGGCGCGCCCTCCTGAGCCGCCAGTTGCTCACCTGCGGCCTTGATGACCTCGTGGGGTTGATAGCGCGAGTAGAGCAGGCTGCTGCTCACCCAGACAAAGCCCTGCTGCCGCGCAAAGGCAAACGCTGCCTGCATGCGGCTTTCGCAGCAATAGGCGCAACGGGCGGGCGGCGTGTCGCGCCCCGCCACAGCGCGCAGCCAGTTGGTGATGTCCCAGGTTTCATCGGCGTAAATGATTGGCACGCCCAGACGTTCGGCGCATTGCCCGGCGGCCTCGCGGCGGCGCAGATATTCTGCCAGCGGCTGAATGTTGGGATTCATGAACCATGCGGTTACGGCAAAGCCTTCGTCCAGCAGGCGCGTGATGGGCATGACGGCGCACGGGCCGCAGCAGACATGCAGTAGCAGGCTGTTGGCGGGCAAGGGATTTGCGGGTGCAGCATCAATGGAGCCTGCCAGAGCAGAGCCTGCGGGTGCGGAGTCTGCGGGGGAGTGCTGTGCAGAAAAAGCAGCCGGGGTTTGCACCCCGGCTGCCGTGCCGTATTCTAAGGACGAACCATTATTTCCAGACATTTACCATAATCCTGCTCAATCTCGCGCAGGGTGTCGCGCTTGTGGTTCAGCAGATAGAGGGCCAGTTCCGGGCTTGCCGGATATACGCATTTTTCCTTGGGTTCAGCGCTGACCATGCGGCGCAGTTCGCGCAGGGCCTGCAATGCCTGCCATTCAATATTGCGGCGCATGCCTGTGCCGCCGCAGGCGGGGCAAGGCTCCAGCGAGATAGCCAAAGCCGAGGAGCCAGTGCGCTGGCGCACCAGTTCCAGCAGGCCAAAGGAACTCATGCGGGCAACATCGTGCCGGGCACGGTCGTTCTTCATGGCTGTGCGCAGGGTTTTTTCCACTTCAAGCACATGTTTTTTGTCGCGCATTTCAATGAAGTCGATAACCACCTGGCCGCCGATGTCGCGCAGCTTGAGGTGGCGTGCAATGGCTTCTGCGGCTTCCATATTGGTTTTGTGAGCCATGGCCTCAAAGTTGCCCTTGCCGGAAATTTTGCCCGAGTTGATATCGATGGCCATGAGGGCTTCTGTCTGGTCAAACACCAGACGCCCGCCAGAGGGCAGCAGCACCTCGCGCGAATAAATCTGCTCCAGCTGGCGGCGCAGATTAAAGCGCTCCCACATGGGCGTGCGCATGTCGGTATGTACGCGCACAAGATCCTTGCGGCGGGGGAACAGCAGGTTCACCGTGTCGCGTACGCTCTGTGCCACTTCATCATTATCAACCCATATCTCGCACACATCCTCGGTCAGATAGTCGCGCACGGCGCGTTCTGAAAGGCCCGGCTCCTGATAGATAAGGGTAGGGGCGGAAACCTCGGTGGCCTTTTTGCGGATATCGCGCCAGACACGCTTGAGATACTGCAAATCGTTCTTGAGCGTCGTCTTGGTGGTTCCGGCGCTGACAGTGCGCACAATGACGCCAAGCCCCTGACCGGGGTCAATGCCGTTCATCATTTCGCGCAGGCGCGAACGCTCGTCGTCGTCATCCACCTTGCGGGAAACGCCGATCTGATCCTGCCCCGGCGTAAGCACAAGGAAGCGCCCGGCAAGGGAAAGCCATGTGGTCAAAAACGCGCCCTTGCTGCCGGTGGGTTCTTTGACCACCTGCACCAGCACTTCCTGACCAGCCTTCAGCACCTTCTGAATGGGCGGAAATTTTTTGCCCTTGGAGGGTTCGTGGTGGGCCAGCCAGTATTCGGGATGCACTTCGTCAATCTGGAGGAATCCGTTCTTGCCCGCGCCGTAGCTGACAAAGGCGGCCTGAAGGTTGGTGTCGATATTGTGGATGACACCCTTGTAAATATTGCCCTTGATTTTGCGCTGGTGCAGCATGTCCAGATAGTATTCCAGCAACTGGCCGTCTTCAGCCAGGGCGACTTCTACCTGCTCGCCGGGCAGCACGCTGATGAACATGCGCCGCTTGCCCTTGGGGGCTTCGGCGGGAGCCTTGGCGGCATTGCCAGCATTGGCAGCCTTGTTGCCCTCAGCGGATTTGCTGTTTTCGGCAGGCTTGCCGTTTTCAGGCTTGTTCTGCTGTTGTTGCTGCTGCTGAGGCTTGGCCTGTTTGGCGGGCTTGCTCTGCCTGGGGCCGTTCTGGGGCCGCGTATCCTGCGCACGGGCCTGTTTTGGTGCATCATCGACCAGATCAAGAGCGTCGTCATCATCGAGGGGGGCCGTGCTGGCCTGATCCTCGGTGGCTTGCGCGCCATCCTGCCCGTTCAGTTCTTTTTTGCGGTTGCGGCCACGCCCGCCACGACGTCCACGCCTGTTCTTGCGGCGCGGGCCATCCCCGGCAGCGGCCTCGCCGGATGCCTGGGCAGAACCGCTTTCAGCGGCCTGTTCTGCACCCTGTTCCGCCTGGGCGGCAGGTGTATCGGCGGCCTTGTCCGTGGGCTGGCTTGCGGCCCGACTCGAGTTTTGGCTCGCGTTTTGGTCAGCAGCCTGTCTGGGGCTTTGCCCACGTTCCGATGCGGGGGCGTTCTGGCGCGGCGCTGCGTCTGCGGGCTTGTCTGAAATTTGTTCCGACGCCTGATTTGCGCTTGGCTCGGCCGTTTTTACATGGGCTTGTGCCACAGGGGCCGGGCTCGTGAGAGCAGCAGAAACCGCGGGTTTGTCTGCTGCGGGGTTTGCGGCCTTGGGGGTTGTGTCTGCAGGCGCTGCGTCAATCGTCTGCGCAGTTGCCTGAGCAGTGTTTTTTGCCGCTGCTTTTGCGGGCCGACCTTTGGGAGCCTTTGAGGCAGGCTTTTGGGGTGCGGCAGATTTTTGCTGTGTGGCTTCCTGCCTGGAACCATCAGATGCTTCGGAAGCGTTGCCCGTGGCAGTGGATTCCGGCGCGTTGGCTTCTGCGGCCTTGCCCTTGCGGGGCGTTGCGGCTTTGCCAGCAGTCTTGCCCGCAGCCTTGGCAGGGGTTTTGGCAGAAGATTTGCTCGCCGTTTTGCCAGCAGCCTTGGGGGACTCAGCAGCAGGGGCCGCGGCTGACTTGGGCGCTACGGCATCTGCCGTGCTGCCAGAAATTTCTTTGGAGGCATCGGCCGATTTTTTGGCCCTGGCGGTAGTCGTCTTTGCTGTTTTGCCCGCGCTGCGGCCTGCGGCCTTGGCAGTGGCGGCGGCTTTTGCTGCCGTGGTCTTGGATGAAGCTGATTCGGCCTGGGCGGCCTTGGAATCGGAAGCGCCTTTAGAATCAGAAGAATCCTTGGCGGGCGTTGACTCGGAGGATTTGGACGCAGCCTTGCCGGAAGCTGTTTTGCCAGAGGCTGGCTTGGCGGCTGGTTTGGCTTTGCTGCGTGTTGTGGTTGAACGTTTGGGTTTGGAAACTTCCTGCGACGATGCATCCGTGGCTGGCTGTGAAGCGGCCACGGGGGTGTCTTGGTCTATGGTCATGAAAATCCTTTTGCTGCGGGGCGCTGAGCCTCCGCGAAAATTTCAGCCAGCATGCCATGCACTTACGGGAATGTGCCGTATTTGCTCCGCCGCAGCGCCAACAAGGCGCGCGAAGGCGGCAGCATGCTAATCCGCTTTTTGGAGAGTACGTTTTTTTTGAAAATATGCAAGCGGGCAGGGGCGGGGCGGGAAAATGCGGGAGGTAAGGCTGCATCATGTCATTATAACATGCTGCGGAGGCAGAAGAAAAATTGTTGAGGCGGGCGCGGAGCTGGGGCAAGGGCCGCATCCGCCGAAGTGCATCCTTACAATGCGTTCCGGCAGATGCGGCAGGCGAAAATCAGTCTTCAAGCATCTTGAGTTCGGCGGAGAGCTGGCCCGAATTGGAGCGCAGCAGCACGTAGCCGCCCTGCGCCAGCATGCCGGGGTTGACCACAAGGGTGCGTCCCACGCGGTCCATGGCGCGCGATTCGTGGATATGCCCGCACAGGCAGATGTCCGGCTGGGCTTCTTCCAGAAATTCGCGCACGGCAGTGGAGCCTACATGAATGCCGCCGGGGATCATGTCGCAAGCGGTATCCTTGGGCGGATTGTGCGAAACAAGCACGCTGTGCGGATAGTGGCGGGCTTTTTGCCAGCAGGTTTCAAGCCACGCGGAGAATGCGGATTCCGGAAATTCGCTCGGCGTGCCAAAGGGCGTAAATGTGGAGGCCCCAACGCCAAAGATGGCGATTTCGGGCGTAAGCTCACGGGTGACGGCGTGGAGGTTCCAGCCTCTTTCGCTCAGCCACTGGTCAACTTCAGGCCTGTCCATGTTGCCGATCTGGGCCAGCACGGGGATGTCGTGGACGCACAGGGCGTTCATGACCAGCTCTGCCTGCTTGACGCCGCCGGTGATGGTCAGGTCGCCGGTAACGATAATGCCGTCAGCCTGCGAGAGTTCCGGTATCTGGGCAAAACGTTCAGGCTCGTCGTGGATGTCGCCCACGGCGATCCAGAGAAAATCCTGAGAGTCGGCGCTTGGCATGGTGTTGCTTCCTTTGTTACAGTGGCGCAGGTGTTGAGAATGCCACACATTGCACCACAAGGAAAGAGCCGCTTGCCCTCCAATGCCACGTCCCCCGCGCCTGTGCCGCCCAGCCAGACAGTGAATCAGCCGGATGCTCCGCCAACGAGTTTGGCGGGCAATCTTTCTGGCGAGTTGTCCGATGCTACGGCTCAGGCTAGAAACGATGTGCGTAAAGTTATGCGCCGTCTGCGGGCGGAGCAGTCGCCCCAGTTGGCCAAAATCCGCAGCGAGGCGGCGCAGAGCAGGTTGATGGAATCCGCCCTGTGGAAGAATGCCCGCTCCGTGGCCCTCTATGTGGGCGTCAGGGGTGAGCTTGGCACGCAGGCCCTGCTGCGCGCGGCATGGCAGGCCAGTGTGCTTGTGTGGCTGCCGCGTGTGCGGCGCAGCGAACCGGGATTTATGGATTTTGTGGCCTGCAGCGGCCCGGATCAGTTGCGGCCCGGCCCTCTCGGCCTGCTTGAACCGCACGATTCTCTGCCCGGTTTCGGGCCGGAAGCAGCGGGCGGCAGCGGCGCGGGGGAAGCGCACCCACTTGCCCCCGATCTTGCGCTCCTGCCCGGCGTGGCCTTTGATCTCGCTGGCGGGCGGCTGGGCTATGGCGGCGGCTATTACGACCGCTTTCTGGAAAAAGGATTCACCTGCCCCCGCGTGGGCCTGTGTTTTGAATTTCAGCTTGTGGAATCCCTGCCCCTGGCCCCCTGGGACCAGCGGGTCAACTACATATGTACTGAAGAGCGTATGCTGTGTCTGTAAGCTATATTCCCTTTGTTTTCCCCGGTGTTCCGCAGGTGCGTTGCGCCTTTCAGACCCGCGCCGGAGGCGTGAGCCTTGGCGAGTTTGGCGGCGGCAACATTGCTTTTACCGTGCAGGATAACCCCGAACACGTCATTGCCAACCGCCGCAGCCTGCTGGAAGGCCTGCGCCCGCAAGGCATGACCGCCTGGGCCGAACTGATGCAGGTGCACGGCGACGGTTTTGTTTTTGAGCCGGAGGCCGTGGCCTGCGAAACGCCCGTCACGGCGGAAGGCGACGGCATGGCCACAGCGCGTCCCGGCCTTGGTCTGCTCATTAAAACGGCAGACTGCCAGCCCATCCTTATTGCCCACAAAAGCGGCGCGTATATCGCCGCCATGCATGCGGGCTGGCGGGGCAACCGCTGCGATTTCCCCATCACGGGCGTAGCCCGCTTCTGCGAGCGTTATGGTCTTGAACCGCGCGATCTACTGGCAGTGCGCGGCCCCAGCCTCGGGCCGGGCAAGGCGGAATTTGTCAATTTTGACAAGGAGTGGGGCGACCCCTACCTGCCCTGGTTTGACGCCAGCAGCAAAACCATGGATTTGTGGGGCCTTACGCGGCACCAGCTTGAGCGCGCGGGACTTTTGCCGCGCAATATCTACGGGCTGGACATCTGCACCGCCAGCAACAACGAGCAGTTTTTTTCCTACCGCTGCGCCAGACGCTCGGGCCGTCAGGCCAGCCTTGTGTGGATAGCAGCCTGAGCCATTGACAGGCCGCAGGGCCGCGCCTAGAGTGTTGGCGGCATTGGTAGCCGGGTAGACCGGCTTGAAAAGGGAATCCCGTGAAAAACGGGAGCGGACCCGCCGCCGTAAGGTTCTTAACCTTGCTCCATATTGCGCCACTGGAAACGGGAAGGCCGGAGCAGGGGAGCCAAGCCGGAAGACCTGCCATGCCCCAAAGTGCGCAGTCATGGAATGACGGCACCACGGTGCGGCATTGGCCGCCCCACGGCAACGGGTTTTTGCCGGCAGGACAGAGGAAATACGGGCCTCTTCCACCACGAGTGGAAGAGGCTTTTTTTATGCTCGCGCGGCGCAGGCCGCCACTGGGCAAGGGTCTGACCCCTGAGGTCAGCCAACGCTTTGGCCCGCGTGTGCCCCCGCAGGCTACGGCCAGAGGGCTGGCATGACCAGAACGACCGCATCTTCTCACTCCTCCTTCCCGCAGACCCGCAGGCTGTGGCCGGTTTTTACCGGTCTTGTGGTCGTGTGGCTTGTTTCGCTGCCGCTGGCCTGTTTGCCGGGGCCTGTGCCCTTGAGCACACAGAGCGTGTTTCGCGCTTTGGCGGCATTGGCAGGCTTTGCGTCCGCACCCGATGATCCGGCCCTGACCGGGGTTGTGGTAAGCATCCGCCTTGCCCGTGTGTGCCTGGCCGCCCTGTGCGGCGGCGCTCTGGCTATGGCCGGGGCAGCATTGCAGGGCGTGTTGCGCAATCCGCTGGCTGATCCTTTTACTCTGGGCATTTCCGCCGGGGCTGCCTGCGGGGCCAGTATGGCTATAGCCCTTGGCGGGCCGCTGGTGGCCTTGCTGGGGAGTATTCCGTGGCTGGGAAGTGTGCCGGGGCTGGCCGGGTTCAGTCATGCCGGACTGGTGGCCCCTGCGGCCCTGATCGGCGCGCTGGCGGCCCTTGGCTGCGCACTGTGGCTGGGGCGCGGCGACGGCGCGTTCAGCCGGGAGAGCGTTATTCTTGCGGGCATTGCCGTGGCCGCTTTTTTGGGTGCGCTGGTGGCCCTTGTGAAGGCCCTCAACGAGGAATCCGTAACCAGCATCGTGTTCTGGATCATGGGGTCTTTTCAAGGCCGGGGCTGGAGCAGCCTGCCCCTCTTGCTGGCGACCCTTGTACCGGGCTTGCTGGCAACGGCCTTTGGCTGGCGCGCCCTGGACGTGCTTTCCCTTGGGGATGAGCAGGCCGCCCAGACAGGCCTTGATGTGGGCCGCGCCCGCCTGTGGCTGCTGGCCGGGGCAAGCTGCATGACCGCGGGCTGCGTGGCCGTGGCCGGGGTGATCGGCTTTGTGGGGCTGGTGGTGCCGCACGTGCTGCGTCTGCTGCTGGGCTGGGGGCACGGCCCCTTGCTGACTGCGGCCTTTTTCGGCGGCGGGGTGCTGCTGGTCTGGGCGGATGTGCTGGCCCGTTGCGTGCTTTCCGGCGGGCAGGAATTGCCCGTGGGCGTGGTCACGGCCTTGCTTGGCGGGCCATTTTTCGCCCTGCTGGTGCGGAGGCGCTGATGCAGCGGCCTGACCAAGATATTCGCCATGAGGGGCGCACTGCACCGCCTGTGCTGCATATTGCCGGGGTGCGCGCCGGATACGGCGGGCAGAGTGTGCTGCGGGACGCGGGCTTTACCCTGCACGCCGGGGAGTGCGCCGCCCTGCTTGGCCCCAATGGCAGCGGTAAAACAACGCTGCTGCGCACCCTTTCGGGGGTGCTGACGCCGCAGGCTGGCGTCATTGAGATTCAGGGCCGTCCGCTGGCAACATTGAAGCCGCGCGAGCGCGCCCGCATGGTGGCGGTAGTGCCGCAGCGAGGGCAGTTGCCGCAGGGCCTTACCGCACGGCAGATGGTGCTGCTCGGGCGTTTTGCCCATCTTTCGTGGCTTGGGGCTTATGGGCGGGAAGATTATGCCGCGGCAGACCGGGCGCTTGAAGAAACCGGGGCCGCGCCGCTGGCGCACCGCAGGCTCACAGAACTTTCGGGCGGCGAGTTGCAAAGGGTTTTGCTGGCCCGCGCCCTTGCGCAGGAAAGTCCGCTCCTGCTGCTGGACGAACTGGCCGCAGGGCTGGACTGGGCGCGCATGGTCGATCTGTTCGACCTGCTTGAGCGCCGCCGCGCCGCAGGAGCCTGCGTGCTCATGGCCGTGCACGACTGCAATCTGGCGGCTCTGTATGCCACGCGCCTCATGGGACTGCGGGATGGAAATCTGGTTTTTGACGGGCCGGTAGCAAATGTTTTTACCGAGGAGAATCTTGGTGCGCTCTACAACATACCCATCTGCGTGTTGCCCCACCCCCGGTGGGGACTGCCTCAGGCCCTGCTTGCCAGCGCAAAAGGCCCGTGGAGAGGGAAAAAAACTGCTAGCCCGGCTGCCCCTGCTGATGCTGCTGAGCCTGATGCTCCGTCTGGTTATGTTTCCGGCAGGAGCGCAGGCGGCCAACTCTGAACACAGCGAACGCCGTGATTCCGTCCCTATTGTCATCACGGACGACACGGGCGCAACAGTAACCTTTGCCCAACCCGTCAAAAGGGTGATCGCCCTGTACGGTGCGTTTAACGAGATTTTTCTGGCTCTGGGCGCTGGCGACCTGCTGGTGGCGCGCACCGCTGCCGACGGCAACCTGCCGGAACTTGCGGCCCTGCCAGCCATTGGCACGCACATGCGCCCCAATGCCGAGCTTGTGCTGGCGCAGCAGCCGGATGTGGTCTTGCAGCTTGAAGGCCGCAGCGAAGCCCAGACCCAGACCGAGAATCTGCGTTCTTTGGGTCTGAACGTACTGACATTTGAAGTAAATTCCTTTGAGCGGCTGTTTGAGGTGACGGAAACTCTGGGGCGGCTTGCCGGGCGCGAGGATAAGGCCCAAACCATCGTAAACGGCTGGAAGAGCCGTGTGCAGGCATTGCGCAGCCGCAATGCTGGCAAGCCCTTGGCCCGCGTCTTTTACGAGGTGCGTTATCCCAATCTGCTGGCTGCCGGACGCGGCGGCATCAGCAGCGAGATACTGGCCCTTGCGGGGGGTGAAAACGTGGTGAGCGACGGTAAAAAACTGGTGCGCTACAGCGAGGAATCCCTGATTGCGGCAGACCCGGATGCGTACATTATTCAGAAAGGTCCCATGAACCCTGAACCAACGCCTCTGGCCGAGCGCGATCATTACAGGGATTTGCGCGCTCAGCGCGCTGGCCGCGTACTTATAGTTGACGAAGAGCGGTTTGCCCGCCCCGGCCCTCGCGCCCTGGATGCGGCGGAAGAGCTGGAAAACTGGCTGCACCACTGATCCCATAAATATTTCAGAGTATTGTAAAGAGAGCAGTTAATGAACGGAATTCTCTACGGCGTGGGCGTCGGCCCCGGCGCGCCCGATCTTTTGACCCTGCGGGCAGTCAGGGTGTTGGGCGAGGTGGATGTTATCCTTGCGGCAGCCTCGCCCCGCAATGATTTTTCTGCGGCGCTGGACACGGCGCGTCCACACCTGCGGGCTGATGTGCGCGTATTGCGGCTGGAATTTCCCATGACGCGCGACCGCTCCGTGCTGCGCGAGGCATGGCGCGTAGCGGCCCAGACCACCAGGGACGTGCTGGAAAGCGGACAGAGCGCCGCTTTTCTGACCATTGGGGATCCGCTGGTGTACAGCACGTTTGGCTATCTCATGCGTACCCTTGGCGAATGCGCGCCGCATCTGGCGGTGGAGGTCATTCCCGGCATCACTTCCTTTCAGGCGGCAGCTGCCCGCACCCGCACCGTTTTGTGCGAAAACGGCGAGACCTTGCGCATCATACCGGGCATCAACAGCCGGGAGAGTCTGGAGGATTCCCTCCAGCAGAGTGATACGGCTGTGATTCTCAAGGCTTATCGCAACCTGCCTGCCATTGCGGAAGCCTTGGGCGCGACCAACAGGCTGGAGTCGTGCGTGCTGGCGAGTCATGTGGAGCAGCCTGCGGAGAAGGTCTGTCAGGGGCTTGGCGGAGCTTGCTCTGCGGGTGAAACTCCGCCCTATATGTCGTTGATATTGAGCCGCAAGCCGCAGGTGTAGCCCTGCGGCGTTGTGAAGGGCTGGAAAGGGTAAGAAAAGGCAGGAAGAGTTTGTGTGGAGTGGGGTGAGCCTGTCAGGCTGATTTACGCAAACCCGACTTTTGCGCCCTGAATGCGTCAGCGCCGGGATTTTGATGCTCACGTACTTGAGTACGCTGC
>JABNAD010000131.1_pt1 | contig 66061 bp, 83 predicted proteins | sample 7240381 | NCBI WGS metagenome assembly JABNAD01 (sample SAMN11332834, study PRJNA596920) | anaerobic digester metagenome | biome: digested sludge; isolation source: digested sewage sludge-derived enrichment culture grown on H2/CO2 | place: Germany: Goettingen
GTCGATCACCGCGCCGTCCACGGCTTCGGTGCCCTCGGTCAGAATACCAATCTTTTTGGCGATGGCCGCGGCGGTGATCCGGTGGTCGCCGGTGATCATCACCGGACGAATACCTGCGGCGGCGCACTCTGCCACCGCCCGGGCGGACTCTTCCCGGGGCGGGTCCATCATGGCAATCAGTCCCAGAAAGTCCAATCCGTTTTCATCGCCCAAATTGACCGACGGGGCATCCACCTTTCGGCAGGCGAAAGCCAGCACACGCAGTCCCTCCCGGGAAAACTGCTCGTTGACGGCCTCAATTTCCTTCCGCTCCTCCTGAGAGATGTGGGTGCGGTCCAACAGCACGTCTACCGCGCCCTTGGTCATCATCATGAGTCCGCCGGAGAGCTGGTGAACCGTGGACATCAGCTTTCGGTCGGAGTCAAAAGGAATCTCCGTTAGGCGGGGGTACTTTTGGCGAGTCTCCTCCTCGTCAAAGCTGAACCGCTCGCCGAGGCGCACCAGCGCGGTTTCCGTGGGATCGCCCACCTCGCCGTTTTCGTTCACCGTCGCGTCGCTGCAAAGCAGGGCGGCGCGCAGCAGCGGCTCTTGCAGGGGATCGCCGAAATCCGCCTCTTCTACCGGGATGATCTTTCCTTTTGCGTAGAGCTTTTGCACGGTCATCTTGTTCTGCGTCAGGGTGCCTGTTTTATCAGAGCAGATAACGGATACGCTGCCCAAGCCTTCCACTGCCTGCAATTTCCGGATAATCGCGTTTTCCTTCGCCATCTTTCGGGTGCCGAAGGAGAGGACGATGGTGACGATGGAGGAAAGCGCCTCCGGAATGGCCGCCACGGCCAGCGCCACGGCGAAGAGGAACGCGTTCATCACCGGCTCGTTCCGCACGAATACGCTGACGGCGAACAGGATGCCGCAGAGAATCAAGATGCAGAGGGAGAGCTTTTTGCCAAACTGGTCAAGGCTTACTTGCAGAGGCGTCTTCTTTTCCCCAGCGGCCTTCAGCAGCGCCGCGATGCGGCCCATCTCCGTGTCCATTCCCACGCCGGTGACCAGAAAACGTCCGCGTCCATAGGTGATGAAGCTGCCGGAGTACACCATGTCCTTCCGGTCGCCCAAAGGCGCGTCTCCGGCGACCTCTTGGGGGTCCTTTTCCACCGGCAGACTCTCACCGGTGAGGGCGCTTTCGTCCGCTTTCAGCGCCGCGCAGTCCAGCAGCCGCCCATCGGCGCACACTGCGTCGCCCGCGTCCAGACACACCACGTCGCCCACGGTAACGTCCCGTCCCGGAATTTCTATTACCACGCCGTCCCGCAGCACTTTGGCCGTCGGGGCGGACATCCGCTTGAGACTTTCCAGCGATGCGGCGGCCTTCACGGTTTGAACCGTGCCCAGCACCGCGTTCATCGTAATGACCGCTAAAATGACCGCAGCGCTCTCCGCGTCTCCCAGCGCGATAGACACTGCCGCTGCCGCGATCAGCAAAATAACCAGAAAGTCCGCAAATTGCTCCAGAAAAATGCGGACCGTGGACTTTTGCTTTTCTGCACGCAGCTCATTGGGACCGTTCTGTTGGAGGCGCGTTGCGGCTTCCTCCCCCGTCAATCCCTGTTCGGTGCAGCTGAGGTCGCGGAACAGCTCCACTCTTGTCTTTTGCCAGATTTCTTTTTTATCTGCCATTGTTCTTCTTTCCTTTCCTACCGGCCGACGCAAAAAAAGCGAGACTTTTGCGCCAACGCCAAAGCGTTTGCTCAAAAGTCTCGCCAGTTCGATCCGAAGCGGGGCAGAAATTCTGCCCGTATTGACGCCAGCGGATGCACATTTCTGTGCCGGCTACTCCCTCATGATTGGGAATATCCTATCCGATTTTGCAGCGGATGTCAAGAGTATTTTTCTTTAAGCTGCCACAAAATTTTCCACTTGCGTCGCATCTGTTTAAAGACCGCGCCATTCCTCCGGCCGCAGCAGGGACATGTCCGCCGCGGCTTGGTCAATCGCCGCCAGCATGGCGGCCTTATCGGCGTTCAGCGTACCCCGGAGCACCAGATAATTGCTGGCGTGGTTCATGCGGAACACGCTACCGGGGCTGTCCAAATGTTCCACCAGCAGCCGCGTTTCCCGCAGGTCCTCCGCCGGGGTCAGCAATTGAAAGGACCCCTCTTGTACCCAGTCGAAAAGCGGCGTTCCCGGCTCCACCATTAGCGTCAGCATCCCGATGTACTCCGGGTTCATGGAGTTGAAGGCTGCCGCCGTCTCCACCGCGTGGCGCTCCAAAAGTGCTGGCCCGCCAAGGCCGGTGATGGCGGTGACGGAGAGGGCGATGCCATTTCGACGGATCTTCTTCCCCATCTCCACGATGAAGGCCGCGTTGTGGCCCTTTCGCATCTTTTCCAAAACCGCGTCGCACCCGGATTCAAGGCCCATGTAGACCATGCTCAGCCCCTTGGCCCGAAGAGTCTGTAATTCCTCGTCCGTGCGGATGTTCACGCTGTCGGGCGAGGCGTAGCAGGTCACGCGGATGCACTCCGGGAACAGGGAACGAATCGTGTCCAGAATGGTTTCCAGCTCCCCGGCCTTTCGCACCAGTGCGTCCCCGTCGGCCAGAAAGATTTTCTTCACGGCGGGATAGAGCTTCCGGGACTCCCGGAAGTCCGCCAGAATTTCCTCCAGCGGCCGGATAGCAAACCGCTTTTCCTTATACATGCTGCAAAAGGCGCAGGTGTTGTGGCTGCACCCGTAAGTCACCTGAACAATGAGGCTCCGGGCCTCGGAGGGGGGACGGTACACACTTCCAACGTATTTCATTTCAGAATCTTCTCCAGTGCCGCCAGCTTTAGACAGACACACAGCACCTCTACCGCCTGCTCCAGTTCCTCCAGCGGGGGAAGGGAAGGGGCGATGCGGATGTTGCTGTCCTGCGGGTCCTTTCCATAGGGGAAGGTGGCCCCGGCAGAGGTCATGGTGACGCCCGCAGCCTTGCACAGGTCCAGTGTCCGCTTGGCTGTGCCGGGCATGGCGTTGAGGGAGACGAAGTAGCCGCCCTTGGGCCGCTGCCAGGAGGCGATGCCCAGCGGGGCAATCTCTTTTTCCAGCGCGTCCGTGACGCAGCGGAACTTGGGCCCCAGCACTTCCGCGTGGCGGCGCATCAGCTCCAGCGTGTGGGCCTTGTCCTTTAAATACAGCACATGGCGCTGCTGATTCACCTTGTCAAAGCTGATGGCCTGCACCCCAATCAGCTTTTTCACATAGTCCATGTTGGCCTCGGAGCAGGCGAAGCACGCCACGCCCGCTCCGGGCAGCGTGATTTTAGAGGTGGACGCGAACTCGAATACCATGTCGGGATTTCCCGTCTTTTCGCATTCGCTCAGAATATCCGGGAAAGGAACGAACGCCCCCTCGAACTCGTGAACGCAGTAGGCGTTGTCCCACATCAGCAGAAAATCCGGCGCGGCGGGATGAAGCGCGGCGATGCGCCGCACCGTTTCCTCCGAATAGATGATCCCGTCCGGATTGGAGTATTTCGGTACGTTCCACATGCCTTTCACCTGCGGGTCCTGAACGGCGGATTCCACCGCGTCCATATCCGGGCCGTTTTCCGTCATGGGAATGGCAACCAGCTCAAATCCGAAAGACTCTGTAATTTTGAAGTGACGGTCATAGCCGGGAGCGGGGCAGAGCCATTTCACACGAGCCTCTTTGCACCAGGGACGCTCGCTGTGCAAAAGTCCGTGGGTATATGCCTTGGAAATTGTGTCATACATCAACTGGAGGCTGGAGTTGCCCGCGGCAAACACCTGCTCCGGCTTGCAGCCCAAAATCTCCGCGAAGAGGCGGCGGGCAGCGGGCAAGCCCGAAAGCTCGCCGTAATTGCGGCAGTCAATTCCGTCGGACACATAGTCTGCCGGTGATTTCAAAGCATGTAGCAGCTCTTCGCTGACCAAGTCCAATTGGGCTTTTCCGGGCTTGCCCCGGGCCATGTTCAGGCTCAGCTTCCGGTCGCGGAGCGTTTCAAATTGACGGGACACTCGCTCCTGCTCAATCAGCAGGTTCTGCTTACTCATTTCAGCATACGCGCTCATAGACGCCATCCTTTCGTACAGCGGGCCTTCCCGCCTATGTTTCCAAGTTTCCATTGTTTTTTAGTATACCCGCTCGCCCCCATTCTGGCAATATGGATTTCGCTGGTTTTTCCTTGGAAAAGCGGCTAAAGAGTGCTCTTCTCCCTAAAAACTGAGGGCGGCGTCGCTTTGCGACGCCGCCCACGGCTTTATGAAAGGGCTGCTTATTCGATGCAGACACAGGAGGAGTCCGCGCCTGCGCCGTCGCCAAAAGCAGCGGCGCAGCTGATGGTGGGGTCGCCATCGGTATGATTCACGCCGAAGGTCACGGGGATCGAGGCGCAGACCCGCTGAGTCAGCGTCACGGTGCAGGCGGTGCCTGCCGAGTTGGTGACACAGGTCACCGTGGGGACTCCGGTGCAGAAGGTCGTCACTGTACCCACCGTGGCAACGGGGGTCAGAACCACAGGCTGGCTGACATTCACGCACTGCGTTCCGGTTTTGGCACAGCCGGTCACGGGGCAGGAAACCTGATCGTCTGAATAGGGCAAAATGGGCGTATGCTCATAGGCTTCATTGATATGCAAGGCAGATCCCTCTTTTCTGGTTCATCCCCCGGAGTGGTTCCGGGGACGTTCCATCCTATGCGGCAGGGTGGCGAATGGTCCCGCGTCAGAGGCGTTTTTACAAGAAGCATTTTCCGCAAAACGAAGCGGGGAGAACCTTTTCCTTGCGTTTTTTGGGGTACTGTGGTATTTTAAACTGCATGGAGAATTATACGCTCATTCGCTCCCGCCGACGGACGCTGGCGCTGGAGATTACAAGGGACTGCCGCCTGCTGGTGCGCGCGCCGCTGCGCTGTTCAGAAGGAACCATTCGGGATTTTGTCGCCCGGAATCAGACTTGGATCGAGCGTCATATGGCAAAGGTCCGGCAGCGGGCCGCTCAGGCGGGACCGCCTCCCACAGAGGAGGAGATCGACGCGCTGAAAGCGAGGGCCAGAGCTGTTCTGCCGGACAAGGTGGCGCACTATGCGGAAGTCATGGGCCTTTCGCCCACCGGGCTGAAGGTTACTTCCGCACAAAAGCGGTACGGCAGCTGCAGCGCGAAAAACAGCCTGTGTTTTTCCTGCTACCTGATGCGCTCCCCCGACGAGGCCATTGACGCGGTGGTGGTTCATGAGCTGGCGCACATCCGCTATAAAAACCACGGAAAAGAATTTTACGCGCTGATTCATCGGTATATGCCCGACTATCAAGCGCGGAAAAAGCTATTAAAATAAGGAGAACGCCATGGAACTGCAAAATATGGAAACTCTGCTCCGCGCCAACCGTTATCCGGGCCGGGGTGTTCTGCTGGGCCGCAGCGCCGACAACCGGTACGCGATTCTGGCTTACTTTATCATGGGCCGCAGCGAAAATTCCCGGAATCGGGTCTTTGTGAAAACGGAGGACGGTATCCGCACGCAGGCGCAGGACCCCGGGAAAATGACGGACCCCAGCCTGATTATCTATCATCCTGTCCGGGAATTTGAGGGGAAAACCATCGTTACCAACGGCGACCAGACCGATACCATCCGGGACGCACTGGCGGCGGGGCACTGCTATCGGCACGCGCTGGTCACCCGCGCCTTTGAGCCGGACGGACCCAACTGGACGCCGCGCATCAGCGGCGTTTTGAAGCCGGATTACAGCTATAATCTGTCCATCTTGAAGTCCCTGAACGGGGACGAGAGCTGCTGCTGCCGGTATTTCTTTGAATATGACGCGCCCAAGGCCGGTGTGGGTCACTTTATCCACACCTATCAGGGGGACGGGAATCCGCTGCCCTCCTTCGAGGGAGAGCCGCGCTCCGTGGCGCTGAACGCGCCGGACGCGGCGGCCTTTGCCGCGCAGATTTGGAACGCGCTGGACGAGGAAAACAAGGTGGCCTTGTTTGTGCGGTATGTGGAGATTGCGTCCGGCAAAGTCTCCGAGGTAATTCAAAACAAGTACTGAGCTGAATAAACGAAAGGGCCGCAGGCATTGCCTGTGGCCCTTTTTGCGTGTCAACTCGATTCACTTCTCCGGTTCCTGCGGAACCTCGGGCCGCGCCTCATGCAGCGCAGCCAACACCTGATCGGCGCTCTCCTGCTTTTCAAAGGTGAAATTCTGGTAATAGCCCCCGGAATATTTCACCCGCAGAACCACCACCGGCAATTCTTTTCCGCAGCAGCCGGTCAGCGGCACGCTGGACTTTTGCGTCCAAGCCCGTTCCACCGCCTGAAAGGGCAGGTATTTCTCGCTGGGAAACGCCTTGAAATAGATCGCCTTGCTGCTGATGCGGTACTGTTCCACCCGTCGGGACTCCCGCCGGTTACCCGCCGGGTCTGATAAGATGGACTCCGGGCAAAGGGATTTCATTGCCATGGCCTGCGCCTCCTCTTCCTGTAAAAACTTACCTATACTGTACCAGTTTGGTAGGAAAAAGCCAGTGCAGTTGCAACATCCGCTTAAAAATGTTCTGGTTTCAGATTCAAACATTCTGGGCGGCGCTGCTTTCGTTCCGCGCCCGCTCATAGAGTGGTATGTCTCGCCGGAACCCTTGAGGCATATAGGTGATGGAGGAAATCCGCTTTCCGGATATCCCGTATTTCGGATGATAGCCGAAGAGGTTCACATACTCTAAAAGGTCATCTTTTTCCTCCGCCATGGCCCACAGCAGCGCTGTCATGGCCCGGGCGTCGTCCACGGCCCGGTGACTGTTTTCCACTTCACCTTCCAAGCCATAGGCTGCAATGGCATCCTTCAGTTTGTGCGGGTAGTCCCGCCGGTCTTTATAGACTGTCAGCGCATCCAGAAATTTCAGATTTTTCAGGCTTGCTGTCCGGCCCTGCTCCCGCAGTAAGTAATAGATAAAATTCAGATCGAACTGGGCGTTGTAAGCCACAAGCAGCGTGTCTTCCCGTTCCAGCAGCTTGCAGAAGGACTCCGCAGCCGTCGTTTTTTCAATGCCTGTGCGGTCCAGCTGTTCCGCTGTAATTCCGGTCAACTCTGTGATAAAGGGCGGCAGAGTCCGCGACGGCGAAAGACGGATCAACGCGTTGAAGCTGCTGTCCTCTTCTCCGGCAGTGATACTGACCGCGCCAATTTCAATGATTTCCTCTCGCGTGGGATCAATGCCCGTTGTCTCTGTGTCAAAAAGAACCAGATGGGTAAACCGATCCTCCAGCGCGCTGTGTATTCCCATAGATGCTCTCCATTCCGCCGCTTTTCTTTTTTAAAATTTTTATATGTTTGACGCAAAATTTCCGCAAATCTGTCGATAATAAGCGAAAGGTTTGTTTTTATAATTATAACTTTCCTGACGAAAAAAGGCAAGCAGGGCTTTTTGTCCACTTGGGAAGCTCTGTTTGCCCCTTTTATGAACGAATTTGGTAAAAATTATCCCAAGTTTTACCGAACAGCCACTTGACATTTCAAATGACTGTGTTATTGTATTCATGTACTAAAGATATAACACAGTTTTTTCGTATTTCCTCTTGACATTCTTGCAATTTCGTACTAGACTAACCGTATTAATACAGCTAGTACAGTTTTCTGCTTTTTAAACCCGTGTCGGCGCAAAATGTCGCCGTCTCCACAAAAATTTTCAAAATATGAAGCGTTTTCCCTGTTTCCCTCGTTTATAGAGTAGAAGATATAGCGCGGATCGGCCTAAAAGAGCCGCGCGCCTGAGATAAATCCACTTGTGCTGGAAAGGAAGGTTCCTTTTATGAAAGTTTTGATTGCAAGCGACTGGTACGCCCCGATTGTCAACGGTGTAGTGACTTCGGTACTGAATCTCCAACGGGAACTGGAGGCTCAGGGCCACGAGGTCCGGGTTCTGACGCTGTCTCAGTCCCTGCATACCCGGGTCCGGGACAAGGTCACCTATGTGGGCGCTATGAGCGCGGGACTGATTTATCCCGGTGCCCGGCTGCGCACCGCGCTGGCCACTCGCCAAGTGCAGGAGCTGATTCGCTGGCAGCCTGATATTATTCATACACAGTGTGAATTTTCCACCTTTTTGCTGGCTCGGAAGATCAGCGAGCACACCGGCGCTCCCATTGTCCACACCTATCACACGGTTTACGAGGACTATACCCATTACTTCTCGCCCAGCCGGGCTTGGGGCCGGCGGATGGTGGCGCTGTTCTCCCGCCATGTCATTGCCCAGACCTCCTGTGTGATTGCGCCTACGGAAAAGGTGCGGGGTATTCTGGAGGGGTATCACGTCAGCCGTCCGGTATGCGTGATTCCCACGGGGATTGATTTGAGCCGGTTTGCCGGTCTGTCCGACGGGGTCTATCTCCATCAGCTGAAAGCAAAGCTGGGCATCCCAGAGGGCAACTTCGTTCTGACCTATGTGGGCCGTCTGGCCAAGGAGAAGAATGTGGAAGAGCTGCTGGCCTGCCTTGCCGAACTGAAGCGAAACGACATCACCCTCCTTTTGGTGGGAGACGGGCCTTACCGCCAGACGCTGGAAGAGTCCGTCCGGGATTTGAACTTGCGCGACCGGGTGGTATTTGCCGGAATGGTGAAGCCCGCGCAGGTGGCGGACTATTATCGGCTGGGGGATCTCTTTGTCAGCGCCTCTACCAGCGAGACGCAGGGACTCACCTATATTGAGGCACTGGCGGCGGGTCTGCCTGCCCTGTGCCGGAAGGACGATTGCCTTTCCGGGGTGATAGAGAACGGCGTTGACGGCTGGCAGTTTGAAAATGGCAGAGAGTTTACCGCACATTTGCAGGAATTTTTGGCGGATGAGCAACTCCGTGCATCCATGCGTGTTGCCGCCGCAGAGCGCGCCCGGCAAAACTTCTCCGCGGCGAATTTTGTCAGCCGTGTCACGGAAGTCTATGCCGCCGCGATTGAAGGGGAGGGACTATGCCAAACCGCGTAAATGTAAATGCCAAGGCGCTTTTGAACCTCTGCACCGTTTTGGGCCTGATTGGCTGCGCACTGCTGGTGGTTTACGGCTGGCAGCATCAGCTGTTCACCTCGCAGGAGGCGCTGCGGGCCTATATCACCGGTTTTGGCGCGCTGGGCGCACTGATATTTGTGGCGTTTCAGGCGGTGCAGGTGGTGATCCCCATCCTGCCCGGCGGGCTGGGATGTCTGGGCGGAGTTTTGCTGTTCGGCCCGTGGATGGGATTTGTATACAATTACGTGGGAATCTGCGTGGGCTCCATCGCCGCGTTTCTTCTGGCCAAGCTCTATGGCCGCCCGCTGCTTGCCACGATGTTTAAACCGGAGACGATCAGAAAATATGAGGCATGGACCTCCCGTCGGTTCGACGTGCTGTTTGCCGCCGCCATTTTCTTTCCCGTGGCTCCGGACGACTTCCTGTGTTATCTGGCGGGCACCACTCCCATGCGGCTGGGGCGGTTTACCTCCATTATCCTGCTGGGAAAGCCTGCCTCCATCGCCCTGTACTCTCTGGGACTGAACGTGGTATTCCAGCAAGCGGCGGCGCTGTTTTAGCCGATCTTAGCGCTGAAAAAGCGCCCCGCTTTTCAATTCTTTTCCAAGCTCCGGCAGCTAAAACGCGGAGCGATTCCAATTAAAAACCGCACGACAGGGTGGGCCCCTCTTTGACCCACTCTGGTTTGTTGCGCCCTGAAACGGAGGAAATTTACCATGAGTATCCAATTATATGCCGGTTCTTTGTCCTTGGTCCGCCGCAGCGGCGTGGGTCAGGCTGTACTCCACCAAAAAGAAATGCTGTCCGCCGTGGGTGTGGACGCAACGGATCGCTCTGCCCAATCGGCCCGGACGATTCATATCAACACGGTTCTGCCCGACGCACCGCTGGCGGCGCTTCGCGCCCATCTGGCCGGAAAAAAGGTGGTGTACTACGGCCACTCCACCGAGGAGGATTTTCGCAATTCCTTTAAAGGTTCCAATCTTTTGGCGCCGCTGTTCCGCCGGTGGATCAAGTTTTGCTATGAGCGAGGCGATGTGGTCATCACACCCACGCCCTACTCCAAGCAGCTGCTGGAGAGTTATGGCGTTCGCCGTCCTATCTACGCCCTGAGCAACGGCGTGGACACAGAGTTCTTTGCCCCCTCCGCCGCCCGGCGCAAAGCGTTTAGGGAGAAATACGGTCTGGGCGAGCAGGAGAAGGTCGTCCTCTCCGTGGGACACTACATCGCCCGCAAGGGCCTTCTTGAGTTTGTGGACATGGCCCGGAAACTGCCGGATGTTCGCTTTTTCTGGTTCGGCTATACGAATTTGGATCTGGTGCCCCAAGAGATCCGCCGGGCCATTGCCGAGGCTCCGTCCAATTTGACCTTCCCCGGCTATGTGGGCAGGGAGGAACTGCGGGACGCATACTGCGGATGCGATGTGTTTGCCTTTATGAGCCATGAGGAGACGGAGGGCATTGTGGTGCTGGAGGCACTGGCCTGCGGAATTCCCACGGTGGTGCGCAACATTCCGGTGTATCGGGACTGGCTGACCGACGGCGTATCCGTCTGCAAGGCCAAGGACGACTGGGACTTTTTGCGCAAGGTCACGGGCCTTCTTGACGGCTCCGTTCCCTCTCCCGCCGCAGGCGGGCTGGCCGTGGCTCGGGGCCGCAGCATCGCCGCCATGGGCCGGATTCTGCGTACGATCTATGAACTGGAGGGGCTGCCCTATCAAAACGAGGAGTGCGCCCGGGAGAATCCCCAGACGGCGCTGGCGGCGCGAACCTCCGGACAGCACGCATAATAAGGGGGCGGCGTGAGTACCTTTACTCTTAAATGCCTTGCGCTGGCGCTGATGGTGATCGACCACATCGGGTTGTACTTTGAGGATTTGCCGGGAGCGGTTGTTCTCCGTCTGCTGGGGAGAATTTCCTATCCGCTGTTTCTGTTTTGTATGGTGTGGGGATAACACTATACCCGCAGCCGTAAAAAATTTCTGCTGCGGCTGTATCTCATGAGTGTCGCCATGACGCTGTTCCGCTGCTGGATCGACGCGACTTTCAATGCGGAACAAATGTATGGCAACCACGATATTTTTATATCTCTCTTCTGGGTGGGCGTTCTCATCAGCGCCATCGAGCTGATCCAGACAGATCGCAATCGGGGAATCTGGCTGTTGGGTATCATCTTTTTATCCCAGCTGGCCTATTATTTCGTCGTTCCCGGACTGTTCCCTATCCTGCGGATGGTCAGCGGCGATATTCAAAGCGGGCTTACGCCCAATTTGGCGCTAAACGAATACGGCTTTGCGTTTGTCGCGTTGGGCGTTGCCATGTATTTTGTGAAAGAACGCAGGGAGCTTTTAACGGCGGTATACGTGATCTTTTGCATCTATCAGTTCAGCGAGGAAATGCTGCTGTCGGATTTCGGTTTTCCGCTCCAGTGGTTTATGGTTCTGGCCCTGCCGTTCATGCTTCGCTACAACGGAGAAAAGGGCCGGGGCATGAAATGGTTTTTCTACTTCTTCTATCCCGCCCATACATTTTTGCTCTTTTATCTTGCCAATCTTGTCTTTTAAGGCGTTCGCCGCGTAATACGCGGCGCTGTCTCAATCCTGCTCATTTGAAAGCATACATACAATCCGACTTTCTGCCTGCTCCGCCATACCGCGGGGAATCGCCTGCCGATTACGCGAAAAGAATTCCGCGTGTCGGGCATACTACTGTGCAGGGCGGCTGAAGCCGCCGACAAAAAAGGAGGAAGGTTTATGCGCGCTCATGTGGATCAGGATACCTGCATTGGCTGCGGCCTGTGCATCAGCTCCGTGCCGGAGGTATTTGAAATGAATGCGGACGGCAAGGCGGAGGCCATTGCCGACGGACCCGACGATGCCGTGAAGTCCGCTATCGACGCCTGTCCCGTCTCCGCAATTCGCGAAGACTGACACTGTCAGGCCGCAAAAAGTCCACGGAGACTTTTTGCGGCCTGACTTTTTTGTCCCTTTGCCGCGGCATTGACATCCGCAATTCTTGACAGCCTGTGACAGATGCTTGTGCGGTTATCCATGTTTCCCCAAATGTGTAAATAACGTCGCACTTTTTGCATGGAATTTAGCACATTCTCCAGTGTAATTGCGGGTTATCTGCTGATATAATAAAGCAAGAAAATTGAAGGGGGGTCCGCCGTTGATGCGGTTTTGGAAAATGAACGGCGCGGGCAATGATTTTATTGTCCTGAACAATTTGGAGGAGCGTCTTCCCAAGGAGGCGTTTCCTGAGATGGCAAAGACACTGTGCGAGAGACACCTTTCCGTTGGGGCGGACGGCTTCATGGTGATCGACGCGCCCACACAGGGCGGAGACTTCAAAATGCTGTTTTACAACTCCGACGGATCGGTGGGCGAAATGTGCGGAAACGGCGCCCGGTGCATCTGCCGGTACGGTTATGAAAATGGTCTGGCCGGGCAGACGCAGACGGTGGAGACGACGGCGGGCATCATCACCGGGCGGCGCATGGATTCCCGGCTTTACCGCATTCGTCTCAACGATCCCTCCACAGTCCGACTGGAGCATCCCATTGAGGTGGAGGGCGTCAAATATCCCTGCGCGTATGTGGAACTTGGCAATCCGGGTCTTCCTCACGCGGTGGTTCCGTATCGGAATCTGCGCAACGCGGACGAAAACGAGCTGCGGGAGCTGGGCCGCGCCATGCGGAATCATCCCGCTTTCCCCAAGGGCGCCAACGTGAATTTCTATGAGATCACCGGCGAGGACACGGTTTATGAACGAACCTTTGAGCGCGGCGTGGAGGACTTTACCTATGCCTGCGGCACCGGCACCGGATCGGTTGTCACCGTGCTGACGTTACAAGGCAAGGTATCCGGTCAGGGTGTACAGGTCGATATGACCGGCGGACGGCTCACCGTGGACGCGGAGCGGGACGGCTCCCACATTGCGGCGCTGTATCTGACGGGACCCACCAACATCGTCTGCAAGGGCGAAATCTGCGACGAGGACCTGCATCTTTGAGCGTCCCTGCCGCCTGAGGGCGGCTGATAGAATAAGTTGTGTGATAAAGGAGGAAGACTGTTATGGAAAAGAAGTCCGTGGCCCACAACTATGCGTTCCTGGCGGTGATGCTGGGGGCGATGGTTTTGGGCGCTGTTGTGGGGTGGCTGAACCCTGTGGTAGAGGACGCCGACGGGAATGTTATTCAGGCCGGAGCCTCCGTGCTCAAGCCGCTGGGTACCGTGTTTATCAACATGATGTTCTGCATTGTGGTACCCATGGTGTTTGCGTCTATTTCCAGTGCTGTTGCCAATATGCAAAGCCGCAAGCGGGCCGGCAAGATTATGGGAACCACCGTGCTTACCTTTGTGGTTACCGGCGCCATTGCTGCCGTCATCATGTATGTGCTGATGCAGATTTTCCCGCCGGTGTTGACCCCCTGGAACGATATTCCCGCCGAAGAGCTGGGCGAGTACGCCAGCCTGTCCACGATGATCGTCAACTTCTTCACCGCCGAGGACTTTGTGGGGCTTCTCAGCCGCAGGGCAATGCTGCCGCTGATCGTGTTCTCCATGCTGTTCGGCTTTGCCGTGAACCTCAACGGCGGCAAGGATTCTCCTGTGGGTAAGTTTCTGGATGATCTGACCGGCGTGATGCTGAAATTCGTAAAGATCGTCACCTATTACGCGCCGATTGCGTTCTTTTCCATCTTCGCCGATCTGGTGGCATCCTATGGTTCTCAGGTCACCGAATCCTATGGTCGGGCGCTGCTGGTGTACTATCCCCTGTGCTTTATTTACATTTTCACCGCGTTCCCGCTGTTTGCATGGTTTGGCGGCGGAAAGCTGGGCGTGAAGAGCATGTTCCAGCATATTGCCCGGCCCGCCATCGTGTCGCTGGGAACCTGCTCCTCTGTGGCCACCATCCCCACCAATATGGAGGCGGCCGAGGATACCGGCATCTCCAAGGATGTTTCCGACATGGTGCTGCCTCTGGGCGCGACCATGCATATGGACGGCTCCTGCTTTAGCTGCGTGCTGAAGATCGCGTTCGTGTTCGGCGTGTTTGGCAAGGACTTTGGCGGTATCGGGATGCTGTTTTCTGTGGTGCTGGTGGCGGTTCTGTCCTCTGTGGGCATGAGCGGCGTTCCCGGCGGCGGCTACATCGGAGAATATATCATCTGCTCCATCTTCTTCGCCGACCAGATGGAGCTGGCGTTCCCCATTCTGGTGGCTATCGGCAATCTGGTGGATCCTCCCGCCACCATGATTAACTCCGCCGGCGATTATGTGGTCAGTTTTATCGTGTCCCGCTTTGTGGACGGTAAGGATTGGCTGAAAAACGCTCTGGCCGCGAAAAAGGAAGCCTGAGCGACAGGAGGAAACAGCCGCCCTGCGTCAGGCTCGCACAATCTGCACGCAATCTCTGTGTGGTGTTACCCTAAAAAAGCGCAGGCTGAAAATTTCATGATGCGGTTTCCGACAGCCAAAAGGGCTTGCCGTCTGCCATTGGCAGACGGCAAGCCCTTAATTTTGCCTGCACACGAAAATGGATGTAGGTATGTAAAGAAAACTCCGGTCATGGGGGAAGCGGGGGCCAGCCCCGTTTCTCTGATTTGCGGCTTGGCGCGGAATCATTACCCCTTAGGGGCATAGAACTGTGCGGTGTCCACGCCCTCCAGCTCCAGCAATTTTATTTTAGCGGGAATGCCCCCGGCATAGCCGGTCAGACTGCCGCCCGTTCCCACGACGCGATGACACGGGATGATGATGGAAATGGGATTGTGACCCACCGCTCCACCCACCGCCTGCGGGGACATGGTCGGTTTGTTTTGCATTTTAGCGATTTTCTTTGCAAGTTCTCCGTAGGTCGATACCTCTCCGTAGGGAATCTCACAGAGCAGCTTCCAAACCGTCTGCCGAAATTCACTGCCGACAGGGGCCAGAGGGAGCTGAGAGACGGCGGGCTTTCCGCCGGCGAAATATTCGTCGAGCCAGCGCTTTGCCGCTTCAAAAACAGGCAGAGAGTCGTTTGGAAGCATCGCGCCCTTGACCGTTCCGGCAAAATACTTTTGCCCCTCCAGCCACAGCCCGACAATGTGTTCTCCATCGCTTGCCAGCGTCATAGGCCCGATGGGGGATGCGTAATTGGTTGAATTGTACATCAAACTTCCTCCTCACGTATGTCTGTGGGTTTGCTGCGGTTTGGCATTCGCCTGCGGTGATAGAGCCTGAAGTTCCGGCTCTTTTGAACAAAGCGCCTATCCCTAGAGCGGGCAAATGCACGTATCATGATCGCTCTGCGGCTATTATAGCATAAGAGCAAAAAAAATAATATTTGAAAATTTTATGTCGGACTGAAATAGCACAGCGGACCTGATGAAACAGAAGCAGTTATAGATAACAAAATCATTCAGTTTTTGTTTTTGCTATGGAAGCACGTTCCAAATCGTCAATATTTATGCTATACTATTCAGCAATGACAAAGACGAAAAATCGATTAAACAGGCGATTTGTTTCGACTTTGAAAGAACCATGGGTCTGCATCTGAAAAAGTAATATCTCAAGAAGAGCAGCGCAATGAAGTCACAGCGCGTTTCAAGCAGATGGAGACGTGGTGAGGGAATGTCCGCATCATTCATCGTTAATAAGGGACGGGCGTAGAAATGCTGATAATCAGAAATATAAAGTATTACGGCAATACATCAACCGAATACGGCGAATGCAAGGATATGATTGAGGAAAACAATCACTTGATGGTTCGGTGCATATCACTTTTGGGGTCGGTGATCTTGTTATCGCTTGGCACTTTGACGTACCTCCTCCCAATGATTGAGCCCTTCCGCTTGCTGTACTTTTTTTCGGGAACCGCAATTCTGGGGAGCTGGCTGCTCTCCAAAATGCCGCGTTGTTCCTATACATTTTTGGCCTATTTGCAAGTCCTGATTCTCTACGCATTTTCCACCGGGCTGGCGTTGGCGTATCCTGACGAGCGCAGTACAGTGAGTGTGATTATGCTGCCTCTTCTATCCATGCTGTTAATTGACCGCTTTGATCGGATTGTACTCTTCAATATGGAATTCACCGCCATTTATTGCATTTTGGTTACCTTCCTTAAAAACCCGAGAATTGGTAGCTATGAAGTTTTCGGGATGCTCGTCTCGCTGGTTCTTTCACTTTTTTCCAACTATTTTGTGCAGTCAAAAGCAATCAGGAATATGCTCAGTGCGAAAAGAAATCAGAAGTTGATTATCCAGCTCCACGCCGCCAAGAGGGAATTGCAATTGAAGTCCGAAGTGGATCAGTTGTCCGGGCTGCTCAATCGGGGAACTTTTGTCAGTCGCGTGGAAGATGCGCTGAAAGAGGAAAAATATGGAGTTTCGGCGCTGTGTCTGCTGGATATCGACCATTTTAAAGAAGTGAACGATACTTATGGACATCAGCGGGGAGACGAGGTGATTTCCGCCGTGGCTTCGACATTGCGCACGCTGTTCGGAAAACGCCACACGATTGGCCGAATCGGCGGCGATGAGTTTGTCGTTTATCTCAGCGGTTTTGAAAGCGCGGAGCAGATCGGTGAGAAAATGCGGCTCCTGAATAAAAGGCTGAATGCCACCGTTGTGGGAGAGGTGAAGTCCATTCCAGTCTCTGTGGGTATTTCGCTTGCCTGCGATGCCAAGGACAATTTTGAAAAACTGTATCATCAGGCAGATCAGGCACTGTATCTGGCCAAGAGAGGCGGACGGAATCAGAACCGTTTTTTTGAGGCCGACGAAGCGCCGCGATATGCACAGGATACCGCCAAGGGAGATCCTGAAGGGAGCCGCTAAAATCCGCACGATTCATTGACATGGCAGCTTTTCCATGCTACGATTGCAAAAATACTTTGGTCCGACCAAAGGACCGTTCAAAAGGCGCACAGGAGGCAAACCGATATGCAGAATCTATCGACCCGGACGGCGGACTTCACCGACTCGGTGATCCGGCGGATGACCCGGATCTCCAATCAATACGGTGCGGTCAATCTCTCGCAGGGCTTTCCGGACTTTGATCCGCCCAAGGAGCTTCTGGACCGTTTGGCACAGACAGCCGGAGAGAATTTTCACCAATACTCCATCACTTGGGGCGCGCAGAACTTGCGGGAAGCGCTGGCAAAAAAACAATCCCGCCTGATGGGACACGCTGTCGATCCGAATGGGGAGATCGTGGTCACCTGCGGTTCCACGGAGGCGATGATGGCCGCGATGATGACTGTGGCCAATCCTGGAGACAAGGTGATCGTTTTTTCTCCGTTTTATGAAAATTACGGGGCGGATACCATTCTCTCCGGTGCGGAGCCGATCTATGTGCCGCTGCACCCGCCCGCGTTCAACTTTGACCCGGAGGAATTGGAGGATGCGTTCCGTCAGCGGCCCAAGGCGCTGATCCTCTGCAATCCGTCCAACCCCTGCGGCAAGGCATTTACAAAGGCGGAGCTGGAGACGATTGCCTCGCTGGCAAAAAAGTACGATGCCTATGTCATCACCGACGAGGTGTATGAGCACATTGTATACGCGCCCAATCGGCACACCTATTTTGCCGCGCTTCCCGGCATGTGGGAGCGGACGATTTCCTGTTCCTCCCTTTCCAAAACTTACTCGATTACAGGCTGGCGTCTGGGGTATACCATCGCGCCGCCGGAGATCACGGAACGCATCAAAAAGGTGCATGATTTTCTGACCGTGGGCGCGGCCGCACCGCTTCAAGAGGCGGTGATCCCCGGACTGAAATTCGGACAGGCGTATTACGACGATCTGCTGGCAATCTATACCCATAAACGCGATCTCTTTTTAAAGGGGCTGGATGAGATCGGCCTTGTTCACAATGTTCCACAGGGGGCCTATTACATTTTGATGGACATTTCCGAGTTTGGCTATGACAGCGACCTTGAATTCTGTGAAACTCTGGCGGAAAAGGTGGGGGTAGGAGCGGTGCCTGGGTCCAGTTTCTTCCGGGAGCCGGTGAACCATTTGATTCGTTTCCACTTTGCCAAAAAGGACGAGACGCTTCTGGACGCGCTGAATCGGCTGGAGAGTCTGCGAAAGAAAATTCCGCCGATGAAGCGGGGATAAAAATAGGGATAAAACGCCCGTATACCGTAGCATAGAGCGCGCCCAACAGCAAGACGCGAAAAAAGGAGCCACGGCAGATAAGAAGCCGTGGCTCCTTTTTATTGACTTTGATGGAATGCGTTCGCGCCAAAGCGGCGGCGCTGCAATCAAGATGACGGAACTCAACCCCAAAGGGCCGACAGGGCCGGAATAACCTGTTTTTTCCGAGACATGACGTGGGGCAGGAACACGCTGCCATTTACCGTTTTGCAGTTAAATGCCTGCTGGATGGTCTGATCGTCACCTGCATAAAACAGGCGGCTGCCCTCCTGCAGCACGTCGGTCAGCATCAGCACCGCCAAATCATAGTGCTTGTCCGTCCGCATCTGATGCAGGGCCTCAATCAGCTCGTCCTTCCGGGCCAGCATGTGTTCGGAATCCGCGCAGGTAATTTGCGAGACGCCCAAATCATGTCCGGCGATATGGAACTCCTTAAAATCGGTCATCAGCAGTTCCTGCGCCGTGTGATTTTCACCGTTGGAAACAGAGAAGATCATATGGCCCAGTTCATTGAGAGAGACTTTGGCGATGCGGGCCATGCGGTTGGCCATGTCAATGTCCCGCTGGGTGCAGGTGGGGGACTTGAACATGACGGTGTCGGACAAAATGGCCGCGGCCATCATGCCCGCCATCTTTTCCGAGGGCATCAGTCCCCGGTCCTGATACATTCCGGCCACAATGGTGGTGGTGCTGCCCACCGGCTCGTTGCGGACGAAAATAGGGTTTCCAGTCTGGATATCCGCCAGACGATGGTGGTCGATGATCTCCAAAATGTCTGCCTGTTCAAGACCGCGGACGGCTTGCGCCAGCTCGTTGTGATCCACCAGCACCACCCGCTTGCGGGTGGGGCGCAGAAGATGGAAGCGGGACAGCGTTCCCACCACCTGCTCGTTTTCATCCAGAATCGGATAGCAGCGGAACCGGCTTTTCAGGACCGTTTCCCGCACGTCGTCGATATAATCGTCCAGATGGAAAGAAACCATGTTTTCCGTTTTGCAGATGCGGCTTACCGGCAGGGAGTGGCAGATCAGACGAACCGTGCGGTAGGCGTCAAAGGGCGTGGAGATTAGGCAGGTTTCCGTTTTCAGCGCCCGCAGTTCCTCGCTGACCTCTGCCTGACAGACGATTAGGCACTGGACGCCAAGTTCCATCGCGTAACGGATCATGTCCGGCTGATCGCCGCAGATCACGATGCTGTTCTTGCTGTCGAACAGCAGATTCTTGCAGGAGGCAGGCAGGGCGATGGTAACCTCGCCGGAGACGTTGTCCACCTGTTCGCCTGCGTCGTTGAGGACTTTTCCCTCAATGACGGAGAGCAGGTTATACAGCGGAATGTTACTGATCTGAGGATTGCGGACAGAAGACATATCATAGGCCGCGATGTCCCCGGCGGAGAGCATGCCGAACAGGGTCCCGTCTTCGTTTGTGACCGGAATGGCGGAGATGTTGGTATCCTGATGGATCACATGCCACGCCCGGCTGATGGTGACCCCTGAATTCAGCAGGGGCGGAGTGTCGTACTTCAGGTCGCAGACCTGCGTACGCACATTTTTCAGCAGCATCGGAGGCTTGAACTGGAAACGATCCAAAACAGCCTGCGTCTCGTCGTTGACCCGGCCAAGGCAAGCCGCTGTGTATTCACGGTCGCCCAGAGAGTTGCGCAGGGCGGCATAAGCCATGGCGGAGACGACAGAGTCCGTGTCGGGATTGCGGTGTCCGGTGACATAGATGGTGTCCATGCAAATAAGTTCCTTTCACACTGTGAGCGCGGCGCTTCACAGCAATTCAAGATAAGTTTATTGTACTATATCCAATTCTGCGTTACAAGGAAAACAGCACGTAATATTTCATAAAAATTTACCGAAAACGACGTAAAAAACTGAAAAACTAAACGGGACGCACATAAAGGATTCTACCCCAAAAGCGGGAGATACATTATTATAAAATATCCATCCGGCGAAACCCCATGAAGGGACATCAAAATAATTGTGAGGAAATATGAAATTCCTCTTGACATTGGGTCGGATATTTTGTATTATAGTTGAGCGCGTGTAGGTGGACAATGTCTAAACATGCGCAAACTGCGATGAACCGGGAGATTGCGAAGTTTACTTCGGTAACTTTCGGGGAGTATGTCCGATGATCGGGCGGCTGAGAAGGAATCTGTACGTTGCGTAGATCGCTGCGCCATGTTTGGATACCGGCCGTATAGCGCCGGTATTTTTCATGAGCTAGAATGATACGCACGGATAAGCGTATAGAAAAACTTCCCGCCGTACACAGTTTTCGGAACATTACAAAAAACTATGTACGAAATTCAGGAGGAAACAAACATGGCAGAGAAGCAAATGATTCGCATTCGTCTGAAGGCCTATGACCATCAGGTCATCGACCAGAGCGCAGAGAAGATCGTCGAGACGGCCAAGCGCACCGGCGCAGAAGTCTCCGGCCCTATCCCTCTGCCCACCCGGAAAGAGGTCGTCACCATCCTGCGTGCCGTCCACAAGTACAAGGACAGCCGCGAGCAGTTTGAGCGCCGCACCCACAAGCGCCTCATCGACATCACCCGTTCCACTCCCAAGACTGTGGAAGCGCTGATGGCTCTGGAGCTGCCCGCGGGCGTTGAGATCGAAATCAAGCTGTAAGACCCCTTCCTATTTTATTCGTTGCTCACCCAATGTCCGCCGACTTGCGAGGCGGGCGGGTCATGTCGGCAGAGCAATGCGGCGCAGCCGTATCTAAGTCGACCAATAACCTTTAAGGAGGAACATACATGAAAGCAATCATCGGCAAAAAGGTCGGCATGAGCCAGATCTTTGATGAAAACGGTCACGTGATTCCCGTTACTGTGATCGAAGCGGGCCCCTGCGTGGTCACGATGAAGAAGACCGCTGAAAAGGATGGCTATGAGTCCGTTCAGCTGGGCTATGAAGACGTGCCCGAGCGGAAGCTCAACAAGCCCGAGATGGGCCATTTGACCAAGGCGGGCGTCAGCCCCAAGAAGCACCTGAAGGAGTTCAAGCTGGAGAATGCCGCCGAACTGAACATCGGCGATCTCGTCAAGGCGGACACCTTTAAGACTGGCGACTTCGTGGACGTGACCGGCACCAGCAAGGGCCACGGCTATGCCGGCGTTATCAAGCGCTGGGGCGCTCAGCGCACTCCCATGACCCACGGCGGCGGCCCTGTTCACCGTCACGCAGGTTCCATGGGCTCTTCTTCCGATCCTTCCAAGATTTTCAAGGGCAAGATTGGTGCGGGCCACATGGGCGTGGATCAGGTCACTGTGCAGAACCTGTCTGTTGTCAAGGTCGATCCCGAGCTGAACATGCTGGTCGTCTGCGGCGCTGTTCCCGGACCCAAGGGCAGCCTCGTCACCATCAAGAGCACGGTCAAGGTCCACAAGATCAAGCAGGCCGGTGCTGACATCAGCAAGAACCCGCAGAAGGCTTCCGGCCGCAACCCGCAGAAGGCTTCCGCAAGAAACAAGTAAGAAAGGGGTGCTTAGAATATGCCTAATGTTGAAGTTTTGAATATGTCCGGCGCAAAGGTCGGCGAAGTTACTCTGAGCGACGCCGTCTTCGGCATCGAGCCGAATGAGGCCGTTGTCCACGAGGCCGTGAAGAACCACCTCGCCAACTGCCGGCAGGGTACCCAGAGCGCCCTGACCCGCGCCGAGGTTTCCGGCGGCGGCAGAAAGCCCTGGCGTCAGAAGGGCACCGGTCACGCGCGTCAGGGTTCCACCCGCTCTCCCCAGTGGACCCACGGCGGCATCGTGTTTGCCCCGAAGCCCCGGGATTATTCCTATGTCCTGAACAAGAAGATGAAGCGTCTGGCGCTGAAGTCTGTTTTGTCTGCTAAGGCCGCGGACGGCGAGATCGTTGTGGTGGACACCATTAAGATGGACGCCATCAAGACCGCCGACTTCCGCAAGTTCCTGGACGCCGTCAAGGCCGACGGCAAGGCCATGGTGGTTATCCCTGAGAAGGACGACGTTGTCATCAAGAGCGCACGGAACATTCCCGGCGTCTCCACCACCACCGCCACCATCCTGAGCGTCTATGACATTCTGAATGCCAAGAAGCTGGTCATCGACCAGACCGCGCTCGCCAAAATCGAGGAGGTGTTCGCATAATGGCTACCAGTTACGACATCATCATTCGCCCGATCATCACCGAGCGCGCCATGTCCGGCACTGCCGAGAAGAAGTACGTCTTCGAGGTCGCCAAAGACGCAGGCAAGGTCGAGATCAAGAAGGCCGTTGAGGAAATCTTCGGCGTCAAGGTTAAGAGCGTCAACACGCTGACCGTCCCCGGCAAGGAAAAGCGCCAGGGAGCGGGCCGTCCCGGTATGACCAAGACCTGGAAAAAGGCCTATGTCCAGCTGAGCGACGAATCCAAGACCATCGAGTTCTTCGAGGGTATGGTCTAAGACCGGAACTGATTAAACTGAAGGAGTGTTAAGCGATGTCTATTAAAACTTTTAAGCCGACGACGCCTTCCAGAAGACAGATGACGGTCTCCGGTTTCGACGGCATTGACAAGAAAGCCAAGCCCGAGCCCAGCCTCACCGAGTCTCTGAAGAAGTCCTCCGGCCGCAACAGCTATGGCCGCATCACCGTCCGCCATCGCGGCGGCGGCAATAAGCGCAAGTACCGCATCATCGACTTCAAGCGCGACAAGCAGGGAACTGCCACGGTCCTGCGCCTGGAGTACGATCCCAACCGCAGCGCCAACATCGCCCTCATCCAGTATGAGGACGGCGAGAAGCGCTACATCCTGGCTCCCGTGGGCATGAAGGCCGGCCACAAGATCATGACCGGTCCCGACGCCGACATTCTGCCGGGCAATGCGCTGCCCATCGAGAAGATTCCCGTGGGTACCGTGATTCACAACATTGAGCTCCATCCCGGCAACGGCGCCCAGCTGGTGCGCTCCGCCGGTACCTCTGCTCAGCTGATGGCTAAGGAGAGCGGCGACGCTCAGATCCGTATGCCCTCCGGCGAAGTCCGGATCGTGCGGACCAACTGCTTGGCCACCATCGGTCAGGTCGGTAACATTGAGCACGAGAACATCAACATCGGCAAGGCCGGCCGCAAGCGCCACATGGGTTGGCGTCCCACGGTTCGTGGCTCTGTCATGAACCCCTGTGACCACCCCCACGGCGGCGGCGAGGGCCGCGCACCTGTCGGCCGTCCCGGCCCTGTGACGCCTTGGGGCAAGCCCGCGATGGGTTACAAGACCCGTAAGGGCAAGAACCCCACCAGCAAGTTCATCGTCAAGCGGCGGAACGAGAAGTAAGGAGGCAAGTAGAATATGAGCAGATCTGTCAAAAAAGGCCCGTATGTTGCCCCGGAGCTTCTTAAGCGGGTCGAGGAAATGAACAAGAAGAATGAAAAGCAGGTTTTGAAGACTTGGAGCCGCAGCTCCACCATCTTCCCCGCTTTCGTGGGCCACACCATTGCTGTCCATGACGGACGCAAGCATGTGCCTGTCTATGTCCAGGAGGACATGGTTGGCCACAAGCTGGGTGAGTTTGCCCCCACCCGGACTTTCCGCGGTCACGCCAAAGATAAATAAGGAGGATGCGAAATATGGAAACCAAAGAAGCTAAAGCCTATCTGCGCTATGTCCGCATCGCTCCCCGCAAGATTCAGATCGTTTGCGATCTGATCCGCGGCAAGGATGTGGGCACCGCCATGGCAATCTTGATGCAGACCCCCAAGGCTGCATCTGAGCCTCTGATGAAACTTCTGAAGAGTGCTGCCGCTAACGCGGAAAACAACTTCGCCATGGACCCCAGCAAGCTGTACGTCTCCGAGGTCTTTGCGACCCCCGGCCCCATCCTGAAGCGGATGATGCCCCGGGCACAGGGCCGTGCGTACCGCATCAATAAAAGAAGCTCGCACGTCACGCTGGCCGTGACGGAAAAGGCATAAGAGGGAGGAGACAGTTTTATGGGACAGAAAGTTAATCCCCATGGCATGCGCGTGGGTGTCATCAAAGACTGGGATTCCCGTTGGTATGCCAGTGATGAGAAGGTCGGCGATCTGATCGTTGAGGATCAGAAGATCCGCAAGTACCTGAAGAAGACCCTGTACGGCGCGGGCGTTCCCAAGATCGAGATCGAGCGCAGCAGCGACACGGTCACCATTTTCCTGCACTGCGCCCGTCCGGGCGTGGTCATCGGCAAGGGCGGCGAGCAGATCGAGCAGTATCGTCTGGCCGTTGAAAAGCTGGTGGGCAAGAAGGTCAAGCTGAACATCGTCGAGGTTCGTAACCCCGATATGGATGCGCAGCTGGTCGCTGAGAACATCGCACAGCAGCTGGAGAAGCGTATCTCTCATCGCCGTGCGATGAAGAACTCCATGGCTCGCGCCATGCGCGCTGGCGCCAAGGGTATCAAGTGTTGCTGCTCTGGTCGTCTGGGCGGCCGCGAGATCGCGGGCGTTGAGCACTATCACGAGGGCACCATCCCCCTGCAGACCATCCGTGCCGACATTGATTACGGCTTTGCGGAGGCTGCCACCACCTTTGGCCGCATCGGCGTGAAGGTTTGGGTTTACAAGGGAGAGGTTCTCTCTCAGACCCTGCGTACCACTCCTCGTACGATGGACACCACGAAGCCCTATCAGGAGCGTCGTGAGCGTCGTCCCCGCCGTGATGGCGACTTCCGTGGCGGCGATCGCCGTCCCGGTGGCTTCAACCGTGGAGGTCAGGGCGGTGGATTTAACCGTGGCGGTCAGGGCGGCGGATTCAACCGTGGTCCTGCCGGTCAGGGCGGCGGCTTCAATCGTGGTCCTGCCGGTCAGGGCGGCGGCTTCAACCGTGGTCCTGCCGGTCAGGGCGGCGGATTCAACCGCGGCCCCGCTGGCCAGGGCGGCTTTAACCGCGCACCTCAGGGCGGCTTCAACCGCACCAACACCACCCCTCGTCCGGCGGCTGCCCCTGCGGCCCCCGCTGAACCCAAGAAGGAAGGAGGAGCTGAATAATGCTTCTGCCCAAAAGAGTTAAGTATCGCCGTGTGCACCGCGGCCGCATGACCGGCAAGGCCATGCGCGGCAATACGGTGACTTACGGTGAGTTCGGCCTCCAGGCTATGGAGCCCGGCTGGATCACCAGCAACCAGATCGAGGCGGCTCGTATCGCCATGACCCGCTACACCAAGCGTGGCGGTCAGGTCTGGATCAAGATCTTCCCCGACAAGCCCGTTACGAAGAAGCCTGCCGACACCCGTATGGGTTCCGGTAAAGGTTCCCCCGAGTTTTGGGTTGCAGTTGTGAAGCCCGGCCGTGTCATGTTTGAGATTGCCGGTGTTCCCGAAGAGACCGCCCGTGAGGCTCTGCGTCTGGCCAGCCACAAGCTGCCCATCAAGACGAAGCTGATCGTCCGCGAGACTGCTTCGGAGGCTCAGGAAGCAGGTGAGTAAGATGAAGGCAAGTGAAGTTCGCAAGATGAATGCCGAGCAGCTCAATGAGAAGCTGACCGGACTGAAGAAGGATCTGTTTTTCCTGCGTATGCAGCACGCCACCAATCAGCTTGACAATCCCCTGAAGATCCGGGAGACCAAGCACGATATTGCCCGAGTCAAGACCGTGTTGCGGGAGCTTCAAGCTTCCGACAAGCAGTAAGGAGGTAAGTGAACATGAGTGAAATGGTGAGAACTTCCTCCCGGAAGACCAGAGTCGGCAAGGTTGTGTCCGATAAGATGGACAAGACCGTGGTCGTGGCGATCGAAGACCGTGTGGCCCATCCTCTGTATAAGAAGATCGTTGGCCGTACCTATAAGCTGAAGGCCCACGACGAGGAAAATGCCTGCGGCATTGGCGATAAGGTAAAGGTGATGGAGACCCGTCCCCTGTCCAAGGACAAGCGGTGGCGCGTGGTCGAGATCATTGAAAAAGCGAAGTAAGGAGGTGCCGAGTTATGATCCAACAGGAAAGTTATTTGAAGGTTGCCGATAATACCGGCGCCAAAGAGATCAAGTGCATCCGCGTTCTGGGCGGCTCCACCCGTAAGTTCGGCAACATCGGCGACGTCATCGTGGCGTCTGTCCGGAAGGCCCAGCCCGGTGGCACCGTGAAGAAGGGCGAAGTGGTCAAGGCCGTTATCGTTCGCAGCGCCAAGGGCGTTCGCCGTAATGACGGCACCTATGTCCGCTTTGACGATAACGCTGCCGTCCTCATCAAGGACGACCAGAATCCCAGAGGAACCCGTATCTTTGGGCCGGTTGCACGCGAGCTGCGCGACAAGGATTATATGAAGATCCTGTCCCTGGCTCCCGAAGTGATTTGAGGAGGACGCCTGATATGTCTATGAATATCAAAAAGGGCGACACCGTGGTCGTCCTCTCCGGCAAGGACCGGGGCAAGCAGGGTAAGGTCATGGGCAGCGTGCCCAAGACCAGCAAGGTCGTTGTGGAGGGCATCAACATGGTGACCTGCCACGTCAAGCCCCGCAAGCAGGGCGAGACCGGCGGCATTGTCAAGCGCGAGGCGGCAATCGCCTCCAGCAAGGTGCAGGTGGTTTGCCCCAAGTGCAACAAGGGCACCCGCGTTGCCCACAAGATTGAAAACGGCAAGAGCGTCCGCGTGTGCAAGCACTGCGGCGCCGAGCTGTAAGAAAGGGGAGTAGACGAGTATGGCAAGATTGAAAGAGAAGTACACCGCCGAAGTCGCTCCCGCGCTCATGAAGCAGTTTGGCTACAAGAGCGTTATGCAGATCCCCAAGATCGACAAAGTTGTCGTGAACGTGGGCTGCGGCGAGGCTCGTGAAAATGCGAAGGTTCTGGAGAACGTGGTGGGCGATTTGGCCCAGATCACCGGCCAGAAGCCCATTATCACCAAGGCCCGCAAGTCCATCGCAAACTTCAAGCTCCGTGAGGAGATGCCCATTGGCGCGAAGGTTACTCTCCGCGGCGCGAAGATGTGGGAGTTTTTGGACCGCCTGTTCAATGTGGCCCTGCCCCGCGTCCGTGATTTCCAGGGTATCAATGCTAACTCTTTCGATGGCCGCGGCAACTATGCTCTGGGCATCAAGGAGCAGCTGATCTTTCCGGAGATCGAGTACGATAAGATCGACAAGATCCGCGGTATGGATGTTGTCATCTGCACCACTGCCCACTCCGACGAGGAAGCCCGCGCCCTGCTTGAGCAGGTCGGCGCTCCCTTCGCGAAATAAGGAAGGAAGAGAAGAATGGCTAAAAAGTCTATGATTTTGAAGCAGCAGGCTCCCGCGAAGTTCTCTTCCCGGAAGTACAACCGCTGCAAGCTCTGCGGCCGTCCCCACGCCTATCTCCGGGACTACGGCATCTGCCGTATCTGCTTCCGTGAGCTGGCGTACAAGGGCGAGATCCCTGGCGTCCGGAAGGCGTCTTTCTAAGGCTGCCCCGGCAACACTTTGTGACTTTGAGCCGCAAGGCTCTGGTTAAAGGATGGCGAAAGGTCACTGTGAATTGAGCACCACGCTAGAGCGGACTGCTCCATTCATAGTGATACCTCGCTGCCTGAACGGTTTTAGGACCGTAACTCTAAAATAGGAGGATTTATCCATGCATATCACAGATCCGGTTGCGGATATGCTGACCCGCATCCGCAACGCAAACAGCGCAAAGCACGACACCGTTGATGTCCCCGCCTCCAATATGAAGAAGAGCATTGCTCAGATTCTGCTGGATGAGGGCTACATCAAGAGCTTTCAGATGGTGGAAGACGGCCTTCAGGGCGTGCTTCACATCACGCTGAAGTACAATGCCGGCAAGGAGAAGGTCATCACCGGCCTCCGCCGTGTCAGCAAGCCCGGCCTGCGCGTCTATGTGGGCGCAGAGGAGCTGCCCCGTGTGCTCCGCGGCCTGGGTATCGCGATCATTTCCACGTCTAAGGGCGTTGTAACCGACAAGAAGGCCCGCGAGCTGCATGTCGGCGGCGAAGTCCTGGCGTTCGTCTGGTAAGGAGGGTACTGAATCATGTCTAGAATTGGCAGAATGCCCATTACCGTTCCCGCCGGCGTTAGCGTCAACGTGGCCGAAGGTAATGTGGTCACCGTCAAGGGCCCCAAGGGTGAACTGACCCGGGCTCTGCGTCCCGAAATGATCATCAAGCAGGACGGCAACACGATCACCGTGGACCGTCCCTCCGAGGATAAGCTGCACAAGTCCCTGCATGGCCTGACCCGCACCCTGCTCCACAACATGGTGGAGGGTGTGACCAATGAGTTCGCTAAAGAACTCGAAGTCAACGGCGTGGGCTACCGTGTCGCCAAGGAGGGCAAGAACCTGGTCATGAACCTTGGTTTTTCCCATCAGGTGATTGTTTCCGAGATCGAGGGCATCACCATTGATGTTCCCGCTCCCAATAAAATTATCATTCGCGGCTGCGACAAGCAGGCTGTTGGCCAGTTCGCCGCTGAAGTCCGCGAGAAGCGTCCTCCCGAGCCTTATAAGGGCAAGGGTATCAAGTATGCTGACGAGGTCATCCGCCGCAAGGTTGGTAAGACCGGCGCCAAGAAGTAAGGAGGTGTGCCGAAATGATTAAAAGACCGAATACCAATGCTCAGCGCCTGAAGCGCCACAAGAGGGTGCGCTCCAAAATCTCCGGCACTGCCGCTGCTCCCCGTCTGAACGTGTTCCGCAGCGAGGCCAACATCTATGCCCAGATTATCGACGACGTGAAGGGCGAGACTCTGGTCGCCGCGTCTTCTCTGGATAAAGAGATCGCTGGTTACGGCGGCAACATCGCCGCTGCCACCGCAGTTGGCAAGCTCGTTGCAGAGCGGGCCAAGGCGAAGGGGATCGAAAACGTTGTTTTTGATCGTGGCGGTTATCTGTACCATGGCCGTGTTCAGGCACTGGCCGACGGCGCCCGCGAGGGCGGCCTGAAGTTTTAATCGGAGGAGGTAAACAACATGCCTAGATTTGAAAGAGAACCCAGCGAGTATGCCGAGAAGGTTGTTGCCCTCAACCGAGTTTCCAAAACTGTTAAGGGCGGCCGCGTGATGAAGTTCTCCGCTCTGGTCGTTGTCGGCGATCAGAAGGGCAAGGTCGGCTATGGTTTGGGCAAGGCCGCCGAAGTTCCCGAGGCGATTCGCAAGGGCCTGGAGTCCGCAAAGAAGAACATGATTACCGTGACGCTGTCCGGTTCCACGATTCCCCATGAGGTGATCGGTGAAGCCGGCGCAGGCCGCGTGCTGATGAAGCCCGCAGCCCCCGGTACCGGCGTGATCGCCGGCGGCGCTGTTCGTGCCGTCGTGGAAGCTGCCGGAATTAAGGATATCCGTACTAAATGCCTGCGCTCCAACAACGCTAACAACGTGGTTGCAGCCGCATTCGAGGGCCTGAAGTCCATGCGTGGACCTGAGGAAGTGGCCCGTATTCGCGGCAAGAGCGTCAGCGATATTGTGGGTTAAGGAGGGGCTTAAAATGGCAAACTTGAATATTAAGCTCGTCAAGAGCCTGAACGGTCGTCTGGAAAAGCAGATTCTGACCGCCCATTCCCTGGGCCTGCGTAAGATCGGTGACATCACCGTGCAGCCCGACAACGACCAGACCCGCGGCAAGATCGCCAAGATCGGCTATCTGCTGCAGGTCGCTGAAGTGAAATAAGGAGGCACGGAAACATGAAACTCAACGAACTGTCTCCCGCCGAAGGCTCCGTCCAGTCTGCTTACCGCAAAGGCCGGGGTGCCGGCAGCGGCAACGGCAAGACCGGCGGCCGCGGCCACAAGGGCCAGAAGGCCCGTTCCGGCGGCAAGGTCCGCGTCGGATTCGAAGGCGGCCAGATGCCTCTGGCTCGCCGCGTTCCTAAGCGCGGCTTCAACAACATCTTTGCAAAGCCCCTTGAGATCATCAATCTCAGCGCTCTGAACGCTTTTGAAGACGGCGAAACCGTCACCGCAGAAGCGCTGCTGAGCAAGGGCATCCTTTCCAAATGCACCTATGGATTCAAGGTGCTGGGCAACGGCAAGGTCACCAAGAAGGTGACGGTGCAGGCCTCTGCCTTCTCCGCGTCTGCCAAGGAGGCAATCGAGGCAGCCGGCGGAAAGGCCGAGGTGAAGTAACGTGATCCAAACGATTCGCAAAGCATGGGGTATCCCCGAGCTGCGGAAGAAGATCATTTTCACTTTGCTGATTTTGCTCATTTTCCGCATCGGTAACGCCATCACCGTTCCCTATGTGGATGTGGCGACACTGTCCAGCTATCTGAACAGCCAGTCCACCACAATTTTGGGACTGTATAACGTGATGAGCGGCGGCGCGTTCGCCCAGGCCACGGTCTTCGCATTGAGCATTCAGCCCTATATCAACAGCTCCATCATCATCCAGCTGCTGACCGTTGCCATTCCCGCTCTGGAGCGGCTGGCAAAGGACGGCGGCGAGGAAGGCCGGAAGAAGATCCAGTCCATCACCCGGTATGCGACGGTTGCCATTGCAATTTTGCAGGCTTTCGGCTACTATATGATCATGAAGCGGTACGGCATTTTGACCGACACCAGTATTTGGGCTGCATTGGTTATCATGGTATCCTTTATCGCGGGTTCTTCCTTCGTCATGTGGATGGGCGAGCAGGTCACGGAATTCGGTATCGGCAACGGTATCTCCATCATCCTGTTTGCAGGTATCCTGTCCCGCGTTCCCAGCATGGTGTCCAGCATGGCCACCGGCGTGAGCACTTGGTCCGGCATTCGGAGCGGGAGCCTCACCGCGGATACGCTGACCTCTGCCGGTTATACGGCGGCACAGGCGCAGAACGTGCTGAATCAGTCGCTGGCTCCTTGGGGTGTGGCACTGATCGTGGTCGGTATTCTGGCACTGATTGTGTTCATCGTCTTCATCAACGGCGCCGAGCGCCGCATTCCCGTCCAGTATGCCAAGCGGCAGGTGGGCCGGAAGATGTACGGTGGCCAGACCTCTACGCTTCCCATGAAGGTGAATATGTCCGGCGTTCTGCCCATCATCTTCGCGCAGTCCATCGCCTCCCTGCCGGCCACCATCATGGCGTTTACCGGCGTGGGTGAGGAGGGAACCTTCAGCTATGCGCTGTCTCAGTTCCTGGATACCAAGTCCATCCTCTATATGGTGGTGTACTTCATCCTGATTATTGGCTTCAGCTATTTCTACTCCACTATTCAGTTCAATCCCGTAGAAATTGCCAACAACCTGAAAAAGCAGGGCGGCTTTATCCCCGGTTTCCGTCCTGGCAAGCCCACTGTGGACTTCATTAAGAAGGTTTTGAGCAAAGTGACGCTCTTTGGCGCCATCTATCTGGGCATTGTGGCTCTGTGCCCCCTGATTGCGGGCAAGGCCCTGAACAGCAGCTCTCTGGGAATTGGCGGTACTTCCGTCATCATTATCGTCGGCGTTGCGCTGGAAACAGTGCAGGCCTTGGAGTCTCAGATGCTGATGCGCCAGTATAAGGGCTTCCTGGAATAAGAAAGAGGCGAAATGGAATGAAACTGATCTTATTGGGCGCTCCCGGCGCCGGTAAAGGCACACAGGCCGAAATCCTGTGTAAAGAGTTTTCCATTCCCACGATTTCAACCGGCAATATTCTCCGCGCGGCCATTAAAAATGGAACACCTACCGGCCTGAAGGCAAAGGCCTTCATGGACGCGGGCAAGCTGGTTCCGGATGACGTCATTATCGGCGTCATCACGGACCGGCTGGCGGAGGCGGATTGCGCAGGCGGCTATATTCTGGACGGGGTGCCCCGCACCATCGCTCAGGCAGAGGCGCTTGAAAAGGCCGGAATCAACTTTGATGATGTGGTTTCCATTGAGATCTCCGATCAGGAGATCGAGGAGCGCATGGCGGGCCGCCGGGTGTGCGAGCACTGCGGAGCCAGCTTTCATGTGGTCGCTGTCCCTCCGAAAAAAGAGGGCATTTGCGACAAGTGCGGCGGCAAGTTGAGCCGCCGGCACGACGATGACCCCGAGGTGGTGGAGCACCGCTTGGAGGTCTATCACAAAGAGACAGAGCCGCTGAAGGACTTCTATAAGTCCCGGGGCGTTCTGAAGTCTGTGGAGAACCAGTCCAGCGTGGCTGCCACCTCACAGGCGATCCTCCACGCGTTGGGGAGATGAGATTAGAATGATTATTCTCAAATCCTCAGAGGAGATCGACTTGATGCGCCGAGCGGGAAAACTTACCGCGGCTGCCCGTGCCTTGGCAGGGGAATTGGTAAAGCCCGGCGTAACAACCCAGGAGATCAACGACGAAGTGGAGCGATTTATTCGCAAAGCGCACGCGGTGCCGTCCTTCCTGCATTATCAGGGGTATCCGGCGTCCGTCTGCATCAGCGTCAACGACGAGATCATCCACGGCATTCCCGGCAAACGGGTGCTGCAAGAGGGCGATATTGTCAGCGTGGATGTGGGCGCATACATCGGCGGGTTCCACGGCGACTGCGCGGCAACTTTTGCCTGCGGACAGATTGCCCCGGAGGCTCAGGATCTGATCGATGTGACCAGACAGAGCTTTTTCGAGGGAATTGCGCAGGCAAGAGAAGGCAACCGTATCGGAGATATCTCCGCAGCGGTGCAGGCTTATGTGGAATCCCGCGGGTATTCCATCGTGCGGGAATACGTCGGACATGGTGTCGGCGCGAACATGCACGAATCCCCAGAAATCCCCAATTACGGTCACCCCGGCCGGGGTCCCAGACTCTTGCGGGGAATGACCCTTGCGGTCGAACCCATGGTAAACGGCGGTTCTGCCTCCATTTACCAAATGAGCGATGGTTGGACGGTCCGCACTGCGGACGGAAAGAACGCCGCCCACTATGAAAACACGATCCTGATTACCGACGGTGAGCCGGAAATTTTGACGGCCCCTGCGATTTGAGAGAGCGCGTATGGAGATCGCAAAATCTAATATTGTACGATCGAATGCCGGCAGAGACCGGGGAAAGCTGTTTTGCGTGATGAGCGTGGAAGGGGAGTACCTGTTGTTGGCAGACGGCAAATCGCGGAAGGTTGAGTCGCCAAAGCGCAAAAAGCGCAGACACGTGCTTTTTGTTGCGGATGACGACACCCGCCTTTCCGCAAAGATCAAGGGCGAAGAAAAAGTCACAAACAGTGAACTTCGCAGAGCCCTCGCGGAATACCGCGAGGAGGTTCATCCGGACCAGGAGGGATAAGGCTTGGCAAAATCCGATATGATCGAAGTAGAGGGCGTTGTGGTCGAATCCATGCCCAACACCACATTCAAAGTGGATATCGGCAATGGACACACGATTTTAGCGCATATCTCCGGAAAACTCAGAATGAATTTCATCAGGATCCTGCCTGGCGACAAGGTCACGGTGGAAATGTCCCCCTACGACCTGACCCGAGGCCGGATCACCTGGCGTACTAAGTAACAACACTGCCCGCGCCGCATCTTGCGGCTGGGAACAAAAGCTGAAAGGAATGGTTAGACAATGAAGGTAAGACCGTCCGTGAAGCCCATGTGCGAAAAGTGTAAGGTCATTCGCCGCAAAGGCCGGGTCATGGTCATTTGCGAGAACCCCAAGCACAAGCAGAGACAGGGCTAATTAAATATGGAGGTGCTTTAAGACTATGGCACGTATCGCCGGCATTGACCTGCCGAAGGATAAGCGGATCGAGATCGGACTGACTTATATCTACGGAATCGGCAGAAAGAGCGCCAAGGATATCTTGGCGCAGACGGGTATCAACCCCGACATCCGCGTGAAGGATCTGACAGACGCCGATGAGCAGAAGCTCCGCGACGCTATCGAGACCTATTCCGTGGAAGGCGACCTGCGTCGCCAGACCGCACTGGACATTAAGCGCCTGACGGAGATCGGCTGCTATCGCGGCGTCCGTCATCGCAGAGGTCTGCCTGTCCGCGGACAGCGCAGCAAGACCAATGCGCGTACCCGCAAGGGTCCTAAGAAGACCATTGCGAACAAGAAGAAGTAAGGAAGGAGAACGAAAATGGCAACAGCTAAAGCAGCAGCCGGCAAGAAAGTTGTCCGGCGCCGTCGCGAAAAGAAGAATATCGAACGTGGTCAGGTCCATATCCGTTCTTCTTTCAATAACACCATGGTGACTGTCACTGATTCGCAGGGCAATGCGCTCTCCTGGGCTTCCTCTGGCGGCCTCGGCTTCCGTGGAAGCAAGAAGTCCACGCCCTTTGCGGCCCAGACTGCAGCGGAAACTGCGGCAAAGGCCGCCATGGAGCACGGACTGAAGACCGTCGAGGTCTTCGTGAAGGGACCCGGTCAGGGCCGCGAGGCCGCGATCCGGGCACTGCAGGCCGTGGGTCTGGAAGTGACGATGATTAAGGACGTCACCCCGATCCCCCACAACGGCTGCCGTCCCCCGAAGCGTCGCCGTGTCTGATTTGAAGGAGGTAAAACTTTATGGCTAAGAATATGCAGCCCATTGCCAAGCGCTGCAAGACTCTGGGCATTTCTCCTGCCGTGATGGGTTACGCCAAGAAAGACACAAAGCGTAATCCCGGCGGCCAGATGAGAAAGAAGAAGAGCGAATACGCGACCCAGATGAACGAGAAGCAGAAGGTCAAGTTTATTTACGGCATTCTGGAAAAGCAGTTCCACAGCTACTATGAAGCGGCTGTGGCGACCCCGGGCAAGACCGGCGACAACCTGCTGATCACCGTGGAGCGCCGTTTGGACAACGTTGTGTACCGTATGGGCTTTGCCATGACTCGCCGTGAGGCCCGTCAGCTGGTGAGCCATGGGCACTTCACCGTCAACGGTAAGAAGGTTAACATCGCTTCTTATTTGGTTAAGGCCGGAGACGTGATCGAGGTTGTGGAATCCAGCCGCTCCTCTGTTGCGTTCAAGCGTCTGGTTGGTGAGAACGCCGTGATGTTCCTGCTGCCCGCATGGCTGGAGCGTGAGAAGAATACCCTCAAGGGCACTGTTACTCGGATGCCCACCCGCGAGGATATCGATCTTCCCATTGAGGAACACCTCATCGTCGAGTTGTACTCCAAGTAATTGGAGGACGCCCTCAAAGATGACAGGAACCGAACGCAGCCTGCTGTTTAGCTTGGCTGCAATGAGAAGATGAAGGAGGGTAACTGCATGATCGAAATCGAAAAGCCCCAGATCGAGTGTATCGAAGCTCCCGGTGATATCACCTACGGTAAGTACGTGGTGGAGCCGCTGGAGCGGGGCTATGGCACCACGCTGGGCAATGCGCTTCGCCGCATTATGTTGTCGTCTTTGCCCGGCACCGCTGCGACCTCCATCAAGATCGCCGGCGTCCAGCACGAATTTTCCACCATCCCCGGAGTCAAGGAGGATGTGACGGAGATCGTCCTGAATATCAAGGGCCTTCTGACCAAACTCCACGGCGAGAGCGGGAAGACGGTCTATGTCGAGGCAGTTGGCCCCTGTGAGGTCACTGCCGGGGATATCAAGGCTGACGGCGAGGTGGAGGTCCTGAATCCCGAGCTCCACATTGCCACGCTGGATAACGGCGCAACGCTGAATATGGAAATCACCCTGTCTCACGGCCGGGGTTATGTGTCTGCGGACAAGAACAAGCAGTCCATGAGCCAGCAGGTGATCGGCGTGATCCCCATTGATTCGATCTATACCCCGGTGTATAAAGTCAACTACACTGTGGAGCCCACCCGCGTGGGTACGTCCAGCGACTTCGACAAGCTGACGCTGGAAGTCTGGACCGATGGAACTATTTCCGCCCGGGACGCTGTGTCCTTGGGTGCCAAGATTCTCTGCGATCACTTCACCCTGTTCACCGATCTCTCTGAGAACGTGGGCAGCAAGCCCACGGTGGTGGAAAAGGGTGAGACGCAGAGGGACAAGGTTTTGGAGATGACCATTGAAGAGCTGGATCTCAGCGTGCGCAGCTTTAACTGCCTCAAGCGCGCCAACATCAACACCGTCGAGGACTTGATCTCCAAGACCGAAGACGAGATGATGAAGGTTCGTAATCTGGGCCGCAAGTCCCTTGAGGAAGTGATCAATAAGCTGGCCATGATGGGTCTGTCTCTGGCAGACGAAGAGAACAACTGACTTTTTAATGCCCGGCGGGAGACCGCCGGGGCAGAAAATTCCCGATAAGGAGGAATACCGAAATGCCCGGAACCCGTAAACTCGGTAAGACAACGGACCAGCGTATGGCGATGCTTCGCCAGCAGGTCACCGATTTCCTGGACAAAGGCACCATGGAAACCACCGTTACCCGTGCCAAGGAGATCAAGCCTTTGGCCGAGAAGATGATTACCTTGGGGAAGAAGAATGATCTGGCTGCTTATCGTCAGGCCATGAGCTTTATCACCCGCGAGGATGTGTGCAAGAAGATCTTCAAGGAGCTTGCCCCCACCTATGCGGAGCGCAACGGCGGTTATACCCGCATCGTTCGTACCGGCGTCCGTCGCGGCGATGCCGCTGAGACGGCCATTATTGAACTTGTGAAGTAAAGCGTTCAATCTCCCTAACAAATAGTCTAAAAGCTCTTTCCCATGTGGTTTGCCCATGGGAAAGGGCTTTTGCTTTGCCCTGCAAGAATTGGTCCCATTTTCCATAAGAAACCTTTCCGGTTGTGGGGAATCTTGCATCACAGGTGGGTTTTATGCTACAATACCAGCAACGAGATGAGTGGACGGGGTGGAAACGGCGAGATGTATTACGTGTATTTGCTGCGCTGTGGGGATGGTTCCCTTTATGCCGGCATCACCACCGACCTGACCCGCCGCCTTGCGGAGCATCAAGGACAGGGTGGAAAGGGTGCAAAATATACCATCGCTCACCGCGCTGTTCAAATGGAGGGCGCGTGGACGGCGGCAGATCGCTCCGCCGCATCCCGGCTGGAATATCGCATCAAGCATCTGAGCCGTGCGGAGAAGGAGCGTCTGCTTTTGGGACAGGCCCCGGACTGCTTAGACCTGACTGGCTATACGCGGCTTTCCATGAAATTGACGGGAGGAATTCGAGAGATGTTGTTTGTATGTTATCCAAAATGCTCCACTTGCGCAAAGGCAAAGGTGTTACTGGACGCGCGAGGGCTTTCCTACGATTCGAGGGACATTAAGGAGGAGCGGCCTACGGAGGCGGAGCTGCGGGCATGGCACGCTAAAAGCGGCTTGCCGCTAAAACGCTTTTTCAATACCAGCGGCCTTGTCTATAAGGCGCTAGGGCTTTCCGCAAAGCTGACGGACATGAGTGAGGACGAGCAGTTTGCCTTGCTGGCGACAGATGGAATGTTGGTGAAGCGTCCCATTCTCGTGGGAGATGAATTTGTATTGGTAGGCTTCCGCGAGAGCCAGTGGGAAGAGAAGCTGTGAGTGCGGCTCACTGAAAATGCGGAACACCTATTTTCCAAAAAGAAAGAAATGGCCGCCCAACAGGGCGGCCATTTTTGTTCAAAGACTGGGACGATAAACCACTCTTGCGAAGAACGGGGCGGCGAAACGCCGTTGGGCCTCTTGCGAACCTTCAGTCTTGATATACGCTTTTCAGCAGAGAAATTTCCCGTCCGTATCCGCTCACATCCTCCTGTGGTGTTTCCAGATAGAAGGGCAGGTTTCGAAGGCTGGGATGATTGATGAGGGCCGTGAAGGCCGAAAGGCCAATGCTGCCCTCCCCTATTTTTTCATGGCGGTCCTTGTGGCTGGAAAACGGATTTTTGCTGTCGTTCAAGTGGATGGCCCGCAGACGGTCAAGGCCCACGGTCCGCTCAAAGGCATTCAGCACGCCGTCCAGATCGTTTACCAGATCATATCCGCCGTCGTAGACGTGGCAGGTGTCCAGACACACGCCCAAAAGCTCCGGGTGCTCCACGCGGTCAATAATGGACCGCAGTTCCTCAAAAGTGCGGCCCACCTCGCTGCCCTTGCCCGCCATCGTCTCAAGAAGTACCGTGGTGGATTGTCCGGGCCGCAGAACCGCGTTCAGCGCCTCCGCAATCAGAGCAACGCCCACGTCGAGCCCCTGCTTGACATGGCTGCCGGGATGGAAGTTATAGAGACTGCCGGGGAGGTGCTCCAGCCGCGCAAGATCGTCCGCCATGGTATTTAGGGCAAATTCCCGAAGTCCGGGATCAGCGGCGCAGCAGTTCAGCGTATAAGGCGCGTGGGCCAGAATGGGGAACAGGCCGTGTTCTTCCGCAAAGGCGCGGTAAGCGGCGATATCCGCCTCGTCCAGCGGTTTTGCCGCTCCGCCCCGGGGGTTGCGGGTAAAGAACTGGAAGGTGTTGGCGCCGATTTCCACCGCCGTTTTCCCCATGGACAAAAAACCCTTGGAGGAGGAGAGATGACATCCAATTTTCAGCATGTGAGGTCCTTTCATCAGTGAATATTTGAGCAACTCAGTCCCAGGGGTCCTTGTCGCCCCATATTTTTTTGAAGCGAAGCGGTTTCTTTTCCGACTTGACCGGTTTCGCAGGTTCGGGCGCTTCAGAAGCTGCGGAAATCGCTGTGTCATCTTCCGTGGGGCTGTCCAAATAGGCTTTGGGAAGGCCGCACAGCGGGCAGATTTCATCATTCCGGGGATGTTCCTTTTTGCAGCGGGGACAGGTGATGTGCGCGCTGTTCCCCGGTACGTAATACGGATTTGTCGTTTTTGCGGGAACAGGTTCCGGGAGAACGCTGCTACAGTCATAAAACTCCACCTTGCGGCATTTCGGGCAGATATAGAGATCCAGCTCCGGGCCCTCGTCACAGAAGAACACGGAGCGGGGGTCGGTGGTAAAATCCTTGCGCATCCTAAAGACCATAGGCGTTCCACAGCGCAGGTAGTCCAAAGACCGCGCGTTTGCATCCATAAAAAACCTCCTGATTTGCGTCAAATCCGCGCGGTACTCCGATTTAAAAATTTCGTGCGTTTATCGGAAAGGGAGGGCCGCAGCGATACAGGTTACGAGGATACTGTCATTATAGCACGCCTGCGGGTGACTGGCAAGGACACAAACGCGGCTCCGCCCATTCAGCAGAGCCGCGTTGGCTTCGTTTACTCAGTCCGTTAATTTGGCACAGTCCGCCGCTTCGCCGGAGAGCATTTGCAGCCCGTGGCCCAGCGTGGGAAGAACGGCCTCCAGATTCTCCTTGGCCGCCTTGGGGCTTCCCGGCAGGTTCACGATCAGAGTCCCACCTCGGATGCCCGCCGCCGCCCGGGACAGCATGGCCCGGGGCGTGATTGCAAGAGAGGCGGCCCGCATGGCCTCCGGGATGCCGGGCGTCATACGCTGACAGACGGAGCAGGTTGCTTCCGGCGTTACATCCCGGGGAGCAAAGCCGGTTCCGCCGGTGGTGAGGATCAGCTGCACCTCTCCTATGTCCGCCCATTCCCGCAGAAAACGGGCGATCTCCGCCTGCTCATCCGGGACGATGGCGGTACGCAAAACTTCATAGCCCGCGTCTTGCAGCAGAGCGGAAATCAGAGGCCCGCCCTCGTCGGGGCGCTCTCCCCGGGAACTGCGATCACTGACGGTCAAAACCGCGGCTTTCCAATTCATTGAATCCTCCTGACCCGCGCCGAGTAAGCGGCGCGCAGCGTGTAAGTGTATTTAGGGCGACACAGCACAATACGCCTGCGGTATTTTGCAAAGATTTTGTAGTATCACCTCAAGATTTTTGCAGTAGCAAAATATCTTCGGGCCGGACGGCGACGGTGACAGTTTTTTCTCCATCATGAGCCCCCCACGCGGCCTTGTCAAGCTCCATCCGCAGCAGCGGCGCGTCTATCGCCGAACCGGAGGGCAGCAGCAGGACGATGGAACTGAACACGTCGTCGATCACCTTCACCACATTGCAGGAAAAGGAATTTACCTCATCCTTCGCGGCAAAGTGGACGTGGTGGGACCGGATGCCTGCCACGGTGGTCTTCGGCGGGACGGCACGGCGGCAGGAGAGCGTCAATCCCCATTCAGGTAGGAAAACATCCTCGTCCTTAGGGCTTGCGGCGGCAAAGTTCTTGCAGCCGGATAGCCGGGCGGCGGACTCCGTTCCCGGAGCAAGGAACAGCGCCTCGCGGGACTGAACTGGCTGCGTATGCCCGCCGTCCATCACACAGACCCGACGGCAGTTGCGCCAAGCCTCGCCCCGGTCGTGAGTGACCCACAGCACCGTGCCGGGAAAGGCGGCAAGGGTTTCCGAAAGCTCCAGCTCCAGCTGGTATTTCAGGTAGCTGTCCAATGCGGAAAACGGCTCGTCCAGCAGGATTGCCTGGGGCTGCGAGGCGAAAATACGGGCCAGCGCCGCGCGCTGCTGCTGCCCCCCGGAAAGGGCGGCGGGCCGCTTGGCGGCCACGTCCTCCAGTCGGAACTGGCGCAGCTTTTCCGCCACGGCAGTCTCGCGTGATGTGCTGTCCCGAACGGCCACGGCGATATTTTGCGCCACCGTCATGTTGGGGAAGAGAGCGTACTGCTGAAAGAGATACCCAACGTTTCGCTTTTGAGGAGGAAGATCAATTTTCCCAGCGCTGTCGAACAGCACTTGTCCATCCAGCTCAATTCGGCCCTCGTCCGGGCGGAGAATGCCCGCGATGCACTTGAGTGTCACGGATTTGCCGCAGCCGGAGGCACCCAGAAGCGCCAGAGCCTCGTTTTCCGCAGAGAACTGGGATTCCAGCAGAAAAGAGCCCATGCGCTTGCGAATATCGACGTGAAGCATCAGCGCCGCCCTCCTCTCTGCCGGGATTCCAGCAGATTTACCGCCAGCAGCACCACGGCGGAGATGGCCAGATTCACCAGCACCCATTGGGTGGCTCCCGCATCGTCCCCGGTGCGCCAGAGCTGATAAACGGTGGTGGAGATGGTGGCGGTGCGTCCGGGTGTGTACCCGGCGATCATGGACGTGGCGCCGTATTCCCCCAGTGCACGGGCAAAGGCCAGCACGGTCCCCGCCAAGATTCCCTGCTTGCAATAGGGCATCCGCACACGCCAGAAAATATACGAATTGGAAAGGCCCAGCGTCCGTCCCGCGTCCGCCAGCGTCTCGTCAAAGGACTCAAAGGCGCCCCGGGCCGTGCGGTACATCAGGGGAAAGGCCACCACCACCGTGGCGAAAATGGCGCTCCACCAAGTCATGACCAGCTTCGTGTCGAAGTGGGCCAGAAACCAACCGCCAACCACGCGGTTTGGACCCAGCAGACGCAGCAGAAGATACCCGACCACCGTGGGCGGCAGAACCAGCGGCAGCGTCAGCACCACGTCCAGCACGCCCTTTACAAGGCGGGGCAGGCGGGCAATGTAATAAGCCGCCAAAAGCCCTAGAAAAAACACGGCAACCGTGGAGATGGCGGAGATACGCAGGGAGTTATAAAGGGGATACCAGTCCATGGGGAACCTCCTGAATGATACTGAAAGGCCGGGCAGAACTTCTGCCCGGCTTTCAGTTTACCAGATTTTAAATTACTTCACAACCGTGAAACCCACGGATTCAAAAATCGCGGCGCTCTCAGCGGTGGTCAGATAATCGAGGAATGCCTTTGCCTCAGCGGGATGCTGAGAACCGGACAGAACGGCGGCGGGGTAGATCACCTGACCGCACATCTCGGCGGTGGCGCTGTCCACCACGGTAAGACCGGCGGAGGCGGCGTCTGTGGCATAGATCACGCCGCAGTCCACAGTTCCCTCGCTGACCTGCGTGGTGACTTCCTTCACGTTGGAGCCGTAAGTCAGAACGCCGGCGGTGTTCAGTGCGTCTTCCTCAAGCCCGTAGAAAGAGAAAATCTTCTGGGTGTACTGGCCCACGGGCACGTCGCTGTTGCCCATCGCCAGCAGAATGTCGCCGCTCTTCAGGTGCTCGGCCAGCTGGTCAAAGCTCTCAATTCCCTTGGGATTGCCTTCGGGAACCACCAGCGTCACCTTATTTTCCAGCAGGTTGATGCGGGTGGAGGCGTCGATCATATCCAGACCATCGGGATTCTTGTCCGCATCGTCCTTCAAGGAACCGTCCAGCGCGTTCATCTGCTTCTGGGCGGCGGAGATGAAGAGATCGCAGTCCGCGCCTTCTTTGATCTGGGTCAGCAGGGTGCCGGAGGACTCATAGGTGGGGATCACGGTTACGTTGGGGGCTACGGTTTTATAGGCTTCGATGATCTGGTCGATGGTTTCCGTCATGGATGCGGCGGCAAAGACGATGATTTCCACCGGCTCGCCTGCGGGAGCGGAAGATGCCGAACCGGAGCCGGACGCGGAACCGGAGGATGCTGCGGGAGCGGTCGCGCCGCAGGCGGCCAGAGCCAGAGACATGGCCAGAGCCAAGGTCAGTGCAAGTGCTTTTTTCATGTGTACAAAACTTCCTTTCTTATGTTGGTGGCGCTCCAAATCAGAGCGTTTCCTATCTGAACTCCCGAGGGAGATTGCAGACCGTGGTACTTTTTCGAGGTGAACGACTGGGGAAAACTTCGCGCCCAAACAGGGCGCGAAATTCCTTATTTTCCAAATGGACAGTCCGGCCAGTGGCAGGGTTTGCATCCAAGGCACAGACCGCCGTTGCCCAGCGCCACAATATCGCTCCGGGAGACGGGGACGCCCGCCGCCACCGGCGGCAGAACCAAATCAAACACCGTGGCTCCGGCAAACATGACACAGCCGGGCAGGCCCATCACGGGCGTGCCGTCTGAAAAATAGCCCAACAGGAACATGGCACCGGGCAGGACGGGCGCGCCGTAGGTTACGATTTCCGCCCCTGCGGCCTTGATGCCGCCGGGGGTGTTGTCGTCAGGATCCACGCTCATTCCACCGGTACACAGCACCAGATCCACGCCTTTGGCTCGCATCTGATTGATGGCGATGGCCACATTTTCCACCCCGTCGCCGGAGAAAATCTGCGCAACCGTTTCAATGCCCACAGCTTCCAGTTTCCGCTTTACCGCCGGGGTAAATTTGTCCTCGATCAGCCCTTTTTTGACCTCGCTGCCGGTGGTAACAATGCCTGCGGTTTTCAGCTTGAAGGGGAGAACGTTCAGCAGAGGCGCGGCTCCCGCAGCTTCCTCGGCTTCTTCCAGCGTGGTTTCCGAAACCACCAGAGGAATGACCCGCATGCCCGCCAGCTTGTCTCCTGCTTTCACCGCCGTGCCGCCCTTGCGGGTGGCCAGCATCACGTCCGGGACGGAATTAACCGCGTTGAGCTTTTCCACATCCACGGTGAAATACCCGTCGCACTCCGCGAACAGCTCGATCTTGCCCTCTTTGATGTCCTCGGTCCGGCGGATATTTTGCCCCATGGACAGTCCGCACAGACGCATAGCTGCGTCGTCCTCGTGGAGCATTCCGGGGTGCAGCTCCCAAACATACAGATTTTCCTTACCCATGGAGAGAAGCACGGGGATATCCTCCTCCGTGACCACATGGCCCTTGCGAAAGCGGGCGCCCTTGAATTCACCCGGAATGATTTGTGTCAGATCATGGCACAGGACATGGCCCACGGCCTCTTGCGTTTTGATGAGCTTCATGCCCTCGCCTCCAGAATTTCAATTTCGTCGCCGGAGCGAACCGTTCCCTCCCGCACGACCACGGCAAAAATGCCCTCGGTGGGCATCACGCATTTGCCCACGGCCTTTTTAATGGCGCAGTCATTGTGGCACTCCTTGCCGATCTGCGTGACTTCCACCTCGGTTTCCCCAATGCGCAGATGGGTTCCCACAGGCAGGTGCTTCAAATCAATGCCCACGGTGTTGATGTTTTCCGCAAACACCCCGTCGGTCAGGGGAATGGGGCAGGCGGCGCGCATAGTGTCCACGCTCTCCTCCGCCAGCAGGGAAATCTGACGGTGCCAGTCTCCGGCGTGAGCGTCGCCTACGATGCCGTGTCGCATTTTCAGAAGAATCTCAGAAACGGGATGCTTCTGCATTCCTTTCTGCTCGCTGATATTGACGGATGTAACCTTTGCCATATCAAACCTCCGCAATGTATTCGCCGCTTTTTCCACCGGTTTTTTTCAGCAGACGGATATTTTGAATACACATGTCCTTCTGAACGGCCTTGCACATGTCGTAAATCGTCAGCGCCGCCACAGAAACGGCAGTCAGCGCCTCCATTTCAACGCCGGTCACGCCGCTGCAAGCCACTGTCGCTAAGATTTCCACGCGGCAAGGATTTTTGCTCAAGTGAAAGGCAACATCGATTTTTGTCAGGGGCAGGGGGTGGCACATGGGGATCAGTTCCCAATTCCGCTTGGCGGCCATAATGCCCGCCACTTGAGCCACTGCCAGCACGTCGCCCTTTTTCATCGTACCGTCTTTAATTTTTTGCAGGACTTCGGGAGAGACGAGAATTTCGCCGCCCGCCAGAGCTTCCCGTTGGGTAACGGGTTTCATTCCTACATCCACCATATGTGCGCGGCCCTGCTCGTTGAAATGCGTCAGTTCGTGTTCAGTGTCCATGAGGGCGCTCCTTTTTGCGTTTTGTCTTGCGGAAAAATGCAGTGGGCTTCGCTCCAAGGCGTTCTCCGTTCTCGCGTCTTCCGTCCTACTCACGGAAAAGTCCAGGGGCTTTTCCGTGAAAGCGGAGGAGCAACGGAGCGGCACAAGCTTTCGGCAGAGCCGGAAGTGCGTGGAGCGCAGTTTGCTCCTCCGCTAGCCGCCGATCTCGTTCATATTTCTGCTCGTGTCGCTGCCGCCGTCCGTCAGGTGGTGCTGCTCCGGCTTTTGGGCAATGCCCCGCCGGATCGCGTTTTCCAATTCCGCACCGTGGAGTCCGCGAAGGGAAAGCTCTGCGTCGCTGTGGAGGCAGGGCTTCAATTTCCCGTCCGCCGTGACCCGAATCCGGTCGCACCGGCTGCAAAAGCGGTGGCTCATGGGTTCGATCAACCCCACGGTTCCTCTCCAGCCGGGAACGCGGTAACGCGCCGCCGTACCGGAAGATTCGCAGGGCCGCAAGGCCGGGACGCGCCGCAGAACCTCCTCCGCCGGGAGAAAGCAATGCTGCTCCCAATCGGCGCACTGCCCCATGGGCATTAGTTCGATAAAACGAATTTCCCATGGGTGGTGCTCCGTTAAAGCAACGAAGTCTCCGATCTCGTCGTCATTCAGACCGCCGATCAGAACCACATTGCATTTTAAATGTGTAAATCTGGCTCGTTCCGCCGCCTCCAATCCCGCCAGCACGTCGGCAAGACAGCCGCAGCGGGTAATGCTGGAAAAACGATCCGGATAAAGGGTATCCAAACTCACGTTCAGGCGGCTCACGCCGGCTTCTTTAAGCACCGCGGCCAACTGAGGCAAGAGACTTCCGTTGGTGGTCATGCACAGTTCCTCAAGACCTTCAATGGCGGAAAGTCCCCGGCAGATATCTAAAATTCCACGCCGAACCAGCGGTTCGCCGCCGGTAAGCCGGATTTTTTTCACGCCGCAGTTCACTGCCGCCCGGCCAATTTCCACGCATTCTTCCACGGACAAAATGTCTCGATGCGCCCGCTTTTCAACGCCCGCCTCCGGCATACAATACCGGCAGCGATAATTGCACAGATCCGTCACCGACAGCCGCAGATATCGAATTGTCCGCCCGCAGTTGTCCTGCATAAACGCCTCCGTGATACTCAAGTGGGATGAACGAAAACAGTTTATCATTTCTGTCAAAAGAAGTCAAGAAAAGAGAAGCTGCTCTGCCTTGACGGAGGTGCGGGGAAGTGTTATTCTTTTGAAAAGAGAACGAAGGAAGGAAAACGACGATGGACTGGACGCGTGTTCTGGAGATTCACCCCGGTGTTACCGCCGTGATCGGCGGCGGTGGAAAGACCACGCTTTTGCGAACGCTGGGAGAAGAATTGTCGGAGACGGGCGGCAGCGTGCTGCTGTGTACAACCACGCGGATCTTTCCGTTTGACGATCTGCCCTGTGTCACAGAGGCGGAGGAAGACGCACTTCTGGCCGCGCGGGAAAAAAGCGGCTTGATTTGCACCGGGACGCTGCTGGAAAACGGAAAGCTGACTGTTCCGGCGGTTCCGATGGCGCGGCTTGCGGCGCTGTTCGATTATGTGCTGGTGGAGGCCGACGGCTCGGCCCACCGCCCCATGAAGGCCCACGCGCCCCATGAGCCGGTGATTCCGATGGAGGCTATGCAGACAATCTGCGTGGTGGGTGCGTCCGGCTTTGGATGTCCCATTCAAGAGGCGGCGCATCGACCGGAGCGCTATGCGGAGCTGGCTGGCGCGGCGGAGACGGAGGTTGTTACCCCAGAGATCGCCGCCGCGGTTTTGCGGGCGGAAAAGTTGCATCGGCGCGTGCTGATTAATCAAGCGGAGCTGGCGATTGAAGAGGCGAAAAAACTGGCGGAGCTTTTGGACTGTCCCGCGGTGGCAGGCTCCCTGCTCCTTGGAGAAATTTTTTGACCGCCTTGGGCGGAGAAAGAGAGACTGGTCATGCTGACAGTGATTCGCGGTGCGGGAGATATTGCCACGGGGATTGCACTGCGCCTGTGGCGCAGCGGCGTGCAGGTGGTGATGACGGACCTCAGCAATCCCACCGCCATCCGGCGGACGGTCTGCTTTTCACAGGCCATCGTGCTGGGGCGGGCCACAGTGGAGGATGTGACGGCGGTCCGGGCGGAGACGGCGGTGAAGGCGCTTGCCTTATTAAAGGAGGGGGTAATTCCCGTCCTGCCGGACGCAGAGGGGAAGTGTATCCCCCAGTTGCGGCCCGATGCGGTGGTGGATGCGATCCTTGCCAAAAAGAATCTGGGGACAACGATTACGGACGCGCCTGTGGTGGTGGCGGTGGGCCCCGGTTTCACAGCGGGAGTGGACTGCCACGCAGTGGTGGAGACTATGCGGGGCCACACGCTGGGCCGGACGTATTACACCGGCTCAGCCCTGCCCAACACGGGGATTCCCGGTCTGATCGGCGGTTTTTCCGGCGAACGGGTTCTCCGGGCACCGGCGGACGGCGTGTTTCATCAAAGACTGGATATCGGCGCAATGGTCACGGAGGGCGATGTGGCCGGGGAGGTGGAAGGGTTACCCATGCACTGTACGCTTACCGGCGTTCTGCGGGGGATTCTGGCGGACGGCACGCCTGTTTTCAAGGGGATGAAGGCTGGAGACGTGGACCCCCGGGGGCAGGAGGCGAATTGCTTCACCGCGTCGGACAAGGCGCTGGCAGTGGGCGGCGGCGTATTGGAGGCCGTTTTCCACCTGACGCGGCAGTGAGAGAGCCGCCTGCGGCAACAGGTAAACGGTAAAACGATCGGTCTATGCACCGCATCTTTGGCTTAATCACCGAAAAACGGCAAAAATGATTTACAAAGCCGAAAATTTCGTGTATGATTGCAAATCGAGTGAATGAAAGCGGAAAGTGGATATCGGTCCGCTGAGAATCGAGGAGGATCGTACATGAAAAAAATGAGCGAAAAAATACCCGGCGTTGTGCTGTGTCTGGCGCTGTCCATCCCGGCGTGGTGGCTGGGAAAGCTGTTGCCGGTCGTGGGCGGGCCGGTCTTTGCCATCCTGATGGGCATGGTGGTCACCCAGCTGTGGAAGGACAAGACGAAGGTACAGGCCGGTATCGCCTATACCTCTAAAAAGATTTTACAGTACGCGGTGATTCTGCTGGGCTTTGGACTGAACCTCTCCGAGATTGCCAAAGTAGGGGCGCAGTCCCTGCCGGTGATTGTGGCGACGATCACCACGTCTTTGGTGGTTTCCTTTGCGCTGTGCAAGCTGATGCGGATTCCCTCCAACATTTCAACGCTGGTGGGCGTCGGTTCCTCCATCTGCGGCGGCTCTGCCATTGCCGCCACCGCCCCGGTGATTAGCGCGGACGACGAGGAGATTGCGCAGGCCATCTCTGTCATTTTCCTGTTCAACATCATTGCCGCGCTGCTGTTCCCCACGCTGGGCGGTTGGCTGGGGCTTTCCAACGAGGGCTTCGGCCTCTTTGCGGGAACGGCGGTGAACGATACCTCTTCCGTCACGGCGGCGGCTGCCGCATGGGACGGAATCCACGGCAGCAATACGCTGGACGCGGCCACCATTGTCAAGCTGACCCGTACGCTGGCCATTATCCCCATCACACTGGTGTTGGCGCTGTGGAGAGCGGCCAAAGCGAAAAAGGCCGGGGGGACAGGGGAAAATTCCTTCAGTCTGAAGAGCGCGTTCCCCATGTTCATCCTGTTCTTTGTGCTGGCCTCTGTCATTACCACGGTCTGTACGGCGGCCGGAGTGGACGCGGCGGTATTCGCGCCTTTGAAAACGCTGTCCAAATTCTTCATTGTCATGGCAATGTCCGCCATCGGACTCAATACGGACGTAGTGAAGCTGGTGAAAACCGGCGGAAAGCCGATTTTTATGGGCTTTTGCTGCTGGGTTTCCATTGCCTGCGTCAGCCTTGTTATGCAGCATGTGCTGGGAATCTGGTAAACGGACAGCGCCACGCGCTTGACAACCTGAGTAATCCCGTCAACCGTAATAAAAGCGCCTTCGGACTGAACAAACTCAGTCAGAAGGCGCTTTTCCTTTACAGTGCTTGCCGCACTTACGCGAATTTTCTATAAAAACGTGGCGCAGTTCTATAAATACGCACCGCGGCGCGCCGGCTTTGACGGACGAAGACGCCGTGCGGCGCGGCCCTTGCTGCCATGAGCGGGACTGCGCATCCCGTCACCATCAAAACGCCTGCTGACGTTTTGATGGAAAAAAAGTCTTAATACCGGCTCTCCATCTCCTGTACCTGCTGATAGAGCCAGTCGTTTACCGGGACAGGGATACCGTGTTTGGCAGCGAGGCGGCGAATGGTTCCGGCGAACAGTTCCACCTCGCTTTTGCGGTGGGCCTTTCCATCCTGACGCATGGACGGTTCTCCGTCACCCGGAAAGGTCTGGATGATAGAGTCCCATTCCTGTACGTCTTTCTCTGACAGGGGTACGCCCTCAGCGTTTGCCACCTGAACGACCTCTTGCATGGCGCCCAGCATCGCATCCCGAGCCGGACCGGGAATCTGCAAGTTTCTGTATCCGCACTGGAATACCATAGCTGATTGATTACATCCGGTATTGCAAAGCAGCTTGCTCCACATGTGGACCTGTATGTTCTGCGGCAGGGAATAGGGGAAATGTACCCGGTCGAAGAAAGCGGTCAGTGCCCGGAGACGGGAATCATCCTGCCCGGCGGGAACACCGAGCGCCAGCTCACCGAACACGGGGCAGGTGGCCCGGTTGCCCTCTTTCACAGCGGACATCTTTTGGGCGACACACCAGACGATCTTCTCTTTCCCAAACGCGTCAGACAGCACCTGTTCGCTGGAGATGCCGTTGAGGGCGGAAATGATGGTGGTGTCCGGTCCCACCAGATGGCGGCACTCCTCGATGGCGCTCTCCAGCGCCCCGAACTTCACCGCAAACAGCAAAAGGTCTAACGGCTCGGTCTGCGCCGCCGTGTCGGCATAGTGAAAAGCGCAGCGTTCGCCGTTGAGGAAGATGCCCTCCTTTTCATAGCGGGCGGTTCGCTGTGTGTCTGCCAGCACCTTCACTTGTTCAAAGCCTGCGCCCTGCGTGAGTTGGTGGGCGAAAATAACGCCCAGCGCGCCCAGACCCACAATACCAACGGTTTGAATCTCTTTCATGGTAAATTTCTCCCTTATGTGTAGTAAGTAAAAAGTGGGAGCCGGCAGGCTCCCACTTTGGAGTATCAAGATGCAATTTTTTCCCGCCAGCGCAGGTCATAAGGTTCAAACACCACGTTTGCATAGGCGTTCACGTCCAGCTTTGTGCCATCCCAATCGGCGTGGATGTCGCCGTTTTGCTTGATAAGAATATCGTACAGGATATCATAGGTCACACCGTCCCGGCTGTCCTGCTCCACAATCGTGGAATAGGGCAGAGTCTTGTGATAGGTCAGCTCCATACCCTTGTAGTCGAAGTGGAACCCGCAGCGCATCCGGCAGCCGTCCAGTCCGGTGTACCGGGAGATCTTTTTCAGATCGTGGAGGATCATGTCATCTTCCTCGTCATAGAGGTTGTCCGGCGTGGTGGCGGTGTAATCAAAGCGGAACTGGATGTTGGCCCCGGGAATTTTGCGGAACCGCTCCAGATAGGGGATCAAATCCGCCTTGGGATAGTCCTTGTACAGCACGCAGTTGATGCGGAAGGGAACCGCCAGACGGCTCAACAGCGCGTCGTTGGACTCTACCACGTATTTCTGCATGTGGCGGGAAACATTGATGCAGGTGATTTTGTCCCGGTTGCGGCGGGTAAACTCCACAATGTCCTCCTCCGATTGATGCTCGGAAACCGGCAGGGTGGTGTTGATATAAATCTTGTGTGTGGAAGGAATGTGGTCCAGCATGCCTTGCAGAGCGCTCAGGTCCGCCAGCGGCTCTCCGCCGGTGAAAACAAAGTCGCATTCCGGCGTGATGGCGTCCATTTTGTCTATACTCTGACAGATTTTCTCCGCGGAGAACCCCGTCAGGTCAGCGTACTCCCCCTTGTTGATGCAGAAGGGACAGTGGTTGTGGCAGTCGTAGGGGACGAAGATGGTGACGGTTGCGCCGCCTTCCCTCGTCTTGTAGGGATGAATCATGTTGATCGGCCTTTCCGTTAAAAATCAAAGAAAATGAGGGCGGCAGGTCCCTCCCACTTTTTCATATACGATTTAATATTTTACTGCAATATTCTAATGAGGTCAAGAGAAACCGAAAAAAATGACAATGAAAAATCAGGAAATGGGGAAAACGCTGTACATAGTTTGTGCCAAATGTTATAATAATTACAAAATTATTTGAGAAGGAGGCGGCGCGATGTCTGCTTTGCAGTCTTTGCTGGATGCCCTGACGGCAGTGCTTGCCGCCTATCCGCTGGCGGGGACATGGTTTTCCGCGGTGGTACGCTTTTTATTCCCAGTGCTGGCGGTACTTATTTTGGCGCGGGCCATTCGGGGGCTGTTGAAAATCCCCCATACGCCGGAAACATGGGGACAGCTGAGTCTGCCCAACGGCGCGCCCATCCCTCTGACCCACTGGGAGAATATTATCGGCCGGAGCAAAACGGCGGACGTGCTCTTGACGTATCCCAGCATTTCCCGGCAGCACGCGGCATTGTGCCGGGGCGAGGCGGGGGACTGGACGCTGTACGATTTAGATTCCAAGGGCGGAACTGCGGTCAACGGCGAGGCAGTCTCGACTTCCGCACCGATCAAAATGGGAGACACCATTACGCTGGGCGGCGTGCCGCTGATTTTTCTGCCCCAGACCGTGGGAGAGCGGGAGGAACTGGAACGCCGCCGAAAAGCCGAGCGGCCTGCGGCGATTTGGCCGTCATTTTTGTGGCTGACGCTGTTTCAGGTGCTGGCCTGCCTGCAGCTGATTGTGGCAGAGGGGACAAAGACGACCACCACGCTGCCTCTGGCATTTATGGGCCTGACGGTTGTGATGTGGGTTTACTATGCGGTGCTGCGAACCACCAAATGCGTGGGCTTTGAGATGGAGACGATTGCATTTTTCCTGTCTACCCTCTCTCTTTCCGTCACGGCCTCCTCCGCGCCGGAGGCCCTGTTCAAGCAGTTCATTGCCGTGGTGCTGGGGCTGGGTCTGTTCATCATTCTGGGGCTTTCCCTGCGGGACTTGAGCCGGGTTCAAAAGCTCCGCTGGATTTCCGCGGCGGCGGCTATTGGCCTTCTGGGGATTACGCTGGTGCTGGGCAGCCGGGTGTTCGGTGCAAAAAACTGGATCATTTTGGGGCCGTTTTCCTTCCAGCCCTCAGAAATCGCAAAAATCTGCTACATCTTTGCCGGGTCCGCCACGCTGGAGCGCCTGTTCCGCAAGCGGAACCTGACGCTGTTCATCGTTCTTACCGGCGTTTGCATCGGGTGTTTGGGCCTCATGAGCGATTTTGGCACTGCCGCCATCTTTTTTGTCACCTTTTTGGTCATTGCCTATCTCCGCTCCGGAGATTTTGCCACGCTGGGCCTGATCTGCGGCGCGGCAGTGTTCGGCGCAGGCATTATCATGAAGTTTAAACCGTATATTTTGGGCCGCTTTGCCACTTGGGGACACGCATGGCAAAACGCCTCCGTGGGTGCGGCTTATCAGCAGACCCGAACCATGTCCGCCGCCGCCAGCGGCGGCCTTGTGGGCATGGGGGCCGGAAACGGCTGGCTTCACCGCGTTCCTGCGGGAGACACGGATCTGGTGTTCGGAATGCTGTGCGAAGAGTGGGGGCTTGTGATTGCGGTACTGGCCGTGGCGTCCATCGTGACGCTGGCAGTGTTCGCGGTCCGGGCCTGCCGGGTGGGACGGTCCAGCTTTTACATGATTGCCGCCTGCGCGGCGGGATCATTGCTGGTGTTTCAGTCCTGCCTGAACGTGTTCGGGTCTGTGGACCTGCTTCCGCTCACCGGCGTAACGCTGCCCTTTGTGTCCAACGGCGGGTCTGCCATGATGTCGGCGTGGGGGCTGTTGGCCTTTTTAAAGGCCACGGACACCCGGGAGAATGCCAGCTTTGCCATTCGGCGGGGCCCGGGCCGCAGGCTGACGGAGGAAGCCCGCCGCCGGACGGAGCCGGTGCGGGAGGGTGAATTCCGCAGAGAGGAGAACCGCCATGAGGAAAATTGAAAAACGGGCGATCATCTGTCTGGCTCTTGCGGGACTGCTGATGCTGGGACTGACCTTTTTTGTGGGAGAATTCTTGATGAAAGGCGGCAGTTGGGCATCCTCTGCATTCAACCGACACCTTTACAACAACGCCGGCGTTTTGACCAGCGGCACGGTGCTGGACCGGGATGGGGACATTCTCAGCACGGTGGATGAAAACGGAAATCGCGTTTACTACCAAAATGAGACGGTCCGCAAGTCCACGCTGCACGCTGTGGGCGATTTGCAGGGCAACATCGGTACCGGCGTTTTGAACGCCTTTGCCGACAAGCTGACCGGTTACGATTTGGTCAACGGCGCGTTTTCCGCCCATCAGGGGAACAGTCTTTATCTGACTCTGGATGCCCGGTATAATTACGAGGCGTATCAAGCACTGAATGGCCATGCCGGGACGGTGGCGGTCTACAATTACAAAACGGGCGAGATTCTTTGCATGGTTTCCGCCCCCAGCTACGATCCGCTGAACGTTCCGTCGGATATTTTGGAGAATGATCGGTACAAGGGTGCGTACTTAAACCGCTTTCTGTCCTCCACGTTTACCCCCGGCTCGGTGTTTAAAACCGTGACCGCAGCGGCGGCGATTGAAAAGCTGCCGGACTATGGCACCCGCACTTGGACCTGTTCCGGGTCCGTGAAGATCGGAGACGACACCATTGTTTGCTCCGGAACTCACGGTGAGGAGACGTTCACGCAGGCACTGGCCAACTCCTGCAACGTGGCGTTTGCGGAGATGGCGGTGGAACTGGGTGCGGATACGATGAAAGCTTATACGGAAAAGGCGGGGCTGACGGACAGCTATTCCGTCAGCGGCCTGCCCACCGCCAAGGGCACCTTTAATTTCGACGACATTACCGACGACCAGCTGGGCTGGGCGGGAGTGGGCCAGTTCCACGACGCGGTGAACCCCTGCGCCCTCATGACCTACATGGGGGCCATTGGAAACGGAGGCAGAGCCGCCGTACCAAAGCTGATTTTAAAGACCCGGGATACGCTGGGCCTTCCCACCTCGCTGAATTTGACACGCCATACCGGACAGCTCATCAGCGGAAAAACCGCCGATATCCTTTCAGAACTGATGGCCAATAACGTGACCATGACCTATGGCAAGGACCGCTTCCCCAATATGGACATCTGCGCCAAGTCCGGCACGGCGGAGGTGGGAACGGATCAAAAGCCCCACGCTTGGTTCGCCGGGTTTCTGCGGGGGGATGACACACCCTATGCCTTTGTGGTGCTGGTGGAAAACGGCGGCGGCGGCGCGTCTGTGGCCGGGACCGTGGCGGGGCGGGTGCTGAACGTCATCGTCAACGGGTATTGAATTTTGGCGCAAGGGAAGAAAACAAAATAAAGTTGCCGGAGAGATGGAAATGAAAGAAGATTTTACGAAGAAAAAAAGGTTGATGGACGCGGGGAGCATTGTTTCCGCCGCCGGACTGATCTTTTATTTTCTGGGGCGGGGACTGCGCCTGCCCAGCCTTTTGACCGGAATTGTGGCCGTGGGCGCGGCGGCACTTTCAATTGCAACGCTGTTTTTGATGATTGCCTGCCGTCAGGACGGGGGCAAGGACGTGATCTCCGGGAACCGGTTGGTGGGGCAGGGCGCGCTGACGGTACTGCTGGCGCTGGCCGCGGCGGTTATGCTGAAGGAAACCGGAGTTTTATGAAGAGAGCAACCGGTTTTGTAGGGAACAGGGCGCAAGAGGTGTGCCTGTGAAATTAAGAAAATACCAACCGACAGACTGCGCTGAGATTGCGGAATTATTTTACACCACAGTTCACACGATCAATGCAAAGGATTACACCAAACCGCAGCTGGACGCTTGGGCAACGGGGAACATAGACAGGTCTGCTTGGGATCAATCTTTTTTAGAACACAACACCCTTGTGGCTGAAGAGGGCAGCACCATTGTGGGGTTTGGCGATATGGATTCGAATGGTTATCTGGACAGACTGTATGTCCACAAGAATTATCAAGGAAAAGGGATTGCCTCAGCGATTGTAAATGAGCTTGAGCAACAGGCTGCCCGGCAAGGCGTTTCTTTTTTCACGACACACGCATCGTTGACTGCCAAATCATTTTTTGAAAAGCGGGGTTATCGTGCGATCCGCACAAATCAGGTTGATCGCAATGGGATTCAACTCACCAACTTCATCATGGAAAAGAGCAACATAAAAGGAATGTGATTTTATTCCGCTAAATTGCCATTTAGCAGAAAGACGGTTGCTACCGATAAAAAGCAAGGGCGTCATCGTTTTTACGATGACGCCCTGCACGTTATTCGGAATCGTTTTCAAAAGGACTGCAAAAACAGAGGTGCTTTGAAAAAATTGCGCTTACCAGACCAGCGTGGAAAAATAGTCCTCCACGGTTTCTGCCCGGCGGATCAGCTCGACGGAGCCGTCTTCCTTCAGAAGAAGTTCGGCGGAGCGGAGCTTGCCGTTGTAGTTGTAGCCCATGGAAAAGCCGTGAGCGCCGGTATCGTGGATTACCAGCAGATCACCCCGGTTGATTTTAGGGAGCATCCGATCGATGGCAAACTTGTCGTTGTTCTCGCAAAGACCGCCCACCACATCGTACTTGTGGTCACAGGGCTCGTTTTCCTTGCCGCAGACGGTGATGTGGTGATAGGACCCGTACATAGCGGGGCGCATCAGGTTGCAGGCACATGCGTCCACGCCGATATATTCCTTATAAATATGCTTTTCGTGGACGGCGCGGGTAACCAGATGTCCGTAAGGAGCCAGCATGAACCGCCCCAGTTCGCAGCAAAGCGTCACGTCGCCCATCCCGGCGGGGACCAGTACCTCTTCATAAACCTTGCGCACGCCCTCACCGATGGCAGCGATGTCGTTTTCCGGAGCGTCCGGCAGATAGGGAACGCCCACGCCGCCGCTGAGGTCGATGAATGTGATATGGCAGCCGGTTTCTTCTTTCAGATCCACCGCCAGTTGGAACAGAACCTTGGCAAGCGAAGGGAAGTACTCGTTGGAAAGGGTGTTGGACGCCAAAAACGCGTGCAGCCCGAATTCCTTGGTGCCCTTGGCCTTCAGCATTTGATACGCGTCGGCAATCTGCGCGCGGGTCATGCCGTATTTTGCGTCGCCGGGGTTGTCCATCACCTGAAATCCCTCGCGCGTCTCGCCAAGGGTAAACACGCCGCCGGGATTGTATCGGCAACAGACTTTTTCGGGGATATGGCCGATGGACTGCTCCAGAAATTCCACATGGGTGATGTCGTCCAGATTTATTACGGCGCCCAGCTTGTCCGCCAGCTGGTATTCTTCGGCGGGCGTGTTGTTGGAAGAAAACATGATGTCCTCGCCCCGAATGCCGCATTTTTCGGACATCAGCAGTTCCGCCAGAGAGGAGCAGTCACAGCCGCAGCCCTCTTCATGGAGCAGCTTCAAAATCGCGGGAGTGGGGGTGGCTTTCACAGCAAAATACTCCCGGAAGCCGGGATTCCAGGCGAAAGCGGCTTTCAAACGCCGGGCGTTTTCGCGAATGCCCGCTTCATCGTAGATATGGAAAGGCGTGGGGTATTGGGCCGCGATGGCTTCCAGCTGGTCTTTTGCAACAAAAGGCTTTTTCATTGAGAGACCTCACAATTACATTCTAATAATCCGTTTTCACGAACACTATCATTCTAATGCGGATGCGCCTGCGATGTCAAGAACATCCAAGAAATATCAGGAAATATATCGAATTTAACAGAATCGTGCCGCTGTATCGCTTTTTTCTATAAAAATAGCAGCATTCATCGAAATCTGCGGTTGAAATTCCAAGGCCGTGCGGCTACAATAAAAGACAATAGGAGCATGTGATATAGGCGAAAGGAGCGATCGTATGGAAAAGATAACGGTGAATGCCGTAGGAGAGGCCTGTCCCATTCCTGTGGTAAAGGCGAATAAAGCGATGCAGGCCATGAAAGAGGCCGGAACCTTGGAAGTTTTAGTGGACAACGATCCGGCGGTGCAGAATTTGAACCGCATGGCGGCGGGCCACCATTTTTCCGCTAAGACGGAGCTGCGGGAAAACGGCGTTCGCGCTGTGATCATTGATGTGACAGGGCCAGTGAAGCCAATCGTGCTGAACACGGGGGACTATGCCTGTGACCTGCCATCCTCCGGCGATTTTGTGGTGGCGGTGGATACCGACGTTATGGGCCGGGGCAGCGACGAACTGGGAAAGACCCTGATGAAGGGCTTTTTATTTGCGGTGGGTCAGCTTCCCAGTCTTCCCAAAACCATTCTGTTTTATAACGGCGGTGCGCGTCTGACGTGCGAGGGCTCCGCCTCGCTGGAAGACCTCAAGGGCATAGCGGACAAAGGCGTGGACATCCGCACCTGCGGTACCTGCCTGAATTTCTACGGCCTGACCGAAAAGCTGGCGGTGGGCGGCGTTACCAACATGTATGAAATTGTGGAGACGTTGGCAAAGGCCGGAAAAGTGGTCAAGCCGTGATCTATCTGGATAACGCCGCCACCACCCGCCCCAAGCCCCCTGCCGTGGGACAGGCGATTCTGGCTGCGTTGGAGGGCTTTGGAAACAGCGGGCGGGGCGCTCACGACGAGGCGCTCACCGCCGCGCGGACCGTGTACGACACACGGGACAAGCTGGCGACCCTGTTTGGCTGCGGTAGCGCGGAGCGGGTGTGCTTTGCTTTGAATTCCACAGAGGCGTTAAACGCGGCCGTCACGGGCCTGTTTGGCCCGGGGGACCATGTGATTTCCACGGACCGGGAGCACAACTCCGTCCTTCGGCCGCTGTACCGGCTGGAGGCGCAGGGAGGTGAGGTGGATTTTGTCCCCGCCGACCGGCAAGGGCAGATTGACTATGCAGATTTTGAAAAGCTGCTCAAGCCCAATACCAAGGGCGTGGTCTGCACCCATGCGTCCAACCTCACCGGCGACGTTACAGACATCGGGCGGGTGGGCGCTTTTTGCCGCGCTCATGGGCTTTTATTGGTGTTGGACGCGTCCCAGACGGCAGGACTTCTGCCCATTGATATGGCGGCGCAGGGTGTTGACGTGGTCTGCTTCACCGGGCACAAGAGTTTGTATGGGCCGCAGGGCACAGGTGGAATGTGCGTGGGAGAGGGCGTGGAATTGCGCCCCTTTAAGGTGGGCGGAACAGGCGTACAGAGTTTTTCCGAAATTCAGCCCACAGAGTACCCCACCCGTATGGAGGCGGGAACCCTGAATGGACACGGTATTGCGGGGCTGAACGCGGCGCTGGATTGGCTGAATGAAATTGGAGTGGACGCCGTCCGCGCCCACGACAGTGCGTTGGCCCGCCGGTTTTATGAGCGCGTGAAGGGCCTTCCTGGTGTGGTGGTGTATGGCGATTGGACGGCGGAGGTTCGCGCCCCCATCGTGACGCTGAATCTGGGGGACCGGGACAGTGCCATGGTTTCCGATGAGTTGGAGCGGCGGTTTCATATCGCCACCCGCCCCGGCGCACACTGCGCTCCCCGGCTCCACCGGGCGCTGGGAACGCAGGAACAGGGTGCGGTGAGATTCTCTTTTGGATACTTCAACACAGAGGCGGAGGCAGACGAAGCTGCCGCCGCCGTGAAGACGATGGCGGAGGAACTGTGATGGCGGAGACAGTCTGTATCGTGACATTTCCCACCACTTCCGGGGCCATGGCTATGGAAAAGGCCTGCCATGGCGAGGCTCTGCCGGGGCGGCTAATCCCGGTACCCCGCAGCGTTACCGCCGGGTGCGGCATGTGCTGGATGGCTCCGAAGGACAGTCGGGGGGCACTGGAGGCGTTGGTCATCCGAAAGAAAATTCAAATAGACGGCGTCTACGAGATGATTCAGCCTCGGTAATGCCGCGGCACTGCCGTTTGGGCGGCGGGGAAAAAGCAAAGACCTGCTGCCGCCCGCGGCATTTTGTCCTGCGGCACAGCGAAAGGAGCAATCCGGAATATGGCGACAAACTGCGATGAATGCGTTCACCTCGACTATGACGAGGAGACGGACATGAATTTTTGCAACATGGATTTGGGCGAGGACGAGATGGAGCGCTTTTTGCGTTCTGATGTCCGCGCGTGTCCGTTTTACCGCCGGGGCGATGATTATAAAACTGCGCGGCGGCAGTGAAACGCGGCGTTTTGAATCAGACCGAACAGCCGGAAAAGTCCTGCGGGACTTTTCCGGCTGTCCTTACTTTTTGCGGACTTTGGACAGCGGACGTTTTGATTCACTGGGGCATATACTATTTCAGGGCTGGGCAAAGCCCGCCTTGAAAGGCCGGGATGTTCTCCGGCTCTGGGGGATCACGGTTGGCGGTCCCCGGCGACAGGAGTGAACACATATGGCATATTCAGACCGCGAACTGCTGGCCCGGCTCATTCAGTGCGAGGCCGGCGGCGAAGGGGAAATCGGCATGAAGGCAGTGGCCGGCGTGGTCATGAACCGGGTCCACGCCACAGGCGGCGAATACGCACGGGTGGGCCAAGGCAGCATCCGAAAGATTATCATGCAGCCGGGGCAGTTTGTCTGCGCCAGCGAAACGGAGCGCGGCGTATACAACCCGCAGAATATTTACAATATGCGCCCGGAGCAGATTCACTATGACATCGCGGACTGGGCCATTGCGGGAAACCGGATTGCGGATGTGGCAGAATCGTTGTGGTTTTACAATCCATTTGGCCCTAAGTGCCGTTCTAAATTCCCCTCCGATGTTGGCTATTGGCAGACTCGCATCGGAGATCATTGTTTTTACAACCCGACAGACGCTTACTTCAAGACATAGAGAGCATCCCCGCGAAATGCTGCGGGGCGGAATCATCGGCTGCCGCCTGCCGAAAAAGCGGCTGCCGCGGCGGAGAAGACCACCGGTATTTTTGCACCGGCTTGCCCGCCGCAGGATAGGGAGGACATTATGAATCAGTCTTATACCGGCGGCGGGTTTTCTGCCGCACAGCCCCGCACAGTTAACGGAAGTTCCGCTGCTTTGGATGAGATCAACAACAGCATGCCTGCGCAGACGGCCCAGATGCGCCCGACGACATTTTCTTACACTGCGCCCACGGCATCTCCTTGGACCACGGGAACGGCCCAGACCATGCCCAGCATTACCCCAGCCCAGTCCGCACAGCAGAATGTTTTCCCCCAGACCATCACGCTCCGGCTGGCTCCGGAAATTTCGCAAGAGGCCGTGGAGTCGCCCGTCACCAGTCAAGAGGCGTTTGAAGGATCCATGAAGGCGCTCTTGGGCCGCAACATCGGCCATTATGTGGTGGCGTCGTTTCTGGTGGGAACGCAGGATCCGGTATCTTGGGAAGGGTTTTTACACTCGGTGGGCAATGACTATATCACCATCTTCCAGCCCGATCAGGGCCGGTACGTCACCTGCGATCTATATTCCCTGAAGTTTGTGGAGTTCCACGACCAGAAGGGGGTAGTCCCCGCCTGCGCGGGCTATCGCCGCAGAGACGCGGCCCCCATTTGGTGATCGCGGGACATTTTACAGTTGCGCGGTGAAAGGCGGCGTGCTACAATCAGGACTGTCAAGAAATGCGAGACGCCACACAAAGGAGAGAACTCTACATGGATTTTGCACAACTAGAGAAGGCCCGCTATTCCCTGCGGAAATTCAGCGAACGCCCCGTGGAGCAGGAGAAGCTGGATCTGGTGCTGGAGGCCGCACGCTGCGCCCCCACCGCCCACAACAAGCAGCCTCAGCGCGTTTTCGTTTTCAAAAGCGCAGAGGCGCTGGAGAAGGCGGATGCCTGCGCCGCCTGCCATTTTCATTCACCGTTGCTGCTGGCGGTGGCCTATAAAGAAGAAGCGGCATGGACGCGGGACACCGTGGATGGCAAGAACCACGGTGAAATCGACGCCGCCATTGCCGTTACCCAGATGATGCTGCAAGCGGCGGATCTGGGCCTTGGCACCACTTATGTGGGGATGTTTGACCCGCAGGCGTTGCTGGCCGCGTTTCCTGAGATGGCGGGCTGCACACCCATTGCCCTGCTGCCCATCGGCTATCCGGCGGAAGGCGCCCATCCCGCCCGCCTTCATGAAGACCGCATTCCCATGGAGGACATGGTCACCGTTTTATAACGTAAAAAAGCATCCCCGCTCATGCAGCGGGGATGCTTTTTTCATACTTTATCTGCGCCGTCCGCGATATCCGCGAGAGCGGCGGGCGGGTTTTCCATACCGGTAGCGCCGCCGACCCAAAGTCAGCTTCCAGACAACACCGATGACGATTAAAACACCCAGAAGGACCAACACAACTTTTACAATCGTACGGCTGAAAAATTGCTGAACATTGTCCCAGAATGTCAGGAGCTTAGATGCCTCCACGGAATTCAGGGCCACCAGCGGAACGGAGACGTACACCTTGCCGTTGTGGGAGAGTTCCACGGAACCCAGCTCCTGTCCGGCGGTGACGGGGGCCTTTACGTTTTCCGGCAGCACCAGCTTTTGCTCCAGCTCCTCGGGCTTTACGTCGTTGGGCAGAATCAAATCCACCGCGGAGGCGGGGTGAACCGCCACGCTGTCGATCTTGCTGAGGGTCACCGGCACATCTGCCAGCATGTCCAGTTCGGAGAGTACGGTTTTGGTGGAGAAGTTTTCAAAGCCCCACAAAAAGAGCCGCTTCGTCTCGGAAAAACTCTGCACATCGGCCACGCCGTCGGCTCCCACAATCCGCTCGGCTCCCAGCACCACGCTGATGAGCGTCCGGCTGCCCTTGGTGGCGGAGGAGACGAGGCAGTGGCCCGCCTCACTGGTGGACCCGGTTTTAATACCGTGGGCGTCGGAATAAAGATAGCCGTTGGCCCGCCAGTTGGAAAGCAGATAGTTGGTGGTGTGGAGACGGCGCGTTTCAGAGAGGTTGGAGGCGGGAATCTCCGCAACGCCCATGTCGCAGATGCTCATGAATTCAGGGTATTTCAGAGCTTCCGCTGTGATAAGGTACAAGTCCCAAGCGGATGTGTAGTGCTGAGAATCGTGCAGGCCGTTGGGGTTGACAAAATGCGTATTCTGGCAGCCCAACTCCTTCGCCTTGGCGTTCATGGCATCTACAAAGGCGCTCACGCTTCCACTGACCGCTTCGGCCAGCACGTCGCAGGCCTCGTTGGCGGAAACGATCAGCATACATTTGAGATAGTTCTCCACGGTCATGGTTTCGCCCACTTTGATTCCGGCCGAGCTGCCGTCGGCGGCAAGGCCGTTGAGCGCCGAGGCGGAGGCGGTGATTTCCTGATCCAGAGAAAGCTTTCCTTGGTCCACGGCTTCCAGTGTCAGCAGTGCAGTCATGATTTTCGTCAGGCTGGCGGGATACAGCTCATTGTGCTCATTTTTCCCATAGAGCATGGTGCCGGTTTCCGCGTCTATCAACACGGCGGCTTTGGCTTGAATATTGGGGTCCGGCACCGGCGTGACCGCATCGTCCGCGGCCACGGGGACAGCGGAGAGACTCACCACAGTGAGCAGCATTAAAAAAGCAGCGAAAAAGCGTTTGATTTTCATGTCAATCTCCAATAACGTGTGGTATAATAGCCGCAGGGCGGCTATTTTACATGATTAAAATAAAATGTACCATAACGGAGTGAGCGCCTATGGTACAATAACCGCAGGTCGGCTATTATACATCATTCAAATAGATCTGCCATAAGGGCGCAAGTGCCTGTGGTATAATCGATGCAAGGCGACGATAATACTCAAATTAAAATAGTAAGCCGCAATGACACTTTGCGTCTACGGCGGTGTTGCCGACGGGAAAGCGGGTGCGGTCTGCATCCGACAGAAAACGCCTTATTTCAACATACGACTTTAGTATAACAAATTTTTCGGAGGAGTTCAACCGTGGAAAGAGAAATCCGGCCCACAAAAGCGGAGAAAATTCTGCTAATTCTGACAGCAATTTTTCTTTGCCTTCTCCTGGCTCTGCTGGCGCATAACCGGTCAAGCGGGGCTGCGGGGAGCTACACGGTGGAGACGGAGCGGGCCGCGATATCTGCGGAGCTGGCGCCGGAAGTAACTTTGGTAAATTTGAACACCGCCGGGACGGCGGAGCTGACGACGCTGCCGGGAATCGGCGAAAAACTGGCGGAACGCATCGTGAAGTACCGGGAGGACAATGGAAAGTTTACATCCGTGGACGAACTCATGAATGTCAGCGGGATCGGTGAGGGAAAGCTGGATGCGCTGCGAGAGTATGCAAGCGTTGAATAAAAGGAAAGGGAGAGCACGGTTTGAAAATTTTAGTGGTGGATGACGAGAAACTGCTGGTCAAGGGCATGAAGTTCAATCTGGAGAACGAGGGCTATGAGGTGGAATGCGCCTACGACGGCGCCGCCGCCGTGGAGCTGGCACGAAGCAATCGCTTCGATTTGATTATATTAGATGTAATGATGCCGGAACTGGATGGGGTCGAGGCATGTATGCGCATTCGGGAGTTTTCCAACGTCCCTGTGATCATGCTGACGGCAAAGAGCGAGGACGCGGACAAGCTGATGGGATTTGAGTCCGGGGCGGACGATTATCTCACAAAGCCCTTCAACATTTTGGAGCTGAAGGCCCGGGTTCGGGCGCTGCTGCGCCGGGCGGGCGGAACCCAGCGGGCGCAGGGCGCCGTGCTCACCGCGGGAGACTTGTCCTTGGACACGGAGCAGCGGGTGGCTGTCCGGGACGGAACCACCGTGGACCTGACGGCAAAGGAATACGATTTAATTGAGCTTTTGATGCGCAATCCCCGGCGGGTATACAGTCGGGAAAACCTGATGAACGTGGTTTGGGGCTATTCTTACGGCGGGGATTATCGAACGGTGGACGTTCACATTCGCCGTCTCAGAGAAAAACTGGAGAAGAATCCGGCAGAGCCGGAGTATATCCTGACAAAGTGGGGAGTGGGCTACTATTTCAAGGGCTGAAGCAAACGGGGAACCTCAGGTGCGAAACAGCTTGCAGCTGAAATTCGGCCTGAGCTACATTCTGCTGATCGCGGCGGTGCTGGTGCTGCTGAACACCTATCCGCTCCTCGTATCGGAGGATCTGGTTTTTCGGTCCAAAGCCGCCACCATGGAAAACAGCGTGTCGGTGATGGTGTCGTCTCTGGCAAATCTGGAGAGTTTGACGGAGGAAAACGTGTCCGCCGCCATGACACTGGTGGAGTCTACGGAGTTGAGCCGTATTCTGGTCACAGACGCGGCGGGCAAGGTGCTCTATGACACCCGTGAAACGGACGGAGCGGTAGGAGACTACGCGCTGTATACCGAGGTCGTACAGGCTCTTTTGGGTAACGATGCATTTACGTGCAGCTATCGCAGCGGCGCGTTCCGGAGCCGGGCGGCTTCGCCGGTGCTGTACCAAAACCGCATTATCGGCGCGGTGTACGCCTATGAATACGATGTGGAGCAGGCGGCGCTGCTGCGGGGCTTTCAGAGTAATATTCGAAATCTGTCCATCATCGTCAGCATGCTGGTGCTGGTGGTATCTTTTGTGCTGTCCCGGGCGCTGACGGGGAAAATCAGCGAACTGCTTTCTGCCATCCGGCAGGTCCGAGAGGGCGCGTACAGCCATCGGGCGGTGATTCGGGGCCATGACGAGATTGCCCAGATCGGATATGAATTCAACAGCCTGACTGACCGCCTTCAGACCACGGAGGATGTCAGGCGGCGCTTTGTATCCGATGCGTCCCATGAGCTGAAAACACCGCTGGCGGCTATCCGGCTGTTGACGGATTCTATTTTGCAGACGGAGAACATCGACCTTGCCACCACCCGGGAATTTGTGGCCGACATCGGACAGGAGGCGGACCGCCTCAGCCGAATCAGCGAGGACTTGCTCCGCCTCACCCGGCTGGACAGCGGCGTGACCGCGCCGCCCTCGGCAGTAGACGTGGGGCCGGTTCTGGAACAGGTATTGCGCATGATGGATTTGGTGGCGGAAGAGCGGCAGGTGGCGCTGCACTGCGACGCGGCGGAGCCTTGCCGGGTTCTTGCCACAAAGGATGAGCTGCATCAGGTCATTTATAATTTGGTGGATAACGCGGTCAAATACTCACATGATGGAGGGCAGGTCTGGATATCCCTCCACCGGGAGGGGGGACAGGCGGTTCTGGCGGTGGCCGACAATGGCGTTGGTATTCCGCAGGAGGACCTGCCCCGCATTTTCCAGCGCTTTTACCGGGTGGACAAAGCTCGTTCCCGCGCCGCCGGCGGCACGGGACTGGGGCTTTCCATCGTGCAGGACACCGTGAAAAACCGGGGCGGTACGGTGGAGGCGGCCAACCGCCCTCAGGGCGGCGCAGTCTTCACCGTCCACTGGCCGTTGGTGAAGGAGGACGACGGAGCATGAAGCGACGGACTCTTATGCTGTTGTGCACCGTGACGCTGCTGTTGTCCGGCTGTGTCTATGCGACGCATCAGGCGCAGGCGGCGAACGCAGACGACTATGCCTTATATTATATGACTTCGGATTTGAAGACTGCCTCCGGCAGAGACGCCATTGAGTCAGAAGATGTGCTGCTGGAGGGCCTTGGGGAGTTGGATATCAGCGCCGCATCGGAAAAACTGATGGAGGCTCTGCTGGAAGGCCCCCGGAGTGAGACGCTGAAAAGCCCGTTCCCGACGGGGACGCAGGTGCTTTCTGCTGTGTTGAAGGACGGACACGCCACGGTGGACCTTTCCTATCCGTACAGCACGCTGTCCGGCGTGTCCCTGACCATTGCGGACTACTGCATTACGCTGACGCTGACGCAGCTTTCGGAGATCACGTCTGTCTCAATCACAGTCCGGGGTCAGGAGTTGGCCTATCGGGACAAGCAGTATTTTTCAGACGAAGACGTGCTCCTCAGCAGTATGGAGGATGTGGTCAGTACGGTACCGGTGACGCTGTGGTTCTTGGATGAGAGCGGCAGTCTGACGGGAGTTGACCAGCGTCTGGACCTTTACGAGGGGGACACCCAACTCTCTGCGTTGGTCGACGCACTGGAAGCGGGACCAAAGGAACGGGGGATGGCCTCTGCTCTGCCGGAGGGCTTTACGGTTTTAACCACCCAGCTCAGCGACGGCGTCTGCTATGTCAATCTGTCCGCGGCAATACTACCCGCATTGCCGGAAAACGCGGACTTGCAGCCTGCGCTGGATGCGCTGGCTTTGTCGCTGACCTCTTTAGAGGCTGTGCAGCAGGTGCGGTATCTGGTGGATGGTGAACCGGCGGATGACTATGGTACGGTTTCTATTGCACAGACGTATCCCCGGGAAAATTAAAGCAAACCGACGGCCCTCCGGCGCGGAATGTTTTCGCGTCGGAGGGCTTTCTTTGAATAAAAGGGGCAGAACCTGTAAAAAATAGCCATAGGGAGGGGTGGTATAAGGGCAGATGATGGTGAATATGAGTAAAAGCGAAAAAAGAGTCGAAAAAGGGTTGACAATTGGGG
>JABNAD010000083.1_pt1 | contig 65315 bp, 50 predicted proteins | sample 7240381 | NCBI WGS metagenome assembly JABNAD01 (sample SAMN11332834, study PRJNA596920) | anaerobic digester metagenome | biome: digested sludge; isolation source: digested sewage sludge-derived enrichment culture grown on H2/CO2 | place: Germany: Goettingen
AATATGAGTAATATCTTTAATATTAGTCTTGAAAGACTACAATTAATTGAACAGCTAGAAGATGCAATGAATGCAGTTGAAGCTGATGAAAATGAAATTAATGAAGGTGAACTAATTAAGGCACTTGAAATTAATGAAGCTGAATTACATGATAAAATTAAAAGTTATTATTATGTAATTAAAATGAAGGAAGGTGAGATTAAATTAGCTGAGGATGAAATTAAAAGACTTCAACAAGCTAAACAAACTAAAGAAAATCTAATTGATAGGTTAAAAGATAGTGTTAATGAAGCACTTAAAATGTGGGGTACTAAAACTGATGCTGGTGGTTATAAAATGAAAGTTGGAGACTTATCCGTATGGAATGTATTTCATAAACCTGTTAGATTATCTGATGATTTTAGTGATACTAAGTATGCTAAATATACTATAAAAGATAGATTAACTAAAGAAGAAATTGAAGCTATTAAGAAAGCAGTTGTCAAACCTATTGAAACCGATATTAGTTTTGATAAAACTAAAATCAAATATGATTTACAATCAGGTATTGAGATTAAAGGTGCAACTATAGATAATGATGCTTCCTATGTCAGATTTAAATAATCTATTTAGAGTTACAGATATAATTGTAAATATCTACTCTAATGGTGAGATACGAACAGTTAATCAGAACGGTATCCGTATTGAAAAACTATCAGGTAACTGGAGTAAAATAAAAACTCTAGTTAAGTTAATTGATAAAACTAATCGGCGTGAATTTCTTGTCACTGAATACAATGATAGCATATTACCTAAATTAGAGTTTTGGTTTGTTATACTTGGTAATAAAGGAGAAGAAATTAATAGAAGCGTATATGATGAAACACAACTTAATATTGTTGCTAAATACATTAAATAAATGGGACACAATCTTAATTTTAAGGCAGGTAAAGCTTCATTCTTTACTCTTAAAGAAAAAGCTTGGCATGGTCTTGGTACTATTGTAGAAGAAGCTAAAACTGCTGAAGAAGTAATGAAAATTGCTAATCTTGATTTTGAAGTAGTTAAACGTCAAAGTCATATAACAGGGGAAGGGTATGAATTATTAGATTTACCTGGTACATTTGGAACACTTAGAACTGATACTAATGAAGTATTAGGTACTGTTGGTTCTGATTATAAAGTTGTTCAAAATATTGAAGCATTTAACTTTATTAATAATATTATTGCTAAAGGTGATGCTATATTTGAAACAGCTGGTGTATTAGGTAAAGGTGAAAAGATATTTGTTACAGCTAAGTTACCTGATTATATTCGTATAGAAGGTACTGATGATGTAATTGAAAAGTATATTCTTTTTACTAATGGTCATACTGGTAAAGATGCTGTTATTGCTACGTTGACACCCATACGAGTTGTATGTAATAATACACTTAATATGGCATTACAAACATGTAGTAATACTATGCGATTTAAGCATAGTGGTAATGTTCAAGATAAGTTAAAACAAGGGTTAGAACTTATGGGGTTAGCAAGAAAGTATGTTAATCAACTAGATAATGAACTTAACTATATGCGTAAATTAGCTGTTACAGCAATGCAAGTTGCTGATACAATTAATAAAGTAGTGTTTAATGAAGCAGATTTAATTAAATTTAAGTATGGTAATACTGATGAAATATCTAGTAGAAAACTTAATTTAATTGAAGACTTAAATGTTTATATTGAGCAAGGTGTTGGTCAAGATTTACATAGAGGTACAGCTCTCTGGTTGTATAATGGTATATCTAGCTTCTATAATAATGGAGTTGATTACAAAACACAAGCAGATAAGTTTAATAGTTTAACTAGTGGAGCTAATTATAATAAACTGCAAAAAGCATTTGATTTAATTAATGAACTTTAAATTTAAATTATGAAAAGAGTAATCTTATTAGTGGTATTGATAATAATATCAATACCACTATTCTCACAAGTTAATAAATTCAGAGCAGTTCAAATGACTACTTCTGATAGAATTAATGGTGAATGGCAAGCGTATAGACAATGGGATAGTATATCTAGTATTGTAACTATAGATTTAGATGCTAATCAATTATCATTTACTGATAGCCTAAGCATTGCTAGCTATGATATAGTTAGACAAATTAAAGAATCTTATACATCTGAAAATGATACTGTTTATACTATTACAGTTAAGCATAATCATAAGAAGTTTAAGTATTACCTAATTTATTGGGAAACTAACGATATTACTATTCATACTGTCGGTAGAGATAAAAGAGTTATGTACCTGTTAAATCCAATTTTATGAAGAAAGTAACTGTTAAAGCTAATTGGGGTGAAGGTCATCCACTACAATTAGATTTACCTCAAGGTATGAGTAATGATGAACTTATCCGATGGAAAGATAAACATCATGATTTATTAGAGGAAGCTAAAATAATAATAAACAAAGCTAAGAATGATATGAGAGAATATGAGCTTAGTAATGTTGACGATGATAACTTTGGTGAATTTGCTACTGCTATTCACAGTACTGTAAATGAATACTTGATTGAACTTAATAATAAACTTCAAAACAAATAATTATGAATGTTGATATCATTAGTAAAACTGGTAATTTACCAAAATACGAAACCGATGGTGCAGCTGCTATGGATTTAGCTGCTTATCTTGTTGCATCTGAACCTACTCGTTTTGAGAAATATAAAGGTATAGGTTTTGATTTTACTATATCTGAAGAAGGTTTAGTTGAAGTTATACTTTATCCTAGAGGTAGAGTATTAATACCAACAGGTAATCGAGTTGCTATCCCTGAAGGTTATGAGATGCAAGTTAGACCTCGTAGTGGATTAGCTATTAAATATGGTATTACTTGCTTAAATACTCCTGGTACAATTGATAGTGATTATCGTGGAGATATAGGTGTAATACTTATTAATCAAGGTGATGATCCATTTATTATTAAGAATGGAGATAGAATTGCTCAACTAGTATTTACTAAAGTTGAAAGAGTTGAATGGAATCCAGTCTTACTATTGGATGAAACAACTAGAGGTGAAGGTGGATTTGGTCATACAGGTAAATAATTTAAAATCAATATAAATATGTTAAAACCATTTGCAAAGTGTCCTATAAGCAGTACTGTTATTAACAATGGACGAAAAGAATTTGTATATATTAATAGGCGTATTAACATGACTAATGTTCTTATGTATGATATTAATGTATCAATATTTACAGATGTAGCGTATCCTTGTATTAGGTTTAGTATGGTTAATAAGCATAAGAATGCTAAACCAGCTGAATCATATACTGATAGTGTAGCAACACTTGAAATTATTGATTGGATATTTGCTACTAAAGAAGAGCGTAACGGTGTTATTGCTTGGTTGGATGATACTTATGCTGAAACAGCAGAGTTGGAAAGTGAAGAGTCTAAGATAGAATTTGATAATTTAGGTGATAATTTACCAGACCTACCATTCGATGAATAAACAAGTAGTAATAAAGGTATATATCCCTACTGGTGTAAGTGTTAGAGTGGTTACAGAAAATATAGCTAATTTGAATAAAGCAGGTGTTGATGAAACACCTACTATTTCTGATGTAGTTATGAATAAAGCATTCAAAATGTTTGATAATGGAGCTAGAATATTTGATGTTAGAGCTAAACTTAATGTAACTGCTTCTCAAGCACAAAATCTTCGTAGGATATATAATGGACTAAAAATTGATAACAATGAATGAGATAATTGTATTGGATATTGAAACTACTGGTGTTAGTGCTAAGTGGGATAAGATTGTAGAGATTGGTATAGTTAAGTTAGACTTAGATAATGGCACTATAACTCCAATTATGGATTATGTTGTTCATGAAGATGGTATTACTGAAGAGAAATTAGCTAAGTCTTGGATTATTAGTAATTCAGATTTAACTATTGAACAAATTAAGTATTCAGTAAATATTAAAGCTGTATTACCTAAAGTTCAATTACTTGCTAATGCTTATCCTGTTACTGCTTTTAATCGTAAGTTTGATGTTGGTTTTCTTGAGGAAAGAGGTATTAAGTTTCCAAACTTATATCCCTGTCCTATGCTTGAATTAACGTCCATTATGGCTATTAAAACTTCGAGGGGTAACAAGTACCCGAATGTAAATGAAGCATACCGCTATTTCTTTCCTGATGCGTCATACAACGAAAAACACAGGGGTTTTGATGATGCCTGGCATGAAGCTCAAATAATTTACGAGTTACATAAACTTAAAAACAGTAATCAATTAGAGGCTGAATTTAAGCCTGAGTAATCAATTGGAGCTATTAGGACAATAGATTTTTTTAAAGTAATATATTTGTATCACTCTATAAAAAATCTATTGTCTAATGACTTCCTATTCAATAATTAAAACAAATTAAACATGACTAATCTTATTGGTATTAGTGGTAAAATAGGTAGTGGTAAAGATACTGTTGGTAAAATTATACAGTATCTTATTTATATGGAAATACCCGTTAGAGAGTATAGATATTATCCATATGATTTATTTATAGATGAAATAGATACTGTTGATTTTACTAATACAACATCATGGAAAATTAAGAAATTTGCTGGTAAACTTAAACAAATAGTTAGTATTCTTACTGGTATTCCTATTGAAGATTTAGAGAAGGAAGAAGTTAAGAATCGAGTGTTAGGTGAAGAGTGGAATTATTTTGTAGGTACTAATAGAGAAGCTGATGAATTTTATCATAATGCTTTTACATCTGAATATACAAAGCGTTGTGCTACTAAAGAAGAAGCTGAAAGTAAAATAAAACATCAGCTAGCAAGTAACTCTAATTATAAGATAGAATGTCTTAACTATACAGTAAGACAGTTACTCCAAGAAGTAGGTACTGATGCTATGCGTAATGTAATACATCCTAATATTTGGGTTAATGCTTTATTTAGTAAATATAAACCTAAAGTTTGCAGTGGTGTTACACATTGTGCTTTAGCAGGTAAACCTGAAATTAGTTGTAATCAGTGTCCTGAATATCCTAATTGGATTATTACTGATGTTCGTTTTCCTAATGAAGCTAAAGCTATTAAAGATAGAGGTGGAATTAATATTAGAGTTGAAAGGTTTACTTCTATAAAAAATAATTTAGTATATTTTAAGAATGATGCTGGTGATTCTCCTATAAATGGTATTTATAGGGTACTTGAAGTAAAAGAAGATAATTGTACTTTAATTGATGATAAAACTGGGTATTCTTTTGGAGCATGGTTTGAAGAAATATCAAAAATTAAAGAACATGAATCTGAGACAGCTTTAGACGATTATGAATTTGATTATATAATTTATAATAATGGTACAATTGAAGAACTTATTGTTAAAGTTAAAGAAATATTAATTAAGGAGGAGATAATATGATTTATGAAATATCAAATGTTTCTACTGATACTAATTTTAAATTTGATGATGAAATAATAGGTGAGTATACGAAAGCTATATATACGCATGATACAGATGAAGGTCGTATGTTCTTACTATTTCATTTAATTGATGGAAAATGGGAAGCACAACCTTTTTATGCTATAGGTATAAATATGGTTTTTAATATGATTAAAAGAAGAGATGCAAAACTAAAAAAATAATATGAAAAAATTGATTTTAGATAGTAATGATACTATCATTTATGAAGGAGTTGATGTAACTGAAGTATTTAGAGTATTAACTGCACATCCATCTGAGGTAACTGAAGAAGATGAGATTACATATGGTGAAATACTACGTAATACAAAATGGGTTGGTAAACTACGTAAAGAAGTTCATTTTAACTTACGTTTTGTTGGTATTGATGATTGGAATAGAGCTGTCTTTAAGAATATAGATAGTGAACTATATTTTGGTGATACTAATAAACTTTGGACTTATAAAGAATTAGGTGAAGATAATAAATTAGTTAATGAGTATTATAAGAATAATACTAATAGCTTAATTTATTTTGGTAGTGAATTTAATTGTGAGCCAAATGGTGGTAAAGCTGATTGTTGGAAATTCTTTATAGTAGAGTAACAATAATAGTAAAGGGAGAACTACTAATTCTCCCTTTTTCATTACTCCCTACTGAACTAATTTTTGTCATTATTTGAATACACTAAATGGATTATATAAATCATACCAATTAGCATACATTTGTAGATTCTCATATTTATACCTTTGTCTATAAATAGGAGTTATTTTAGTTAAACCTACTTCAACTTTAGTTTTATCTTTATATGGGCCAGTTTGATAAACTCTATCTTCCTCATCAACAAAAGGATAAGCAACAAGAGCTTTAACAGCTTTATAAGTATCAAATAATACTTTCTCAGCAGCTAATGGATTCTCTTTACTTCTACGATAAAATGCTTGCCATCCAACATAAGGAAGTAATTGACTAATCTCACCATGTACCATATTCAATTCATAAATGAATAAAGATAAAGCAACACTATTAATTGGTTCATCATCATCCTCAGGTTTAATTAGTAATCCAGCTAATGCTAATAAAGACGAAGTAGTAAGAATACCTACAATATTAACAAGTGCTTTATTTATATTAGCTTGTTCATAAGCAGGTAATCTATTATAATAAAGTTTAGCATTTAATATAAATTTCATATAATCATTCATAATATTCATAAATGCAGCTTTACTAGTTTGTTGCTCAGTTGTATAAGTTTTATTAGCTCTAATTGGAGTTTTAAGAAAGTCACGTAAGCTAATATATACACCTTTTCTATAACCTTGTAAACCCTCACTATATACAGCTCTACCCCAACGTTGACTATAAAATCTATTCATGTTAGGTCTAATCCAACTCTTAAACTGTAATGCTAAATCCATGAATGCCATATTACGTAAAGCCATTTTATCTATATTATTATAGACACCATGTAGTTCGTGGTTAACTCTACGTACTTTATTCATAAACAAAGCATATTCTTTACCATCTAATTTACTTCCTTCCTTAAACTTAGCTCTACCTTCTTTAACTTCAAACTGTGAATATACATCTTCAAATTTATCAAATTCAGCTTTAACAGTTTTACTTTTTTCTTTAATTTTATCACCTAGTTTACTTAGTTGTTCAAGTGTCATATTTTCTTTAACTTCAGTCCAACGGCTAACAGTATCATAATCATCTGAAAACTTAACTTTACCAGCCATTACTTTACTTTTATAAGCTAGATATTTATTACGTTGAGTTTCATCTAATATCTCTAACAATAACTTTTCTCTTATATCTCTATTAAACTGATTAAAGTTCATTACTTTACCTTGTACTATTTTATGAGATTTCATCATACCTATCATCATAGTATACTGCATAAAGTGTTCTGTGCTATTCATACCAAAATATGCAGCATTGTTGAGAGTACTAAGTATCTTCTCTCTGTTCTCTTTCATTGACACCATTTCACCATTAACATCTCTAAGTTCTAATAACTCCTGTGCCTCAGGTGTTTTAAGAATAGCTGTAAGTAAATCATTACTATACTCTTTATGAATATCAGCTAATATACTCGGAATAGATTTACGATACTCATTAACAGCCGCCATTAAACTTTTGCCATCAATGAACTCACCAGCAAAGCTTTCCATTAATATATCATGATAACCTTTAGCAGCATTCTTAATGGCACCTAATAAGTTACCTCCCATAAATATCATAGAAGTAACAGACCTAGCAACACTAAATGCTAAATCAGCTTTATTGTTAATATTACTAACACCGTACATAGATTTAAGAAATTCAACTGAACGTGTATAAGCACTAGTATCAGTTCCACTTAATGTTTTATGATGTTTTTCACCTGTAATTTTACTTAATAAACTATCTACTGTTTTAGTCCATCCTTGCGTTTTATGTTCTTTATAATTACCATTTTTAATTTCATTCATTAATAACATCATAGTATTTTCAAAATCCATAGTATGTTTATAGTTACCCGATTTATTAATAAATGACATCATTACTGATATAGGATTATACTCTCTATGTGCTTCAATAAATTCTTTGTTTACTTTCTTAATTTCTGCATTATGTTCTTCAATTTCAGCAAGTGTTTTAAATTTAGCTGTTTTAAACTTTTTATTAACACTATTAACTACTCTTTCTTCATATTCCTCTGTACTCTCATCTATTGCTTTATTGTCATATGTAATAGGACTACGATGATACTTATGATACATCATTGGTCTATCTAATTCATACTTTAATTCATCCATTATACCTTTCTCTAATTCTCTATTGTTTATACTTTTAATACCAAACATTGATTTAACATAATCCATACTAGTGCCTCTAACAGCTACAGGAAAGAAGTTATCAGACACAATTAAATCTCCATGTGTGTCACTTACAATTTCTTTAAGTAATTCTTTATATTCAGTTAAAAACTTAATATCTTTTTCATTTAACACTGCATACTTCTTATCAATATACTTATCAATTGGTATAACTTTTACATATTCACCAGCTTCTTTATCAAATATAATATGCTTATCATTAAGATATTTCTGTAAAACTACATCATCATAATGATTAATATAATATTCAATTTTAGCTTTCTCTTCATTTGTTAATTTAACTTCTTCTCCATGTACTCTATTTTCTTTAATCCAATTATCAACTGTTGTTTCAGCAACTTCTTTAAGTCTAGCTATTTCTTCTTTTGTAGCATTAGACTCTTTAAGATATGTTTCATAATCAATATCTTTATTATTAAATTGTTTAATTAAAACACCTAGTTTATTAGATAATACTGTAATATGATTTTTAGCATGATTTTGTTTTTCATAAGCAGCTGATTGAGCCTCCCAAAAAGCAGAATAATTATATTTGCTTATAAGAGTACCATATTCCATATTTATAAACTTGTTAATAAACTGTTGAGTATCAGTTTCACTAGTACTATATACACTTCTATCTACACCTTGTCCAAAGTATTCTTTGAACATAGCATTTGCTTTATCAATTCTTTCTATTATCTTACGATTCTTTTCTGACTGAGCCGTAATATAAGTTTTCATAACGCTATCAACAAGTAATATACCAGTATTAAAAGCACTATCCATATTAAGCATTAACCAACCCATAGCTTCATTCTCAACTAGTAATCTTTGATATTGGTCAAAGAATTGTTGAGGTGTCATTTCTATTCGTTTACCATCTTCACCAATAAGTAATCCAGCATCGTCATATTGTTTTATAATTTCACCAACTCTAGTTATAAATTCAGGTTTACTACCAAGTTCAATAAATCTACCATGTAGTATTTGAGATTGATAACCAACAGCATTTCTAATTAACCCTTCAGCATTATTTCTAATTTCTTTTAATTTCCTAATTTTCTCATTTAGTTTATCTATTTCTATAGTATCACCTCTATTAAAATCAATTTCATCAAGTTCATTTAAATGAAATATAATCTCACTAAGGTGTCTAGCTTGACGAATATCTCTAGTAATAGCAATAATCTTTTCTTCAGGAAGAGTATGTAAATTCATAAATACTCCATCTTTAGCTAATCTACTAAGAGTAGTATCTAATTTACTCATATGACTAACAAAATCATCAACTAAAGATAAATTAATATCTAATGCTTTATTAATAGCATCAATATTCATATCTGTAATTTTACCTACATCTCCAAATGAATGTAAATCTTTTCTAGCAGTAGCTAACTTATCCCAATATGTTAAAGGTTGACCAGTATAAGCTTTAGCATAATTACCAATATTCTTTAATGAATCAACTAATATGTTAATCTGAGATTGCATATAATTAATATCATTAAAATCACTGTTATTAATAAGTAGTTTATCACCTTCAATATCAATGCTTTCAGAATATTTAGCTTCACGTATATCAAACTTGTTGTTAGATTTAATATTAGAATACACATTAACATGAATACCAGCACGATTAGCTCTAATTGCATTAGATATACCTGATTGATTAATAGTATTAATATTAAATGTTTTCTCTGGATTAGCTGCAACTATAACTCTAAGTAATTTAGTAATGATACTATTTAGTTTATCTTGTTCAACACTTAAGTTATCAAGTTCATCACCTAAAATAGTCATTTCCCCTACTGAACTAATTTTTGTTATAGCACGATTAACATCTTCAGCCATAATCATATACTCATTTAATGGAATAATTAATGACCTTTCATTAGTAGATATAACCTTAGCAAATATATTATCTTTATCTCCAATGTAAATAGATAAATCTGATTTATTTGTTAACTTACGAACAAGATTAATATTAGAACCTTCATAAGGATAAATAGTTTCATCTGCAAATGATTGAGATTCTTTAGCTTTAGCTGCTTTAACTGTAAGTATTACATCATCTGGATTATAGTTACCATATACTTCTTTCCAAGAATTAACACTATTACTCTTATTACCAGAGAATACTCTATAATCACGACCCATATTATTTAGATACCTAAATAAATCAGCAGGTGTGTTATCTGACAATATAATAATTACATCACTAGGTAATTTACCAATTTCATCAACAGCATAAGCAATATCATTACTATTCATAAGAGTATGAACATAAACCTTTTTACTATCAGCTGAAAGAATAGTATTAGAATTAGGATTGATAATAGTCATACCTTTATTCTTAAGAACATTAATCATAAAAGCAGCTACTCTACCATGTACAACATTACCACTTGCATCTCTGGATACTCCGTCATTGTTATTAGTAGCAATGATAACTCCATCAGATGAAGTCATAGCTTTTATTTCAGCTGGTTTAAATGACTTACCTAGATTACTATCTTTTAGCCTTTTACTATCTTCATCAGATATATTAATAAATGGAGATTCAGTTACTTCAACAATGTCAACAGGAGTAAGTCTACCCTCTGTATCTTTAATTCTAATAGTTTTATTAGATTTAATTTCATCATATCTCTTTCTTCCTACTGGGAGCTTACTAACTTTACCTTTACGTATGTTAGTTACTATATCAGTAATATCAGATTCCACAACTGGCTTATCTTCATAAACATCTTCTTCCCTAATTAATTCACCTTCTTCTGTTATTTTTAATAATGGGTCTTGAATAGCTTTTACAAAACTAGGGTCATGTAATATATATTCAATAGCATTAAGATATTTACGCTCACTAACAATATTAACACCATCTGGATATTCTTCAGATGGGGTAACAAATTGTAAATACTTACTTATTGCAGTAGTACCAAATTCATTAGGTAGTGTTTTAGAAATAGGATAATAAAATACATCAGGTGAATCCTCAATTTTATAACTCTTATATAATACATTATTACCACCAATATTTCTAGTTATATAATCAGCATTTTTAAAGTTATAACTAGTTTCTAGTTTTTCAGCATCTTCAATAATTATATGATTAACATAATTATTATAATCACCATTAATACTTTCACCAACTGTATAAAATGTAGGAAATGAATCATCTACTGTACCATCATATTTAAGTGTAGGAGTTGCTTGTTTAACAAATAAAGCATTACCAGAATTAGCTTTATAAAAGTTATCAATAAAGTTATTAGGTAACCTTTGTTCTTCTAATTGTCTAACAGCATTAGCATAATTTTGTAATGTATTTCTATCCGGATTCCTAGATTTACCTGCTTCATGTAATAAATCAACATCAATATATTTACTAATATTTCTACCAAAATTAATACCATGCAAATAAAAATGAGATTTAATCATTTCTTCAGCAACAACTGTAAGCATCTCACCTTGTGGAGTATTAGTTTGATAACCATAAAGCATAGCCGTTAAGCTTTCTTTCATACTACCATAATCTCCACTATCACTAATTCTAAATGTACTATAACCTTTAGCTTGATGAACTCTAGTATCATCAGCAAATGTAATGAAATTTAAAATATGATTTTTATTCCACTTAGAACTATTCTTTAAAGCTTTACCAAATTCAGAATTAAGTAATAACTTTAATTTAGTTGTTGTTGTTTGTTGTTTGAATTTAAGTAAATCCTCTTCAGTAGCACCATCAATGTTAATATCTAATTCACTAAGATTATCAGCAGTCGGACCAAATAAAAGTATTCTCTCAGCTAATGATAAATCAACATTTTCATTTCTATCTTTAAATACATCAAGGATAGCACTATTATTAGTACTTTTAAAGAAATCAATATTTCCTGCAAATACTGACTCAATATAAGTATTAATAACTCTACTAGCAAATTCATTATCTGATAAATTATTATTTGATAATATTCTATCTTTTATTGTATATATATTTCCGTATTCATTTGGAAATAAAGGTTTCCAAGCATTATCAATAATGTTAAAACCACTATACATATACGCTTGCATTTGCGAATATTTACCACTACGTACATCAACATTATCAGAAAATAAATAAGGATAAATAACTTTAACTATCGGTTCACCATTAGCATTAATCTTAGAATAATCAGATAGACTATGGCCTATTGATTTAATAGCAGAACTATAAATATGTATTTTCTCTTTAATATCATCAGTTGTATCTATAGCCATAAAAGCATCACTCATTGTTTTAACTTTCCAAGCAGCCTCTTCGAGTAATTCTTCATACATACTTTTTTTATCAACTAATAGATTCATAATATTTCTATTAAGTTTTCTACTAGCATCAAATCCTACTTTAGTTTTATCTGTATTGAATGTAGATATTGCAGTAGTAATATCTCCGGCAGTATCATTAATGTTTTTAAATGTAGCTAATACATCTAATTGTGATACAATAAATTTAACTTTGTCAATAACACTGAGATTATTATAATTAAGATGTTTATCTATATTACTTTCCAGATTAGAAACAGTATCAATACTTGTAGTTCTATCTAAATTTAAACTATCAATAAAAGAATTAAATAACTTTTGATTATCTTTATTTAAATATATAGCATCCTTTTTACTATTGTTTTTAATATAACCTATCAATGAATCATATCTTTTATCTTTAGTTTGTTCCAGTAAAGGTAATGCTACTTTCATTAATCTAGTATGCCATGCTTTATTAGTTTTAGCTATGGCGTGGTTACTATCTGCTTTAAGTGTTTCACTCCTTATTATATTGTTAGCATTAGAATAACTCAATAGTATAGGTTGGTGAATAAATAGATATGGTAATAAAAATCTATTAGCTTTACCATTAAATATACTACTCATAGGAGTAGCTGATAATAATCTAAATACACTTAATGTATATTCATTAAGATTTAAACCCATTACCTTCTTAACAGCATCCAGAATATTAGATGTAACTTCAGATGATTGTTCAGTAATCTTAAGACCATTAACATCCAACCAAGTACCGGTATTATTATTACCTATGGTACTAGTCTCAATAATATAATAATCATCTTCTTCAGTAACTTTATCAAATAAATGTTTCCATTTATTAATATCAGCAGCTGTAAATGTATTATCCTTATTAACTTTAAATACAATAGATTTACTAAGTTTGGCTTTTTCTAATCCTAATATAGCCATTATACCATCAAATGCAACACTCATACCCTTAAGGTTTCTAACTGACATATTTAAATCCCTTAGTTTAGCTGCATCATAATGATTATTAAGATTCATAGTTTTATTACTAAACCCATATTTCTCATTAATCCAATCACCAACTGCTGTAATATTATCCATTTCATTAGGCCGATAATATTCATTAGCATGTTCTTGATTAGTAGCAATAGAAATATAGTAATCTATTGTTCTATTATTTCTAGCTGCTCTAGTATTATTAGCACTAGTTGTTAATGATAAATATTTATCATAACTAAGATGCGATTCAATAGCAGTATTTAATTCAGCTTTTAAATTTTCTAATTCTTCATATAATTTAATATTAGTTGCTTTATAACTTTCCTTATTAGTTAAATATTCTTCATAATACTCATTACCATAAGTATCAATTAGATTATTTAATTCTATATTGATTCTACCTAATTCACTCTTTATTAACTTTTCAATATTAGGTTGTTTAATATCATATTGTAATTCATCATCTTTAAGTTGTTGTAATCCAATTGTATATTCATACTTCTCTTTAAATAGATTAGCATAACTAGCAAATATACTGGCTTTAGTTACATCTGGATTATTTAAATAGGTATTTCTATTCTCTTCAATTTGTTTATAAATAGCATTAAATCTATTAGCAAACTTTAATCTTTCATTAGCAGCAAATTTAGTAGAGTTAATATACTTTTTATACTGTTCTTTATTCTTAGTATCATCATTAAATTTAATAGGTGTATATTTTCCATCTACTAATTCTAATTCTTTAAAATATAAATAAATACTATCAATATCAAAGTCCCAACCGGTTTTAGTAACTAGAAAATCAGGCATTATACATTGAGATGAACCACCTGGTAGAAATCCAACAACTCTAGCTACAACCATTGATTGTTTACCTTCAGTTGGAATACGAATACCAAACATAGTTCTGGCTTCATCATCCAATTTATTAATATCAATCATTCCATTCTCATCATAAAATCTAGTTTCCCACGGTGCGATAACAGTATCAACATAATATACATCTTCACCATTAATAGTTACTTTTTGTACACCAAGTTTAACTGACTTATTAGTTTTACATCTTTCCTTAAATTCATCAGTATATTTAATAGCACACTCCTTGAAATAACTATCAAAATCTATTTCACCATCTGTTATATATTTACGACTAGGATTATAACCTATATCAGGTATAATAGATAAGTGAGCACCTTTAATCTTTCTATTAATTACATTATTAGTAAATAAAGCATTTAATATATTAGTGAATTTAGTAACAGTTAAACCTGAATAAATAGGTAAATTAGTTTGACCTTTAACTATATCATCAATAGCTTTAAGTAGAATCTCACTTGTTTCATTCTTTCTAACATAGTCTTGTAGAAACTTAATAACCTTTTCATTATTAATATCTATAATAGTTTGACCTTGTACTACAGTTGTTTTAACTTCACCATTTTCAATAGCATCAAATTCACGAAGTAAATCATTAGCTAATTCAACTATATCAGCATTCATTACTTCTTGATATGCTTCTTTTAATTGATTACCTGTTAACTTACTATCTTTACCGTATACTTGATATACAGCATCATTAAATTTAATATTATTAAGTATTTGTTTTTCTAACTGTACACCAACTTTGTTTACTTCATCTGTAATATGTGGTACAACATCCAATTGAACTACTAAATTAGATACCTTTTTAATAGCAATAGCTTCATTAACTTCATTAATGTTAGGTTCAACAAAATAACCATTTTCATCAAATATCTTAACTCGCCTATCTCCACCAACTTTATTAGCACTATCAAATACTAATTCATCTATATCATTAGCATCCATCCAATTAAGTATATCTTCTAATTGAGTTCCTCTAACTGAATTAGGAGTTAATACCATAGTAGAGTTCTTATCTTGAACAGATTTAATTCTAGGATTAGTTGGGTCAAGTTTAGTATCCAATTCTCTACCATACATAAAATACTTATGACTTTCATTTAATCTATCATACTTTTCAGGAGTAAATATCACATCAGGATTAGTTGCATCTTCGTATACATCTTTATATGAGTCATACCTACCAAAATCTTTAGCTCTATTAATACCTTCTTTCAATCTAATAAATGTGAAAGCATCAGTAGAGTTAGTAGCACCTTTATCACTACGATATTGTTCAGCATGTTTAGGCGATAATTGTTTAACTATATCATAAATTGGTGAATTAACATAAACATCGTTTATAATTAAACTCCTGTATGTACGATTTGAATTAGTACCCAAACCATTCTTAATACTTTGACCAATACGTTTATTAGCATCAAGTGTATCTTTATATTCATTAATATTACCATTAATGAAATTACCGAACTCTACTTGTGCAATATAATTAGTAACATAATATTCAGCGATAGTTTGACTTAATTCATCACCATTTTTAAATAACGCATTTTCCTTAAGTTGTTCTTTAGTTAATTTACTAGCTTTAGTCTTACCTCCTTCAATACCATATCTAGCATACTTCATTAGTATTGGCATACTGGGTTTAAATGCTGTAATGGTTTTAGCTATATTAGCACTAATGGCTTTTGCTATAAATTCATTTATTTTAGTTTGTATATATGGACTATTAACATCTTCAGTAAGATAACTATAATCACTAAACAATTCATTCAATGTAACAACTCTATCTACTCCATTTTCTTTAACTACATAAGTTAGATTACTAAATTTAAATACACTACCTGTGGGTTTACCATCTACTAATAATGCTTTACCATTCCAATCCTTAGGTGAACTAAGTTTAGCTAAACCTATTGCATCATTAAATTCAGGTTTAATAGATAATGAGCCAGAAGTACTAATATCAAATACTCTATTAGCAGTTCTACGCATATCAACTAATTCCTGCATTATAGTATTTACTATTTGAGTATGAAGTGTTGACCCATTACGTAACTTCCAAGTACGAGTTTCACTATCATAACTAACAGCTTTAAGATAATCAATATTTTTAATTAATGTTCCATTATCTTCTTTTAGCGTTACAACTCTATCAATAGTTGTATATTTAAGTGGTATACCAACTATTCTAGCACTATCAGATGAAGGAATATAATAAGTACCATCAAGTAATATTGAACCAGCTTTCTTATCATACTTTGCGGCATTTAATAAACAAGTAATATCCCAAGCACTACCAACTATCTTACTATACTCCAATCCAGTAGCATCTTCTGCTAACTTAATACCATTAAAGAAAGTAGGATTAAGTTCACTAGTATAAGTTAAATTTACAGGATTAGATTCATCAATAACATATTCACCTGTTTTAGCAAATATAGCTTCATCATAATTAAATATACCATTACCCCCAACATTCCATAACCAATTAGAATATTTAAATTTAGCATCTTTAGTAAACTTTTCAAAATTACGCCTAACATCAACTATAGAACTCATATTAGTAAAATGCTTACTAACATAAGACTGATAAATAGGAGTATATACATTCTCATTCTCAACATTTAAATAATCGAGTTGGGTAGCAGTATTGCTTTTAGTAGCATTAAATTTAGCTAATTTGTATAAGTTACTTTTTTCATCACTAATATATCTAGTTTCATTATTAGCTATTAGTGTATACAACTCTACTAATAATCTTTGTGTAGGTAATACTAAATTACCATATATAGCTCGTTTCTTATTGTTACCCAATGCTTCGTATTCAGCACTATCATAAATACTTTGCATACTATCAGATGTAATAGTAATACCTAAGTTGAATAATAATGCAGACAGTTGTTCAAAGAAATTAGTAGGATTATCAAGATTAATATTAAGAAATGTATCGAGTTTTAAATCTGATATTTTACTAATATTACCTCCTTTAATATAATCTGATATTTGATTATATAATCCTTTAAGATTACCATTAGACAAATTGATTTTAATATTCTCACCCCATGTATCAAAATCAACATTCTCAATAAAAGAATATCTATTACTAATTAAATTATCAAATACTGTAAAACCTTGAGCTTTATTAATAACAATAGCAGATACACGTGCCATATCATAATTTAAAGCACTTTTATAAGCATTGAAGTAATTAACATCTGTAATTTCCCATCCTTCACCTGATTCATCACGTTTAGCAAATTCATTAATTAAAGCATTAATAGCAGGATAAGTTTTACTTAAATTAGATAAACTATCCATAAACTGATTATCAGTAGTATCGAACCTATGAGTATTAATAAGTCTATTGATTATAATATTCAAATCAACAACTTCTGGTAATCCTGTAATATCGTTAACTCCGTTAGATAGTGAACTAAGTTTAAACTTAACTTTAGATTGAATACTTGTTAGTACATTAAATTTAAGTTGTTGTTTATCATCCCACCAAATAGGAATATCCTCAAATCCTTTCTCTGAACTAACACTAGATTCATCAATAATACTAATATTATATAAAGCGGCAAAGTGATTAACAAAACTATTCCACAATACACTATTAGATTCATCTAAATCATCCATTATATTATCCATAACATTATTATACTGTTCTTTAGTAATAATATTATTCTCGAAATTATACTGAACAGTTTCACCTAATGCTAATATTAACTCTTCTTTAACTGTACTATCATTTCTTAAATCTCCTATAGTTAACTCTTTAAGTTTATCTAATCTACTAAAGGCTAATAATGATAGCACTTTATTCATATGTGTAACAGTAGCATAATCAAATTTAGCATGTGGATTATTTAATTTATAAATAATATCATTAGCTAAACGTTGATTAGATTCAAGTTTTTGTTTCTTATAAAATTCAACTAAACCAAGTTTAGTAGGGGTAGTAGTTGACTGTTTATAATCATCAACTAATTTATTTATTTTATCAATTTCTTCTTTAGTTAATTCATAAGCTGCATTATTATTAATAACTTCTTCATTCCAATTATAATTATTAATTAAATAATCTAATGCTGTAGCATGACTAGGTTCATTTAATTCTTTATAATAAAGAATAGTTTTATTTTTTAGTTCACCAGATTTAAATTTTTCTTTAATCCATAACCTTCTATTTTCTAATGATTCTAATGTATCAAAATCTTTACTATTAAGACTATCTTTAAAATTCTCAGACCCATTAATAATCCAATCAATATAATTAATTACAGCATCTTTGATATTTTTAGTTTTAATAAGTCCTTTTGTTTTACCTTCTGGTTCATGACTAAAAGGATTACCAAAATGTTGATTACTATTTTTTAATCTAGTAGATATTATCTCATCTCCTATTGCATTATCTATATCTTTTAATTCACTCCAACTAACTATTTTAATATTTTTTGATTTAGTTTTACTACCTAATTTATTATATACATTATTAACATTAGATTCAATAATTTCATTTGTATCAAATAAAGATAATTGTTTACCTGTAATTTGTTTATTATTTTGTATAACATCAGTATCTATTGTAGATAAAGCCTCAATTAACATATTCATTGCTGTATTATAAATACCTGGATTAGTCCACTCTCTATTACCAGCAACATTTAAAACTTTAATATCGTTATTATTAATCCAATCTAATATATCTTTACTTGATTTAGGATTAACTAATGCTTTAGGTTTATTCTTTTGAGCAATATTTCCTAATGTTAATTTACCCCCAGGGCTATTCTCATTACCAAACCAAATAGTACCATCTGCTTCTTGTGCATTATCTATAGTTCGTTGATAATAGACATCATTATATTCGCCATTTCTACCTTGTCTTTTTAAAACAGTACCTTCTTTTAATTTATATTTAGTCCTAAGTTCAGTATTTTTAATACTCTTTTTATCCCCTATTGATTGTGTAAAATAAGCAGCTGCTGTACCACCTGTTTGTAAACCTAATTTAATAGCTGCATCTAATCCTGCCATATCTACACCAGTCTGTCCACCTGATATAATTTTAATTACACTATGACTATAATTAGGTCTAATACTTATATCTTCATTTAAATTATTATTTATATTTAATATTCTTTTAGCCTCATTAAATAACTCATTATCATCAACTTCTAATGATTGTGATTGTAATATAACTTTAGCTAAATCTCTATTAGGGTCAATAGTGATTTCTCTCCATTGATTACTAAATTCATCAGTAATTAATTTTACATCTTCTTTACCATATTGTTTCTCTAATATATTGCCTAATTTTTCATAAAATTCAATAGTTCCAAATATAGTAGGTCTTTCTTTATGTATTATATCTTTTTCTTCTTGTGTTTTAGCTTCTTTTTTTCTTTTTAACCAATCTTGTTCTTTTTCAATACTCCAGTTAAAACCAACTCTAGCTTCATCTATATTTTTATAATTACCTGCTGTAGCAGTTTCGATTGGTATTATACTTTGAGAAGTAGGAAATAATACTTTCTCATAACCTTTTTTAGCACTATCTTGTATAATAGATTTAACAAAGAATGTTACCCAATTGTTATCTTTATTAAGGAGTTGTAAGAATTGGTTTTCTGGAGTATTTTTAGATTTATTCTGTAAAGATTCAATTTTACTTCTAAGTTCATTTAAGTAAATATCTGCTTCTTCTTTAGTAACAAACTCCTTGTATGAGTCAAAAGAATCTCCATTATTTGTACTATAAGCTAAGTCTTCTGGGGCATCTGGATATTCATATATTGCTTCGGCATAATACTTGTTTCCACGTTTAGCAACTCTATATATTATAGGGTTTTCAGCTCCTATTAATGTCATTCCTTCAGGTTCAGTAGCAATTAAACCTCTTGCGCTTTTACTTACCAAATCGCTTCTATCCCTACCTTTCTGAAATAAATCAGATTGTATTTCTAATATTCTACGAGTTTTAGAACCATGCAGTATTAATTCTTTGAATTCTCTTCTTTTACCAACCCAATCATCAAGGTCTTCCCATATTTCTTCTTTTTCACCAACTTGTTCATCACTTCTAAACCAACCTATACCATTATTAGTACTAAATTGAGCATGACCTTTAATACTAGGTGTAATTAAAGGAGTAGCTATTTCATTTTCTGTATAATTAGTACCACCTGGAACTGTTAGATTTGAGTAATATGAAGTTTTTATTTGATTGAGTTTAAAATATTCATTCTTAGCTTCTTTATATTCTTCTTCTGAAATTACCTCTCCATTTTTAGTAGGTAAATCAAACCCTCCAAAATCAGCATCACCTACTTCTTGTGTACTATAAACATCACCGTTTAGTGTAAAATCGTCTATATAAGAACTACTTCTACTTTTATCTTCTTTTATAGCAGTATTAATCTCAATAGTATAACTATAATTAGCTACAAATGAAGTTAGTTTTTCTTCAATATTACTACCTTCACTATTTTTTAATAATTCAACTTGTTGTTTAGATATACCTAATTCACTAATCTTTTTATAGAGAGTATCTTCATTAATAGATTTATTACTCTCCCATTGTTTAATTTTAGTTATATTATTTAATACTTTATTAGTAACATTGAAATCATAATCTAATGACTGAGATTCTTTAGGTTTAGTTATACTTAGTTTATAAATATCTCTATTCCTAATATCTTTACTTTCAACTATATTACCTCCGTATTGTTTTTGTAATCTTTCAATATCATTACGATAATATGAAGTAGCAATTTTAACATTACCGTATTGAGGATAATCAAGAGCATCCCAATCATCAGTTTTAGTAACATTTGCAAATGATGATAAGTCCCCAGTAGAAGGAAAAAGATGCGTTGAATTAACCTGTTGCCATTCAGCAATAAGAGCAGCAAGTTTAATAGGATTAATATTAGTACTTTCAACTAGTGTTTTAAATTCAGCACTATTAGTATTTACACAATGTAACGCCATTTCAGTTATTGTTTAATTAAAGACACTTTATTTCTTGTTGTTTTTCAGCATCACTAAGTTGACTCCAATAATAATTAAATTGTTCCTTAGTTAAGCCATATCTATTAATGATGTTATCAGTATTATTATCATAAACATCATCAAACGATTCAGATTTAAGTATATTTCCTAAATTATCTTTAGGTTTAAATGTACGTCTTTTAGTTGTAATTTCTTTAGTTTCTTCAACAATTTTTGTATCTTTATTAGTTGTAGTTATTTCTTCAATATTAACCATCTTATCAAGTAAATTAACTAACTCATTAAGTTTACCTCCAGTTGTAGTATTTAAAAGCTTAATTATAATATCTTTTAACATACTCCAAAAACCATGAGTAGCACCTTCTTCACTAGGTAATTTAGCTAGTATAGCTGCGATATTTGGATTAGTTAAAGCATAAGTGATTGTTTCACTAAAATGTTGATTCTCGGCTCTATCCAAATAAATACTTAATATTCTCTTTTCTGCATCAGTTAATAAATCAGAATTAAGATGCGATTTAAGTGATTCTCTAAATTTAGCTAAATTAGAAATTAACTCATTACGTTGAGTATCATCTAATTTATTAATAGCCGCATCTATAATTGGATGAATAAATTCATGAACTAATATAGATACTTGTTCACCTTTACTTACAACTACTCCCTTCTTAACAAAGAATGCTTCATGTAATCTAATTGTATTATCTATAACCGATGCTTCACTCTTACTTGTACTACCTCTTATTACTTGATTATCTATAACTAAATTGGTTAATCCTAATGAAATAAGTATATCTTTAAGTAAAGCATATTCTTTAAATAATGGATTATCTAATAATTCAATAACAGTTTTACCTAAATAATCAGTAGCTTGTTCATTATATTTAGTTAACTCAGCTAGCTCATCAACTTCTTGTTTTTCAACTTCTTCAGCAATAGCAAACAATTTAGTAAAATAATCAATTTCATTATCATAAACTTGTTGTTCAACTTCTGTTAAATTCTTACCACCTTTACGAATAACATTTTCCCTAATGGATTTGAGATTATCCTCTTGTATGGTATGTGTAATATTTAAAGTAAAATTACCACGATTCTTTTCATTAGGTGTACTAGGTATAAAATTAGTAATAACATTACCATTGTTATCTCTAACACTATTTAGATTAGTTACATAGCCATCTGTATCAATAATATAATCAGCATAATTATCATATTCTTTTCCAGTAGCACTATAAAATTTACCACCAGTTTTATCTATCTGCATCTTACCATCTACAATAATAGCACCACGTCTAACATTTTTAAGTAACTTACCTAATACTCTAGTAGCTTCACCTATTTCATATTCAACATAATGTTCTTTACCTTTTGCCGCAATAGAACCAGATTCAGTTATATCACCTTCATAAATACGAATTTTATTATTAATAAATTTAGCTTCATAATAAGTAACTGTTCCATCTTTAGTGACAGATTTAAAAGTAATAGAGGGTTCAATATCACCTTTATTATTTTTAAATTTATTAAATTTAAAATTAAAGCTATCTTTATTTGTACTGTTATCAGCAGTTAATTCAACAAAAGGTTTAATTATTTCTTTTGCTTTATTAATTTGTTGAGTAGTAGGATTTGCTATTACATCATTAAATTGTTTAATTATTAAATTAATTATAGCAGTTCCTTCTTCTCCAGTAAGTTTAGCTCTATCTAATAGAAAACCTTGATATCTGCCAGGAGTAACCTCGTGAATACTAACAGCTTTATTTTTAGATGTATCAATAGTGTTATCAATCTTAATTATTTTACCTGTTCTAATATCAATAAAATCACCTGTACCATCTAATGATGTATGAGCAATATTAATACGACTAACTCCATCAACATTAGACGGAGCTATATTAGTAGATACAGGTTTATTAAAACTCTTAAGATTAGTAATACCAGGTGTCATAGATTTAGCTCCAACTCTCAACTGAATATTCTTATTAGTTGCAATAGCATTTCTAATTTCTTTACTCCTTTGATAATCATTAAGAAAAGCATTAAAATGATTTTCGTATTTAGTTTTAATTTTAGCTCTATTTAACGTATTAATGTTATCAGATTTAACATTATAAAATATAGGAGCTAGAACATGTTTAATTTGATTAGCTGTAACTTCACTATCTGTACTTCTATTATGTTTAGTTAATTTATCAATAAGAGTATTAACTTCAGTTATTTTACTTTTCTTTATTTTACCTTTAAAAGCATCACTATATATATCATATAGTTCATTGATATTGTTAACAATTAAGTCAACATCTTTATCATTAACTATTTTACTAAATGGAACAAATTCATTATTCTCATTAATATAAGGTAAACCTTCTTCAACAAATTCAAGAGTTCTAATATATCCAATTAATATACCATCTTTATTTTTAATTTCAATAGGAACTAAATCAGGATTATTATTTCTTTCTTTATTAGTAGCTTCATCAAATCTACTATCAACATAATCATTTCTAATAAGAAAATCTAATTCATCATTAACTTGTAATTCCTGAAATGCTTTTATTCTCTCTACTGTTTCATCATCAGTAAGACCACTGTAATCTTTTTCAATAAGACCACGAAGATAAACATGTGCTCCTCTATTTTTATCATAAGGAGGGATAATACTTATATGTTTAGCTAAATATATTTCTGGAAACTTACTATTTCTAATATTTGGGGTAGTAACTTTAAAATCAAATTTAATTAATTTATTTGACTCTAATTCTAGCTTACCATTATACAACTTATCAAGTGCTTCAAATAAGTTTCTGTAAATATACCAATATTTATTAAATACATCGGCTCTATTACCTTTAATTAATAAGTCATAAACTGTTTCAAGTGTTATGTTTACTTCTTTATCCGTATTGCTATAATACGTTCCCAATGCCTCGGCTAATGATTGAGCTAGTATAATTGGCTCTGTCATAGCTTTTGCCATTTCATTACTTACCTCATTACTTAAATCCTGCGATTCTAAAGCATTGCCATCATTATCAAACAAACCCTTAGCCTTTTCTCCAATACCTTCTATTTTGCTTATGAGTGTATTTAATTCAGGTGAATTATTGGCTATGTCCGCATTTACTTCTGTGTTTCCTTGGTTAACTCCTATGTTATATTTCTTTGCATAATTATCAAAGGCAGTATTAAAAACATATAAATAACTAATTGCTAAATCAGCTTTCTTAAACGCATTAAAGCTACCAAGTTTATCAACAGGTACAGTATTACTTTTATTATAATCACCTAGTTCATCAAAGTATTCATCAGCAAATAACTGTTTAAGTAAGTTAACTTTATTAATAAATATATTATCAAATACTGCTTTTACATCAGGTGTTAATTCAACTTTACTAGCTGAATTAAGAGCTAATGCTAAACTATATGCACTATATAATTTAACATCAGGTACACCAGATAACTCATTAAGTTTACCATCATCAGTAATTAAATCATTAACAGCATTTACAGCTAACCTCTTTTCAGCATCTTTAAAGTAACCTAAAAATACATCATTTATTGTATTTAATAAATCAGTTTTTATATTGGTTACAACATTAGTTTTATCTTCTGCTTTATACAACTGGTCAACTAATTTATCAATAACATTCTTATTCTCTTCATAAAAAGCAATATCTTCAGGTGTATTAATTGTTCTACTTTTTACCAAATTAGCTATATTATTTAATCTTTCATTAAATGCTGTTTTTTCAGTTGCTATTTTAATACGACTTTTATTATCGTTATAGATATCTTCAAATTCATTATTATATTCTTTATTTAAATTTTCTAATTCTTCATCATTAGTTGCACTTTCAGCTTTACGTTTAAAATCATTACGTCTTTCATTTTTAACTAATTTTTCAACTTGTTTAATATTATCAACTAATTCTTTCTTTCCTTCATCTGTAGCTAATCTCTTAACTTGTGCTTCCTGATATTCTTTATTGGCAGTTAATACACCAATAGCTACATCATAAATCTTATCATTAGACTTAATATTTTGTGTAATAAAATCGTTAATTTCATCTTTATTTTCTAATTCATTAATAACAGGTTTAAAATCTTCAACTACCTGTTTAAGTTCAGTTATAGATTTTTCAGCTTCGTTTATGGCATTGTCATAAGTAGCTATAACATTCTTTAATTTATTAATTTTAAAATAATGAGCAACTTGTTCCTCAGCTTTAACATGTGGAGTTAAACTTTCTAACATCCTAAGCTCATTAGTAACATTACCTCTAGCTCTTTCATGTATTGCTTTACTTTGTTCCTGTAATGAAATATATTGTTTAGCTTGTAATGTTTGAGCAGCAGGAGCACCATATTTAGTAGCCACCTCATCAATTAGAAATTCAGTTTTAGCTTTCTCTGCTTTATATTCATCAATGTATTCATTGTATTTATTAATAGCATATTCACCTCTAGCTAGTTCGATAGCTATAGCTGAATCGTATTCACCATAACCTAAGTCAAGTTTAGCATACTTATTATATGTTTTACCAGCTTGCTCAAGTCTATCAGCAAACTTCTTAACATCTTCTTGAGTATCAGGAGCAAATCCTATTTGATTTAATTGTTCATTAGTTAAACTACCTATATTACGTAATACTTCAACATCCAATCCTATAGTACCATTCATTAAACTATTTTGAAGTATTGCTTCCTGTTGTTTAATTAAAATAGTAGAACCTTCAGCTGTATTACCTGCTTCCATAGCTTTAACATACTCATTATAACTAGTGGCTAAATCTGTAACATGAGCTATAATATTATCAGCTTGTTTATTTGCAGCAGCTATATTATTCTTATTACTAATAGCTTCTTTAGCTAAACCTGCTCCACCGAATATCAGACCGCCAACAGCCCCCCAAAAGAATTCATCCCATGTATGAGGGTCAACTAAATGTTTAGCAACTCTATTACCAAATGAGCCATCATTAATATCACGTTTAAGACCCATGTCAATATCAGCAGCTCTTTCTACTTCTTTACTAATAAGACCAATGGAAACTTCTTCTGCTCCTTCACTAAAACTTTCAACTAATAAATCTTTAGCTACACTACCAGCTGTTATCTTAGCATCAGTCATAAGTTTAGATATATTTTCCATAGCTTTCTCACCAAATATATCCATACCTCTAAACTTACGTTTATGTACAGCAGCAGCTACCTTAGCGTTAATACCTCTATTAGCAAAATCTCCATATTTAAATAATACTCCCCATGATAACATATCACTCCACAAGTTTAGATAACCAAGTCTATAACTCATAGTAGCAGCTTTAGATGCAGCTAAATGTGATTCTTCTTCAGTAAATCCCAACTCTTTATATTTTTCATTAAGCGTAGTATAAGATTCCATAGCACTTTGATAATTATCAATATGCCTAGAATAAATAGAAGCAGTTAAAGTTTTACCCCAAAACTCAGCACTTTTACCCATTAATCCAGCACCACGTTCAGCATCTTTAATTGTACCAGCTATATCAAATGCTTCTTTGATATTTTTGGTTTTATCAAATGCTTTAATCGTACCTACTGCTTTACGCATTGTAGCTGTTTGACTAATACCTTTAAGTAGTTTCATTGTAAGACTAGACGCAGCCCCAGCAGGTATCATCATAGCTACCGTACTAGCTAAACTAGGAGCACTACTTGCCCACCATGTTCTATCAGTTAAAGCAAATCCCTCTTGCGCACGTTTAGTTTGATAAATAGGACTACGTGCTTGACTACCTTCTGTAATCTGTCTTCCCCATTCTTGCATAGCATTCTCCTGCCATACATTATCTGTACTAGCAATAAGTCTAGGTAAACCAGTTATTTTAGCTAATGTTCCAGCAGCAGATATAGTACCTCCAATTAATTCACCTACTACAACTTGGTCTAATACACCTTTCCATAACTGACCAGCAGTTTGATTATGTGCTCTAGTTTCATCAAGTGCTTCTTGACTAAAGTACATAGGAACTAGACCTTCAAAGTAAGGCTGATAAGCAGATACATCTCCCATTACATTACCTGTATATTTAGCAACAGGATTATAATTAGGATTAGGTGTGTCTGCTTCAATTTTAGGAAGCCTACTAACGTCAATAGATGAACCTTTAACTGGTTCATCTATTCTTGGTAATTTATTAATATCTATATTCATCGTCCTAACATTATATTAGTATTAACTGGTTGCATACCTTCTAATATCTCATAGATAATAGGTTGCCATCCTTGAGTATTATCTTGTGTACCACTCTCTGACCTCCAATCATCAGCTTTAGGATTAAGATTATAACTATACTTCATTTTAATACCATCATAAGACTTTTCAAATGCTATAACTAAACCTCTACCTCCACGTTTGAGTATAATAGGATTATTCATAGTATTAGCCATATTTATAGCATTCTCCATATTTAGTTCAGATAATACAGTACCTAAATCACCTATTACTCTACTATCTTTATCCGCACTTAAATATACTGGCTCCATCTTAGCTAGATTTGATGTACCAAATGTATATAATACATTAGCATATTCTGGAAACTTGTTATAAGCAGGATTACTACTAGATATAGTTAATTCCCTATATATACCAGCACTTGTTTCAGCTAGTATAGGAGGTTTAATCATAGCTGTTTTAACATTGTTATCTTTATCTGTATAACTGACTACTCCTAATAATGTATTATTTTTAGTATCAGCTATAAAATGAAAGTCAACATCTTTATATTCTCCAATTTCTTCTTGAAATGTTTTATCGACACTACTCCTACCATCTACTGTTTCAAATGGAGTACCTGATTTAATAGCATTTAATACACCTTCTCTTAGTTGGTCTGTAGTACCACCATCTGCTTGAATTAACATATAACTAGAATACATTGCGTTATTTGCACCTGCTCTAGTTATGTGATTTTCATAAAACTTATTAATTAAATCATTTACAAATTCAACATCTGATGAACTAGTTCCAATCATACCACCTATTAAATTAGCTATAGGTTTTGCAAATTCAGCAGATGTAGAACCAACTCCTTTAGATATAGCAGTTCCTATTGGATTAGCAGTTATATCTGTTGTATTACCTGTTTTAATAGCTTCTCTTAACTTTGCTTCTCCAATTGACTTATATAAATTAGGAGTATATTTAGATATAGCATTTAATACAGCATTAATTTCTTCATCTTTAAATTCTCCCATTAAATTATCAAATACATTCTTTTGTAAAGCTATTGTACCAGATAGAGCATCTCTCTCTTTCTTTAATCCATCTAACTCATTCTGTAATAGTTCATCTTTAGGATTGCTACTTAATAATTTACTTTTATTTCTTATCTGAGCATCAAGATTATTAAGTCTAGCTTGAGCTTCTTGTACTTTAGCTCTATTCTTTTTAACATCAAATGTAACATCTTGTGCACCAAATGGAGAAAGTGTAACAGTTGTTTCTAACGCTTTAGCAAACTTAGCTTTATATATATCATCAGCCATAACCTTTTGCCTTCTTTCAGAAATAGTATGAACATAAGGTTCATATAATGACATTACAGCACCATTGATATTATCATTTATATAATTATTTCTATGTAACTCTTTCATAGCTTGTTCATCACTAATCATTTTACCGGTTCTATCAAAGTATTCCTGTTGCATACGAATAATACTACCACTAACCGCATCTCTAGCTTGTTCTAATCTATCTAATTCAGGTATTTCTTTTTTTGTTTTAGCATCAATAGCAGGTATTCTATCAAAATTATAATAAGTTAATTCTCTCATATCTACATTACGAATATCTCCAGTACTAGGGTCAAAGTTATCTATAATGTATTTAGATTGAAGATATGCCATATATTTATCATCATTCATAAGTAAAGCTGTAGCACCATTAACATACTCTTCACCACTTAATCCAGCATCTCTACGAATCATACCTTGAATCCAAGGTGAACTACCAGTTGTTGCTAAATTAAAACTTTCAGTAGTAATATCATCACCTTTCCAATTAGATGCAAACTCTTTAATGAGTTCTTTACCATCTACATATTCAGCAGGTTTCCAACCGGTATAACCACCTACTACATTACCTTTTTCATCAGTAGTAATAGCTTTATTAAATGTTTTACTATTAGCTATATTTTTAATACGTATCTTATCATCTTCAGAATAACCTTTTAGTTTATCAATTTCATCCATCAAAGCTATTTGCTTAATTCTAGCTTGTTTAGCTCCGTCTAACTTAGTATTAGTTGCATACTTTTTATACTGTGTTAATAGAACTTGACTAGCATTATGAAAGTTACCACCCTCTATATAATTAGCAATATTACTACCAATCTCAGATACAACTTCATCTACGATAGCCATATCCTCAGGGTGTTCTTTACGAATATTCTCTTTATCAGATTCAGCTAACATTTCAAGTTCAGCAAAAGCAACTCGATTAGTTTCATGTCTCTGAAATAATTCAGCAGTAACCCGTTGAACATCTTCAACGGGTGTACCAAAATCTTGAACTATACTTGTACCATAGCTAAGATTACCAAATCCGCTAGGTGGTTGTATTTGATTATATGTTTGTCTAGGCATATTATTTACGTTTACGAGAGTTAAATCTACCTATTAATTCTTTTGCTTTAGCACTGTTAATATCCATTCCATATCTTTTCATATTACTAATTAAATCATCTTCACTTTTAAACTTACCAAGTATTAAATCTACTTCAATAGGAATAGATGTACCTTCATAATTTAAAGCATTAATTGCTAATTGCTTTTCTTGAAATGTTAAAGCATTCTTTTGACTTAAGTTTTGAATAACTTTATCAGTAGCATTAGCTACATTAGCACTACGTCTTTCAATTTTAGCTATATCTGCTTGCTGTTGAGTAACTTGATTAATATAATCATTTCTCATATTTGATTCATCTATTGTAGCAGCTATTTGAAGATTTTGATTGCGTATAGCTTGTTCAGCATTTGTACGTTGACCATAAATCTCACCTTTAGCTCTAGCTCCAGCAATATTAGCAGATGCAACAGATGCCCTACGAGTAGTAGCATCACTTACATTACCAGTAATATATTCATTAGTTGCTCTAATTGCAGCATTAATACCTTCTATTTGAGGATTAACATTTACATCAGCATTCAATGTAGGAGTAGATAATCTACGACTTTGTGGTACATCAACATTATCTAATTGCTTATTAGCAAAAGTATTGTATATATTACTAGCAAATGGTATAAGTGTTTCAGCTAATTGACCATAATCAAAATTAGATTTTGGTTTACCATAATCATTATAAGTAGGACGACTTGGAATACCTGGATTATTAATTGGAATTTGTATAGCAGTCTTAGAAGGTAGTGGAGTAATATTAGATGCATTAGCATTCTTTATAGTAGTTTGAGCAAGCCACTCCTCTTCAGTAATTGGTCCCATAGTTCCACCCCATGGCATAACTTGTTTTTGATTATCTCTAAGACCCATAGCAGCAGCTTGTTGTTCCTGCTGTTGAAACTGTTGTTCAATAGCAGCATCTATTTGCTGAATTTGAGCACTTATAGCATCAGCATCCATTTTAGCTTTAGCAAAATTCTTACCTATTACACTAATCTCACGTTTAATAGAATTACGTTTAAATTTATCACGTTCAGTTTCAACCTTAGTATTTAATTTATCTAATTCACTACCAACAGCTTGCATATAACTAACTCTATTTTGTAATTCATACTCTAGCTGACCTTTAATATTAGCTAATTGATTAGTTTCATCAGCATAACCAAGTCTATCACTATGAACTTGCGTTTCACCTGTATAAGGAGATTGTACAAGTGTTTCATTATCTTCAATTTCAGCACCTGGAAGTTGAATACCACCTTGTTCATGACTATTGCCAACAGCTGTAGCAGCATTACTAGCTTGAGGAATTAATCCGCCTCCTGGTAATGTAACTCTACCACCAGTAGCTAACATAGGACTTTCACTTAGAGGTCTACTATTCATTTGATTATATCTAGTTTGGTCAGACCAACTAGGTTCAGTTTCAGGAGGAGTAGTTTTCTTTTCTTTAAGTAATGTTCCACTAGCAATATCAGTTAATCCACCAGCTAACATACCTACACCAGCAGGAACACCAACTCCGGTAGCAATTAAAGCAGCACCACCTAATGTTTGTAATATACCACCTATAGGTAAATCACCACCACTACCAAATAATATAGGCGTAGCATCAGCTTGCTTTTCCCATTCAGTTCTTCTAGTAGCATAATCCTCTTCAAGTTTTCTACGTTCAAGTAACATCTCCTCATCAGTCTTAGTAGTAGGACGTTTAGTGGTACGACCAGTATATCTAGTACCTTTTAGAGCACCAACAATATTATCAACTACATTACCTCTAGGATTCATCACTCCAGGTTTAATTGGAGATACATAATTAGAAGTTTCTCTAGGAGCACCTTGTCTAGGAATAAAAGAATATTTAGTTTCAGTATCTGAAACTTTAGTTTTAGCATACGATAGTCTAGCATTACGTGTAATACCAGGTTGAGAATTAATATAATTAAGACTTTCAGGAGAATTAAGAAAATCTAGAACACCAGTAATTGCCCCACTAGGAAAAGTCTTAGCATAATTCTTATTGATATATGCTTCAAAATCTTTATTAGCAGCAGTGGGGTCATTATAACCGGTAATTATACCAATAAACTTATTCCATATATCCTGTTTTTGTTCAGGTGTCAATACTTTATTGGTCACATATATATTGTTGGGATTATCGGTCTTTCTCATTTTAACGGGGGTCTTTAATGATTTCAACAAACAGGTTAACAAACTTCAATCTTTGATTAGATTGATTATTACACTTCAATCTAATGGTTACAAATTTACTAATAAACTGGCTCATATCAAAGCTATTTTTTTTCAATGGATTAACATTACTGTTAGGCTCAAACTCTTCTAAAAATGGCTCTCTATCATTCAGGACAGCATCTTTTAAATTGTTGAAATACCATTGTTCACTATTGTAGTTTCCACCCTCTTTATTATACCACATTTTATTATTATTAACAGGTAATAATCCAGTACACTGAGTATCATTATAAATCATAATTTCATCAATAGTTTTATCCCATAACTTATTATCATTTATTTCATACTCAGTTTGCCATATAATTGATTGAATTAATGATTTCTGATTAAACATAACATTAACATCAATACAACTAGGTAATATACCAGGAACATTTGTAAATTTCCTAGTATTAGTATTACCTATTAAATATGTACCAGTTCTATTACTAGCAGAATCAATATAAATGTGGTCATGAAAAGAAGTAGCACCTTTAGTAATAAATGAATAAGATAAAACATAATTACCATTATGTCTTATAAGTAATCTCTTTCTTTCATAATCATAAACAATACTAACTATATCATCATTGTAGTTAATATTATTTTTAGTAAACCACTTTTTAAATCCACTATTTGTAATATCCATAACTTCCTGACCAAGTAAATATACAGCATTAGTACCTCTATCACATACTATATAACCAAATGGTGAATATATAATTGAATCATAATCTCTACATCCAACTAATCCACTATTATCATATAATAGTTCTTGAGGTGCTCTATCGAATACATCACCTGTACCAAGATATGCTTCACTTCCATCTTGTAATTTCAATACATCTTTAACCGTAGCAAGAAATACACTATACAAACATTGAATATATAATTGCTTATCAGCAGATGTAAGTTTAACTATTTCACCTCTATTTAATCCAACATCAATATAATTATTAACTCTGAAATTCTTCCATCCAATTACTTCAGTCTCACCACCCATCACATCACTAGTAGCTACCCTATTTTTAAATATAGAATCAAATTCTTTAACATCGGGACTAACAGCTTGAACATTTGCAATCTTACTATATGTTAAATCATATGAATCACCTAAATCATCTTTTATATAACTACCATACCTAGTTGGCATAGCATATATTACTTCATTTGTACTTTGTGGATATATTTTCTGATATGGCTCACTGCCTTCGTGTCTAAGTTCAGTATTATAAAGATGCTCACTAAAATAATAAAGTATTCTACTACCACTAGGTTTAGTTGGATTAACACTTGATTGATTGGGTTCTTCCCCATAATTATTTAACCAACATAATCTAATTGAATTTCTACTAAGAACAACATCACCACCATATAAACCAGTTATACTAGTTTCATTAGAGGGTGTATCTCTACCAGTACTAATTAAAATACTAGTTAATAAATCACTATATATATTAATATTATGAGTTATTATATCATATATACCAGGTTGCATAAGTGGATTAACACCTTCGGATATTACATTTAATCTATTATTATATTGGTCATACATAACAATTCTATCGTTATCCCCACTAGTTGAATCTATACCTGTTAAATATTCAACTTTATTAACTGTAATTTCATCTTCATTAACACCTATATATGTAGCATCATTAGTATAATTTAATACACCATTAATATCATTAACCCCTAATGTATTAACAGACATAACACGTTTAATAGATTTAATAAATCTACTAGGATATTTATTATAATATAAATCAAAACTTTGAATATCTTTAATGTGATATTTATCTCCAGCTTTATGACCTGGTACAAATCCTTGAGTTAAACGAGTAATATTAGAATTATTTCTTTCAACGTAAAAGATAGTCCAACTACCACATATTTCTTTAAGTTCATCAGGTATAACAACGTTACTCACATTAATACCCAATACTCTAATATTATAAATATTACCCAAACCATTAGCTTCATACCATTCTGGCATAGTATGAAATCTCATCTTATAACCACCTATTTCTTCTAATTGAGCAGGATAAGTATTCTCACTAAGATAAACTTTCATATTCCCACCTAAAAAGTTAGGTATATGGTTAACAGATATAATACCACCTTTAATAGAGTTAAATGCTATAAAAAAACAATATACTTCACCATACTTAAAAGGTTGATAATTATACAAATCAACTGGATTACTATATGTACTTATTACATTATCCTGAACATCACTATTAGGTCTCCATTGTTTACTTGTATTTGGGGTTATTTTAACTTTATTAGCTACTTTCTGAAAATCATTAAAGTGATTACTTTCATTATAGAAATTAGCTAGTAGTAATTTATTAGCATGACTTTCAATACTCTTAGCTCTAGTATATTTAGCTTTATTAATAACAATGCTATCAACAGATGAAAGATTAAGTGTATTAAGTGTAGTAAAGTTATATGTAATATTATCTAAATTATAATCAATAGTATTAGTTACTCTAACTTCTTTTAAAACTTGTTGTTCATAATAAAGAATAGCTAATCTGAGTTTATTATAATTAGTATTTAAATTGCTTAACTTAAATTTAATACCCATATTACTTTGTTGACCACTTTTCAACATTTTAGGATAATCAATTACTGTACCATAACTTCGTTGTGATTTAGTAATCCATTCTCCAGACATAACTGTACTACCTCTATTTTCTAAATCATCAAAATTGTATTCACCATTAGTAGTAGCAGATGAATAATTTAATGCATCAGTTATATTAAGTATATGAGTTCTAGTATATCTTTGACTAGCTTCATCCCCTAATTTAACATTATAAAATTCATTAGTTCCATCTTCGTCTATATTATAATCTCTATTAAATTCAATAGCTATACTATAATCAACTACTTCACCTGTTGTAATAACTTTAAATAGATTATCCCCAATTCTAGCAGCTGCATTAATTAATGGAATAAACTCAAATTTAAAATAAGTATTATTAATTTTTAAACCTCTCCCGTTATTCTTATCATTAATTTTAGTTTTTATATTTCCGTATATTGTATCAGGAGTAGGCATACCAGACCTAATAACAAGACCTTTACCTAAATATATAATTTCAATATAATCACCTACTTTAATTTTAATAGTTGTAGCACCATCAAAATCATAGTTTGTCCATTTAGGTTTACCTATTATACCAACTGGTTTATAACTCTGCCAAGCTCTAAATAATAGTAGATATTCTTTAGTACCACTTATACTACTTTTAGCAATATTGTTAATAATAATAGGTCTAGTTATATTACTAAAATCAGATAAGTTACCGTTTTCATCTTCATACTGCATAGCAGCAAAATATGTACCAGTATTTAAATTACCAGCTATAACATCTATATCAATAGTAGGAGGTTTAATAAAATAATTAGGAGCAATAGAATACATATTTTCTTCTCTACTGGGGACTATCACACTTGGACAAGTAGTTAGATTAACTACTAATATTTCAGGAGCAGTAACATCTAAATTCCTACACCCAAATGTAATTATTAACTCACCTTTATTATTATAAATGTAAGTACCAATAACTTTATTATCTTTATATCTACTATCCTCAATAATAACTTTAAAAGTAGGATTATTAACTCTGGTAATACTTAGATGATTTTTAGCTAAAATATAATGAAATACAATAATATCATCAGGTATAATAATCTTACCTAAATATATAGAATCAATAGTGTAATTACTTACAACAACCGTTCCATCCTCGTTCTCACTGTAATCACCTAAATCAGAAATCTGAACATTCCTAGCATAATGCCAAGACCCATGTTCAGAAGTTGATACAGGACTGTCTAAGTTTAGTTTATTTACTATTTTCATCTTCTTATATTAAAGAGTTCATTAGTATCAGCATTAGGGTCAGCTATAAATCGGGTATTTATCTCAGCAACTTTAGCTCTCTTTTCAGCATCCATGGCTTTAGCTTTACGCTTAGCTGTAGTTAGTGAATTACGCCATAACAAATCAGGATTAGTAATGGGATTATTACTACTAAGACTATAAATAGGATGAACATAACCACGAGCTAATATAATTTTGAGTACATAATAAGTAATATTATTTATTACTTCTGGAATATCAGGTATCATAGGTATCCACATACCAGTAACATCGTCTCCTTCCATAGCAACTCGCTTATACACAACTGTAGCTGTACCAGTTTCTTTCTCTAATTTAATATAACCATTATCTATACTATAGTGATTAGTATGTTCATCATAATCAGCTATAATAGTATTAGTAACTTGATGTGATACAGTATCAACTCTATTAAGAGCCATATTGTCAACTATTACTCCACGTAATACTTTAATATCACAAGGTAACTTAAAGCTATGATTAGTAAACTCAATATCAATAGCAACTTCATCTAGTTGAGAACTAATATTAAGATAACTAATAGCATCAAGTATCCAATTAGGTACTCTATTCTCCCAATCTCTACTCTTAATGTTATATTCATCATACAACTTGAATATAACAACTTTACCACTAATTAAATTATATATCATTGATTTTAGGATAAAAGTTAAGACCTTTAAATTTACATATAGCTAACATCTTTTGGAGATTACCAATAGACTGCTCTTCAATTACATCATCAATAGATGTAATAGTAGGATAAAATTCTTCTATTTTCCTACTTTCAACTCTATTGCAAAAATCTGTAAAACTAAATTTATATATTTTATTGTTAGCACCACTCATTTTAGAATAGTTCTTAAAATATTTAGCAGCAATATATTCATCTTCTAAATGATATATTGTAGTATTATTACCTTTAGCTCTCTCTTCTTTAGTTAACTTAAAGTTAATAGCATTCTTTTTAAAACATCTTTCAATTCTACATATACCAATGGCTCCCATTCTGTTAGGTATAACATAACGTTGACCAGTAAGTATATCAGTTGCTATCTCTTGATTAACAGTTTTAGTCATATGTTTAAATGTACGTTCCTTCATACAACTAAGAAGACTATGAAAACGTAACTGTCGTTTAGCTTCTGGAATAGATTTAGTATGAATGGTAATATATTTAGTTAAGTTAATACGAAGTATAGTATGTTCAGTATCACCTTCATCTATATAATTGCATACACCTACTACACAATTATAACTAGGATTGTAATACATTTCTTCAATTATAGAATATGGAAATCCTATAAATTCAAGATACCTTTTATATTTAACAAGTATAGGATATATTTCAGCCTTAGTTATTACTAATTGGTGTAATTTATTAAACCAATCTTCGGCTTTCTGTTTCTCTTGTTGTATGAATAGTTGATAACTAGTTAACATTAGGAATAGGTTTATCATGAGTAACTTCAGTTGTATCAGGAACTATTATACCTAATCTTTCAATAATAGTATCTCTCATTAAAGGGATAATATCTAAAGGTATTGGTAATTCCAAATCTTGCCCATCTACATCTTCATACATTGATAGAACTTGTTCAGGACTTTCAAAGATTGCATCTATCCTAATTGTATCAGCTTTAAATCTACGATGCGGTACATCATTAATAGTAATATAATTATTACTTATGCTATATGAGTATAAGCCCCCAGTAGGAAGAAAAAGATGATTTAGTGTAGCTTCATAAGCACTACGTTTAGGATAAGAAACTTGACCATTTATACTACCTACATAGATAAATGGACTATCGTTATTAATACGTACAGGAGTAGGTACTCGATACTTAGTTCTAATAACATAATCCTTATATATTTCTTCAACAGGATTACCATACGCATCAAACATACCTACTTCCGCATAATAAGATAATATAAGCATATCATCAATACCATGCTCTTTAACACTTCTACGTATCCACATAGCTAATTCTTCTTTAACCATATCTTTAATACGTTCTAATAACTCATGGTTAGAAGATTGATTAAGATGATTAGCAAAACTAGCAGCAATTTGATTAAGTGTCATAGTAGTTATATTTCAAGTATGTTTAAATTACTTCCGGCATCAATAGTAAATGTACCATCTACTGCATAACCAATAGGTACAAGTTCATCACCATAATTAAGTATAACAGGTATTTGTGTACTAACCATTGTAGTACCAGTAGTATCACCAAATCTAGTTATAGCTTCACGTTCATCAAGTATTTCCATTACTGTTTCACCAGCTCTCATTATACCCAATGCTATTTTACAATCACCAGCACCAGCTGTTTTAGTTAATATAGCATTAATACTAACAACAAATGTTTTAGTTAGTAGAGAAGTATATCTTAACCAAATATTATCATTCAATTCATAACTTACAAATCTTTTATTTAAGTCATATAATAAATGATTATTTGAAATATGATCATATTCAGTAGTAGGAACAGATACAGAAGCATCCCAATAACCAGCAGCAAACCTACGAATATTATAAGTTTGAATTACATCCCAATGTGTTTGATTATTAAATACATGAGAATGTAATCTAACTCCTTCACTCACATCATATAATTCAGCATACTTTTCACCATTAATAGTATCACCATTTTGACAAATAATAATATTAGCTACTGGAATAGTTTTAGCTACACGAACATAAGCATGAACAAAATGCCTATCATTTATCAAAGTTGCTTTAGGTAAAGCTATAATAGCTCTATCAACACTAGCATCAATAGATAAGAGTAAATCCAGCATATCATCTGTAAGATAATAAACTGGATATATTTTAATAGTTAAACTAGGTATAGCAGGTAAATCTTCATCAAGTGTTAATACTTCCGTAGTATTAGATTTAATTAATGCAAATCTATAATCATTGTTTGCATAATTAACCATAACACATTTGCCCGCATGTTCATTGACTTCAAATGTATCATCTTCTACAGTTATAGTATTAACTGTTGCTGATACAATATCAATAGCATCACTACCGGCTACTCCTTTATACTCAATTGAGTTAATTGATTCAGCTATTTTATCATCAATAGCTTTATAATTAGCATATAGTTTTCTACTGACTTCTGCCATTACATCAGTAGATTTAATACTTTCAGTTATCAATCTCGGGTGTATCATTGTCTTTTGTTTTAGGTTCTATTAATCGTTGTGCCACTTTACCAATAATTACAGTTACCAACAAACTTACTATTGGATAAATCAAATCCTTTATTTCACTTATATCTGAATTAGGTTTACTTAGTTCGTCCTCAATCAAACCTTGCCACCATCTGATTAAGTCATACGTTAACCATGCCCCCCAAATCATTAGTACTCTCACTGAGGATAAGTTACCATTACTCTCCCTTATTATCTGTGTAAAGGTATATAATATTTTTGATATAGTTCTCATGGTTATTACTTTTTATATTTAAGCTCTACTATACATTCTCTATCTTTAGCTATTTCATCATCTTGCTTATCTATTCTTTTCCTTAATTCTGTAAACTGCATACCATAATCAATTTTAACATTTTTAATATCATCTTTCACTCTCATAAATCCTTCATTAACTCTATCCTCAAAATTATCAATCTTTTCTTCTAATTTAATTTGTAATTTAAGTAAATCCCTATTTTGTTGTTCAGTAAGATTCTCTAATCTACTTTCTATTTGTGTTTTAAATTCTTCAGTTGTTTCCTTTTGGTGAAGTAAACTTTCAGCTATAGTTTTAATATCATTTGTAACATTTTGTAAATCAGTTGTAACTTGTTTAAACTCTTTATTTCGTGTATCAATAGAAGCAAAGTACCTATCTATTAATTTAGCTATAATAAGTTTAGCTACATATACAACTGCTGTAACTATTATACCTGTTGTAGCAATGGATGTAATAGAATTGATTGTTTCAGGATTTACTTGGGCTAGCATGTAATTACTTATTAGTTAGTTATCTTATATCTTTACCTTTCGTCCCTGACTTCTCATAATCAGGATTAGTCTCAAATTGAGCATTATACTCAACTAATGTATTATATGAAGATGTACTAATATTATTATAATAAATTAATTTACCTCCGTTTTCATCGACCACAGTAAGATTACCATTTATAATACTATTATTAATACCATTGCCTTTTTGAGACATCAGCAAATTAGCACAATCTTCATTAGTAATAAAGAAACGATTTTCACAATCTGTATCGTGCCAAACATTGACAGGCATAGAAGCAATCAGTTCATCAATTTCTTGCTGTGTCATTACTTCATAAGTAACAATACCATCTTTATATTTTGCTTTTTTCATCCTAATCAAGTTTATTAATTTTAACTATTGTCCCTATCTTCCAACGAAAACCATTAAATAATATTGAATTAATGGATGATATATCAGGATAAATCAAACCATGATTTGCAACAGTTCTTGCTGTGTTAGATGTTGTAGTACCTCCGCAATGTGTTTCAAATTGATATTTGTTACCTAATTTTTTAAACCTATTTACACTAAAGAATGGATTATTTATATAACCAGCAGCATAACATAATATTACATTTGTATTAGCTCCGGGTGTAATAGAATTAAAATAATTACCATTTGTAACTATATTATTAATCCGAATATTGCCATTATTAATACTCTCATAATTAGTTCCAACTATACTAATTTCAAAATCACCAGTAATTCCTAATGAAGTTGTATCAACATTTAACAATACTAAGTTCTCAGTCAATGTAATTTCAATAGATTTAACACCACTTCCATACACAGGTATTTTAGGTGTTCCATCATTAATAGTAGGTACACTACCATCAGGTAAAATCATTGTATTCATAGTTATTCAATTATAAATGCGTTACTTTCATCATTATTATATGAGCATCTAGCTCCAGTAGTTAAATTATGCCATTCTGTATCATCTGTAACTTCAGGGATAGGAGTTCCATCAGCATATTTACTTTCTATTAAATTATTGCATAACCAAATCTGTGTACCTATTTTTACTGCATTATATAATATATTATTATTACCTCTATAATCATTATATAATATAGTACCATCAACTAATGCTTGCTCTTCAGTAGTTGCTAATCTAAATAATCTTAATCCATATCCATATCTTTTATAAGTATTAGCTATAGTAAATAATCCAGTATTACGTCTAATATTTATATAATTACCTCGATTAGTTGGGTCAGATGTATAATTTGTATTAGTCCATACCATCCATCTTTCACCTAATAAAGCAAATGGACCACTATTAGACCTTTGACCATTTGGTTCACCATTAAAATTAAATAATTCAACAGCAGGATATGTATCTCCAGCTTCATATCTAGGATGAGTATCTGGATAATATCTATTTAATTTTAACCATCTTGTAACATTAGCAGATGTTATTTCTTCGGAAGTATTTTGAATATAACCGCTTAATGTTTGATAAGTAGTACTTTCAGGGATTACATAATTACTAGTTGAATTAACGATATTTCTACTATCTTTAACAGCAAAATGATTATATAAATAACCATATATAAAATTAATTTTAAGTATATATTTACTCATAAATTCATATCTATTACCATTATTAAAAGTAGGTACTTCATCACTATAATCAAATGGAGTAAAATAAACTTGTGATAAATTTCTATTAAGATTAGTAGTATTACTTCCATCTGATTTAATAGTACCTACAAATAACTTAGCATCAACATTAGGCATTACTTGAGTAGTAGTAACTAATAAATTCCATCCAGATTGATACCTATAATATCTAATAATATTAGTACTTCTATCATAAGTTATTTTCATACTACCAAGTACTGTATTATTACCTGAATATAATACTAATACACCATTAATAACAACTAATAATTTACCAACAGTAGCATTAGTATGACATAGAATATAATTATTATCATCAAAATAAATACCAAATCCATTATGAATCATATTAGTACCTTCAATAAATCCACCACTAACTACAATTGTATTAGTTGTAGTAGGTATATATCGTTGATTTATCATCATCAACTGTTTAGGTTGAATACTAGTATTAGCAGGTATAGTCCAATTTAATATACCGTTAGCTGTAAAACTACCATAAATATCATATTCGTGATAATTTACTTTATCAAACGTATCTTTCCATTGAGGAATATTCCTAAATCTAGTATGAATTTTAGGAATTGTAGTATTAGATATGTGAATATTAGACATTATTATATATATTTTCAAAAGTTAAGTCTAAATTATCAATTATTATATTTTCTGTTGTTTCAATTGTAAAATAATGATAAATACTAATACTATGGTCTATTAATATGCTTTTACTTATTACAAAATCATATTGTGTTGAAAATTGTATTTCAGTAATTAAAGTAGTAATAGGATATGTAGAATCAAATACACTATATAATCTAATATAACCATTAGCATAAGCACTTGGTTTAATTATCATATTAAATGTAAAATTACAATATTTTCCACTGGAATTTTGGTCAATACAACTAAATATCTTATTATTAAATATTTTATGAAATATATTATTTGTTACTTTACTAGTAAGTGAATCTAAAGGTAAATCTATAGCTGTTCCAAATGTATTAGATATAGAAATAGGCACATACTCTCCTTTATTATAATTAGTAAATTCTCTATACTTATTTTTACTATCATAATTAACATTAAGAATTAATCCATTATAATCAAAAATACCAATAGATAAATTAGAATATAAGTTATTTATTATATTTGACGTACTATCATCATATATACAATAAGGCCAATCATTATTAAATTCACTAGGCTGTGAATAAATATTAATTATATTACCTACATTTTCAATTGTTGTAACTGGTAATATTATAGCGTTAGGGGTAAATGGAGATAATATAAGTTTATTATTTTTACTCATATCTACAGTATATGGATTTATAATATATATATTTTCAAGTACACCTATATAATTAAATGGAAACTCTGAGTCAATTGTTATTATACCATCTGTTGTATTACTAATAATTTTATTACAATATTTTAATCCTATATTCCTACAATGAATAAATAAATACATATTTTCAAATTCATTAGATGTATATGTACCATCTATAGTAACTGTATTATTACCATAAGTTATTGATATATCTGATGTTATATTTAATTTTATATCAGGCACTAATAATATAATTTCATGAAGTAATTCACCATATTCTTTAGTTGGTAGTGGAGTAGCTGCAACCGTATTCATTGGTGTAACAGCTCCACCTGTAGTTAATCCACCTACTCTAGTTCCTGTACCAGCTAGTGAAACATTATCACCTATATTTAATTTTAAATCATTTTCAGTTTTAGTTGCAAAAGTAGATTGAATAATTCTTGATTGAACTGGATTAGTACTATTAGGAACAATACTATCATCTATAGTAATAGTTGCTCCAGCACCTAAATCATATAAATTAATCCATACACTATCAGTAGTATATTTCCATTGAAGTATAGTACCACTAATTCTAAATTCAGGTGTTTTACCATCAACTCCATCTGTACCAGCTGCACCTGTAGCACCGGGGTCACCTTGAATATCAGCAATAGCAATTAAGTCTAACCAAGTTACTCCACCATCTCTACTATATTGAATATAAGTAGCTCCTTTCTGCATAAGAGGTACATCACCGGTATCACCTTTGTCACCTTTTAAATCAACTACTGCAATTAGATTAATCCAACTTACAGCACTAGTGGCTTTATATTGAATATAACTACCATTATTTCTTAATTCGATACTATCACCGGTATCACCTTTAAGACCAACCCAAGGACCAAAATCATACCATGCTTGTTCATCACCATCATAAGCAAGAATATGACCAGCCATATCACCAGCAATAGATGCAGGTAAATTATTATCAGCTCTATTATCACCTGTACCTGCTGCTAAATTATAAGGGTTAACAACAAATAAATATCTTCCTGTAGTAACTGTATTTTGAATTTCAGTTATTTTAGCTTCAGTTAAATTACCCCATTCATTAACTGTAAACGGTTTACCATCATCTCCAGTTAACAAACTAACATCCATCAAATCATACCAAGTTTCAGTACCGATATACCTCCACTTAAATATATTATTTTCAACATCAAATTCAACACGATAAGGGTCTAACCTATCTTGATGAATTTTACCATCAGATTTAAGTAGTGTCCAATCCCAAATCTTAAAAGTCTTAATAGCAGTATTTGTGCCAGCACCTAATTGGATAGCATCTAAAGTAGTACCCTCCATTGAAGGTACTACTCTAGCATCTTTTCCAATTGCAATCCCGCTACCTACAACTTCAGAATTACGTCCACCATAGAAACCTCCATCAGGAGTTAATCCATGAGCAGACATACCATGACATAGTATTTGTTTTAATTGATTTTCTGTAATACAGTAAAATACAATTTGTCCATCCTTATTATAAGGAACACCATAACTACCGGGAGCAAGATTACATTCCATAATTAGCTAAGTTGGGTTTCACCACCAATAGATGGAGTATATACTAAATTTTTATTTAATGTACCAGTACCAGCTGTATCTGTATAACGAATATTATAAGCTATATTACTACTTAATTCAGTTATACCATCTACAGCATATGCTTTTAATGTAATAGTACCATCAGCAAGTTTAGTAATAGGAAATACATTACCTTGACGTTGTATTTCACGTACTTTAGTTGCACCACTCATCTCATATAATCTACAAGTAGTATCAATTGCACCAGTAGAACTACTAATTCTAACAGTAACATTTAATGTAACAGGTGGATAAAGAGTGATAGCAATAGCATTCATTGGATTAGTAATATCCCTATAGATTTTAAGATTCTGATAAACGGTATCATCATCAGGAATAATCTCAATTAATCTATTGGTAATAGCTGCAATATTGGCAACAGTATACTCACCTAGTGTAGCATTAACCGCTAATAGTTTATCGGCTAAGATTTTAATACCGGTAGCTACAGCAACACCATCTTTATCAACAACATTAATAGTAAGTAAAGGTAATCCAGGTGACATATTAATTGGACCAATATATTCAGTAAGAAGATTAGGGTCACTAAGAGGATTAGGTAAAGTAAATTCACCAACAACTCTACCTCTACCACTAGCTGCTGCTACATAAAAGTAACTACCTTCATCAATAGAAGTACAAATATAATTGCCTGATGCACCAGATACAGCCGAACTAACAGCAACAGGTGTATCAACATTCATATCTGCTCCAGCAGCAAATATTCTAACTTCTCCTCCAGTTATGGGAACATAATTATCAGGCATTGTTTTATTATTTTAAGATTTATATTGTTAACTACATGTAACTTCTAAACAAGTAGTATCATTAGCTTCAATTAGTGTAAATACTACATCGTATTTATTAGCACCAACTTCCTGTAATGTAAATATTACATCTCGTTGTATAGTTGGAGCAATCTCTATACCTATTAAGTTAAATACAACATTATAAGTAACAACAGGTAATTCTTGTAACATGAATACAACATCACGAACTTGAGTAGCAGTTCTTTGTAATGTAAATATAACATCATATCCCTGTTTCTTAACAAGTGTAAATACAACATCATAGGTAGGTTTTATTCTCTCGAATAAGCTAAATATAACATCATACACTGGTTTAACTTTAGGAAAAGTCCTAAATATAATATCTTTATATGTTGTCATAGACTTACAGGAATATAGTTTATTCTAATTGCATCAAATATACTATCTAAATCAATACCTTCATGTGCTAGATTCTCTTGAATAGCAGCAAAACTATAAGCTAATTTAACAGCTTTCTCTGACTCTTCAAGTGTTTGATTATCTAATCTTTCAAGTGTAAGAAAAAATAGATTAACACAATATTCAAAAGCAGCATGATATTGTTGAACATAATATTGTTTATAAGAGTACCCATTCTTAACTTCTTCATCATATTGTTTACGATGAAGTTCAAAAATAGCATCCCCATATAAATCAATAAATATAGCTGAATTTTTAGCTATATCTAACGTATTAGTATATCCTATAAATTCAGCCATATTAGTATTTATTTAGATAGTTAAGAAGAGTTTCAATCTTATATAGATTTTTAGGAATAACATCAGTAATGAAAGTACGTTGAACTAGATTTATATAAGTTGTAAATACTATATTAAAAGCATTAAAATCATAATATTGATTATGATTACAATTACTTAAATCATAATTAGTTAATACATTAGTTAGAAATGTTTGCCTTTTGTGTAGTATATCTGTAATATTATGTATAATATAAGTATCAGTAACAACAGCAAAATCTAATGTATCAGATAATGTAATTCTATATACTCCATCTAAATCAAACACTATAGTTTCAGTACCAGCTACTCCAATCTCAGTTATTTCAACTAATGATAAATATTCACCATTAGTATATTTATCAATCTTATAATAAATAGGTAAAGCACCAGTATTTATTATATCATATTGTTTAAGTGAATATTGATTTATTGTGTGCATAGGTGTAAAATTAAGTAGTCCTCAATTAAGAGGACTACTTGTATTAATAACTAATTAATTGGCAGGAGCCCAAAGAGCAGTCTGGTCAGCACATGCTAACAGCACTTTCTCTATCTGAGTAACAATAGTTTGACCAGTAGGAGCAGCAATTACTAAATCCTGAATAAAAGGCTCAAATCCAGGACTAAATGCGTATTCTTGATTCATAGTCCACTGAATATTAAATACGTCATAGTTAGTACCACTAGCAATAAACAATGGAAAATTAGGGTCAATTGCTACATTACCAAAAGCTGGGTCATTATAACCACGTTCAACAGCAGCACGTTTTTCCATGATAATTAAATCACTAGTAGCATTGCGACCAAATCCTGTAGGTGTAGATACTGTTATAGCACTACCTGATAAAAGTAATTCAGGGATAACAGTGAAATCCTTACCAGCAATACCAGTAAATTTATACCCATAATTAGTTGTAGAAACAACCTTTTCAACATTCGCATAATAAATTCCTTTATATTGTTCTAGTTTAGCAAAAAGTGCATTATGAATACTACCTGCATCATCAGCTAAAGTAATCAAATGTTGCACGACACGTTGATGTGTATTTACTGATTCATGAACACTTTTATCTACAATACGAATTTGAGCATATCCTCCAACATTACTAGAAGGAGTAGGAAGAGTCCAAGTACCAGTAGAAGAGTTACGTCCAACGTAAACAACTTTAGCTACCTTAGCAGCATAAGTTACTTTCTTCCAAGTCATAGTACGAGGATTAATGCGAGGACTAAGAATAACCCCATCGGAAGTTCTCTGGATAAACTGTAACATAGTAGTATTTGCAAAAGCACTAGAGAATACAGCATCTCCAGCTCCACCAGCCAACAGTATAGCATCAGTATCACTTCGGCTAAGGGTAATAGCTCCATCAGTCAAGTCGCCTACTGAGTCGATTGTAAGTCCTGTAGTAAGGCCATCACCAAACCCAAGATTCTTACTAACAATCATACTTTTCATTTTTTTTCAATTTAAGGTTATTCGATTATTTGATTTTCAACAGCAAGGGCTTGGTAACCCTCATCTTTAATTATTGCTTTAAGTCTTTGTATAGCCATATCAACAATTTCACGATTAACAGTTATATCACACATTTGATTAGTTATATGATTAATTAGTCTAGGTTTCTTATAGTAACTGATTGTAGCACCAAGTGGAACAAATTCAGCACCTCCTTTAATATAAAGTCTTGTACCTTCTATATAACCATACGGCTTACGGTGACGATTAATATCTTGATAATGATTGTTAGGCATTTCATACAAATCAGCAGAACTAATTAGTTCAACAGGTGATTGCCTATTGGCTAATACATTTGTGTAAGAATCATAACTATAATTATGTGTAGTACTAACAGCAGCAACATTTCCATAATTTAATGTATACTTGTCATTACTGTTATCAATAATAATAAAACTTTCAGGATAATAATTATTATTATAATTCTCCCAATACACTTCAATACCTTTATTGAGTAATGTATCAATAACTAAATTTATAATCATAAACTTAGAATCACGATTATAAAGAATAGGAAAGTTTACATAACTCTTAATATCAAAAATAACATTAGAAGCTTTACTTATTTTAAAATTAGCGTAAGTTGCACTACTATTGTTATCATCAAGAAAAGGTATTACCTTATATTTAATTTGTGAATTAGCATTAGTGATAGGTAGATTAAATTTAGAATACTTTATATCAACTTGAGCACTACCAAATTTATAATAGTTAGAAGGAAGGATTACATAATGTTCATCATTATCAATAATGATATTACTAAAGTAATGCCGTTTAAGCTCTCTAATATCATCATATCTCTTAATGGTTTCTTCTGCACCTTCCCTCTTTCTATTACTCTTCTCACTAGTCCTTAATTCGACAAATTGTAATACAGCGTAATTCAATGCCATATCCTTATAGAAAGCATCAACAGATTGTTTTCTATTACTATCTATATGTTGCAACCCTAAATCTAAGGCTATGTGCATCTCTTTTACTGTACTATACATAATTACTTATTGATTATTGATTTGTACTTCGCAGTTAATTCATTAACTTTATTAGCATTCTTCTCATTAGTAATAAATGTAATTGCTTCATTCATATTATTACCGATAGTAACACTAGGGTCAGCAGATTCTACATATACAGTAGTACCAGGAAGTTTCTTAATTACACCAAACGCTTCAAATCTATTAATAATAGCTTTATGTTTAAGATTCTTATCATCTACAGTTTCAATAAACTTAGAACAGTTAGCAGAAGCTTCTGTAAGTATTGTACCCTGTTTATTTTCAGCATCTTTATTTTTAACTATATCACGAATAGAATCAGGAGTAATTAATGCTAACAAATCATCAATTTCATCTTTACTTGCTTTGTTTAAGAAATCCATTGCTTTAGTAAGAGCATCTTTCTTAAGTTTAAGTTGTGATTTTTTAATCTTATCTTCTTCAGCTTGTGTATGTAGAAAGAAACGAATATTATTACTCTTATTAGCATCACTAGCAGTATTGGCTACATCTCTATAATTTAAACAATATATCCAAAGTAAATAATGAAAAGTATCAATAGGATGTCCATATTTAAACTTTTCAAGTTCATCAACATTAGGTATATCATTCTTTTCACCCATTACAAAGTTAGCCAAATCTTCATCAGTTTTAATATTTGCCTTAGGATTATTTTCAATCAGTTTAGTAATATACTTCTGACGTCTATAATCATTAATATCAAAATTAAAACCGGTTTCCATTCTTAAACCACCTCCTGGAACTACAACTCTAAGACTATCCCAATAATCTTTAACTTTAGCATCCCAATTGATATCTCGTGTATCAGGTGAAATACCTAGTATCTCTGGCATCAACATTCGTATCATTTCCCCATTTGAGATAATTTTATTAACACCTGATACACTCGAACCAACTAGACGAAACGATTCGTCTAATACTTTATCATTTAGTTTACTAAAAGCACTCTTGTTATATTTCCAGAGTAAATCAACTCTTCTATTATATTCTACCATTTGTTTATATGTTAAGACATTTATACATTATTAGTTATTGTAGCATTTATTAAAGTGCTAATTCCATCCAGAAAGAAGTTGTAGGATTAGCAAAACATATACCTTGAGAAGAGATATGTTCATAACTAGCAACATCTTCTTTAGTTGAAATAAGATTACCAAATGCTCCCCAAGCACCAGGTAGAGGAGCCATACCTTTATAAATACCAATATTACTTTCACGACCTTCTTCACAAACCATTTGAATATTACGTCCATCCGATTTATTACTCATATCAAGAGCCATTAAAGTATAAGAGTTAAGAGGTAAACCATTATACATTAAACCATTCTGTTTCTGCATTTCAGCTTTAAGACCAAAATCAAATACTTTAGAATACTTAAATGTAACAAGTTTATCATTAATGGTTTTGTATTGAGTGAAATATTTACCATAAGTAAGATATTCACCACCTTGAATTACTTGTTCGCCAAGTGGAGTAAAATACTGATTGGTTTTAGCATCAGTTAACATAGCATTATTCCACATCCTACGAGCACCTTGTCCACCATACAATACTATTTCATTAACATCATCATCCACCCTGTTATTAAAAATAGCATCAATCATTCCATCAATTTTCTGAAGAGTAAGTGCACCACTATAAGTATCAAAGTTACCTATCTCTTTAATAATTTGACGAGCACCAGCACCACGAGGAATAGGTAAACCAGTTCTTTCATCTTTCAAATGGATAACACCATTATCATCACGGTTGTACTCTGAGTAATACAAATCTTCCTCAAGATACATACGTTTATCTAATTCAAAATCTTTCCACTCAAATGGAAACCATTGATTAGTTTTTCCACCACCTTCTAGGTCTAGTTCAATTTCAACTACCTTATTAGCTAAGTTACCAGCAATATTAGAACTAAATCTATGATAACCAAACTGGTTAGTCATTTTACCAGGAGCACGTTTATTACTTCTGTTACCATCAGACCTACTAGCTGCAATAGTTGGAGCCATGAGTACCCAATAGTTACCGGCAGTAAAGTTACTAAGAGCACAAAACTCATCTACTCCACCACCACCTTGAGGTGCAAATGTGTAAATAAAATACTTACCATGAGGTCTAGGTTCACCTTGAATACGACCCATCCATTCACCATCAGGTGACATAACACCGTAATCTTTAATGAACAGTTCATCTTCCATAATAACTTCAAATGGCTGATACTTAAGACCAGGTGTAGTAAGATTCGCATCAACAAGACCCATCATACGACTTGTATGCCTCATTCTACTCATAACATTCCAAGTATATTGTGTATCACCTACTTGCAATGGTTTCATAGACTTAGAAAATCCTTGTCCCTCAGTCAAACTAAGTAATGGAAATTTATCACTATCCATACCATATAAGTGAGTAATATTAGGCATTAAATCTGGAGCTGAAACCAGTCCAAAATTAAGCAGCATATTCTCATCTGAATGCTTACTATAATCGTAAGTTCCTATTCGTATTTCTCTCATTGTACTTTAAGATTTTAATTGATATTATTTTTTTGTAACTGGCAATACTACTTTCTTACTAGCAGTATTAGGAATTTTAACTGTTGATTTAGATGTACTAAGTGTTTTCTTAATCTGGTTATTTCTTTGTTCTAAAGCAGCACGCTCAATAAGAGTATCCATTTTATTACCAGTAAGATTAAGCATATACCTTTGTAATCTATAATCAATATTATTCAATCTAGCTGCTTCATCTAATTCAGCTTGAGTTTTACCATTCAGAACAGGAGTTGCAACATAATCAAATACCTGTCTACGATTAAGAGTAATAGTAGTACCATCAGGTTTAGTAATTTTAATTCCTTCCATTGGAATAACAAAATTACCAAATTTACCTTCTGTAACAATTTTATGATATATACTACCAGGAGTATTGGTTATAATTTCTTTACCATTATCATCATAGTATGTACCATAAATTTTAGAATCTTGTTCAATAGCTAATTTACGCTCATTAACTCGTCTATCTTCAGCTTGTTTAAATTGAGCTTGTTCATCAGATATTAAATAAGTGTGAGCAGCTTTACTTTCTTCCACCAATGTATTCTCAGCTTTGCAATATTCAGCATAACGCTTAGCTGATTCATTTGTTTTACCTTTCTTAACTTCAGCAGCAATAATTATATTTTTAAGTTGTGCTTCATTAGTAATATCAAGTTGCAAATTACTATAAACTGGTTCAGGAGTAACATTCTCTAACGTACCATAATTTTGCTTTTGAATATACAACTTATGTATATCAGGATTACTAGCAAAGAAATTATCAAGTACTGTTTTAGATGCTTCAATATAACCTAATTTCTTAATATCACTTTCTCGTTTAGCTAATGATTCAAGAGTTAAATCATATTGTATTTTCTGACCATTTTCATCAAATATCTCAATACCTGATAACTTTTCTAAATCTGCAATATTAACTTCACCAGCAGTTTCAAGTTCAGTAATCTGCTCCTTAGTCATATAAATAGTGCCATCATCATTTAACGCATTACCATTAGCATCATATTTATATTCTTTATCATCAATGAGAATAGTTTGATTATCATCATTATTACTATCATTGACAGGAGGTGTAGCTGGAAGAGTATCAGATGGAGGTGGTACATCATCTTGTTTAGCAGGAGGAGTATCAACAACAATCTGTTTATTTGAATCAGCTGGATTAGGGTTAACATCATTTCTATCTGATGCAATTGGAAGTCTTACTTTTGTCATTGTTTTACTATTTATCTGTTATTAATCAGTTATATTTACAAAATTACTACAAACTAATATAGTAGTATTCTCAAGTCTATACTCCAGTATCATATTATACGGTTTTCTTAGATTGTTGCTTTATTTGGTTGCGTATTTTAAGTTCATCTAAAGCAGCTTTCTGTATAGCTAATTGTTGGTTAACTTGTTCTAATTTAGCTTTATAATCATCTGGCATATCATTATTGAGAGGTATTTGGTTAGCCCTTGTTTGAATATCTATTAATTGTATTTCTAATTCAGCGGCTTGCCTCCTATTCTCATTGTCTTGCTTTATAAGCTCTAGTTCAATTGCGTTACTATGCTTTTGTTGTTCAAGTTTTAAAGCACCTTGAGAAGCGGCTTCCTGTGCCTGTACTGTCATGTTTTGCATCATGGCATCATACTCTTTTCTGGCATCCTCGGCTTTCTTGATTAGCCTTCTAATCTCTGTGCTATTTTCAGAAGCAATAGCATCAGCCGCAAGTGAAGCATCTCCATTTTGACTAGCAGCAAAAGCAATATCTCTATATGCTTTAAGCTTCTCTTCTTCAAGAGCTGAGTTACGAATAAATACACCAATATTAGTACTTAATTCTTCAACACCATCTATATCAACATATACTACTTCATTAGTGGCAGGGTCAATATAACTACCTTTCTTGCCATCAATCCAAGCAGCTTTACTATAATCTAAATCAGCAGCTAAATCACGTTCTCTAAATTTATTAAACATTTCAAAGAATAGAATACTACCTGTAGTTGCTTTAGTTATAGCATATTCAGTTACAGATTTACCTGAATTACCTTGAATGTCACCATATCGTTGCTCATTCATGTTAGCTACATCTAATGCTTCTTGACGTAACCCATTAATTACTTCTGTGAGAATACCTATATATCTTTCAGCACCAGCGTTATATAAACTTTTAATAGCTTGGAATGCAGCAGGCTCGATATCAGATAAGTTAACTGGAAGTAAATCATCAAGAGCCGCATAAGTTAACCTTTCTGTGGTTGTCATTTCATTACTATCATTAATGAAATCTTCAGGTATAATTGTCCAAGTTTTAAACTTAGCAATAGCTTTCTCTCTTTGAAGATGATAAAGTTTAAGTAGTGTTTGATAAACAATAAGTCTAGTACAAATAGGTTTAATTCTATTACCTTTAAGCATACCTTTAATACCATTATAAGGTAACTTACAAATACTACTATTATTTATTTCTTGACGTTGTACTTCAACTTTTTTAGCAGGTAAATAAATACCTTCCCATTTACCACCAAATCTAGTAGATTCCATTACTTCATTAATCCATTCTTCAGTAATACTAATATCACCATTTTCAGGACTAAATTTATAAGTTTGTGGTACTTGAATAGTTTTAACTTCACCTGTAATAAAATCGTAATACTTTAAATTATAGATAAGTGTTTCAGTTTTCCATACACAGTGATACACATCGACCATTCTACTTTTATCATAGAATGAATGAGTATCTTTAGCAACAGCTTGAAACTCACTATGCTTATTATCATAACGACTATACAACAATGATTGAGGTAATACTATATCATCACTCTCAGAACTATACTTAACTATTTGAGTTAAATAATCTCTATCTTCATCACTTAATACATCCCGATAATAATCTTCAATTTGACTAAGAGAAAGTTTATAATGACGCATACCAGCATCATCATCTTCAACAAACATATTACCTGAATCAATTCTATGATATTCCCAAGGAGCAACTATCTCCTTAATTAATTCATTATTATAAACTTTACGGTAAGTATAAACTTCCTCAGTTGCTAACCAATAAAAGAAAGCTTGAATGTATTTAATATCAGCCTCAGTTAAATCATTAATTAAATTCAATCTATGTTGAGCTTTTATAATACGTTCATCTTTCCACTCTTCAATAAATTCTCTACTAAACTTATCTAAATCAAGTTCTTTAACTTTACTTTCATCTTGAGTATTAACCAGTTCTTGAAACTTATTCAACATTTTAGAAATCAAAGTAGCTTTAAGTTCCTTATTTCTAGCAAATATAGAATCAGAATCATGTATATACACTTGATAATTAGAATACTGTTTAATAAATTCACCTATATATCTTTCTTTAATACCAGATATAATATCTATCTCACGAATAGTATTAGGAAATTTAATTTGTTTCTCCACATCTTGTGTATATTTAGCATACGGAGCAACAGCATATTTAATTGTATCATCATCAATTTCACCATTAGCATGTTTAAGATGTTTTATGGTATCTTGTTTATCATCTTCTTCTAATGCTCTATCTATAATATAGTTAGTACATGATACAGTAAATTCTTTTGTTTGCTTTCTATTATCCCTAATACGCTGATTAGGCATTTCATTTGGATTATATATTTTCTTATCCATATAGTAAAGTTTTAAACATATTTCGTTTAGAATTATCTTTATTAGTTTTCTGCTTATGTTCCTCTTTTATAAATTCAGCTTTAAACTCAAACATTGCAACAATAGCATCACTAATTCTATCAAAGTTACCAGTAAGATTAAAGGCTTGTAATTCCAATAAGAAAGGTAAGTCATATATATAGTGTAGAAATAAAACATCATTACCATCACTATCAACACCTACTTTAGTATATACCAATTCCTTTATCATACGTAATCCATCAATCTTTTTATCTGAATCACCAATGGTAATACCGTGACCAGCATTTGGTGCATATCTACCTTTAGCTATTAAAGCAGTAGGGTCTTTAATTATTCTACTAAGCATTTTAAATGCTTTAAAATTAGCAACAGTTTCACCCCTGTTAACTTCTGGTATAATTCTAGCATTCCAAAATAAGCAAGCTAATCTTAATCTTTCATCATATTCTTTAAGAGTATTATCTCTACCACAATAAGATGCAACCAATCTACGACCTGGAATATTAGTTCCATTATTATAATAAGTCCATACTTTAAAACTATTAAGAGAATGTTTAAGAGTTAATTCTTTTTTATCTTTATCAATACCAACACTATCAGATGAAATAAAATAAGTATCAGGTGGAACAATACCATTTGTTTTATATGGTTCATAAAACATTCTAATACATCCTGTAATATCGGTATCTCTATTAATAGGATAATCTTCAATATATGGATGTATTTTAACTTTATTCTCTTTTAACGTTTCATTAGTTTTAAATACTACTGTATCATCCTCTTCAATAATTAATCCATCCTTATAAAATTTAACATCTGGGTCATACTTAAGTCTAGTAATCCATTTATTAAGAGCTTCAGATGCAAATATATTTTCTTGTGTATTAAGAAATGCTTCACTTGGTCTATTAGCTCTTTGCCCAACAAATATAGTATTCTTATACTCGTTGTTTATTTCTCTAGCATAATCCGCTTTACGTTTACTATCATGCTCCCAAGCAGATATTAAAATAGCATTACCAAACTCATCAACAAAACTACCATAACCCCATATTTGAGGGTAAAAGAATCCACATACTGTATGCCTTAAATTACTATCCCAAACATTCTCAAAAGGCATCATCTTGTTAGGTCTAGGATTAAAGAAGTATTTACTAAATGCTTCCCAGTTAGAATCTTTAGTACCACCTGTACCATATAACCTAATTGTACCTACTTGACTATCCCCATCTTCAGTAGCACTAATTGTAACATTTAAGAACTCTTCAAGATTAGGAAACTTACCAGACTCTTCACAGTCTAATTCAAATGGGTCTTTACCTACAGCAGCACTAGTGTTACCTCGTACACCAACGGATAATAACTTACTTCTAAAACCAAACTTCTTATGTGCTTCACCTTTAATTTTATATCCAAGTTCAATACCTTTATTATAATCTTCACTTAAATAATTACGTCTCCAATAAGTTTGAGTTTCATACCAATCAAGATTACGCTTAACCATATCAGTTGTAGCACCTGGGTCAGTTAAATAAGTAAGTTCATAAGCAGCAAGCATAACAGTTAAATCTTTATTAAGATTTAAAGTATTTGCTGCTTGACTACCACGCATAAAAGAAAATCCTTTACGTCTAGCTTTAGATTTACATAGATGATAATTATTATTATAAATAAATTCATCAATTTTAAAATTCCAATATTGACCATCAACTAGATTAGGAAAACCATAAATCTTTTTAGATAACTTACCAGCTTTAGCTCCAAGTTTATCTATTTCATCTTGTCTTCTACTTCTAAAGATACGACCATAATTAAGAAAATTATAATGGTCACCAGTAATTCTAAGTGGATGAAGTAAAGCTTTTCTACGTTCATCAGTAGTATCAGGATTAATATACTCAGCTATATCCTTATGATATAACTTACAATTAGCAGTCATACCTTTTCTACGACGTTGCGTTTCTCTAGCCCAAAATTGTTTATATTCAGGACTATTCTTTTCATACGGACAATAATATTTATTCTCCTCATGAAATCTACCAACATCACAAAATACTTCGGTATTAACAAAAACAAAATTTAAGTTAAACAAAAAGCCACCGGATTCACCGATTAGAAAGTCATTATCATAATCAGTAAATCCGGCATCAGTAGCTGTTTTGTATTTACTTTTATCTTCGCATATATAATTATAAAACTCAAATTCATGTTTTGTACCACTATCATATAGTGCCTTCAATGTCAGGGTCTCCGTCATAGCTTGCCGGAATTTCTCCTTCACCTCTAGCTTGTTGTTTTGGTTTAACGTAATCTTCATTTACTTTACCTCTTAATTGTTTAAGTTGTTCTATCTTATTAGGTAGCTCATTAATAACATCAAATAATTTATTTTGAAGATTAATAAGACTAACTAAATCACCATCCTGAACTTTATCATCAAGTTTTTTACTTAATAGCTCTTTAATTTGTCTATTAATCTTAAATGATAAATCAAGAGTACCTTCTAATTCATTAAGTAATTCTTGATTACTATTATAATGAAGAGCTTTATATTTAGTGATAGCTTTCTTAATAACATTACCTACTTTAAAATTAGAATCAAGACCAGATAAATCACGAGCATAACTTTCTTGTTCTAATTCATTAAGTCTACGTCTATTAGAATAACTACGAGAATCTGCTATTTCATATACATATCTAAATACTTTATCACTCTCTTCTTCAGTGTATTTAAGATATACAGCAGCAAACTCTTCATACATTAATATATACTCTTTATTGAGATATAGCTTATTATTTATTATCGTGAATAGCATAACTATTAAGTTTAAACCCTATTTCAATTTTATTAGCATCTTTAAAGTCAAGTTGTACTTCATAAAATGTAGCCATAACATAAACCTTATCATCCCAATAGGATACTTCATATTTAACATTATTAAAATTAATAATAACATTAATGATTTCACATCTAATTCCATTTGATTTAATATATGCAATTGTACCACATGGATAGATTGTTACATTAGCATCCATACCATACATCATTAAACGGAGGAACATTAGTAGGAGAAGTTGGATAATTATGTACATTTGTACCTGTATTATCATGAATTGGATACGTACTATAAATAGGAGCTACTATTTTAGATGTAACTGGTGGTATAAATATATTACGTATACATCCTTCTGCATATTTATTAAAATCCTCTTCTGATAATATCCTAAGATTATTTTCTTCCTTAAATATAATAGTACCTTTCTCTAAAGGTATATTATTAAAATAAAGAGTATCACCTATTACATAACAATAAGTTTTAGTAAATCCAAGTATCTCAACGAAATTAGTACCATCCCATTGAACATAGTGTATTGGTTTATATATTGTGTGAATCATTTATTAGTTTATTAAATTGTTCAACATTAAGTCTAAATCCGGCAGCACCTTTATGACCACCTCCACCAAATTGTTTAGCTATAGCAGAGCAATCAACATTACCATTATCATTATACACACTAAAGTTATATACTCCATCTGCATAATGAAAACAAGCACAACCATCATAACCATCTTTATGATAATCTATACCAAAATTAATAGGATTAAATCTTTCGTTATTAATACAAATAAATTCATATACTCGACCTGTTCTATATTCTTTATCTTCTTCAAATTTAATAACAAATCCATTAGCATAAGTTTGTTTAGCTTCTGTACAAAGATAGGAATAAATAGCTTTACCTTTATTCCAAATACCTAATTCAGTATTTTCACAATAAATATTATCACAAAGTTCTCTATAAGCTTCATCATAGTTACTTATTACACTTCTAGCACCATACTGAAATTCTAATACTTTAGTTTCTTCGCTTGTTCCTTTATGTCTAAAACTATCATACATTCCAAGTAATCTTACTATCTCAGGCATAGGTTCATTAGGAAAGAAATATTTCCAAGTAAGTTCACAAGCAGCATATTTAGTATCTCTTAACCCAATAGGCCAACAATTATCATAATCATATTCATCACTATATGCAGTAATATCATTTATAGCAGATATATGATGGTCTATCCAGATAAAATTATCTTTAAGTTTATCTATTAAATTAAACATAGGATTAATCTTATCTATCTCATTACCTATTGTAAGTTTAAAACTAATATCACACATAATAACTCTATCATACTCAGATAAATCAGGAATAGGTTGACCATGATTATAACCTATAAAATCTAAATCATCATTAAGTCTTTGTATGTGTTGTTTAACACCTCTACCCTTAAACCAACGTTTAACAATAGCGGCACTCATCCAACCATCTAAATCAATGCTATGATAAATACAAACTGTTTTCATTGTTACTTTATTTTAGTTTATTACAACAAAATTATTATAGTAATTATAAGTATTACATTACCTGCAATACTACCAGTAAGAACTTTACCTAAAGATTTATTAGTATCTTTAAGTTTAGTATTAGCATCTATAATATCAGCATTATCATTTTTACATTCATTTAATTGAGTTAATGTAAATGTTAGTGCATCACGTTCAGATGTATATAGATTTTCAGTTTCAGTTATTTGTCTATTAAGTTCAGCATTATCTTCCATTAAAATAGAATTAATACTATCACACACTTCACCTTGTCTTAACATTATAGCAATAGCTCTATTATCCTCAGGCGTATAACATACAACTTTAGTTGTATCTGTCTCGGATACGCTTGCGAATGTAGCTTGTAATGCTATCGTCTGGCATAATACTAGGATTACCAAAATCTTCTTCAATACCTTCATAGTATTTAATTAAATTATTAATACGAGTAGAAGCAGAATCTCTAATTGCACGATTAGATTGTAGAAGAGAGTCACCATATAACATAAGTTCATTATGTTTATAAAACAAACTGTCATACTTATAATTCTTATATTCTATTTCAGTTCTAAGGTTAGAAATAATATCCCTAACATCTTTGGTATGAAATCCAATAATAACAGAATTAATAAGTATGACAGCGTAACCAATATATGGAGCTAGTCTTTTCATTAGAATACTAAATCTTTAGCTTCAATAACAGTAAAAGTAAACTTGTTACCCCAATTATCAACTGCTTTATCAATAATAGGAATGAATTCATTATTATATCGTTTAATATCATTTTGAACAAAGCAACCAGCACTATATTTATCAACTAAGATACTACTAACTATAGATGAAGCTCTATGATTATTTATACCAAAATTACCTATATCTTCAACATATTTTAAATTATGTTTATCATCATAGTAATAAAAGGTATATCCACCATATCCATTACGTTCAACTTCTTTAGTTAACAGTTTAGTATTGGGTGTGGTATAATCAAGTTTCTTATCTTTATTAAAATCTCTAATAACAGTAATTGGAGAAATTTGAATTAAAGCTGGATGTTTAGCATCACCTTTATGATAACCTCTTTCCCAACAATTAACATACTGCCCAGGTTTAACTATTGCAGTACCTTTAACATTAATAAGATTAAGTAAATAGTGAGTACCTGGGTCAGTAGTACAAGTAAATATTTTAGTAATCCAATCACCATTTATATCTCGCCAAAAAACTACTTCTAAATCATCAAATGAATTAGGAGTAGTATTATTAGCACGAATAAACCAAATATTTAAGTTATGTGTCTCACCATTATTCTCAAATATTCGATAACCTTTTCTTTTAGCAATGTCAATTAGATTATCAACAGTTACTAATTCTTTTATTATACTCATGCAAAAAGTTTAGTTTGTTTATTACGAATTTGATTACTTGTATGATGATTAAGCATAGCATCAATCTCACTCTTATAGTAATCAATCTTAACTAATTCAACAACATCTGAGCCATTATCAATTGTTCTAATATGACACAACAACATACCAGCACAAGTGTAACCAAATGTTTCAACAAGATAAGCATATAAACTTAATTGTAAAGAATATTTATGACCAGTGCTTTCAGGTAAATGATTAAGAGGATATAGAAAAGTTTTATTAGTTTCTATAAAAGTAGTCAATAAAAGATTACCTTTTTCATCTTTAGCATAATAACCTGATTTAAAACTAATCGGTGCTTTATTTGTCTTCCAATCAATAATAAAAAAAACATCACCTTTAACTAGTAGTAAATCAATTAAACCACTAACAAGATGATGTAAATTAAATACACCAATTTCAGCATATAGTCTCCATCCTTCTGAAACAAAAGCAGCAATAACAGTAAATATTTCAGGATACTTTTTATCTAATCCATAACTAACAAGTGTAGATAATTGTATTTCACCAATTGTAGGATTGTGTTTAATTGCAGGAACAGTAAATAACTGACCTTTAATATACTTACCTTCAATTAATTTATAGTTATTACTAAGTTTAATACCTGTTTCAAGATAATCATGTTTAGCTGTACCTTTAGCACAAGCATCCTCTGTTTCTTTCTTCCATTCAGCTAATAATTGTTTCTCAGTTTTACCTCTATATTTGAGATACTTAGGATGATTAGGATTTTTACCAATCTTAGCACAAGCTCTAGCCATTCCTTCAGCATCAAAGGGTTCATAATATTTACTAATAAGTTGAGTAGCACTAGTAAAAGTATTACCTAAATTATCAGTGTACTTATGAGCAACTTCATCAAAATATAGAATAGTATCCATTAAAACAGTATTAACAAGTTCATAGCTCTTTTGATTCTGATACCAAAATCAGTAATAGTTTTATCAGTAGTTTTAGCAACTTGAATAGCATCTAGTAAAGCTGCTTCACCTTTCTGTTGTGCTCTCTTCTTAACAGTAATATCAAGAGCAGTAGTTTTAGTTTCAGTTGTAGTTGTCATTGTGTTGTGTTTTAAATATGACACAAATATAATAACTATTTTTTAATTGACCAACTAACTGATACAAATTTATTCTTTCTAGCTTTAACTTTTTTACCTTTCTCAATATTAGTAGCTGTCCTAATATCTAAATCTTTATTTTTAGCATCCCAATAGTTTTCTTTAACCTTTGCGACCACTTGTTCAATTGGCATATCTGGATTGGCATTCTTTATATCGTAGAACTCTTTACGAGCCTCCTTATAGTAGAATTGTCCAAGGTTGGGCAATTGTATAGGATTGATAAAATTAGCCATTGCATACCTTATATATGTGCCTTGAAACTTCTCTAAATAAGATAGTATTTCCTCCTTTTCATAATCAGTATATTTATTAAACTCATTAATCCAAGTTTTACTATCCTGCTGGTTAAACCTAAGTTTAGGTAATGCTCTAGTATGCCTAGGTAGTATCATAACTTTATACCATGAATAGCACTAGCCGGAACAGTATAATACTCATAAGCTATAATACTAGATTTAGATGAATCAACATTATTCATACAGCTAGTATTAGCATTATATAATTCCATAATTTTAATCAATGATTTTTCATTATTAGGAAAATCAATACTTTCAATAATAGCTGAATAACCAACATGAACAGTATCACCTAATTCAATACCTCTAACCTCATCACCAATACCAACAACTACAGAAGATACTTTAGCTGTTTTTATAAAATTATCTATTTTTAATCCAGCCATTTGGATACGAGGAATAACAAATTTATTCCTAATTATAACCTTATCTCTAAGTGGATAATAAGGAATAAGACTTACAGATTTACATTCATCACCTTTAAGGTTAATGTAGGTGTATTCACGTTTATTCATGAATCCTTCACCTACTTCATCACCAATTAAAGTATTTAATACTTTCATTTTATCAACATTCAAAACGTTACTCATAGTTCTAGTATTTAGTTGTTATTTGTAAAATTACAGGTCAAAAATAATTAAAAATATTTTACAAAAATACTTGATTTTGTCAAAAAAAATTATTAACTTTGACAAGTTTTTCAAACCTGAACAAACTTAATAATAGTATTATAATAATACACATAGTATATACTCTATTTTGCTACTCAAAATAGTATATTTAATAGCAGTTTTTCAAACCGCAGTAACCTGAATCTATCTGATAGTAATATTATAATACTCAATAATAATTTTATTTCTACTTCTTACTGCATATCTACCTTTACTAAATTAAAATAATATAACAAGAGTTATAATTGCACAAATAATAGCAGTTATAACTCTTTTTTTATTACTATTTTTATCCATATTTTTATCCATATTTTTAATAATAGTATAATTAAATTCAATTGCATAATTTTTTACTATATTATTATTCGTAGCAATAACTCAACATACCTGATGATAAGCCCCCAGTAGAAGAAGAAAGATAGATTGCGTCACTCCAACAGACTTAATAACTCTCGTATTTACTCTACTACTAATAATATTACTTATATTTTCATCCATATTTTTAACAATAACTTTAACTTCACTACTAAAATTATAAAAAATAATAATATTTAAAATAGTAAAATATTATTGCGGATGAATAAGGTAGTTATAGTAGTAATTTAATGAAGTTAATAATGAGGCTGATGAATTAGTAATAATTAATACTATAAAATGAGTTTATAGATTAGTAATTAATGAGAGAAAAAGCAATAAATATAATAAAATCAATAATAAACATTATAAAATAGAGGGAGATAATGGTAAGGATGGATGTGACGAGGAGTAGTACGTGATGAAGATGAGTGGTTACGGGAAGCTACATATAGTAGTCCCCCTACTTGTATTTGAATAGAGTAGTCCCCCTACTTGTTTCTGATAGTCAATTTATTTTCAAATTAAAAATTCTACGAACATGGGAAAATTAACTGCAAATCCAGCTCAACAAAAGAATATCATTGGTATTCTATCAAATGCTAAACTTATTGTTACAAAAGAAAACAAGGAGTTAGTATTGATGAAAGTAACATTACAGAATGGCACAATGATAGATGTTATCAGTGACCCTCTGTTTGTTGCAAAACAATTCAATATCACTGCTGATAACGTTAAAAATGGTGAAATACCTGGTTTAGGTGATGCCATTAACCTTTGTGTTCAGCAGAATATTGCATTTGTTACTACATATGTGCCGAAAGATGGCACTGAACCAAAATTACACGAACGTAGTGGCTATTCATTAGTAGAAGTTCTGCACATGAATGAAGCAACCAAAGGTCGTGTTGAGAAAGTTGTCGCCATTCAAATGCTCGGTTTCGAGGTAACACAAGAGAATGTGTTAGATTTGATGAGTGAAGCTGTTCAACTATAACAGCTATTATGAAGTTATTCGTATATGATTTAAGATGAAACACATATACTAATCCATATAATAAAATAGTAATAAGTATGGATGCGGGTAATAATGAATATCCGTAACTTCAGGATAATAGGCACACTTGGCGTAATGCTGAGTGTGCTATTATTTTTAATGATTTCCCCTATTTAATTACATTTATTAAGTAATACACATACGAATAATTGTAGTTGAGTTGGGTCATCCAATATTAAACAGGCAAAAAGTAAACAACTAAATATTACACACAATGAAGAAAGAAATAAACTGGTCACTATTGATACGAGTAGCCAATGATAACATAGTTAAAGTATTAGATGTATCAATAGGGTTCTCTAATGCTACAATTAGTATGTATGCTAATCTACCTGATTGGCATTATTGCACATCATTAGATGAAGTTAATGCTATCCTAAACACATCATTAAACAGTGAACAAGTTCTTAAACTTATCAATGATACTATTGATAATGGTTCATGTAGTTTAGCTGATGTTGAATGTATTGCTGAGATTGCTCCATTACAACCTAAATTTATTAAGGTTGTTAAGTATGATGATATTGCTATTGATGCTATAATGACTTATATATATCAGGAAATTAATGATACACAATCTACTGAAGCTCTTGTTCCATTTGTTATGGCTCTAGCTATTATAAATCAAGTATTTCATGATACTATTAGTCAAGTTGTTTATAACAATAATCATAAAATAGCTTGGTATAGTGGTGATACACTACATGAATTAATTTGGGATGATAATGAAATTAAACTTATTAAGTGATGGATGATAAGACACGA